>OGZX01000387.1_pt1 | contig 53532 bp, 62 predicted proteins | sample 1576881 | NCBI WGS metagenome assembly OGZX01 (sample SAMEA3541542, study PRJEB24748) | human gut metagenome | biome: human gut; feature: human-associated habitat; material: faeces | place: China | collected 2012 | reverse complement strand
AATTCGCCTACTTTGATTAAACCGAACGCTCCTGCTAAACCGGGTGAGGAAGGTGTCAATATTTCTCAAAAGAATCCCAACTACTGCGAGTTGACTGCTCTCTATTGGGCCAGACACAACTTGCCTGAATCCGTCACCGCTGTCGGCCTGACGCATTACCGACGTTACTTCGGGAATAAGAAAACATCGGATCCGCTAAAAGATATCTATTCTCTTTCTGATTGGAGTGAATTTCTGAAAGAAAGTCCTGTGATCCTCCCGCCAAAACGAAACTACTTTATTGAGACTGTTGAGTCTCAGTATGTTCATGCTCACCATCGCGAAGACATAGAAACGCTGAGAGCTGTTCTTGCAGAAAAACATTCGGAATACCTTCCGGCATTCGAGCAGCTGATGAGAGGAACAAAGACACATATCCTGAATATGTTTGTTATGAGAAGAGACCTTTTCAATCAATATTGCGACTGGCTCTTCAACGTTCTCTTCGAGGTCGAGAAGCGTCTGGATATTTCTTCCTATTCCGTCAATGATGCGCGAGTTTTCGGCTTTTTATCCGAACGCCTCTTAGACGTCTGGTTGAACACCAATCACATCGGTTACATTGAGAAACCAGTTGTCCTCACCGAAAAAGTTAACTGGATAAAAAAAGGTTCTTCCTTTATTCTCAGAAAGTTAGGAATAAAGAGATAAGCTTTTTACATTTTCCAACAGCAAAATTATCAAAATTTTTCTGGAGCCTGCTTGCACATGGAATTTTATTTTGCTATAGTTCGCTTCCTCGGTTGCGCCAGTAGCTCAGCTGGATAGAGTACCTGGCTACGAACCAGGGGGTCGTGGGTTCGATTCCTGCCTGGCGCGCCAACACCCTTAAGCCACAAGGCTTACAGAGTGGTTAAAACGAAAACACCTCATCAAACACCACAGTGTTGAATGAGGTTTTTTGTTTTCTTAGTTGTGGTTTTCTGCACAGAATTTAATAGCTCTGTCAGCTCGGTCGACAGCTTCTTTGTATCTGACTGCCAAGCGGAGACATCTATTACGTTCCCTATCGGTGTTGGTTTTGGACAATCGTTCAATGTCTGCGAGCTGGCGGCGCATCCGGTCAAGCTCATTACGAGAAGAAGACTCAGCAATACGCAACTCAGATAAAGCCAGCGCGTCATTAGTCTGCTGGGTTTTGTATGTCTCAATCGTTCTCTCGAGCGCTGATATTTGAGTACGGGCATTTTTGAGTTCCTCCTTGTTCTGCCCCTGGTAGTATCCGTAGAAGTATGCGGAAACGACCACAAGGACGGTCGCGATAATTCTTACCATGGGTTTGGATAATATTTAAAGAGTTGATAAAGGAAGCTGATTAACGCGACCGCACCGTAGGCCCACGCTACCGTCGTCCATTTCTTATGCCGGGCCTCAGAGCTTAGATACTTACAGTCGTTTGTTCTTGCGTAGAATTCGTGGACGTAAAGGCAGGCATAGACAGCAACTGAGACAGTGGTTGCAACTGCGTCAAGCAGCCAATCGAATGTCGTTCTTCTTGGCCATGTCGGAAATATTGGATAACCAAACTCTATTGCAAATAAATACCAGCCGCGAAGAAGCACAAACACGAGCACTATTACGGTCAATACGGCTACTGCATAACCGATAAAAAGCTCTAGTAACGTCATTCGGTTTTGTCGTAAATCCCTATTCAACATCGGTGCTAAGACCCCCACAAAGCCGACGATAACGGCGCCTATAACTGTTATAATTTCATTCATGGGTAAGCTCCATAAAGATTGTTAAAGGCCGCTCAGTGTTCCCGCACCGAGCGGTTTTAATTTTCAAGAAAAGAATAAATTCAATTCTCTCATCCTTCGATCTCTCAGCCCTTTCGTGACCACCGGATCATCCGGGTTGCAATACTTCGGCCACCAGGTGCGCACGTTCTCCCACTCGCCGCGGTTAATCATTCCGAATAACCTGTAGGTCCGGCACTTGGTCAGACCGAAGTTGTAGACGAAACTCATTAGGGCAATGAACTGATTTTCGTTGATGTCTATGTGGATCAGCGTCGCAAGTTCTTCCTGTGTGCGCTGGAGGTCTCGATCTAAAAGGTCGTAGGCTTCTCTCCGAGTAATGATGTCGCCCTCGTGAACATTCCGAGCATGGCCGAATCCGATTGTCCAATGGCCCGTGGGGCACTTGTAGGCCATTGGTTCAAACCCTTCTTGTTCAGCTACAAACTCGGCGGCGATCTCAGGTGGGAACAGCATTAAATTTTGTTTTCTCATTTATGCTCCGCCTCCTCGTGCTTCTTATAGAGTTCGTGAATGAGTTTTGTGTTGTTCTGAATGGCCTGCTCGTTAGCCCATATTCCCCGTTTGATATCGTCAAATATCACGTTGCGCTCGCAGTAATACCATCCTAGAAGGAAGCCGAAGCAGATTGCGATGGCGATAGCCGCTGACCTGCATAGGCGTATCGCCCATTCATTTAAAAAGACACTCATGATTTAGCTCCTAGCCTATTGTCTAAAAATTTTTTGATGTAATAAGCGATGATCCTGACGCCAAGGTAGGCAGCCATGAAAGAGATTCCGACTGCGGCCAACTCATTGACGCCGTAGCCTTCGAGGATCCAGAAAACCCCGATAGCAGTCACGCCTCCGGACAATGCCTCCCAGATTGCTTCAAGCGCAGAGAACTCAATCGGTTTCTCCTTGCGTTTTTCTCTCCAGTCGTCGACATATCGAAGTAACCCAGCAATTAAACCGAGCCCACCAACGCAGGCAATGAGAGTATTTATAAGGTCTGTATGTTTAATCATGCGGATCCCCTATGGGCTCATAGCTCTCCAGCCTTAGACCGAAGAGGAGCCAAAAGACCGCCTGAAATACAGCGAAGTGGTAGGCGAATTCATTCTTACAAGTAAGGGTTCTTGCCAGCCCTTCTATCTGCGGACACGCTCCTCTGCACATTGGAAGGACTAAACATTTTCTGCACTTTTCCCTTGTGCTCCAAGGCTTGAAGTGTTTGGAGAGATCGACCTTCTCTGGGGACAGAATATTCCCCACGCAGCCTTCTTCCGTGCAATGATCGTGGCAGGAAAGGAAGTCTCCTTTAAGATTGACAGCCGCATTATTTTCCTGATTCATCATGCATTTGACCGCACGCTCGTCGAGTCTCTTTCTTTTGACTAAGGCTTTCAGCAAACGATCGCATTCACCCGTAAGTGCGGGGAACTTATCCCAGCCTTCCCGAGTTAAAGCCTTAAAGATGTTCTTCTGCAGTGCGAGCATCTGCTCATCAGTGAACATGAGCTCAGAGTCCTGAACTCCGACATGCGTCATAATGCCTTCAAAGTTCAAGTGGATATCTCCGAGTTTGACTTTAAAGAAATCGGCAATGGCATCCACATCGGTGTTAGCAGGAGACAAAACGCAGTTGATTGAGCATGGCAGTTTAGAAAATGCAAGGCGCCACATGTCTACCATCTTCGGGTCGTCCAGAGGGTCGACTCCACGCAAACGGTACCCCTGTCCGTCGTGAGAGAACGTCAGACTTATCCCATAGGTTTCACAAAAAGCGATTTTCTCTTCATCGATTAACGTGCCGTTGGTAATGATGGCAAAACGAACTCTCGGATAAAGTTTTCGCAGTTCCGGCACTAGCTTTTGCAGTGTTTTCCAATAGACAAAAGGCTCGCCGCCCCAAAGCTCAATGACGCCGTGAACTTTTATTCCTGAAGCTCTGAGCTTTTCGATAAATGCGGGAACGTCTTTAGGTGAAGACACCCAGCGTTCATTTTCTCTATCGCTTTGAGCGCAGTACCTACAGCTCATGTTGCACTTTAGACCTAACTGGATGCGTAGGTCCCAAAGGTCTTTACTTTTAGAGTTAGAGTAGCCGGGCTTTCCTTCCTGCTCCTTGAGCATGGCATAGGCTTTTAATCTTTCGTCCTCTATTAGGTCCACGAGCTTTTCCTCCCCATCGTAGACCTCATTTAGAACATTGTCATAGACCCAAGTTTCGTTTTTACCCTCGTGGGTTTTGCAGTGTAAAGCGAGCTTCATTGAAATAATTTCTCCATGGCGTGGTAAAGGGCAAATCTTTTCTTTGCAAAGTAGCAATCAATGTCGTGGGTATTGGAGGTGTAGCAGCCGCCTCTGCACTCATCTAAAGCTTCGCAGTTTTGACATTCGACGCTGTCGTAGAAACGTCTCGGCGAAAGCTGAGGAACGGCTTTAATCGGTATCACCTTCTTAAAGATGTTTCCCGTGATGTTGGATGCGTCGTAGTTGTGGTGACAGGCGTAGACGTTCCCATGCAGATCAACGCTCAGCAGTTCGTCTCGTACGCACATGGGCCCTACACGGGACTTCACTTTGTTTCGATGGTAAAGAAGCTGGGAACACTGCCAAGCGGCCCATGGGTCACCGATACGTGCCATCTCAATGACAGTTTCCAAGTGCTTGCAGAAGACATCCACGTCCTCTCGTGTCATGTAGTAGTCACTGCGGCACCCGTCATTGGCTCGTAAGAAGTGCACTGCGACTTTCGGATAGCGACCGTATTTTTCCTGCAAGCTGTAGAAGAGGTCTCTGACACCCCACATATCCGTTTGGTAGTGGTGAATGAGCAATGAAATCGAAAACTCTTTCAGCCGAAAAATACGGCTTAACTGCTCGTCGGTAAAGTTACCGTCGTGCCAAGAGACCACGGTGAAAATGTCCGGATTGGCATTAACGTAGTCAACGTAATCGTCAGTCAGGAAGCGTCCATTTGTCGTAATGGTGGATTGCTCCGGTATGGTACCCTCATTTTTAAGGGTACCATGCAGAGCCTTAATTCTCTCCCAATAGAGCATCGGCTCTCCACCCCAATAGGCGACCCGTTCTATGCAACTGCCCTTAAGGTAATCCGCCAATTTATGTGCGAATTCAACCGGGTCGGCCTTGTGATCTGCAGGTGACTTCTCATTGGTCTGGAGACAGTACCCGCACTTCATGTTGCAGGCGCTCCCGATCAAGAGGTTGAGGTACTTAATCATCAGAGACCACCTGAACCGTAGCCTCGGCCCTAGAGGTGTAAAACCGATGGTTAATCTTGACTCGCATCGCTTCACCGTTCTGTAGTCCTAAGGCACAGGCTCGGAAATGCCCCACTCCGTTTGTGACAGCAACGCGCTTGTGAGGTGCGTAACCATCAACAGCCTCTACGATGTAGCCGTCCCATGTCACGTCTGTTGCAACTTCGTGAGTCTTTCCGTCCTTAAGTGTAAGTGTGAAATCAACCCAGCCATCCGGCGCCACCGTCTCGGAAGAAGAAGTAAGACTGTACTCAAGATTCAGCCACTTGGAGGTGGTCCCGGTCATCACATCGGCGGCTGTCCAAACTTCACCCAGGTCTTCAAGGTTGGTAATTACAGTCGTGTCTTCCGCGGTCGTAATGGAGCGGGCACATTCTGTCAGGGGCGCATTCGGGTCTCTAACCCAAAGATCAAAGGCCCACATGCCGCCCTCATGCCGAACGTATTCTGCTGTGTTTCGACAGTCGAAGTAGGTCAATGCTCCCTTGATGATTGCATGAAGTCGGTTATTGTTCAGCCAAGTGACAAAATGAGCTCCGGGAACCCAAAGTTTTTGGAATTCCGGTACTGTTTTATCGATGATAATCTCCGCGAGAATGCAATAGTCTTCACCATTGATTTGATAAAACCTATTCGCTTTTCCCGTGTAGCCTCTTTCACCAAGTTTCTGAGTTGTGGTCAGCTCTTCAATCGGAGAAGCCGGTGTATCTTCCGGTACCTCAAAAAAGATTTTTTTGTCCAGTACTCGAAAAGCCGCTCTCGTTTCATCTATTGCGATAGAAAAATGATCGTAAGGTAAGGTGCTTGTTACTACGTGTCGTTTATATCCCATGTCTTATCTCCTGGACCTACATTCCGTCATCCCCGCAGTCACAATTACTGGATTCGCAGTTCGTATAAATTGGATTGTTTAGGTTTGAACAGTTCGGCCCGTGGCAGTTGCTTGTGATCGTGCACTTGTTGCACTTAACTTGAGTGCATTGCACTTGAGTGCATTGCACTTGGTAGCAATGAACGTTGTTGCATCTAGAGCACTGGGTGCAATAGGTACAATGCGTGCAGTAAGTGCAATGTCCCGTCTTCCAGTTGAGGTCGTTTTGTAACTGGCTCACCTTTGTCAGATTGGCCCAATAGCCGACGTCGTCTGTAAGCTGACTGACCTTAGTCAAAACGCTTTTCTTCCACAGTCCTATACCGTCAGTCAAATCAGAGAGTTTTGTCGGCAAGCCGCTTTTTCTAGCCACCGGCTGTCCCGTCATTCCATCGTGAACTACAAGCGTCTTTTTAGTTGTGTCAACTGTAATTTCTCGTTCGGCTCCGACAAAGGTCTCATGCTCAGTCGTTGTCCCTCCACGGAGCAAAATTGTTCTGGTCGTCATGAAAGTCTCCCGGGAACAAGGACATATCCATTCCCGAATTTGACAATGGCTTCTCTTTCTGCGATGGGACATACTGTCGGAGTATCCGCAGGCATTGCAATCGATGGAATGAACCAGCCACAATAATCGTGTTCCTCCGAGTACCTGCCTCTGACTCCGTTGTCTGCAAGAATGATTTTGTTCGGATCAAACTTACTATTAATACAGGCGCAGAGCTTGTAACTTCTGCGTTTCGTCCTGAGCATCACCATCGGGTGATCGTCGGTAACCCGATTCTTTTCGCGGCCCTTCATTTGAATTGCTCGTCTAGAGCCTAAGTGCCCATGGCTGACGCCTACTACCTTAACCGGCTTTCCCAACCAATCAATGATTTCGTCTCCGATCAGAATGTTGTGAACATCTATTAGGCCCTTGCTTGTCTCCAATTTTCCTGAGACAAAGCAACTGTCGTCTGTGCAATCGCAGTTGCACTTGGTGCAGTAGCTATAAACTGAGCACTGAATCGTCGTGCAGTTCACCGTCGTACAGTTGATGGTCGTGCAGTTTATGGTCGTACAGTTATGACAGTTGGAGCACTGTTGGCAATATGTACAGTGCGTGCAGTAGGTGCAATGCCCGGTGAGAAAGCCGCTGTCATTTTGCAGCTGGCTGACTTTTGTCAGAGCACCGGACGCCCAAAAGCCTTTGTCGTTTGTAAGCTGAGATAGTTTGGTCAGCTCGTCTGAGCGCCAAACGCTTAAGTCGTCTACCAGCTGAGATAACTTTGTCGGTACCTCGGCCACGCGCGCCAAGAGGGCACCTCCGGGCGTCTCCCCATCATGAAGACGAATGGTGTGAAGATCATCGTCGATCGTGATCTCCTTGAGAGCGCCGGTGAAGACTGCACTATCTTCACTTGAGCCATGCTTCCATTGGATTACTTTTGCCATTTTGCTTTACCTTTAAGAGCAGTGCGTACAGTGGCCGCAGTGTGTGCAGTAAGTACAGTGTCCTGCGATATAACCTTTGTCGTTTTGAAGCTGACTGAGCTTGGTTAACTCGGCCTGCTTGAGATATTGGACATCCGGCGTTAGCTGAGAAAGTTTTGTCAGGTTTCCGCTTGATCGGTAGACGTCGTTTTCCAACTGGTTTGTATTGGTAGGAACGTCCGACTCCTTTGCCAACTCGTGGCCGCCGGGTGTCGTACCATCGTGGACTCGGATTCGATTGTTCGTCGTATTGACAGTGATCTCCCGATCATGGCCGACAAAAAGCTCATGCTCTACAACCGTTCCTCCGCGAAACTGAATAATCTTCAGAGGCATTAGCTCAGTCCTCCCAAGTCAACGGTGTCCGGCATCGTGCCTGTCGCTCCGGTTAAACCTCGTGGGATTTTTAAAAGGAAACTCGGTGCTTCGTCCGTTCCGGTTTTTTCAACGGAAGGCTCTGAGTTCGCATCCAACATCTGTATCGAGATAGAGATTTCAGGTGTTGTTCCAGTATCTCCTTTACTTCCCGTATCCCCCTTAGGAATTCCAAAAGTAAAGACCGGAGCTTCAATTGTGCCTGTCTTAGTAACAGTTGCTGATGCACCTTCAGATAACGATGTAGCTTCGACGGAAATTTCCGGAGTCGGTCCCGTATCTCCCTTCGGCCCGACTAGTTCTCCCATGTTTTCCCAATGGGCTTCTTCTGTATCTGTCGCTGAAACCCATGTATAGAGATTCATTCCGGCTAAGACAAGCTGACCAACACTTCCCTCAGCAGGGAGACTTTCTGCATTCACTACCACAGCATCAGGTTGAATACCGTCTCCTTTATCACCCTTTTCGCCTTTAAAACTTCCTTGTTTCGGCGACAGAGTTGCCGTAGTTTCAGTAACGGCCGTAATCCCGAAGTAATCCCCTATCCGATTTACAACGTGGTCTCCGACCTTGATGTTGACCGATGGAGATATTGCTTCCTTAGGCACCGTCATTCCAGCGGAGGCCTCGACCATGTATCGGAAAGAGAAGCCAGCTTCAGCATTGGACTGAAGAACCGTCTGCTTGATAGATTCCAAGTTTGTTGCAACAGAGGCCGCACTTTCCACCGCTTCTAAGTTCTCAGCTACAGTTTGAATTGCCTCAACCTTAGGGCTAAGCGCAGTGATGTCGTGGGTAGCTTGTGCGACTTTTTTAATGTTGCTAGGTTCAGAGGATAAGTCCGCTGCTACAGTCTTTACATCAGTCAGGTTTGCGTTTACAGCCTTAACCTTTTCAATATTGTCTCCAACCGGGTGAATACAGTCATCAATATGGTCGGCAACTTTCTTGATATACCCGTCTTCGACTTTGGTCTCGCCGTCAATATCCGTATCTGTAATTGATCCAAGGTCAAGTGTTTCTGTCTCAAACCCTCTTAGGTCGGAACCAACACGATGGATATCATCAATGTGCTGTCGATTGATTTGCAAATCGGGAAGATGCGGAACTAAAGCATCCACCTCTGCTCCGATGACCTCGTTGCGGGCGAGAATAACTTCCGCTCGAGCAACGGCAGTGTCAATAGCCGCTTTATGAATATCGATTTGAGCCTTAGTCTCTTGGATTTCCTGCCAAGTAGACGAGACGTATAAGCCGGTAGAAACAACCTCGTTGTAGATGGTCTCTGCGCGTTGAGCATAATCGGCTGCTTTTTCCGCCACATCCAAAAGGTCAGTCATCACCTCTTGAGGGGTTTTCTCAGAAGTAGAGGGTACGACAAGACATCTCCCTAGCAAATAGGCGAGCTGTTGCACAAGTGCTGTCAGTTTGTCATGGATCTCGTTTAAAACTTCCGGAAGAAAACGATCGTGATTAGTTATCGACGTTCCTTGCAGAATAGGAATAGAGGATTGAATGACAAAGACTGTTCCGCTTTTAGGGGCCTCGGAAAATACAACCACGCCACCGGGATTATTCTCTTGGTCAGCGTTCAGAGTAACAGCATAAGCGTCCCTGCTTACCTGCTCCTCTGAAAGGCTGTCCACGCTGTCCGAGCGGAAAACAGCAATATCGGTCTGGGCGTTAAATACTTTGAAAGTGAAAGGAAATTCAGTACTTACACCATTTCCTTTCAGGATGCTTGTAGCCCTCAGTTCCTTTGAGATCGTCACACTATAACTCCGAAGTTTCAGCTATTGTCAGGCAGAAATTCTTCGTTATGTAGACAGCTCTAATAGTTTGAATATCCAAGAAAAACAGCCAACGGATTTTCTGTTTTTCCTTCTTCCATCGCTTTCTTTCCGCTGATTGCTCGGTTGATCGGAACCACTGGAATCGGAATCGGCGACCACTCCCCGAGAACGGTGATGGCAGCCTTCAAAGTATTCTCGTCCCAGTCGTCTTTTGAAGCGGCTTGGCCAAGGCGGTACAAATCCACCACCTTACGTAAACCGCCTGTACCGCTGTAGCCCCTTGGAGCTTCTCCCTCCGAGAGTGCTTGACCAAGCTCAGCCACTTCGCGAAGGCCTACAAGAAGGCCAAGGTTAAAGTTAACTACACTGCCGCCGGCCTTGATAGAAGTCTTTTTCAGCCAATCGTCATCGTCGTCACCGCTTACCGCAGCTTTAAGTCCTTCTCGTACAAAGGTCTCGATGATTGGTTGGAAGGCTAAAAGAGTGAGCAGATTAAGCGCCCGCTTCATGCCTTTCTGAGTGTGGCCGGTAACCATAGCTATGTTTAAAGCCGTGTTGAAGAACGTGTAGAAAACCGTGAAAAGTTTTGCCCACTCTCCGCCGCGCTCTATGCCGGATAAGTCTTGCGTACGACCGCCGCCCTGAGCATCCGTGACAGTTCTGTCAGCAATGGCAACGGCTCTGGCTTCTGTATTGCCTTCTGCGAGCGCCTTGTTGTATGCGCCTAACCAAGTGGGAACATCCACTAAGGCCTGCATAAATACGATTGGCATATAAGCACTTCGCATAAACTTATCTTTGAGCGCCCCGTTTGTCCCATTCACAAGGGCTTGAATTTCGGTAAGCTCACGAAACCGAGTTCTGCTTCTGTCGGCCATTGCCTGACTCTTGCCGCAGACTTCCTTCCACTTGCCATAGGGATTGAGCATGAATTCGCCGATACCCTTTGCGGACCACTGCGGCCCTAAGATCGTCACGGTTTGAAGCATTCCGATTGGCTGGATCAACGCTGTTACAACGTTAAATCCAATACCAACAAGAGATACATTCGCCCTAAGAAGTGCGGCGATTCCATCACCCATCGATTTTTGAGCTGATGTTCCGGTTGCAATATCTTCAATCCATTTTCGGATTGCTCCTTCTGCCTCAACACCCCAATAGTCTCGGATAGTCTCTCTGAGTTTCTTTTGCCTAAAGATTTTATTGGTATCCGCCAACCACTCCTGCCAGCAGAGTTCATGAATTTCTGCATCAAGCCCTTCAAACGCAGCTCTTAAAGTTAGCGTGAGAGGACGATCGTAGACGTGTGCCAGGCGCTTTTCTAAAAAGCCTCTTCTTGCGGTTCGACTTGAATGGGCGCCATCCATAAGCTCTTTGGCGGCCTGAATATCATCCTGATCCTGAGCTTGAAAAGACGCTTTCTTATCGTACTGAATCGGATAGTAACCGCCTTTTAGCGTAACCTCCTGACCGTCTGCCAAAGTAACAGTTAAAGCCTGCGGCTCTACTCTTACCGGAACTCTTCCGTAGACTCTGCGTTCCTTCTCAGCAATCTGCGGCCAAAGTTCATTAAAGACGTCCCAAACTTTCTGCACGGAAGCAAGTTCTTCTGCGCTTAGTGCCTCCCCTATTAGAGAGAAAATCTGCTCCTTTGTCCATGTCTTTCCACCTGACCATGGAGCACTCTGCGAGCCATCAATAAGCCTCTGTAAGTTTTCTTTATTGCCTGCGTTTAGAGCGATTGCCCTTACCTGTTCCTGAGTGAGGTAGGCATCTACCGACTTAAAGTGCCGTTTCACTCTGTCTTTTCTTGTGGTTCGCAGAGACTCAGTGGCAGAGAAAAGTTTTTGAGCGTATTCGTTTTTCAACTGAACTTCTTTTGTGCCGCAGGAGTCGGCTCTGGAGACAACATAGTCAAAAAATTTTCCAAATCTTGTTCCTTCCATGGCGGCAAGAAGGGACGGAATTCTCGCGTGTGCCAATCCGATACGTTCCAGCTGTTCTTTAAAGCGAACCAAGGCTCCGGTCTCTTCCATTTTTCTGAAAGCCTTTCTGCCGCGAGACTGCGCCTGTTGAACGATCGCGCCGGTTAGCTCATCTACAACTGTACTGAGTTCACGTGCCTGCTCTCCGTCTAAAATCTGCTGTTCTTTTCGTCCTGCCCGGTAAAGATCTCTGACTGCCAGAGCTGCCTCCTTTTGAAGTGCCCTTGTCATTTCCTCAAAAGGCTTTTTATTGGCGGCGTACAACATGCGGTGGTTGATCAAGCGTTGTTCGAGGCTTGGGTCAATCGGAGGCACCGTCTTTTCTTGGTTAAAGAGAGACTCCAAGAATTCTCGCAAGCTCAGCTGATGTCCTTCTCCGAGTTGGCGCGAGGTTGTAATTCCCATGTTCTCAAGAAGGCGCTGGATCGTAACGAGGTAATCGGTAGAAAGACCTTCGATCTGATTTTTACCGACGAGCTTCTTAAAGAATTTGACGTCCTTCTTCCACGCCTCAACCGCCTTCCTCGCTTCTATTGCCAGGCAGGTTTGGTAGAGTTCCTGCCGCTTAGCACGAATAGCGCCTTTGATGTCTCCCTGCTTTAGCAAACGCCGGGACTCTTTAGCGCGAAGGCCCGCTGCCGTTCTGAATTTTTTCGGATCAATATCCTTCACTCTTAGGCTGAGGATTTCCTGCTCTGCCATCTTCTCGAAAATGTCGAGATCGAGTCTCCCCGGCGCGGCTTTCTCCATGGCAGAAATCTCTGTGGCTAGAAGCCGCTTTAAACTCGGATTGAAAATTGCCTCATCCGCTGTTCTCTGGATTTCCTCTTCAGTTGCAAGCTCGGCGTGCTCTGCATACATCCTTTCCTGAGTTGCCGCTTGTACGGCCTCTTCCAGCGTTGGAGCGTTCAATAAAGCGTCAGCCATTTCCGCCAAGCATTGGTACCCGTAGCTCTGAGCAATCTGCTCTCCGAACTGTTGATCCGCATCAGTTCCGACAAGGCCTTGCTCTGCAAGACGCTTGATTCCCGCATCGTCTACACCTACGCCCTTTAATTCGCTTGGCGTAAGTTTGACACTTATATCTTTACCGTTTTCATGCTTGCCGTTCTTTAAAAAATCCCACACTTCATAGATGGGCGTTTTAGATAAATCGGAACGAATCTCCGACTCAATCCGCTTACGCTCGCCTTCGGATTTTTTACGAAGTGCATCAAGCGTTTTTCCTCGGAGGTTTGCGATATAGGCCATATCACGCATGCCGCGGGCACGCATGTATTCAATCGCCTCCGCGTCTGTCTCCCGGTACTGTTCAACATAACTCAGCCAAGCTTCTTCGGTAAAACCCGATTCTGCGAAGCTATTAAACATTTTGAACATGCTTCTGCGGTAGCGGGCCTCTTGTACCTGCTCAGTGGAAATGAACAACTGGTCGAAAAGTGCTCGGACATCGTCACTCATCTGAACACCCGGGATATTGGACACCACGGTATAGATTGAGCGCAGCCACTGTGCGAACCGACGGAAGACTGAGCGAAGCCCTTTTGTCGGAGCATTGCCTTCAAAGAGATAGGCCTCAAAATGCCGTGCAAATTTTTCATGCATCGGACGACGTTCTTCAAAGGATAGTTTTTCCCAAGCGGTCAGTGAATCAACCCCCAGCCATTTGAGTGTTGCCAGAGTTCGATCTAAAACTCGTTTTTCTCCTGCGGAAAGTTCGCCTTTTGCCTGAAGCTTCTTACTGACATCAATCAGCATGTCCAAATAGAAATGACCGCTTTCGTGCAGGAGTGTGGACTGGTCGGCACTAAACCATCGAACGATCGTCTTGGAGTCCGGGAAGTAGTCCCCCATATTATCCTGTGATAAACTTTTGGCATGAAATTCTCCTCGTTGGGAAGAGGATGGGGTCTTCCCGTTATTTTCGTCCCCCGTCACAGGGACGGATGAATCCGAGGAGTTTTTCATGTCTGACGCTTCCAACTCTTCCAAGACTTTCTTTTCAGCGTTTCTCACATAATTTTTACTTTTAGGCGAATACGCTGTTATTGTCCAAATGCCGGAACTCTTATCCCCCTTCCAGCTCCTAGCTAATGCAATTATGTTTTCCTCGTCAGTAATTAGAATCTTATCCAGTTTCTTAAGAGCCTCTTGCCCTCCGAGGACCCGGCCGTTGTCTAGAGTCTCTTGAATTTTTCTCCAGGAGTTGCGGTGCTTTTTCTCCATATGGGCCAAACCATACCCGCCCCTATCTTGCGAATCCCCTTCTATAGTCTTCCCATAGGCCAAACCGATAGGGCCTACCTCCTTGTGGTAGAAAACTCCGGGACAGCATCCTGTCTTTTCTTTCAGAAGCTTTGTTACCGCTTTTTGCGGCTTTCTTTCGAAACCTGTAAATACCGGACCAAACTCTTCGGGTATCGGCATATGCAAAGAATCCCCTTGAACTTGAGCACTTCCGTCGAGAACTCTCTTTAAACCATGCTCAGCCCAAACCACCTCAGGCAATGTGCCTAGGTCTCGTGCAAGATTGTTGACGAGCGTACTTAAAATGGTAGTAATCGCTCCCTGCTCGGCTTTCGTAGCACCTGAGTTCTCCATAAGAGAAGCAATATCTTTTCCAACTCGCTTAGAGGATTCTCTAAATTCCGAGTCGTCCCTCTTCAATGCAGTTTCAGCTTCCGCTGCGGCAAGCTCAGTGATCTCCTCCTGTACCTCACGCGCCTGATGTAAAGACATCTGTCCTTCCACTCGGACAAGTTCCGCCAAAGATTGGTTCAGTTCGGAAGTTGCCACTTTGGTAGTGAACTCTCCTACAGGGATTGCAATCTCAGAGCCTTCCTGAACGGCCTTCGTAATCTCTTCTGCTCGTTCGGGAAGCAGTTCTATTAACCGAGTGTCTAAGCCTTCCTGATGCAAAGATTGTCCGTCAAGGAGCACGTTTCGTTTATCAGGCGCAGCATCTTCGGCCACGGCCTCAATATATTCAGACGCTGTCTGAGGGTCGCGAGCAATAAGCTTAGAAGCCTGCGCAAACTCTCCCAGTCTCTTAAATGCTTCGGCGTTAGCCTCTGCCATAGCTCGTTCCATGGAGGCACCTTTAAGGCGTTTTGCTCCCGCAGACAATACTTCAATCGGAGCAGTAAAACCTTCTCCGGCAAATTCCGCTACCACGTCGCCCCAATTCGTGATTTCGCCTTTGGCGAGCAACTGTCCGCTTGCCTCGCCCGCTGAACCCATTGCTCCTTGAATCGGGGTCTGGACTGCCATATTTGCCATCTCCTTAGCAAAAGGAGAGGAGATTCTGCTTTTAACAAAAGCGGGCAAAGCTAGCTTTCCCGCAAGCCCTGCACTTAATCCGTCGAAAAGAGCGACACCGGCGGCATGGCGTTCGGCCTCTCCTTCGACGTTCTCATACAGACCTCTTAGCTTCGGATCAGTCATAAACTTAAAAATGGAGGCTCCCCTTTGTACGTCAACGGAGTTCTCACCCATTCTGCTCAGCATGCCGGAAGCCTTGTCCAGCCCATATGAATAGGAACCTGAAAGAGCTCCCATAAGAGCCGGAGCCGCGGGTCCTGCAAAAGAGGAGGCTGCCAGGATAGGCAGCATGGGTGCGTATTGAACCAAGGACTCAGGGCCGATATCTGCAATAACGGATGGGTTTGAAAGAATAAGTTCAATCGCTTCACCTGCTGTCTTTGCCTCCGAGAGTTTTTGAGAGGCCTCGTTGTGCGGATACAATCCGCTCTGCGAATTGTTCCATGCAGTGTCTTGAAGTGCTTGGGAGAGTTCCTCCTGAAGCTTAGTCCGAAGAGCCGGAAGACCATGCTCAAAGGCGATACGGTGCGCCTCACCTGTCGGATCGTCTTCTGAACCGAACAGCTCTTCTGCGCTTACACCTTGCGCCAATTGCTTCTCGGTGTTCTCGAGTTCAAGAAGCTGAGAACGAATTCTTTCAGCCTTAGCCACGTTGCCGAAAATCGGCATAGCATTTGCAAGGTTGTACCCGCCTCGAGCGGTTGAGTTTCTTAGCGTCGAAAGAGCCCCTCCAGCTTTAGCAGGCGCACCCATGATCTTCCACCACAGAGTCTCAAGGGAATACGTAGTGGGAAGATCGTCTTTCGTTAGATTTGCAAAGTCCACCTCTCCGGCTTTTCTGAGGTACACGGGCGTCGCTTCTTCTAATGCATCTTGAGCATAAAAGTTGTCAACCTCAGCAGGCGTCAGACCGTCAGCCATTTGCGGCTCAACGTCAAAATCCCGAGCTTTCTTCAATCGAGCCGCCGTCTCTTCAGGACTTTCTTTGGAGGCCATTGCCATAGCCAAACCCTCTAGGGCTTCCGTGCGGTTCTTATCTGCGTAATAGTCCTTCAATGTATTCGACGGCATTAGAAATCTCCTTGTACTGCATAGTTCGGTCTGCTGGCTTCAAGGGCTATCCCTTTCATCCGAAGCGTCAGATATTCTTTGAAAAGCTGAGCGTTGGAAAAGCGTTTACCGGGGTTGCCCTGCATAATGGCTTCCGCATACTGCTGAGGCACCTTCCCGTTCATAGAGACAAACCAGTCGGGATTGCGGCTGATCATGATGTGGTAAAGCGCTTCCTGCACTTCTCCGTCAGTGGCCTCCCTGTCCAGCCCCATCGCTTTAATTCTTTGATTGGCGTATTGCTTGAGCTGGTTGTAGGCATCCAAGTTTCCGTGGTTTGGAGTGTCTCCGGCCTTTAGCTCCATGAGCCCCTTTTGACTGTCAAAAATGAAGCCCTCTATATCAAAGCGGCAAGCCATAAGGCTTTTAATAAAGGTATTTCTCTCTTCCTCAGTCAGCTCCCGCTGAAGTTTGGTCTGCTCGACGTTAATGGCCTTTTGAAGCTCAGAGAGCAAGGCGCCTGCCTGCTCCTCGCCCAGATCTTTGAACTTCCCGCTGGTGCTTCTCAGATACGATTTGATGTTTTCAAGCTTGGCAGTCTGATACTCCGGCAGACTTTGACCCGAGGCTGACACCATCCTTGCCTGTGAGGACTTATCTTGCGAGGCCCCTTCCAGCTCATGCATTTTCACCCATTGAGTCTCCAGCGTATCCCATTGCGTAGGAGAGAGCCGAATCCTCATGCCGTTTAACTGCTCGCGGCTCAAATTAAAGAGTTCTTGCGGGCGCACGTTATAGTGCTCAAAGAGTTCTTTATCGCCGCTTGTGTCTCCTATCTGAAGCTTCTGAGCCCAAGTACGAAGCTCAGCCTGCGTTCTCGGATTCATTTGCGGCAGGAGCTGAAGCAGTCGTGTGTCTTGTAAATCACCTCTAGTTTCGGCAAGAATATTTACGCCGTCGTTTAAGAGATTGGTTTGCGTCAGGACATAATCTTCATTGTCTCTTTGCTGAGCAACCGCCATAGCGTTTACGATCTTTTCCCGAGTTTCGGGATTATCTCGAGCTTCAACCGATACGGGCGAACCGTCCGCTAACGCGGCTTTTTCCAACTCTTTTCGAGTACGGGTTCTCCGAAGGGCCTGAAAGTATCTCGGATCGCCGGGAGCAATCTCTCTGCCGTCACTGCTGTGGGCAATACCTCCGAATTCCTTTTGCACCCATGAGGCCGCTTTATCCACGTAGGCAACAGCATCTTTGCCTGCTAGCGCCCTATAACCTAATTTCTTGGCTCGAGCTCTATGTTCTTCTGTCCCGAAATATTTTCGCCAGCCTGAACCGTCCCCTCCGTTTTCTTTATCCATACTGACCGCAAGATTCACATTGCCTCTACCGGCGTTATAAGCACCTGCGGCTTTCAGTAAATCACCATCGTAGAAACGAATATGGTCGGTAATAATCTTGACTCCGATGCGCTCGTTAAAGGCCGGATCGTATTTGATCTTCTCTTGTACCTGAGCCCTTGTAAGCTTATCGCCTAGAGATTGAGAAGCTTCGTAGGCCGCATCCGCACTTACTTGGAATTTTCCGTAGCAAAAGTCTCTGGGATCCTTAGGAGTCTTTCCGTCCGAGTACCGACCGATCAAAACTTCGTCATCGTAGATAACGTTACCTTTATCGTCTTTTTCAATCTTGCCGTTGGCGTCTCTGCGAGGCACTTGCTTGAACTGACGATTGGCTGACTCTTGGCCCGATATGAAACCGGTTCCGAATTTGACTCCGAGTCCTTGAATTTTTTCTTCCGTTACGGGACCGGCTAAAGCAGAGGCAACCAAAGTCTCGGGCGTATTCTTGTTTCTCTCCCTATCTCTTTGTACCATCTGATCAATTTGATAACCCTGAGAAGCAGCTCGGATTTTCTCACCATACTGTCTTACGGTCTCAGGTGTCATGTGAGGCGCATAGGTGCGAAGAAGCCCTGAGGCCTGCTCTGCCACTGCCGGATTCTTTTGAGCTTGGAAAAGGAGTGTGTCCAGAGCGTTGCCTACGGCCTTGGAAGTTTCCTCGTTTGTTTTTACGATAACCTCCTGTTCGCTCCAGCCTCCGACTCTTCCGCGCTCTTTCACCGCGACAGAAATATCTTCGATCTGCGTACCTAACATTCCGGGATTGTCCGCGTAGAGCCCGGCCGCTCTTTGAGCCAAAGCAATTCTGTTATCGATCGAGCTTTTTTGATACTGCTGTTGCTGCTGAAAAGCATGACCCATGACTTGGTCGTAATTGCCGTTGTAGAGGTAAAGAGCCTTTCTGTTGAAGAGCTGTTGTTGCTCAGGCGTTAACGACTTGGCAATTTCTCCACCGTAACGACGTGCGTCTTTATCAACTCTGTCCGCAAGCCCTAACCCGTTCTCATCCCTTTCCAAAGCGGCCTTTTCTTTGAGACTTCTCCAGCCGTCATTCTTACCATCCTCACCAAATTCTTTTTGGATCATGTAGCGCTTTAAATCCGTGAGCGCATCGTCAACGCGGACGTTATCCTGCTCCGCCTTAAACTTTGCCGCAAGGCGCAAAGCCGGATTCAAATCAACCTTAGGCTTGATGACTTGATCAGCATAATTTGTAAAACCCATCGTGACGGGTTGATTGTTCATCAAAAGCTGTGGACCGCCGTATGTAGGAACTTTTGCCATCCTTATCTCCCAAGGCCTAATCCGAATTTACCGTTGTACATGTACCAGTTGCTTGCTACCTGAGTTGCCCCGCTGAGTCCTGCTCCTAAGGCGGCCACCGGAGCCAAAGAGTTGTTAGCCCCGCTCATGGTTCTGAGCGCTCCGCTTTGTGCCCCGTACTCAAGAGACTTGCGGTTGTAACCCCACGCGGCCTGCATTGCGTTGAACTTAGCCGTCCAAACATCCATTTCTTTATCAAGGTCAGTATTAGTTGCAACTTCAGCCACATTGCCTACGCCAAGCGCAACTCCGTTGGCGGCATAGCGCGCCCTTTGCGCCCCTTTGAGTTGCCCAGCCCTTCGAGTAATCTGAGCGACCTTCTGCTCACCTTGGCGATAAGCTGTCTCCGCTCCCATGCGCATAATCTCAGCGTTGTCTTGCGCGATTTGTGCTTGCTTTTTCTGAACGTAGGCAGAGGTCTTTGCGCCGACAAAGGCAGAGTAAATTCCTCCGATGGCTTGCCCTATGGAGGCTCCAAGCATGATGCCGTTAAGTCCGCTTCCCAGAGCTGACGAGCTTTCCGGAATTGGATTGAGGACTCCGAGTCCGTCAGGGCCCACCGGAGCGCATCCGACAGAAGCCATGTGTTCCCGAAGTGCCGGTGACATATTCGTTATAGAAGCCATACTTATTCCTTTACTGTGCTAAATCGCAAGTGATGCCTACAAGCGTGAGAGGCAAGGGGTCTTTCTGTCGAAGGACAAGTTGTCCTGATGCGTTCCATGAGCCGGGCAGAGGAACATCAATCTCTGTGCTCAAAGGCTCAGGAGGTTCTCCATAAGGCTCGTCCAATCTCTGTTTCACCTCGGTAAGATCGTCAAAACTCGGTCCAACGAATATCCCACTGGACTGGTAAACCTGCATCCAAACGCGATTGATATTTTTCCGGTGACCTCGTCCGAAGGAGCCGTCCTGAAGATTGACAATAAGCGGGAGTGTTTGGATTTCTGAAATAACGGGCAGCCCGACTTGGATTTTCTTGGCCGGAACTTCAAGCGTAATTTGTCCGTTCTTGACCTTTTCACGAGGAAGCACTGCACCGTCAGCAAGGATTGCCACTTCACAACCCTCAAGATAATCGAGACCCGAAAGTGTCTGAGTTTCTTCTCCTTCGTAGGTTGAACCCGCATCCACGTGGAAGCAGTTTTCCAATCCGTCATAGAGCCGCTCGTGCATTCGTTCTATGAAACGTACTGCCGCACCGTTAATCGTTCTGCGCACGACAGCGTACAAAATATCCTCATCTCCTTCCGGGACCACAGCCACAGACTCAAAGGCTCCGTTGATCGTATCGTGTCGATGCCAAGCGCTCACGGCTTGCTCGGGCATGTAGGTGAGCCCCAGCAGCGTGCCATCTGTCATAGCGCACCAAATAATCGGATGCGGGCTCAAGGCAAGTGCCATGTCCTTTACTCTCGCTCGCTCAAATAGATGCGGAGCAAACACGCAAAGATCGTTTACGGCAAAGCCTCCCTGCTGCCAGTTGTAGCCCATCTCGATAATGTGTCCTCCACGCTCTGAGGCGTAGATCAAATTTGATCGAATGAGAAGCGGCTGTACTTCTGAAGCTCCTTGATAGACCTGAGGCTTTGCCGAGACAGATTCTGGTGTGATGACATCCGAATTTGCCGGAGACAATCTAAAGATGGCACTTTCCGATAAGGCCAAGAGCTGAGATAACGGAGCTAGATGCTTGAGGCGGGAAACTTTCTGGGCGGCGATTTTAAATTTAATGCGGTCATCATCTGTCACAGGGATGTGATAGGCCATGTCGGTTTCCGTGCCTGAGCGCGTCATCCACACAAACTGGGGACGCTTAACGGTCCCCGCAAAGCAACGGCGCTGCTCGAAGTACGCCACCGCACTCGGATAGTCTCCTTCTCCGAACATCGCGTCATACCGCGGAGGAGTAATCCCGTCATCAGCATCAACTCGGTTATCCTCAAAACTCGTCCCCTCTGTTTCACCGATATAACCGAAAACTCCGGCTGTGGACTTATATACTCTGTAGCGTGCAGCGCCCGCAACAGCCGACCAGGTGATTCGATTTAACGCGTTATCCCACCAAAGGTTACAGCTAACGGAGGCGGCCTCACTTGGCGCACTTTCCCTTTGCCCTTCGTCCGAATCTTGGACTGCCGTTATCTTGTACTTATAAGTAAAACGACTGTCGGATTCGTTCCCATTGGGAACGTACTCAACAGAAACGTTCCCGGGAGGACTCAAAGGCGCACTAAACGTTACGTCGATCAATCGCCAGTCATAAGCTCCGTACCTCCGAAGCTCCTTTACGGGATAGTGAGGGTGCACGAGCGTCATGACATCAGCCGACTGCGCGTAGTGAATCACGAAGATATCGTCGGAGCCATAGGGTGTAGAAATCTCGTAAGGCTTTCCGTTGGCATTCAGAAGAGTTCCGCCGCGAGAGTGGAACCGAATGTACTGATGTCCGAATTCAAGAATCATCGTATCGGTAGAAGAGAACTCAAAGGCGATGAGTCTTGCCGGTTTGTCCGCATACTTTGTTTGTCTCACAAAAGCAAAGCCGCTGCGGTTTTGAACCGGCCCTTGAGGTAAACATACAAAGTTTCGGCAAACAGCCAAACCCGATTTGTACTTGTCATTGTCAATTCGGCCGTACATCGAGGGAGAGACTTCTCCCGTAAAAGATGATTGAAGGGTTCTTACCGCCATAACTACCTCACGGCAATCCAAGGAGCTACATGGCAGATCGGCTCATAATGCTGACCTGCGTCCTTTTTCATGGCTTCTGCCAGCGCCCTTTCGTACTTCGTTGTGATTGCAGCAGTGATCTGCACGCCCTCTTTGCCTTTAATCAAAGCACCGGCTAAAGCTTGAGCCAAGTGCCAAGCTAAAGCATCCACGAAAAGAGGAGGAAAAGAACCGACACCCGGCTCTGCCATAATGTATTGAATAACCGGTGTGGGGCAATCGGTATAAAGCGCCGGAGACCCGTCAAACCTCTCCACAACAAAAGGCGGATTCTGCGGCCACGGGGCCCGCTGAATTGCGCTTGGACGTACCGAGATAACTCTTTGACAGTCGCTCGGCAATGCAAAGAGCCCTCTCCAACCGTGAAGCTCCTTTGTTTGAATCTCAGTCAGAGCCGCTCGTCTGGTGGCAAACCTCCAGTCGTGCGCTTCTAAGAGAATTCCGACAGAGACCGGATAGAGTACTGCACAAACTTTCGCGTGCACACTGCCCTCCGGAGGCTTAATGCTCGTAATAGATCCCGCTTCTCCGACGCGAGTAAGTGCAAGATTACATATGCTGACTTCGCTTGCCATAGCCGTACCTTTAAAAAAGGGCGCTTGCTAAGAGCGCCCAATACCCACAACCTCAAGGAGAATGACTCGATCGTTACTTATTCAAGTTGTTTAGACGGCGCTTCTTTGGCCGCAAACCAATTGTCGTGGCTCATAGAGACAAATGCTCTTACCTTGCCTTTTGTCGGAGCCCCGCCAAACTTGGCCTGAATAAACTGAAGCGTCTTCTCCGGGATAGGCAGCGCAACTTGTGTGCCTGCTTCCGGCGCCGTCAAGGTCTCGGAAATAACAACGTCCTTAAAAGTGCCGGAAGCACTGTCGCAGTGTGCAATGGAAAAGCTCAGAGTTCCTGTGACATCTTCCATCACCTGAAACACAACCGAGAGAATACGGTTCATCCCCGGAGTCGGCTTGACCTGACAAAGATCAAGCGTATTTGCAGATGCCGCGGCCGCCGTGAGCGCCTGCCCCGCATCCGGTGTAAGCATTAAGAATGCGTCTTTAATCATCGAATTTCTCCTGTATTAACCATTTCGTTGCTTAGGACCCGCCCTAACCGCCTTGAGTGGTTCCTTCCTGAGAAGCTCCGCCCTGAGAGGCACCGCCGGACTCAGTTGTCTTTGTAGGGAACGGAACACGCTTTTCAGTCGGGGTAAGAGCATCCACAATTCGGATCGGGATGCCTGCATACTTCAGAACCGGATGAGCCTGAGAGACTTGATCCAAAGAAAGCTGAACATTCTTGCGGTTCATGCATTGAGCTTCCAGAGCGTTGCGAACTTCGCGGTTGCAGTAGAAAGCGATGCGGCCGGTATTGAGATTCGGAAGCTTGTTCTTCGCAGTCATCAACAGACGAATAAGGTCTGTGCCGCCGTCTGTCTGCGGATCGTCTGTGAGAGCCTCTTGATCAATGTTGGCGATACGGACTACATAGCGCCAATCACGAAGCACGAGACCGAGATCCCAGTCATACTTAGTACCCAAGCAAACATATTTGCCTCCATCGGCATCCGTCGTCAGGTATTCGCCCAAGTCTTGGTGAGAGATGCCGGCGCGGGATCCTTTCGGATAAGTTGTAAAGAGTGTGCGAGGAGACCAGCAAAGAAGCCAAATAGAAGTGAGTTTATTGCCTTTGCCGCCTGCGTCGATAATGTTTTTGGCATTATCAGCCTTCTTCGGGTCGCCGGAACAATAACGGGGAGCAAGACCCAAGATCTGATCCACACCTGTCTTGTCGTTACCATAAATAACTGCACGCTGTACTTTTTGAGACATTGCCTCGATAAAGGCAGAGTCTTCTGTCAGACGCCACATGCCGGACCAACCATTGATCAGAGCAAGTTTCTTATCAATTTCGGACAAAGCAGAAAGCATGCCGATCGAGTCTTTGATCTGCGCCGTGGTGGACTTGGACGGCTGGACGCCCCAGTTCAACATACGCCACGCAACTTCAGGCAAACCCGTTCTCACGGTCGTGAGATGCTCAGTCACACCGTTGGCCTCAATGGAGGTCAGGTCTTGAAGCATCTCATTGGTTTCGGACATCATTTCAATGATTTCCGTATCAATCTTCTTGTTTCCGTCTAAACGGGAAACGACATCTGCCAGTGTCGGATTAGAGGTATTTAAAATGCCCATTTGTCACTCCTGTTTAAGTTAATTACCAACGCATCGGAGAATTCGGATACATGTCCGCAAAGCCGTTGTCTTGAGGTGTCGGAGCACCCTTAACGCCGGAGTCCTGTGAAGTCATCTTGCCGATGCGATAGAACAGACGAATGACTTCAGGGTGGTTGCAAAGGCCGGAATTGTTCAAAATCTCTCTAAGTTCCGGAGTTGCCAATTTTTGGTAAGCACCAACCGCTATCCCTTTATTCGCTTCAAAAGCAGCTCCCCCAAATTCAGGATCAGCTTCAGAGGCCTTCAGCCACTCACCGGCTTGACGAACCAAATCAGCTCGGAGTTTGGTTGCTACAGACGGGGCTAAAGAGTCCAAGACCTTCTGAGCCTGCTCCTGAGAAAGACCCGCCTCACGAGCGGCTGTCGAAAACTGCTCAATGCTTGTCGGATCAATCGCCGGATTCTCTCCAAAATTAAAAGGCTCATACTTTTCAGGAGCGGTGCTCTGCTGCTGTTGCCCATCATTGGTTTCCGGATTGGGAGGATTGACTTCGCCCAAAGCGTTTGGCATCCCGTCGGTTTTCGGAGGATTCGACTGAGTGGAATCCTGCTGCTGACCTTCACCTTGAGTCTGCTGACCTTCTGTAGAAGCGCCCTGAGTGCCTAGGCCAGTCGAGCCAGTCTGATTTTGTTCATCTGCCATTTTTTCTGTTCCTGTGTCATTACAAAATACTGTTGCGGACAAAGCCGCTGAATTTCACCTAAGAGCCAATAGCCTGTCTGCTTCTTGCCTTCCTCAAAAGCCATGCTCATGCCGGGCTCGGGCACTTTGGGATTAAATGTTGAGAGGAAAACTCCGGATCTTTCCAAGAGCCTCCAGGCAAAACGCCTTCCAGACTCCGTACTCAAGAGACTCTCAATGTCTCTGTCATAGGTCTCTTGCTCGATCTGCGCGTATCGCTCTCCTTCAAGCCTTGCCCGCTCCTCGTCGTAAAGGTTCTGCAACGGGTCGTAGTCTTGCCCTTCTGTCACTTAATCAAGCTCCAAGCAAAAGCAAACGGAACCGAGGCAATGCCCAGCAGAATCAACCAACGAGCGGCAAAGAACCAGAGAGGAAATTTTTCACACATACTCAGCATCAATCTTCTCGCGTGCTTTGATATAATTACTTTCATGTTGAGAAGTTCCTAAAGTGTTTCTCGACACCGCCGCTGACTAGACCCCAGCGGCATTTTTATTTCTGACCATTATCAAATAGATTTTTCTCGTTATGTAGACAGCACAAAGCCCCGACTGGCGGGGCTTGCGAGAAGTAAAGAGCTTTTTAATAACCTGTAAAAGCACCCATTATTTGATCGGGTGATTGGCTCTGAAGACTGTCTGCACTGATCCCTAAATTTTTCGCGACATTAGCTCCCTGCTGCATCATCGCCATCTGCTGAGCCGCTTGCTCTTGCTGAGCTCTTTGCTGACGGATCAATGTCACTTGATCTCCCGAAACGATAAACCGAGGATCAATTCCTAAGGCATCGGAATAATAGTCAACCCAAAAGTCACTATTGAACTTATCCAGCATATCCGGCTTCATTCCGGCTAAAACACCTAAATTCTGTGTAAAGCGGTCGATAGAGTTCGTCGTGATTGCTTTCTGAGCCTGCGCGAGAATGGATATGAATTCGACATTTACAGGAGCACCTTGTAGCTCTTCCGGAATCGGAGGAAGCATATTGGTTTCCACCATGCGCTCGAAAGTTAGAGCGATCAGCGGATCCAGTGCCTCGGAATTCAAACGCTCAAGCACAGGACCCATCAAGATCATCTTCTCTTCATGGCGCTCGGCAACTTCAGTTGCCGTCATCGTTTTATCCGTCGAATTTGCCATCATCATGAAGATGTCACGATAGAAAGTCTCGTTGATGCGTTCCCGAGTATCTTGGATATCCTGCAAAAGAAAATCCAAACGCAGAGGTACTTCAAAAGCAGATCGGATGTTCTGCGCCTGAGCCGCATTACTGTAATACGTGACGCCGCCCGGAAGGATATTGGCGCCGGCATTCTTTAATTCTGCAGGCATGATCACCGGAGGATTAGTCTGATAATCAATCGCCTGAGACTTTCTCTTTTGCTCCTGCTGGAGTTGCTTTAAATCTCCCAACGCTTCCATTCCGGGAGAGTTTCCGTAGATGTCTCCGCCGGTCACCGACCACCGAGCGCAAAGTGCTGGAAAGTTTCTAAATCCGGTTTCTCTTAGGACCTTATCTTCGGACGACTCAACCTCAAAATACACGCTTCTCCATGGCATGTTTTTATTGTCATGCTTCCTCGGATCGTAATTCAGACGAGGTTCAATCGCATTAACCACGTGAACCCAAGCGTCACGCTTGCCTTCCTCATACTGCTTGCGTACCGAGTCACTCACGTTTTCCAGTCCGAACTCACCGACCAGCATTGAGACCGTCATCCGGAATTCTCGGTAAAGGGTGTCCACTTGCCCTCGGGAATCGGTTGCAATCGCAAATTCACCGATTGTCAGCGGCATGCAATGAATTACACGCTCGTAGTCGTCGAGAATAATAGTTGCGCTTGTTCCAAAGGCTCCGAGTTCCTCGTAGGCCATTTGCAAGGCTCTATAAACATTTGACTTATAGAACACCATCTGCATGAGACTCGTAACCTTACTCATCCATGCTTTGACTTCGTAGCTCTCGTCGAGCTCAGGATTTAGAGTAGTCAGCCTGAACCATGGGCGCGCAGGACTTGTCATGCCGCTCATCATTCCGCCGGAAAGTGTTCTCAAAGCTCTGGTGCCGGTATTATCCAGTATCGCTCGATAGGCATTCCTATTGCCCTTGTTGTTTCCGGAGGGCAAGAACCGTCCCGAACGAGGAAGGAGCACCTCACTAATCTCTCTCCAGTGCGGCATCCAAGTCGATCGCTCCGCCTTGAGATCCTCCCAGCGGCGCCGAACTTGAGTCTTCAGGCTCTCCATCAGGTTATCCTCCTAAAAGGCTTGTACCTTTTCCAAGCTTGAGCTGATTTGGGTCGACGCCTAACGGACTCGTCAGTAACGTAGAGCCAGTTTCATTTCCCGTGTTTCCTTCAAGAAGCGAGCCAACATCGGCTTGATTTTGATTCTGTCTTGCAAACTCAGACTTCTGCTGATTCAGTGCCTTGCGACTTGCCTCAGCCTGCTGGTCCGCAGCCGACTTCTGAGCCTTGCTCGTTTTATGAGCTGAATACATTGAAGCACCTGCTCCGATAGCCGCAGATGCAATAGAAGCTCCGATAACCGTAGCGGTTGTTACTCCTGACATAACTCTTCTCCCTGTAACACATCATCCGTAAATTCTTGACGCGCCTGCCCAAGCGTCTCCGCTTTGGTAGCAAACGACATAATTAGTTTCGTGGGAACGAAAGTCCTGAACACCGTTTTTCTTCCCGGCGGGGACGTAAAGCATGCAATCCCGTCCACCACAGACGTCCCGCCGTTCACTGTCATTGCGCACCGCCCTACAACAACTAAGGTCGTAGGGACTTTCATAAGTGCACCGACAAGGAAGACGTTTTCTGGAACAATCGCTATACGCGTATAGACACCTGCGTGAAGTACCTCTTTGATTTCAATCTTCAGCTGAGGGGCCTCTTTAACACTCTCTTCGATCCCGCGAATCGACAAGAGCTCTTGAGGAGAGCAGGCCATTAGCTGCATAAGCCCTCCAAAAAGAAAACAGAATTAGTTTTCTCTGCTTTGTGACTGAGCAATTTTTCAAGTCTTGATCCGGCCGGCGCCGAGACAAAAAGACCTGCTGAGCCAAAAAGAACCGCGGTGTTTCTCGCCCACTGCAAGAGCTTGAGGCCATTATTTCCGGCTCTGAAGGATTTGCTCAGGAACAAACTCTCTGTAGAAGCAAGCGTTTCTTCTTTGAAGTGCGGTACAAAAGAAAAGACCACAACTACAAAGCCAACCATCGTATCCCCGTTGAATGCGCCTGCAGCTTTCAAAAGTCCCAGCTCTTCAAGCTTGAGATACTGATCCTCATTGGGAGGTGAAGCAGCCAAGGTTCTGTTTGCGCACTCCTTGGAATACTCTTTGATCAAACGTCGTGCCTCAGGATACGAGAAAAAGTCCTTGGCACTTACGGGACAGATTTCAATCTCCAGCACTGTTTCTCCTCCCGAAAACAAAAAGCTTTGGTTGCTTAGCCTTGAATTCGAGACGCCTTTCGGTACCCATGCTTATGTAATCCCATAAATCAACAAGACTCTTAACAACGGGTTTAAGCGCTAGCAAACCGAAAATAAGGCATACCATCTGCGCCTGAACCGGAAGCACAGCAAACTCCGACATAACAAGCCACGTCCATATGTGTTCTGATAAAATACCCATATTCGCCCTTGGTTCTTTACGCGAAACTCTTAACAAATGTCTCTGTCCCTTGTGGTGCCCGCCTCAAGGGACAAATTCTTTTCTGAGCATTGTCTATCCCTTTGCTCGCGTTATGTAGACACCCTAAGCGAAGGGGTCGTAGGCATTCCTATCTAAGCCTTGGACATTTTCAGTTCTAGGAGCGATTCCATACTCCGGAAGCTCATAAGCAAAAGTCAAAGCCAGTGCGTCTGCGATATCGGGAGAGTGAAGCCCGCGCTTTTTCATTGAATCCTTACTCTCAAGCTTGATCGCACCGTTTGGCAATATCTCGTATTCAGGAGAAATCAAGTCGGCCAAAAGTCCCTCGTCTTGGGGCAATAGACCTTTGTTTTTGATCCATTCCTTCATGCGCCCCCACATCTCGTCGCGCTTAAAACGATAGGCCGTCGGATCATCCGCACTCCATCCGAAGTTGACGCCATAGACCTCAAAATACCCGTCGTCTTGCAGGACATCGACGGGGCCTCCTCCCACCCCGCCTTCGTCCACATGCACGCGTACTTCCTCGAATCCAAGACGCCGGATACGCGCTATAGCCGCCTTGACCTTAGAGACGACCTCAACCGTAGACAGTCCTCTGTAACGCTCAAATGGAAGTCGTCCGTCACGTCCGATTCTGTAGTAGATCACCGTCTCGTCATTACCGTAGCGAGCCACGTCTACTCCGATAATGGCAAGGTTTGCTTTAAGACCTCCACCCGGGCGAGCCATCGCTTCTTCGACTGATTTTGTCGGAATAAACTGCGAACTGGATGCGTTAGGAAACTCACCCATGACACGGACACGGAAGAAGTCAGAATCTTCCCCATACTCCTCGAGCCATTGCTGAATCTGCTTTTTATTGGTGATATGACACGTGCGGGAGTCAACTTTACGAATATCCCAAAACTTAGCCTTGGAGTGGAAACAATCGTAGAAACGGCCGGAAGATCGCGTCGGGTTTCCAAAGAGAAACATCATCGGCTCACCGTCCGTTAAACCGCCTTCGGCAACTTCATAGATGGCGGCAGGAATAGCTGAGGCCTCGTCAAAAATATAGAACGGAGTCGAAGAAGCGGCATGCAGACCGGCAAAGGATTCTGCGTTTTCTTCTCGACAAGTCAGCGCATCCACTCGCCAAGACTCGGGAGACTCTTTGGAAACAATGGATGTCGCCTTCATATCGAACATATCGGCAACGAGCGAGCGTCGCATCCACTTCGTAATCTCAGCCCATGTTTTTGTTTCGAGCTGGTTGGCCGTATTCGCCGTCACCACGCCTTTGCAATTTGGACGGGTAGCCATAATCCAACACACGAGCCAAGCAGTAAAGGCTGACTTTCCGATACCGTGCCCGGAAGAGACTGCCATTCGGATCGGATCAACAGCCTGCGAACCGTCGAAGCCCCTCTCCTTAACGGACGCCCCTATATCATCGAGCATTTGGCAGGCCCACTCGTCCGGACCGAATTGGCAGTTTGGGTAGCGAGATGCCCACGGCTCCTTGAGTCTCACGACAGAAGTTTCGGGCAGCTCTCCCCATGGAAAGGCCCACATCACAAACCGCAAGGGGTCGTCATAGCACTTCGCCAGTTCGAGATAAATATCATCTTGATTTACAGACATAGAAAAAGCCCACCGTGTAGATGGGCCTAATCTTGCTAGATATTTCCTTTGTTATGTAGACAGGTTTCGGGGCTCTACATTCTTCACCCCTTCGATTTCGAAAGGCGGCTCAGCTATAGGAAAACTTGTGGCTAAACCCGAGGACAAAAGCGTTTGCTGTAGATAAAAACTAAGCATGTGATAAATCGGCTTACTGAAGTTCAAATAGATAAACTCTCTCGACCTCTCTGCTTCGTTCAAAGGTTCTTTGAACCAAAAAGCAGTTTCCCCTGTACAGTTTGCAGAATATATCTCGTTACCGTCAGAATCCACCCCACGAATCATCAAAGTCGCTTCAACTATCAAGTGCTTTCCGTCATCCCGAATCTTTGTAGTAACAGGAAAAGAAATTAGTGCCCGACCCTCCAGGCCATGGACCTCTCGAACCTCAGGATTAATGTTTAACGTTTGAGAAGTGATGATTAACGGATCTTCTTTATGAATACGCATAACAGCCTATGGTCTTATAAACTCGTCGAATTTTGTTTACTTTCGCTGGGGCGCAAAAAAGAGTTTTAGCATTTTCTTGTCTCTGTTTTCTATACCGCTTTTCGGAATTTTCCCAAAAAATTTGACTCCCCCCAATAGACTTTGCGAGCCCTTTAGCAAGGGAGGCTGACAGTACTAGCTCTCCAGACAACAAAGACATAAATTCCACCTCGCCAAGACCTAAAGCATCACGAAGTTCATCACGTCTTACAACCCCGTCCTCGATCGCATCTCTAACAACATCACCTGGAGATGTAATCCATTTACCGGTTGACATATTAATCATGGTAATTCCCAATATATTCAATACGAACGATAGTGATCAATTTTCCACGCATACTTGCCTCTGCCGGCCCCATTTTCGGTAGGTGAACAGAAAAAGCCAATCTCATCTTTTTGTCTAAATTGAATGCCATTTGACCAGCCCTATCTCCCGTCAACGCATGTAGATGCCCGATGGGTGGTACATCTTCCATGCCAGGAGCATCCCTTAGAGAATCCAAATATGTATAAAGCTTTTTCATACAATTTTGGCCTAACTCGCTTTGGGCCCTCTTTGGATCAGTACACAACTGTTCAAGATAAACGGTTGCGTACTCAATTTGCATTATTCTTCTCTCACATCGAATTTCCTAATGCCGATTATATTTTATTTTCCTCCCTACTCAGGATTGAAGTCAGGTAACCAAGAGTTAATTCGCACTTAGTTCGCCAATTGTTTTTGCAAACAATTAAATCATAGGCCCCATCTGTCGGGGCCTCATTACTTTATTGTTTCGCCTGCTCGAACTCTTCAATCACCTCTTTGGAGTCCTTGATAAACTCTCCTAGACAGAGAAGCAAGTAGTTCATCCCTGCACAGCGAAGCTTAATGCTATCTAAAGAGACCCCGTCGTCCAGGGCTTCCTTAACGAGCCTTCTTACCGCATTCTTTCTCGACTCAGGGGTTCCTTCGAGCCAATCAACAGCTTCTCGATCTCCTGCGACTCCGTGCTGTAAAGTTTTCGTAATCCTCTTTCTGAGAGCTAAGGGCTGCTGAGCCATCAGCGCAACAACTTCCTCAGAAGTAACACCTTTAACGTCTACCATTCTTCCTGCTCCTCTTCTCTGAGTTTGACACCTTGAAACACCCACGAGCTTCCGTAGGCCCTTCCTTTTCTAATTTTTTCTTTCAGCCTGCGGGTAAACAAGGCTTTAGTGTATTGCCCGATTTCCTCTTCCCCATCTCTGGCCCAGCGAAGAAAATCAGTCCAAGCATCTTTGGTTTTAACACCTGAGCCCGGTTCAATCTCGCACTCCTCAAGCCGTTCTGTCCGCCAACGCTCTAAAACGTCCGAACCTTCCCTGAGTTTTTCTTTTAGGAAGCGCACCTCGTCCGGAACATCGAGACCTTCCTTTTGATATCGATGCAGCCCTTCCAGAAGCCAATTGAGAATGCCCGGAAGCTCCTTTCTGAGTTCGTCGGTGAGATTCAGATTCTTTTTGATCTTGGGGTCTTTATCAAAGTTCCTCGGAAACTCGAGGAAAACAAGACGCCGCCAAATACCGTCGTCCGTGGCCTTAATCACGGGGAGATGATTAGTCGAAAGAATCATGGTCCATGTCGGATCGATGGTCTCAACTGTCGACGAATACATTTGCCGAGCGACAACTGGATCGCCGCCTGTCATGCTCTTGATGCCGGCCTCATTCAGACGGGCTCCTTCGTCGGTCTCCTGACCCACAACGAGCCTCGCACCTTTAAGTGCGATCAAGTCAGCCCGAGCGCCGCCTACTGTGGAGGCTCCTTTGACAATCGAGGCGAAAGTATCCGAACTAATTGCTCGATAGTACTCTCCGAACACTCCGGCCAAGATTCGCATAAGGGTCGATTTACCGTTGCAGCCGGCGCCGTGGAGAATTATGAAGAGCTCTTCTTTCGTCGTCCCTGACAACGCATAGCCCATTAAAGTTTGGAAAAAGAATGCAAGTTTTTCACTTCCCAAACACTCCTCGATCGTTCTTCTCCAACGAGGGCACTTGGCTTCAGGATCGTACGAGACAGCCGAGCATAAAGAGATTTTTCTTCGCTTATCAGGCGGCAGAAAGTCTCCGGTGAATAAATCAATGTCCCCGTTGTCCACTCCGAAGTATTGAGTTCCCTTATCGAAATCATTGGCCTTAACCAGATGGGCAAACTCTCGCTTCATATTCGTAACGACACGAGAGACCAAGGAAGAGGCCTTTGCCTTGAACTTCCCGTACTCCGACCAAGCGGCTTTCTGCAGTTCTTCCGGTGCATCTTTTGCTGCCCGAAACATGATGTGCTCTATGGACTGGGCAACCAAAGCTGTCAGATAATCGTTTCCGATCCTGTCCCAGTGCTTGCCATTGAAGAGGTACCATTCGTCGTAGTTTTCAAGCCGCTTTAACTTCCCGTCAAAAAGCTTGTACATGCGCTTTGAAAGATCGAACTCCGTGGTCCCGTTTTCAAAATTGTCATGGTACTTGTTGAACTCTTTGATAAGCCAGCGCATGGTGACGGGATCATCATGCGCACCGCGATTAAACGTGCTCCACTTATAGGCCAATGACTCATAGTCTCGGTACCCTGGCTTGTCACATGCCCATTCGTTCCATATCAGCATAGCCTCCTCGTCACCTTGGAATTCAAAGTGAAGGGCCATGCCGACTCGGATGTATGTGTTGTAATCGGGTTTATCGATACCGGCGCCATTGACGATCTCTCTAGCCTGAGAAATCGTCAACCCGCAGGGCTCAGTACCGAAGGGATCATCGTCTTTGTTGTCACCTCCGGAGGCCTGACCTACGGGTTTATAGCCGTGCGCTATCGCGATTCTTTCAAAAGCTTCCAAAAGCTTCTCAACTCTCTCGGCAGAAATAATGGGCAACGCTTCCGCTGGGTAATATGCGGGCTCATACTTACAGTCTGCATTATCCCAGGTGTACGGCATCTGAGTCTTTTCATGGATGTGGTATGCCACGAACTGCTTGCCTTTGCCCAAAATCTCAAGACGTATCAGCACCCCGTCCTTTTCAAAAAACCTGCTTGCCCTACTCTTCCAGCCTGCGGCCGCAGCCCTCAAGATAACGGCCTTTCTCGGAGCTCGTCCGGTTCGTACCAAGTCCGTATCGTCAAACCCGATCTCGTTGAGAACTTCCTCAACGATTGATGCATCCGAACAATCAATATCCAAACAGCAGATGGGATTTTCTCCGACCCCGCAAAGAATACCGACACCAGCCGCTTTTTCCGGATACTCTGCACATTCTTTTTCAGTCAGCGGATGCTCCTGCCAAGCCTTGCCGATCGGAGCTTTGGAGTTGGGGCGGATTGCGACAACCTTATAGCCGTTGACTACAACCAGCGGACCTTTTTCTCGAATATAGGATTTAGTCATTAGTTTTCTTTCCTTGGCAGAGTTTCTCTATTTCTTGACTTCTTTTCTCAAATCTGACCATGCTCTCTCTCAGCTTCCCCGCTACTCTCTTTCCAGAGGATCTTCCCTCGGCAATCCTGATAAGAGAAGCCTTATGGACTCCGCTGTCATCCGAGATTTCTCTGTAGGTATAGCCTCTGCGCAAAATCCGCTCTAAACAATTTTTAGGGTCAAGTTGCATTTTTACACCATCAATCTATAACGCAACCATTCTAAAGAGTTGTGTTTTAAATCGCAACCGTTAGAATATTTACGAAACTAAGTGCAACTTATCGCAACTTAACTTCCTAAGGTAGCCACTATGAAATTTTCAGAAAAATTACAACAACTTCTATCGGAGCAAGAACTTACTGGATACGCAGTTTCTAAAGGCACAGGACTTCCTAAGTCAACTATTTCCAGAATTTTGAACGGAGAGGCTAGCAATCCAAGAAGTTCTACACTCGCTGAAATTGCCGCTTTTTTGGGCATAACAACGATTGAACTAACGAACGGCACTGATCTTCAGGAATCTTATTCAAGAAAACTGGGAAAGATAAAGAAGGGTCTTCGCGTTCCTCTGCTAGACTCACCGACAGAGGCTGCTTACTTCTCTGCAATAGAAGGCGACGTCCCGGTAGGATCGGATTTCTTGCCGCCGACACCCTTCTCAAATGACAATAACAACGAGTTAATCGCCATACCAATGAACTCGGAGGCCCTCTCCCCCAGAATTAAAATAGGAGACATCGTATATTTTGATACGCACATCACTGAACCTGATAGCGAATTCAAGGCTAAGAACGGAGATGTCGTAATCGCATTTCCCGATAACACGGGTTGTGCAGTAATCAGAGAGTTCTACAAGGACGACCTAGGCAAAGCATGGCTAAGAGCAACAAATCCCTCATGGCCCGGAGACAAGGCCGTCCCCTGCAACCCGTCCAAGGATCTTGCAGGAATTGCAGTAAGTTTTGCGGCCAAACTTTAGAAACGGCCGGCTTTAATCAAGAAGGTCTGATTTACTGAAACCACAGGAGCCGGAATGACATGGTTGAAACTGGCTGTTGACATATCCCAAGTAGTTGTTGGGATAGCTACGTTTTGTTTACTTTGCATAAGCTGGGCGGATAGAAAGGAGAAAATTAAAAAGATCGAAGAGCTCGATCGACAAAAGAGGCTTCCAAAAATTAACTTGTCGATCACAAGAACTTGCTATGACAGATCATTTCCTGGTTTGGTAGCACCCTACTTCCTAGATATCACTTTTCTACCTTGTGAAGAGCCTTTGATCATCAAAGAAATAGAAACTCTTTGGGGCGGCTTTCTAAACGGTGGGTACACAGCCACTCTGTCAACGGCAGGTGCCGCAGTTGGAGAGAACCTTCCTCAAGAAGATAATGCTTTACTTGTACCTTCGTTAGATGTTTCTTGGATACTTCCTGCTTCCTCTTTATCTAGGGAAGAGTTCTTTACAGCACATATACTCTGCAACGACATTAGCGCACACTCAATGGATCGGAGAGTTGCAATGCTGCGGTTACGTGACGCTAGTAAAAACATTGCTATCCAAGTCAAGATAACAATAAGCAACAGCTCAATTATCAGTATCGAAACAAGCAATAATCCCACTGTTTTCTCCGATTGGAACAGGCTCAAAAAAGAGAAAAGGCTTCTCCCCTCATAACGGGGTACGAGTATTCTCTCTTATACCAAGAGAAACCTCGTGAATATCAAGGAGAAGCTTATACAGCTTAAGTCCAAACAAAAAGACCACAACGAAAAGGCAGGCTGTCTCTAAAAACAAGAAGCAAATTAAATATTCCATCATCCTTATGTCTCCGAGCCTTGTAGTCTCTTTCTGGCTGACAGAATCGCCTGAGCCCGATTGTCGTTCATAGCAACCTTCAAGGTGTCGCCGTACTTCTCCGGCGCCCACTTCTTGAGCAGCTCTAGCCTGGCGTTAAAGGCAAGCTTTCTGGCGTACACATTGTCGTAACGCTTGACAGCGCGCACCACCGAGCCGTCTGCTGCCGTGGTCTCAATGACTTCCTCAACCACCTTCGGCGTTGTGGCAATCTCGAGCGCTTCTTCCGCCAAAACGTCGTTGCGTAAGGACTTGGCCTCGTCCAGCGCCTTAGCAAAGTCCGGATCCTTTCTCGCGAGTCTCGCTACCGAACCGGGACCCACTTTGGCCTTCTTGCACCAGTCGGAGATCAAGCCTCCGTTGGCAATGAACTCCAGCAAACAAGCCTTTCGGGACAATGTCCATGAGCCGTCCGCAGATACCGGAATCGGACCGGTGGGTTTCGTGTGAAGCGGCATCACCTGCTCTTTCATTTCGAGCCTGCCTCCCCACTCCCGCTGCTCCTTGACCGGCTTCTTTCGACGCTCGGACACGATTCTCTGGAGCTCTTTTTCTGCCTCCTGCGCATCTTTGGCACCTGTGATGACCCGTCGGATACGGAGCTTCGGCGTCCGATCGCTCATCGTGGCTGCCTCCAGTAACGCACATTGAAGGCTCTCGTCCTGCCGCAGGAGATCGACCAAACGGTTGCTCTGGGCATTTCCATCTTGGCCGCTATCCGGCTGTAGGACCAACCGAGGCTCCGGAGGTAGAGGACGTGTTCCACATCGGACTCCGTGTAGACGGCTCGTGGGTGATCAGTCCCGATCCGCCTATGGGATTCGCTGTAGGGAACAAGGTTTTTCATCCGTTTATTTTTCTCCAAAGCCGGGTTTTGTTTCAGATAGTTTCGTATTTAATTTTTTGTTTGTCAAGGAAATAAAAATATTTTAAGGGTTTTCTTGGCGTTTAATTCAAACGGGAAAATTTTTCCCATTCGATTGAAAATGGTTCAAAATTCACCCCACCACTCGGTCAAGGTAGAGGGCGGAATCGGGCGAAAATTTCGGGGGTGCCACCCGGTGGGGGTCGTAGTTTTTCGACTTAATTTTTATCGTTTATTCAAGTAGTTATTCAACATAACCGATATTATGTTGAGTGCTTTTCCGAAGGAGCAGACGGCCCCGCGCGCGTTTGCCGAACTGTTCTAATCCCGCCTTTTTCCTACCACTCAAGTCGAAAACGTAAAACCCCTTCTAAACAAATTAAAAAGTTTTATTAAAAACGCCGAAAAAACGATAAAACTAAAATTTATACTACTTTATCGTTTTTTCGATTTTTTATATAAAACTATTACATACATGTATTCTTATATATTCCTCTAATAAGAAAATGTTCTAAAAATAATAAAAAAAACTATAAAGTAACACACCTTATTAATAATTGAACGGTAAAAATATTCCCTTTCGCTGTTAAAGGGAAAATTTTTCCGTTCACAACCGGCTACACGCGGCAAAAATTTTCCCGTTTGCTTTCGTTTTCGACTGATGACTCTTTAATTCAGTTTCCCTTTTCTTAAAACTGCCGGTAACGCATCCTTCTAATAGTTGCATATTAGTCAATATTTACAATTTTTAACACTCTTAATTAGTTGCTATTGCAATTTATCGCAACCTTATTTATAGTTTCGTTATCGGTTTTCGCTACCTTTTCAATCTTTAAACGGAGAAAACACCATGACAGAACTAACCATTTCGACAGCTGAAAAGGCTGAGGAACTTTACGAAGAACTTTCTACCGCCGCTCGGGATTTTATTTCCGAAGCGTTTGACGGTGTGCAACCCTACCAGCAGGGAATAGCCGATTCAGTTTATGAATACGCAGCTAACCAAGCCGATGGCCTCAATAACTCTCAGGTTATCCGTTGGCTCGATACTGACCCCGATTCGTTCTATTGGATGGAATCTGTGATCGAAGAAGGGCTTGTTATCACTGATCGGTCTTATCGCTTTTATAACCACGTTCAGACCGCTATCCAACAGCAAACCGAGAACCAAACCTTTGAAACACTACGAGACATTCTCCGCTGGTATGCATGTGCTGCCATTGCTGAGGCATATCCGGCAATCAGTGAAGGCGCCGCGGATGCAATCGACGCCCACGACTTTGCAGCTCTTGAAACGTTCGACGATGTGAAATCCGACGCCGAGAACATTATTCAAGTTTGGGACGAGGAGTAAAGCCATGGAATATAGATACTATGCCCAGGCCAGTGTTAAACGCACATTCAAAGGTCTCACGGTTATCGCCGAAGCTTTCAATGAAATCGAACCGGCTGACACAATGGACGGGGACGATCCCGCGGTTTTTACCTCTTACTCCCTTGAGTATCAGGATCACGACGGTAACGCTATCGCCGAATATAACAACGCCGGCTTTATTTGGTTTTGGCATGACCCGAAAACGGGTGAGTTACTGATAGATGCCTCAGAAGGTGACTCCGAACTCACAGACTTGGAAGGGAACCCGATAGAAGCCGAAGGCCTTGCACGTATTAAGTCGCTTGTCGGCGGCGAAGTTGCTTTATCTCATTTAGTGGGAGCCGCCGAGCGTGCACTATTCAAGAATAAAAAGCTTGTCAATTTGGCCGATGCTGCTTTGAAAGACTTTGAAGCCGAATTAAAAGAGGAGGCCGCAGCATGTTAGATGATTTCATTGTCGGTAAATACCGCTATGAGGTTCACAGCACCGGGCGCCTGATTACTTGGCTGCGTATTGACACCGAAAATACAGCGGCTCCAATTGAATCCAGGTGCCTAAAACCAACCGCCCGGCGCCGTGAAGTGATAGCTGCTTTTAACGCCTAGGCAGCACCGGAGGACACCGGCCGCCTCCTTAAATCCGGGCCGGGTTCTATAAGTTCATTCTCTTGAGTGGATTTATAAAACTAAAAGCAGGTTAGTAATAGCCCGTTTCGTTCTTTAAAAACTTGTGAATGGCTTCTAAAATGATCCTTACCCAAAGTGAGGATTGTGAAAAATGATAAAGCCCATTTTTGCTTATGTCTTAATCTTCGGTATCCTTATTCCGCTGCTTTTCCTATTTTTGTATTTTGATTTAGGAAACGAATATATTTTTTGTGGAATTGCCTTGCTTTTAATCTACGGAGCGGCAAAGGGACTAGATAAATTACCTAAAAAGATCAAAGATAAGCTAATAGATTAGAAGCATTTACAAGTTTTTAGAGATTGAAGCGCCGGATTAAAACCCCGGCGCTTTTAGTTAACAAAGTTTTTAGACCTTTGGGACGATCCCCAAACATAAATAAGGACGCATCCGGATAAAACCCCGGGCGCGTCCTTTTTCGTTTTTAGGACAAGCGAAAAATGGTTTTTAGAAGGATTGAAATTAGGGCGGTAAGGGCTCCGGAAGCCTTAGACGGTATCAAGGCCTCAGCCAAGTATATCGCTCGTTTAACGATCGATAACAAGCCGGCTCCGGTTGTCTCGTTTATTTATTTTGATTCGAGCTTTTCCGGCTGTCCCTTAATTACTCAGGTTGACGATTTTTCCCGCGCGCTGGTCTATCGCGTCCTAGTGGCAGGCTCAATCCGTGAGGCCCTTCACACTGCTGCTAAGCAATTAGACAGCGGAAAAGAAAAAATCAAATTTACTGCCCGGGTGGATTTAACCAGACGCCTGAAGTTCCTTAGTCCCGGTTCCCCGATGGTTCAAATATTAAAGGAATCAGTAAAGCCGGAAGTTTTTTCCGGTTCCTATTGAGCACTTGTCTAAACCCGTGAACTCATAAAAGGAGTTTATTTAAATGAGCATTGAAACTGAACTTAAAACATTTAATGAGCATTTTGGACGCTTCATTAAAACCGAAGAAGAAAAAACGGCCGCGATTTCTAAACTTGCGGATGCGATTTCTCAGGCGGTCATTAGCCCCTCAGAAATGCGAATGCAACCCTCTCCCGCCCCCGTGCTGAACGAGGCGAAATCGGCCAAGGTTCAACACTCTATTGTCACGCCCGGGCAAGATGCGCGCGCTCCGGTTGAGCAAAAAGCAACTCCCTCAGAAAAAGCCGAGCCTGCGGCCGAACCTCAGGTGGAAAAAGAACCGACCGAAGAAATGACCAAAGATGCCAGAAATAAAGTAATTGCCTTGTGTAATAGGCTAAAAGGCGTACTGGGCGGAAAAGAAAAGGTTAAAGAATTTATTAAATCTTTTGGGCATGGTGATAGTGCAATCGCTCTAAGTTACGACCTTCAATTGAAATTTATCGATTTTGCCTCTCAGAAACTGTCCTCTCTGGAGGCAGCTCATGCCTAGTATCGTCCCCATCATCGACAATGAAGAGCGCCGTCACTCTTTCCTTCAGCCGTCGGCCGCCTTCAGGTGGATTCACTGTTCCGCCTCTCCTTGGGAAGAGCAAGAAGCTGTTCGAGCCAAACCTGAACTAGCCGATGCAGGCAGCTACGCCAACGAAGGAACTGACGCGCATTCTGTAGCCGAACAGTGTCTAAACATCATGTTCACTGAGGAAAAAGAACCTAGTGAAATCGTTGGCGACATTATGGACGAGTCTCTGCGTCCTTATATCCAAGCCTATCTTGAGGCAGTCCGAAACACTTACTTTGAAGAGCCCGAAGAGGCCGGAGTAGAAACATCAATTGATCTTTCTCAAGTCGTTGGTGTCAAAGACACATGGGGAACGGTTGATTGCTATGTTGTCAGCGGCGGTGAACTTTTCGTTTTCGACTACAAGCACGGAGAAGGAAAAATTGTACGGGCCGAAAACAACTCGCAGCTGATGCTGTATGCGCTCGGAATTCTCCAAGCACCTGAGCTTCAGAACGTAGAAACCGTTCATCTTTGCATTGTCCAACCTCGAGCTGACAATATTTCCGAGTGGACCGTCTCCAGAGAAGACCTGCTGAAATGCAACGTTGATGTCATCTTAGCCGCTTCCAGGGCCAATGCCATTCAAAAAGCAAGAAAAGCAGAACCAGAAGACTATGCCCCCGATGTTGAACGATGCCAGTGGTGCAAGGCTAAAAACTTCTGCCCTGCTCGTTCTCAATCTCTCAGTTCTGCCCTTTCTCTCGATGTAGAGCTTCCGGCGCCAGCCATCAGTGAAGCCGAGATGCTCGGTCGAATTTTCAACAGCATCCCGATGTTTGAGAAGTACTTCAAAGACGTCGAGGAAGAAATCAAAGACAGAATCCTCAAGGGCAAAAACGTACCCGGAGTGAAGCTTGTGGCCGGAGGCCTCGGAAACCGCACTTGGAAAAATGCAGCGGAAGCTGAAGCACTTCTGAAGAAGTTCAAGGTTCGCCAAGATGATATGTATGTCCGCAAAGTGATCAGTCCTACTCAGGCTGAAAAGCTTTGTAAGAAGCTCCTCGACCCGGAAAACAAAGAAAGTAAGCGAACCGTCATCGGTTTAAAGACTCAGTGGCCGCAGCTTGAAGAGCTCATTGTCCGGAAGGAGGGAGCACCGAAACTCGTTCCGATCACGGATCCTGCGCCTGCGTTATCTCTGGGATTTGAAGAAGACGATTTCAAGGATAACGGAGATGGAAATCAACCAACAGCAACCCAAGGATAGAAACCAGCTTTTACCGCCGTTTGCTCAAGACCTTCTTAAGCGAGCGGCAAAAACAGGCAGACCTTATTCCAAAGAACGCACTGCCGCCATCGATAAGGCCATCCAAACCATTAAACGGTCTTGTCCACAATACTTTAAGGAGTAGTCATAATGACTAAGAAAACCAACGTTATCGTACTGAAAGACGTACGTATTGCCTTCCCTCACGTTTACACCCCTGTCCGTCCTTATGGAACGGAAGACAAGACTGAGGAAGAAGTCTCCAAACTGAAGGAATGGAGCGCTCAGATTCGTATTTCCAAGGAGCAGTTTGATCAGGTTAAAGAGTTGATCAGTAAGGTTGCTCAAGAAAAATGGGGGCAAAAAGCAACTCAGATGCTTAAGAAAATCGCCACGAATTCTCCCAAAAACATGTGCTGCCGAGAATTTGAAGACGAAAACACCGGAGAGACTTATTACGCCATTAACGCCAAACGCAAAGAATACAGAGGCAAGAACGGTCAGGGCGGAAAGAATTTGGCTCCTCAGACGTGCGGCCTCGACTGGAGACGTGCAACGACAGAAGACGATCCGGAGGCTATCACTGACGGATGTGTTGCAAATGTCAAGCTCTCATTTTTCTGCTACGACCAAGTTGTTACGGGTGTCGGATGCGATTTGTGCGCCCTGCAATTTCTGAAATCCGGAGAGCCGTTCGGTAAAGGCGGCGTAAGAGTTGAAGACGGAGACTTCCCTGACCTGTCTGCCCAATCGACCGTAGGAAATCCTCCGGAGGACGACGATAACGCCTGGTAATTAGGGCAGATGCTTTATCATAGGGGCATTCATTCGAGTGCCTCTTGATAAGGCAAGAACGTGTGCGGTCGGGGACGCTTCCCCGGGCCGGACTTTAGGCCACGTGGTGGCCTTCTCCGCCGGTTCTAAATAGAAGAGCGCTTCTATGCACGTTCTGCCTCCAAATTTTTATCGGAGACACTTGAATGGATTCTCTACCTATCGCCTACTTTGACTTAGAAACTTTCAGTTCCGTCAATTTAAGAACCCGCGGCACCCATGCTTATGCAGCCAGCCCGGATGCCCGAGTCCTGCTTTGGGGCTATGCCTTAGACGATACACCCGCCAAAGTTTGGGACGTACACAATGAACCAATGCCGCCGGACCTTCTTAAAGCACTTGAAGAGGTCGGCCTAGGAAAACGGCTTCACGTATGGCAAAACGGACAGGCGTTCGATACCGTCTTTCTCTCTTATCAGACCAACGGAGGCCCCACACTGCCGCTTGAGACACTAGTGGACACCATGCTCATTGCCTATCAGCATGGCCTTCCCGGGAATCTCGCAGGGTTATGTGAAGTTTTCCGACTGCCTCAGGATAAGGCAAAAGACAAAGACGGCCTGCGTTTAATCAATCTATTTTGCAAGCCAACACCCTCTGGAAAGGTCAGGAATAAGCAGACTAATCCGGAAGATTGGGCGAAGTTTATCAATTACTGCCGCCTGGATATCGAGTCCATGCGTGAGGTCTATAAACGACTTCCAAAAGTAAATTGCACGCCTATGGAGCAAAAGCTTCAGGTCTTGGATGCAGTTATTAACCGCCGCGGTATCTGCGTCGATATGGACTTAGTCCACGGTGCGATTCAAACTGCAGAACTCAATAAAAAGCTTCTTGCTGAAAAAACAAAGAAACTCACAGGCGGTGAGGTCTCCGCAGGAACTCAGAGAGATGCATATCTGAAGTGGTTAAACGAACGCTACAACCTGCAGATGACCTCTTTCACAAAAGCAGAAATAAATAAGCGGCTGGACGACCCGGACGTGCCTGAGGAAGTCAAAGAGCATCTGCGCAATCGTGTGAAATCGGCCAAAAACTCCGTTGCAAAATTTAAAAAGATCGAGTCAATTGTCGTCGGCGATCGGCTTAAAGGGACCATGCAGTTCCGCGGTGCAGCTCGTACCGGACGATATGCAGGACGACACTTCCAGCCTCAAAACCTAGCTCGCCCGACGCTTGCAAATGATGAGATTGAGCTCGCTATTTGGTCTCTTAAAAACAATTGCCTCGTGGATATTTGGGCTGATCCGGGAGAAGTTTTATCTAATTGCGTGCGAGGCGCCATTGTTGCGCCGAAAGGAAAGAAGCTCTGCATCGCAGACTACTCAAACGTTGAAGGGCGTGTGCTGGCCTGGCTTGCAGGAGAGACATGGAAACTTAATGCCTTCATGGAATACGACACTCTGCTCACCAAAGACAAAGAGTGGAAGTTGCCGTATAGGGACGGCTGGGATTTTGATTGGGCGACAAACGAAAAAGGTGAACTGATCCATAAAGGACATGACCTTTACAAGCTTACCTACGGCAGAACTTTCAACGTTGATCCGGAAAAAGTCACGAAAGCTCAACGACAGATGGGAAAAGTGCTGGAACTTGCTATGGGCTACCAAGGCGGACCAAAGGCCTTCTTAACATTCGTAGAAAACTTCCACATCGATGTCGAAGAAATGGTCGCAGCTATTCGCAAGGCAGTTGATCCTTCGTTGTGGATCCAGAACCAAGGAAAGCTCGACTGGGCGATTAAAAAGGGACTTGTCGAGGACATGACGCCTGAAACTTGGGTGGCCTTCTCTTCTGTTGCAGACGCATGGAGGCGAGCCAACAGCCGCATTACCGCACTTTGGGAAGCTTTGGGTAACGCTTGCCAAGAAGCTATCGGAACACCAAACCACATCTTTAATGCAGGCAAAAAGTTATCCGTCAAAAGGCAAGGCGCTTATCTGTATGTCCGATTGCCCTCGGGAAGAAAGCTGGTTTATCCGGCGCCGGCCCTCTCCAGTGATCACTGCGACATGACCTATTACGGCATTGAGCAGTACTCAAAAAAGTGGAAGCCCATAAAAACCTACGGAGGCCGCTTAGTTGAAAACGCAACACAGGCCGTAGCTTGCGATCTGCTGCTTGAAGCTGGTCCCCGTTTGGAAGAGGCAGGCTACGAGATCGTTCTATCTGTACACGACGAGTACATATGCGAAATACCTGATGACGAAACGCGAAATCATCGACAGATGGAGGAGCTTATGTCCGCACTGCCGGATTGGGCCGAAGGACTCCCGCTCGTAGCAGCAGGGTTTGAATCTTATAGATACCGCAAAGATTAAGGAGATTCAAATGAGTGGAAGAAAAAAAAAATTTCGTGAGGAATATGAAAACGGCGGTGGACGAACATGGGGTATTTGGAACTCGATTCAGAAAGAGTTTCAGTTCGGAATTAAAGCGAAGTCCCCCGAGCTTGCAGAAGAAATGTTGTTCAAAAAGATCGGCTGGGATGCCGCCAAATACCGGTTTAGCGCAGAGGCGTACCCCAATGAGACAGAAAAGGCGCTTGGTCTTTGGTATGGACTGCGATACGGACACATTGGGCCTCTAATCCCAGAAGAAAGATTGAAGAAGCTCGTAAGAGAAGGAAAGTTTAAAGCACCACGCTCAAGGAGAAAGTAAATGAACAACAAGGTTTTCTATTTTTCATTCGGTGCGGCAGTCGGCGCATCTCTCATGTGGCTGATCTGTCTGTCTTGTTGGTAATAAGGAGAAGTAAATGGATAAAGAAAAACTGAGAGAAGCCGTAATCATCGGAACATCGGCGGCAAGAAACCTGAAGAAAGACAAGCGTTTTAACAATACTGAGCCACTCGTCCCCATCGTCGACGGACTGCTGGCTAAGGAGGATCCGAAGCTCATAACGATTACCGCAGTTGGAGAAAGCGACGAGCATTACGTAATTGTTTTCACAAAGGAAATGGCGAAGGAAACAGCGGACCGCTTCTATGAATTTATTAAGCGTATCGAAGCTGAGGAGAAATAAATGCCTTTTGTTTTCAAAAATCCAGACTTCGGCAAATGGGTTTATCAGTTCTTTAGCGAGTTCGACGTCCAGGAACAAATTAAAAAGCAGTGGGACAACCACTCTGAAGGCCTAGAGATAAACGCTTCAAGCCATAGTGGAGTTTGTGTTCCTAACTACCCGTTTTCAAACGTGGACGCCATCCTTTTATTTTCCAAAAAAGAGGTTATGCCTTCGCAAGAATACGTGCCCAACCATTGGAACCCTTATCCGCAGGTGATACCGCCTGCGGCGGGGGAATACCTAGTATCGGTTAGATCTGACGAAGGCACTATCAAAACGGAAGTCGATCAATATCTTCCAGATGATGACAGCTGGGTATGGAACGAGCCGCACGAGATTCTCGCGTTTAAAGCAGTTCCTGCTCCATATAACCCTAAGGAAGAAACAAAATGACAATCTACAAAGAGATGAAATATCAAAAGCGCCTGCCCGAAGCGGAGAAGTTGGCTGAAGGGAAAGTAGGCGTATACAAATGGAAAATTTTATCTCACGGGACACATCCGTGCGGCTATGTTTCCGTCCCTGAAAATCATCCTTTCTATGGCAAAAATTGTTCCGAAATCGAGGGAGATATTGAAGTTCATGGCGGTCTGACCTTCAGCGGGAAAATGAAAGGTTCCGACGATTATTGGTTCGGATGGGATTATGCGCATGCTGGAGATCATACCTATATATCAGGACTCCTGTTTAGCACAGAAAAAAGCTGGACAACTCAAGAAATTGCCGATGAATGTTTCGACGTAATTAAGCAATTTTGGTACTACATGGAGCATTACATGGATAAAGAAGCATTGCGAGAATTGGAAGCTGGTCTTGGCTATCTGCAAGGAATTATCGGCAAGAAAGAGTATGAGCTTGTAATGGCAGATTTTCCAGACCTTGACGGAAAGGAGTACGAGGCATGCAAAGCCGTTCTCAATGATCTCGGAACTGCTCGCGAAGCCCTTTCTCGGGCCTCTCGCACGATCAATACGTATCTGAAGGACAACAAATGAATCTTGAAAAGCTGAAAAAAGCTGAAATCGTATACGGCGAAAAGCTTGACCACCCCGACGATACCTACGGCGACGGACACATCGGTTCTGAAATCTCCGTAACTGTCGAAGGCTATGGGTTTACGGCAACCGTTTCAGCGGCAGACGCAGAGTACCTCGCTCGTGCAGGTCGTGTCGTTTCGGCACTGATGGATACAGATGTCTCGGCGGAAAAGGAACCTACTAACAGGCGAAGAAAATGATTAAGTTAATCCAAATAAGAAACTGCGTTATCAACATGGAACACGTCGTTTTCATTGAGTACGACAAGGACAGCAAGTCCGTAACCGTTGGGACTATCGATGATACTCACAAGATTGACGATGTTTCTTTTTCTGATTGGCAGGGTGCCGTCAATGCTTTGAGTCGCATGATGAGAGTTTCACGATGAGGGTTTCGTATGACAACGCCTGAAGGACAAAACACACTTTTCCTCAAGAAAGCCTGCAAGAAGCTCGGTATCTCAGCGTTCAAGCTCTCGTTTGAAGGCACCGTCGGAGCTCCCGACTGGCTTCTCATGCGAGACGGCAAGCATATTTTGATTGAGCTCAAGGCTCCTAAGCGCGGCAAATTGTCGCCGGCTCAGCAGCGGATGATCGACCTGCTCTCGGAAGAAGGCGGTTTTGAAGTCTTTGTCTGCAACAACGAAGAGTCGATCCGCACTGCTATCTGCTGGGGACTTTTCGGAGGTATGGATGTGACGAGGGATTTATGAAATACACTCCACGCTCGTATCAGGAAAAGATCATCCGGCACATCATTAGCCGAAAACGCTGTGCCGTTTACGCAGGCATGGGGCTCGGCAAAACGTCTGCCACCCTGGAAGCCATCCGTCGAATCAGACTTAAGCACCCGAAGCTCAAGACACTCATTATTGCTCCCTTGCGGGTGGCTCAAAGTACATGGCCGGATGAACTCAAAAAGTGGACTGACTTCAAAGGCCTCCGAGTATCGGTTGTTTGCGGCAACCAGCGTCAGCGAGTACAGGCGTACGAGATGTCGGCAGACATCTATACGATCAATTATGAAAATATTCCCTGGCTCGTCAACTATTGCGGAGATAAGTGGAAGTTTGATCTGATCGTTGTGGATGAGGCCACGCGTCTCAAGGGTTTCCGCTCTCGTCAGGGCACGCAAAGAGCAAGGATTCTCGCTTCTGTTGCCTACCGCTCTCAAGGTTTCATTGAACTTACGGGAACTCCGGCGCCTAACGGTCTGCTCGACTTGTGGGGCCAGCTGTGGTTTATCGACAAAGGCAAAAGACTCGGCAAGTCATTCTCGACCTTCCAAAAGAAATACTTCTATCCGATCGCGCATGGAGGAGCAGCTCAGCGCTGGTGTGAGTGGAGGCCTTTTGAAGGATCAGACCAAAAGATTAGAGCCCTTCTCTCTGACGTTGCGATAACCGTAAACCCTGAGGACTATTTCGATGTGGCGAAGAATATTTTTAATGACATTGTGGTTGAACTGCCTAAGAACGTCATGCGTCAGTACAGGAAATTCGCTCGTGAGCTCTATCTTGAACTTGCAAGCGGAGAAGAAATTACGGCCGCAAACGCTGCGGTCAAAACTAATCGCCTGCTGCAAATGGCAAGCGGTGCGGTCTACACTGAAAACGGCGAAGGGTACAACATCATCCACGCTGCAAAGATCGAGGCTTTGGGGTCTGTTATTGAAGAAGCTAATGGTGCGCCGGTGCTGTGCGCCTACAGTTATCGACATGAGGTGGAACGTATCCGTCAGGCTTTCCCTTTCGCCCGAGTGCTCGACAAGTCACCGCAGACTATTCGTGATTGGAATGAAGGAAAGATACCGCTCCTACTCGCTCATCCGGCATCTTGCGGACATGGGCTTAATCTCCAAGACGGCGGAAACATTCTCGTCTTTTTCTCCTGCACTTGGTCACTCGAATTACACGATCAGATCATTGAACGTATCGGCGCGGTCCGTCAGGCTCAGGCAGGTCACGACCGTCCGACCTTCGTTCATTACCTTATAGCCAAAGGAACACTCGACGAAGCGGTTAAAGAACGGCTTGCTACCAAGCGGGACGTACTGGATGTACTTCTCGACAGGAAGCAGGAAATCTTAGGAGAGCAGCATGCTGACGATTGATCAACAGGTGCGAATACTCGCTACAGCCGGGAAAACTCCGTACGAAATCGAGGAAGAGTTAGGGTTAGCGCACTACACAATCCATCTCTCCTACCACCATGCACTAATGGTTGGATACGAAAGAAGATACTCCGGTCTCCGCTCAGACGATAAGGATTATCAAAAGGACTATTACGCGAGAAACCGCGAGTGGATCGCCTTCAAGAGAAAAGAACGGCGTGCAAAGGAGCAGGAAAATGGCCAAGAACAAAAAGCCGCGTAAGCCATACAAAGCAAGACCCGTCCATTGCTCCGGATGCTTTTACCGGCGCGAAGATATAGACACAATCAAAGGGATTATCAACGACATCGGTCTTGTGGTTGAGGTTACGCTTCCACGAGGAGAAGCAACCGACGACCACATGCACAGGATTCAGGATCTCCTGAACTGGGGCGGGATGCTGATGTTCGATCGAAAGTTCAAAGGCCAAGAGCAAGCCGTCGCTGAGTTTCGTGAACGGCATTACGCCGCGCTCCGTGCGCAGTCAAACATTGTGCTTCGTAAGCGTAACGGAGCGACCTCTCGTTATATCGCCAAGGCGGAGGAGCTAGAAGCACTCCGAGACATGTGCGCTGAGATTGTAGACATGCTCAAAGAAGCTATGGAGCTCGCGCCTCAACGGACTGTCCGTGAATTCTTAGCTAGCGTCCAGATTGTCAATGAACAGAAAAACCGAGACGGCTCACGAGGTGTTAAGGAGATATCACCTACAGCACGAGCCGTTCTTAATCAAAGACATTTTCAGAGAAAAAATATATGTGCTTAAAACCTATGACCATGAACGACAAACTTAAACTCATCGCCGATCACTACGGCCTTGGAACCCAATTGTTAAAACTGGCCGAAGAATGTGCCGAATACAGTGCGGCTTCTGCTAAATGGACGGTTTACAACAGACTGTTAAGTAAGACGGGCCGCAACCGATTCAAAGAAAAGAGAGACGCCGCGGCCGTTGACTGCATGAAAGAAGTTGCAGACGTCTTGGTACTTGCTCGGCAGGTTGAGTACCTGAAGGAAATGGACCCAGAGTTTAAGACTGAAGTTGAAAAGCTCATGGATGAGAAGTGTAATCGTCAGCTAGACAGAATCGATGAAGAGCTGCAAAGCACCCAGAGCGATAAGCTCGACCTTAAGGACACCATCGACTTCATGCTCTCCGGAAGTGTTGAGGAGCGGATGATTGCAGAGTATCAGCAGCTGGCAATCAGAAAGAACAAACTCGGTAACTTCTTGTGGGCAATCAAGCAAGGCAAGACTGCACCCATTGATCCTGAGCTTCACAAAAATTTATGGCAGCAGTTCAAGGCTATGACCAGATACAAGAAACTGCTTGAAGAAAAGGCTCGCCTTATGAAAATGGATTTAAAGGAGATCACTCATGGATAAAGTAGAAAGACATCACCTGCTCTGCTTAGGCTTAAACCAAACCTACGAGCGCAAGAACCACGACTACGGGGATAGCTTTGCCAAAGTCCGAGAAGTCGTTCCCAATGCAATTCTTGTCCGTCTAATGGATAAGATGGAGAGAATCAAAACGTTGCTGACGAACGGAGAGAACAACCGGGTCAAGGACGAGAAGGTGGAAGACACTCTGTTGGACATGGCTAACTACTGTCTTATGGAAGTAGTTGAGCGGTATTCGGAGAAAGAAAATGAGCAAGCAAATTCTCGACAAAAGTGATGTAGCCGCTCGCACAGGACGTCACGTTAAAACAATAGAGCGCTGGATCCGTGAAGGTTTCTTCCCTAGCGGCCGTTACATGAAAGGCCGCCAGGTATGGACGGAAAAAGAATTTTCAGACTGGTTCGCTAAGTTGCCCGTCCGATTGCAGAGCAAGAACAGCATCAGCCCAAGCCTGCATGACGGGGCGGCGTAACTCCAGCAAGTCGCTTCTTTGATAAGCTTGAACGACAGCGTTGCCGACAGAGTGCATCAAACACTTCTCTGCAACGCTGTCGTTTATTTCATTCTCAGCCGCCCAATCTCGGAAAGTCGAGCGAAACCCATGCATCGTGGCATTTGTCCCGGTCATGCGTTTAAACATCGTAGTAAGTGAATACTTGCTACCCTCCTCGCCATTGATAGCAAACACAAACTCACTTGTGCGCTCGATAGATTTCAGCACTTCCAGAGCTTGGCGACTCAGCGGAACTCGGTGTGGATAGGGTTTGCCATCTTTACGTCTCTCCGGCGGGATGCTCCAAATATTATTTTCAAAGTCAAACTCCGACCATTTAGCCCCGCTTGTCTCCCCTACTCTGCATGCTGTCAAAATTGTAAATATAATGATTTGGCGGGTTCTATTATTCGTTGGCAGGAAGAAGCCGATTTTTTCTTGTAATTCCTCAAAGGGCATGGAGGTGTAGTGCTGAACCGTCCTAACCTTAGATGGTGGTGGTAAATATTGGTCAAGGTTTCCCTTCCATAGAGCACAGTTAAACTCCAAGTACCCGTCGTTTACAGCATAGGCAAGAATGTTTTCTAACCGAGTCCGGATCTTCTGAGCTGTCTCGTTCTTGACTATCCATATTGGCTGAAGGACGGCCAAGACGTCCGTACGCTTGATCTCGTCTATTCTTTTATTTCCGATGACTGAATAGACGTAGGTATCAAAGTACTTCACCATATTGCTGTAAGTCTTCTCGTTGCGCCAGCGTTTCACATCTTTGATCTTCTCCAAAGTTTGATCAGCGAAACGTCTAAAGAGCGGCGTATCGTCTTTCAGATACTCCTCTTCCAAGTTCTCTTTCTTTGTTTTCAGCAACGACTCGCCCGCTGCCAATTTACCTAGGAACTCTTTGGCAGTGTTCTTGGCTTGAGTAAGATCAACCTTGCTAACGGGACCGATAGACTTATCGTAGCGTTTGCCGTTTAACATGTAGCGAAAGACAAAGCGTCTGGTATTGCCCCGAACGATATAGACTAAGTTCGGCGCGACCGTATAGAAGCCTTCCGGCAGAGTTAGATAATTCTTCAGCGTGACCTTTGTTTTCATCGTAATAAACACTTCAAAAACACCACAGAAAGCATAGCAAAATTAATCTTCTTCTGCTCCTTAATGCTCCCAATTGGAAAAATTTTCCAATTCAAAATTGTTATTTTCTGTTTGTTTTTAAAGGATTTTTATTAACAATACTCCAGAGTGCTCCACCTATAAACTACCTATAATCTTATTAAGGTTGTACGCTTGCCTGGCGCGCCACCAAAATTAAAAGAATACTTTATGAAAAAATCTCGCGAACGCGGGATTTTTTCATTTCTGCGTCAAGAACTCCGGCAAAACGATCCGCCGCGTTCCTTTCTAGTTCCCGTTTCCAATAAATTCCGGAAAATTTTTCAGCATTCACCGTGGCCGATTTTATCGGACAACTAAATTTCTGATTGGCTTATCACCGGCCTCCCGACGGTTTTCAAACAAACCAGCATCCGGATTAGGAAAATTTTTCGAAAATTAGCCAATCTTCTGCACCTTGATCTCGTGTATGAAGTATCCTTAGTTAGACGAAAACCCTGATCTTCTTAATAACAATTATGAAAATATTTGTCCGAAAAAATATCCTTCTCTCCTTCTCAGTGCTTTGTGCTCTTTTGCTTTCCGCATGCTCAATGGATCCGGACGTTGAGATCACTGAAAAGAATGTTAAAGATGCCGTCAGCAGCCTCCCTAAGGCAGACGCGGCAAAGGTTGCTGCTCTCGGCGGAGACAAATATCTTCTGGGTAAGACCCTGAATAAAGTTAGCAAGCAGCTGCCTGCTGATTACTACAATTTTGAAATCAATGAGCTTGTTGAACATGCTCGTTTGAATCGAGAGTTCAATCTTGCTCAGGCCAATAAAGGAGAACTCACTCCCGAGACGGTCAGATCGGATTTTGCTGAAAGTCCTGAAGAAAAATCTATTGAAATCTCAGAAATCAGCACACAGGACCATTACTTAAGAGCTCTTCGAACCGAGCTTAAACGACCCGTGCCTCTTGGCACAGCCACCCTCGGAAAGGGAGTTTTGACCTGCAGGAAAAAAGACAACTTGATTGCTCTTGACGAATTGGAGTCTCAAAACGTAGATGCCTTCAAAAAAGAAAAAGCCCGCAAGCTCAGACGAAAAGAATGTCATGAGATGAAGCGTCCGGCAAAATTAACGCTTCGGGCAGAAGACAAAGGCTTCGGTGGAAAAACTATTTTTAGAACGGCACGAGGCTGGGTTGATGCAAAAGATCTGACCGACAGAACACCGGCCGAAGAATTAGCCAAGATGAGAGAAGAAGCCCAGAAAAAACTGACCTATCTGAAGAACCATCCGGCCCCTCAGTTCTATCATGTCTATAGACCGCTCCTGGATATTTCCTCTAAAAATCCGACACGAATCAAATTAGCCCAAAAGGCGATTCTTATAAATATGACGCAGCATAAAGAGTCTTGGGACCAGGCTGCTGCACGTTTCGTTCAGGAGCAGCAGGACTTTGCTCATTCGGAATATGCATGCACTTTTGACAAAGACTGCTCTGAAAATCAAAAAGGCAACCTCAGAATGGCCTATTACATTCATACGGCTACTCCGAAGAACGTAAAAGCCGGCGCGCTCCCTTGTGAAATTTCTAAAGTGCCGGGCTGCCGAAATTTCACGAACTAAGAGAAGTCCTCCCTTAAAAACGCTCGAAATTATCGAGCGTTTTTTACATCCGCAGGAGGAACTATCTTTTGAGTACGGCTGGACTTCATTGCTTCCTGTTTTTGAACGGAAGCCGCATGGAGACCTTCAGCAACTCTGAGCAGGACTTGACGGTCTCTTCTTGAAAGCTGTGATATAACCGAGTCTTCTGAGATCAAATTCCTTGCTCCGCTTTTATCGTCGGTGCGGCCTAAAAGGTAATCAGTAGAAACGTTCAATGCGTTTGCAAGGCGCACTAAAGCATAAAGCGTCGGAGATCTTGAACTGCCCTGGTTCTCATAAAGAGAAAGGACCGGCTGAGGTATCGCGCTCAGACTGGAGAGTTCGGCTTGAGTAAGGTTGTTTTCATGTCTGAGCTGTAGAAGCCTCTGACAAAGTATTCTTCTAATTTTAGGATCGGATCCCATTCTTCCTCCTGTCCTGTTCAGGCAAACGGAAATCTTATCACGTTAATTGGTTATTTGTTCGCAATACAGACCCTTTTGGAAAACGTCATTTAAATAATTTTTTCCTTTTCTTTTAGAGCGATACAGGATTTTAATACAAAAAAAATAACTTACAAATAAATCAAAAACACGGGATATTTGTACTTTCTTTATCAATTTTACTAAAGGTTTCTCAATTATTTGTACTATATGCTAGTCGGTTTCTGTCTTTTTCGGCCTTCCTCTAGGTCTCTTAGGACCGACAAAGACAGGTTTCTTTTTAGGCCTGCCTTTAGGCTTAGGTTCCCCATCCAGGGTTGCAATAGGTTCGGA
>OGZX01000379.1_pt1 | contig 53920 bp, 59 predicted proteins | sample 1576881 | NCBI WGS metagenome assembly OGZX01 (sample SAMEA3541542, study PRJEB24748) | human gut metagenome | biome: human gut; feature: human-associated habitat; material: faeces | place: China | collected 2012 | reverse complement strand
TGGCTAGTGGCTAGTGGCTAGTGGCTAGTGGCTAGTGGCTAGTGGCTAGTGGCTAACTAATCGATAAAAAAGGGGGATTATATATATGAAATTATTGGAACATGCCGTCATCGCCGGGATGCCCGTGCGCAATCGCATCCTCCGCAGTGCGACGTGGGAAGCCTTGGCCGATGCCAAGGGTTATATGTCGGAAAAACAGTACCGCATCTACGACCAGCTGGCCAAGAACGAAGTGGGCCTGATCTGTACGGGCTATGCCCGCGTCGATGGGGAAGACCGGCCCAACGCCGGCATGATGGGCATTTATGACGATGCCTTTATCCCGCAGTATCAGGAGTTAACCCGGCGCGTCCATGCCTATGGGGCGAAGATCATGATGCAGATCGCCTATGGCGGGACCAAGACGACCTTTGAGCGGGAAGGGCGGACTATCTTTTCGCCGTCAGCCGTGCCGGAACGAAAGACCGGGACTGTCGGTGTCGCCATGAGTCCGGCCGATATCCAGCACCTCATCGGCGAATATGCCCAGGCGGCCAAGCGCGTCCGCGACAGCGGATTCGATGCTGTCGAAATCCACGGCGGCCATTCGTACCTGCTCAATCAGTTCCTCAGTCCCTATTACAACCGGCGCTGCGATGCCTATGGCGGTTCGCCGGCCAATCGCTACCGTATCGTCGGCGATATCATCGCGGCTATCCGTCAGGCAGCGGGCCCGCATTTCCCCATCTGGATCAAGATTACCTGTTCCGATTTCTTTGAAGGCGGCCTGACCTTTGAAGATTCGCTGGATATCTGCCGGCGCCTGCAGCAGTCTGGTATCGACGCCATCGAAGTGAGCGGCAATATCCACGGCAAGGCCCAGCAGGAAATCGGCCTGGAATGGGATGGCCACGTCATCCGCGACGGCGGATATTTCCTCGATTATGCCAAAGACATAGCCGACGCCGTACGCGTCCCTGTCTATGTAACGGGCGGCTTCAAGGACCCGCGGCAGATGGAAACGGCCTTGAAGACATCGAAACTGGCCGGTATCGGCCTGAGCCGGCCCTTATTATCGGAACCGGGTTTGGTCCGCCGCTGGAACCAGGGCGATTTGCGGCCGGCCCGCTGTGTCCACTGCTCGAAATGCCGGACGCCGGAAGGCAACTACTGTACGGTCTTTGCCGCCATCGATGCCAAGAAAGGGGCGAAATAAATGAAATTCTTCATTGCTTCAGATATCCACGGCTCGGCTTATTACTGCCGCCGTATGCTCGACGCCTGGAAGCGGGAAGGGGCTGACCGCCTGGTCCTGCTCGGCGATATCCTCTATCACGGACCGCGCAACGACCTGCCCAAGGACTATGCGCCGAAGGAAGTCTTTGCCATGCTCAACGCAGTCAAAGAGGCCATCCTCTGTGTCCGCGGGAACTGTGATGCCGACGTGGACCAGATGGTCCTGGAATTTCCCATCATGGCCACCTATGCCATCCTGACCCAGGGCAGCCGCCTCGTCTATGCGACTCATGGCGACCGCTACAATCTGGCATCCCTGCCGCCCATGCAGCCTGGCGACATCCTGCTCCACGGCCATACGCACGTCCCGGTCTGGCAGCCCTTCGGCCAGGATAACTATTACTTGAATCCCGGCTCGACGTCGCTTCCTAAGGAAAACAGCCCGCACAGCTATCTCCTCTGGGACGGGGACACCTTCACCTGGAAGGACATGGACGGCCAGGTCTTTCACCAGCTCGTCTTATAGAGAGTGGGAAGGGCAGGCTTTTGTCTGCTTCATAACGGCGGAATAAGGCAGCCGTCTGCGTCTCTGAGGATACGGGAAAAGCGACGGTGCCAAAGCGGCGGACCGGCATGAGTCCCATGAGGGAGTTCGTCAGGAAACACTCGTCGAAAGTCCGGATATCTTCCGGATACAAGGGCTTTTCGATGACATCATAACATTGACAGAGATAAGACCGGATGATGCCTGGCAATAATCCGGCTTCGACGGGCGGCGTATAGAGCCGCCCGTTTTTGATGAAAAAGAGATTGCTGACAGCGCCTTCTGTCAATTGGCCCTGCATATTGCAGAAAATCGGTTCGTCAATACCTTCGGCCCGGGCCTGCCGTTTGGCTAAGATCGAGTCGCCATAATTAAAGGTCTTATGCCGTACCAGTGGGGACGTTTCATTGCGGCGAATGGACGACAGGGCGATGACATAACCTGGACGGTCGGCCATAGATGCATAAGGATTGGCACGGGATGTAAAATTTATATTTTTATCGGAAGCGAGTATTTTTAACACCCAATCCTCCCCATCCATACCATACACATACTCCCATAAATAATTTTCCCAATCAAAAGGAAGGTCAATCCCTAAATATTCCAACGTATGTCGTAAACGCCTTTCATGAGCCTCCAGCCAGACTGGCCGACCCTGATAGACGGGAATGGTTTCAAAAGCTCCCAATCCGAATTGGGAGCCATCATCTAAGATAAGATTCATAATCAAAAACATCTCCTTTCAATGCGCTGAGCAAGGCTTTGGCTTTTTGCCAGATTTCTTCGTATTCGAAATGTACGTCCGATTCGGCCGTAATACCGCCGCCGACGCCTATGGTATATCGGTCATCGTAGTGGACGGCCGTCCGTATGACAATGTTTAAGTCACAGTTCCCATCTAAAGACAGGTAGCCAATCGTTCCGGTATAAAGCTGGCGCCAGCTGAATTCTAATTCGTCGATGATTTCCATAGCCCGCCGCTTCGGTGCACCCGTAATGGAGCCGCCTGGAAAGAGGGCCATCAAGGCATCAATGGCTGTCTGCCCAGGCCGCAGGGTCCCTGTTACATCGGCGACTAAATGGAAAACCGTGGCATATGGCTCGATGGCAAACAGCGTCGGAACCGAAACGCTGCCAGGCTGGCTGATTTTGTGCAGGTCATTGCGCTCCAAATCGACGATCATCAGTAATTCACTCTGGTCTTTTTGCGATTGAGCCAGTTCCTGTCGCAGCTTTTCATCTTCAGCAGGCGTCTTGCCGCGGCGCCGTGTGCCCTTGATGGGACGCGTTTCAATCTGGTCATGGCGCAGGCACAGCAGCCGTTCCATGGAAGCACTGATGATTTGATAAGAGCCATATTGTAAATAAGCCCCGAAAGGGGACGGATTGTCCCGGCGCAGACGGGAAAAGAAGGTGTACGGCGGGCAGTGGCTCTGGACGGTTAAGGTGCTGGTGAAATTCGTCACATAGACATCGCCGGCAAAGAGATAATCTCGGAGTTTTTGTAAAGCCTTTCCATAGGTTTCCGGCGTGCTGTCGGCTTGGACGGTTAAGGCATATTGGCTATTTTCGTCAGTATGCGGGAGCGGTTTTTCCTGAAGGCGAGTCCGGATTTTCTCTTCCATCTGTGCTATCAGGGCCTCGGCCGGCATCGTCTGGCCATTGGCAGCAAACCATACGGCGTGGCTTTGCCGGTGTTCGATGATGAAGAAATCGTAAAAGACCCACTTCATATCAGACAGGGGAAAGGCAGGGGCGTGGCGGGATTTCATCCCATGGAGTGCCAGGCCGTAGTCATAGCTGACATAGCCGATGGCCCCGGCTGTCAAGGGCAGGGCGGTCTGATTGGCCTGGTAATGCTTTTTCAAATAGGCTTTGAGAGACGTTTCGGCCCAGGCGAAATAATCAGTCCCTGCGGTTTCAAAGCGGCAATCTCATTCCGCCCAATCTGGTCGCAGCGGCAGACCTGTACGTCGCGTCCCGTTTCCGCCACTAAATCGGCCAAATTATACGTAAAAGAATCGTAATTATCGATGAGCAAATACATAAGCCCTCCTTTATCATACAAAAAAGGATAACGACGGCAGCCCGAAAACTGCACAGTCGTTATCCTTATCGGTCCGTAAACTGTGGACTGAATCAGTATAGCACATTTTTTTAAATTACGGTATACTAAGAAAAAAGAAATGAGGGGGATTCGCTATGCGAAATTTAGAAAAGAAACTACGCGCCGCTATCGTGCAGGCTGCGCCTGTATTCTTCGATAAACAGGCGACGCTGCAGAAAGTCGTCCATCAAATCGAGGAGGCCGGCCGGAATGGGGCACAGCTCATCGTCTTTCCCGAATCGCTGGTTCCATGCTATCCCTATGGCCTGACCTTCGGCTTTACCGTCGGCAGCCGTTCCGAAGCCGAACGGGCCGACTGGAAGCGCTATTATGACCAGGCCGTCGTCGTCCGTCAGGATTTGCAGGACGTAGCCGCTGCGGCCAAAGCCGCCGGGGCTTATGTCAGCCTGGGTATTACCGAACGGGATGAAACGACGTATTCCCTGTATTGCAGCAATGTCATCTTGGCACCGGACGGCACGCTGGCGGCTCATCATCGGAAAATCAAACCGACTGGGGCAGAACGCTATATCTGGGCTGATTCTCATGACCCGTCGACGTATTTCCCCATGGTCCAGACGTCGTGGGGGCCCATGGGCTCGCTCATCTGCTGGGAAAATTATATGCCCCTGGCCCGGACGGCGCTCTACCAGAAAGGCGTCAGCCTCTATTTGGCACCGAATACCAATGACAACCCGGAATGGCAGGATACGGTCAAGCACATCGCCATCGAAGGGCGCTGCTACGTCTTCAACGTCGACCAGTATTTCACTAAGGACATGTACCCGGCCGACCTGGTCGAAAGCGGGGCCGTCGCCAAACTGAACGACACGGCCTGCCGCGGCGGCAGCTGCATCATCGATCCGTGCGGTCACTACGTCACCGAGCCCGTCTGGGACCGGGAAGCCATCATCTACGCCGACCTGGACATGGACCAAGTCGTCCTGCGCCACATGGAATTCGACGCCGCCGGCCACTACACCCGCCCAGACATCCTGGAACTCATCGTACATGAGTAGGGATGGCGTCGCGTGAAGGTTTCTGCCATCCGCTAACCACTAGCTACTAACCACTTAAAAAAGCTTGCCGCACATGCGACAAGCTTTTTTTTCACCGCCTCAACATGCGGTGTTTGAATTTGATTCGTTTCAGGCCTGTGGCTTTCCAGAAGCTGCGGGCCATTTTTTCGGAAATGATGTAGAACGCCAGGATGAGGAGCAGGCCGCAGAGGGTGGCAAAGGTCATGCCGCCGACGACGGCGACGCCCATGCCGCAGCGGGCTCCGGCGCCGGCACCGCTGGCAAAGGCCAGAGGCAGGCAGCCGATGATGGCCGTAAAGGCCGTCATGAGGATTGGCCGCAGGCGAAGCTTGGAGGCGATGACGACAGCTTCCATCGGGTCGATACCCTTGTCGACACGCTCTTTGGCGAATTCGACGATGAGGATGGCGTTCTTGGCCGCCAGGCCGATGATCATGATGACGCCAATCTGCATGTAGACGCTGTTCAAGAAGCCGCTGGCATTGGCGTTGAACAAGGTCGCCAGCTGGCGGATGATGTATTCCGAGCCGACAGCCCCGAAAATCCCCGTCGGTACGGTGAACAGGACGGCGAACGGCATGGACCAGCTTTCATAGAGGGCAGCCAGGCAGAGGAAGGCGAAGACCAGGGCCATGAGCAGGATTTTCGTCGTCGAACTGGACGACGTGCTTTCTTCGCGGCTCTGGCCGGACCATTCGATGGTCATCCCCGTCGGCATGACGCTCTTGGCCGCTTCTTCGGCCGCTGCCATGGCTTCACCGGAACTGTAGCCGCTGGCGGCGCTGCCCTGGATGGTGACGCTGCGGACGCCGTTGAAACGGGTGATCGACGACGGGCCGGTGGTCATGGAGCTGGTCAGCAGCGTATCGAGGGGAACCATTTTCCCAGACGACGACTTGACGGAAATGAAATTCAGACTGTCTGCCTGAGAGCGATACGACGTGTCGGCCTGGACGATGACCTTGTACGACCGGCCGAACTGGGTGAAGTCATTGACCGACGAACCGCCGAAATTGGTCTGGAGCGCCGTGAAGACGTCGGACAATTCGATGCCCAGATTCTTGATTTTTTCACGGTCTACCGTATAGGCCACGCTCGGTGTATTGGTGGCATAGCTCGTGCGGACACCGGATAATTCCGGCCGCTGCGAGCAGGCGGCGACGACCTGGTTGGCCGCATTGCCCAGTTCCGTATCGGACAGGCCCGTATTATCCATGAGCTGCATGGTCCAGCCGCCTTCCTGGCCCATGCCGGGGAGGGATGCCGGATTGAAAGCCGCTACGCGGGCTTCGGGATGGTTGGGGACGACAGTCTTATTGAACTTGGCGATAATCGATTCTCCCTTCGGGCATGGTGATACTGGCCATAAACACGCCCTGGTCTTCGTCGGGGACGAACGTCGACGGCAGAACTTTGTAGCAGATGCCCATAAGGCCCGTGACCAGGATGAGGAAGACAGCGGCATATTTCAGATGACGGATCATCCAGCCGACTTTCCCCGTGTAGCGATCCTTGAAATGATCGAAAACCCGGTTGAACCCGCGGAAGAAGGCACCCAGCGGCCCGGCCTGGATGGCCTTATCATCGGGCTTCAGGAGAACACCGCATAAGGCCGGCGTCAAGGTCAGGGCGACGAAAGGCCGAGATGACGACGGAAATGGTGATGGTCACAGCGAACTGCTTGTAGAGGACGCCCGTGACGCCGCCGATGAAGGCGACAGGGATGAAAATCGAGGCCAAGACAGCAGTCGTGGCGATAATCGGCCCTTGGACTTCTTTCATGGCCGCTTCCGTCGCGTCCTTGGCCGACAGTTTATCCTTGGACATATGCTCTTCGACGTTTTCGATGACGACGATGGCGTCGTCGACGACCAGGCCGATGGCCAGGACCATGGCGAAAAGGGTCAGGGTGTTGATGGTGAAATCGAGGACCTTAAAGGACGCAAAGGTCCCGACGATAGAAACCGGCACGGACAGGACCGGGATGAGCGTCGTCCGCCATTTCTGCAGGAAGACGAAGACGACGAGGATGACCAGGAGCAGCGATTCGACAAAGTGGCCATTCGAGGTAGACTTCAAGATGATATTGCCGAATTGTTCCGGCGTCGACAGCTGGCCTTCGACTTTGGCGCTGTACTGTTTTTCCTGTGTCGCCGGTGCCGGCAGGCTGCCAATGGTCCCGGCCGGAGCCGACATATTCTGTTCCTTGATGGCCGCAATGACGTCCGATACGGTCAGGCCGCGTTCGGCCAGTTTTTCCAGATTGAGCCAGACGCGCATGGCATAGCTGGAACCGAAGGTATTGACACTGCCGACGCCGTCGATGCGCTGGATTTTGTCAAGCAGGTAAATATCGGCATAATTCTTGAGGAACGCCTGGTTATACGTCCCGTTCGGCGAATAGATGTTAGCCATGAGGACCATGTCGCCAGAGGCTCTGCGGACGGTCAGGCCCTGGGTCTGTACGTCGCTGGGCAGGCTGTTCTTGGCCAGATTGGCGTCGTTCTGGACGTTGATGGCATCTGTATTGCCGTCACTGTCCAGGCTGAAGACGACGGACAGGCTGTACGAACCGTCGTTGCTCGACGTCGAGGACATATAGGACATATCATCGACGCCTTTGAGCTGGTCTTCGATGACCTGGGCGACGGTCTGATTGACGATAGTCGCATTGGCACCGGTGTAGGTCGTACTCAGATTGACCGTCGGCGGCGAAATCTGCGGATACTGGGCAATAGGCAGGGACAGGAGGGACAGGCCCCCCAGGATGACGATGATGATGGAAATGACGATGGCGAAAATAGGCCGTCGGATGAAGAAACTAGACATGACGCGCCTCCTTATTTAGCCGTAAGCGATACGGAAGAAGTCGAAGCCGACGAATCGGATGCCGTCAGGGACAGGCCCAATTCATCAGCCGTGGTCATGGTGACGTCCAGGTCCTGACCTTCCTTCAGATTACTCAGGCCTTCGACGACGACGATATCGTCCTTATCGAGGCCGCTCTTGACGATATAGTAGCTGCCGACCTGGTCGCCTAAGGTGACGACGCGGGCGACGGACTTATTATCGCTCCCGACGACGATGACGAAGGACTGGTCCAGGACCTGCTGGACCGCACGCTGAGGCACGAGGATGGCATCCTTCAAGGGGTGGCCTTCCATGGTAACACGGGCGAACATCCCCGGCAGGAGGACGCCATCGGCATTATTGAAGAGAGCCTTGACCGTAATCGTACCGGTACTGTCCGACACTTCCCGGTCGAACTGGTACGATGTCGACGTTTCATCGTATTTCTTACCGTTGCTCAAAGTCAGGGATGCCGTCGGCGGCGTAGGGTCTTCCGGCTCATTGTCATTGGCCATGCGGAAGTTCAAGAATTCATTTTCACTGATCGAGAACTAGACGTAAATAGGATTGATCGAACCTACCGATACCAGGGCCGTGTTGCCTGGCGTGACATAAGTCCCGCTGGGTACGTCGTCCACAGAGAGCTTGCCGGAAATAGGCGCCCTGATGATGGTGTCGTCTAAGTTTTCCTGGGCCTTCTGCAAGAGGGTATTGGCATCGTCGTAACTCGACTGATTGCTGTCCACCGTGGCCTGCTGGTTGGTCAGGGTCTGTTCGGCTACGGCGCCGGAAGCTGCCAGCTGCTGATAACGGTTCAAGTCGACGAGGGAGTTGTTGGCGTCGTCCGGGCCTTGTCGACATTCGATTTGGCTGAGAGGACTTCCGATTCATATTGGCGGTCATCGATTTTATACAAGGGCTGGCCCTTTTCAACAGGATCGCCAGCCGTGAAGTATTTCTCTACGATTTCTCCGGAAACGCGGGGCTTGATGGTGACGGCGTTGGTCGATTTGATCTGACCCGAATAGTCGTGGCTCACAGCCGTATCCTGCTGGAGGACTTTCATGGCCTTGACCGACACAGCGGCACTCTTAGTCGGTGTCGTGCTGCCGCAGCCTGCCGTCAGCAGGGACAGGGCCAGCAGTCCGGCCATCACCGTAGTGAGAAGTGTTCCTTTTCCATAACGTAGCATATGCATGATTCCTTTCTCTACAACATGTTTTAAACTATATTATAAGTGTATCATGGAAAAAAAAAGGCAACATGCCTAAATGTTAAAAATTAGGTGTCGCCTTCTTTTCGATAAGCTGCGAAATATGTACTTTTTATGGTAATTATATGTAGTTAGAAGCTGTCATGCAATTTTATTGCCATTGGCTACAAGTTTGAAGCGCAGGCCCAGAACTTCGGCTGCCCGCTTGCACATGAGCATACGCTGGGAAAAGATTTCAAAATAATCAATCATGGAGCAAATCGATTCATCGAGCTCGATGTTCAAGGTAATGACTTTCTTGTGCGTGTCGACGTGGAGCTTCGACGACAGGGCAGCATAATTGACGCGGTCGTGTTTGTCGAAGGTTTCCGGTACGGTGTTGCGGACGCGGTCCCGGCGGACATCGCTCTTGTCGGCCAGGATAAGGGCGGCAGACAGGGGGTCAAAGGCGATGCCGCTCCGTTCATCGTGCTGGCCAATGGCCGAGATGATGGCAGCAATATCTTCTGGTGGTGCGCCCCAGTCGCGCAGGAAATGGAACGCCATGAGGGCCCCCGTATGGGCATGGTCTACGCGGTTGATGCTGTTCCCCAAATCGTGCATATAACCGGCAATGCGCACAAGTTCCACCATGTGGGCGTCATAGCCGAGCTTCTTCAGGATTTTGCCGGCCGTGACGGCCACTTTAGCCGTATGCTTTTGCGAATGGTCCGTATACCCCAGAGCATCGAGGACCCGGTTTCCCTGTTCTAAATAAACATTCAGCTCTTTGGCATGGGCAATATTTTCATAAGTCAGTTTCTTCATGATATCATTCCTTTTCTGTGCTAGTCTTTTCAGTATAACAAAGGAATGTATAAACAGCGTAAATATTCCATAAAAATTGTGCTTTGCTTCTACCGAATCCAACAATTTGCTAACTCTCTATTTTTATTGTACCATATCGGCCCAATAAAGCAAATAGAAACTATGTTCGCTAAAGGGATAATCGTTTCGTCGAACATAGTTTCTTTATTTGCAAAAAAATCCGCCTAATTTTCATAAATGGCCTTATGAGACGTTTTTTATCATCTTGTGAGTAATCACATGGGAAACTTGTTTTATTTTCCTTAAATCGGCAAATTCAACAGGAACGTTTGTTGCATCTTGTCTTTTCTCATAGTACAATAGTAAACAAAGGAGGTGCCGCATATGTATTTACGAAAACGAGGCAAGAAATGGTATTATACGATTGAAGTCCCGACGGAAGATGGTCAGGGAAGGCAGCGTGTGGAACGCGTCGGCGGTACTTCGTATGCCCAGGCGGCGAAAGCCTATCGCCAGGCCATGAAAGCCCTGGATGAAGACGGGGAGCTGCCGGAAAAGCCGGAAGTCAAGGTCATGGCTTTTTTGCGGGACTGGCTGGAAAAGGATGTGCGCATCAATTTAGGCCCTAATACGTATGATTCTTATTCCGGCATCATTAAATGGCATATTGGTGCCCGTTTTGGCAATTATGCCCTGGAAGCGCTGACGACGGCAGAAATCCAGGACTGGATCAACAGCCTGAAAGAGGATGGTTATTCCCGGTCAACGGTTAAATCTATTTTCACGGTCTTCAACGACGCCATGCGCTGGGCCGTCTCCAACCGCCAGTATATCGAAATCAATCCCATGGCCAACGTCAAGATGCCGAAATTCGATATTCCCCGGAAAAAGCCGGTCATCTTTTCACATCAGCAGATACAGATTATTTTCCATGCCTTCCCGGTAGGGCATAAATATTATGCGCCGTGCATGATTGCCTATTGTACTGGCCTGCGTGTCGGCGAATGCCTGGCCCTGCAATGGTCCCATATCGACATGGAAAACCGCACGCTTTCCGTGGTCAGTACCTTGTATGACAAAAAGGGTGTGCCCGTCTGCAAGGCCACGCCGAAGACGAAGTCGTCGGTCCGGACCATTCCTTTTAATGAAACCTTATACAAGGCCCTGCTCCGCCATAAGGCCCAGCAGGCCAAGAACCATCGTCTTTACGGCGACGACTACGTCGAAAGCGATTTCGTCTGTACCCGTGAAGACGGCCGTCCCATGAACAGCAATGACATGCGGTACTTCAATATGTGGTGCAAAAAGGAATTCGGCGGCGGCAGTTTCCATTCCTTCCGCCACACCCATGCGACGATGATGCTGGAAAACAATATCGAGCTCGACTACGTTTCCAAGCGGCTGGGCCATTCTACCATTGCCACGACGGCGAACATTTACGATACGATTACGGATAAACGCAATCGGGAAGCCATGAAGAAGCTCGATTCGATTTTGTGAAATCATGGCGGCAAACGCGGCGGCAAGATGCCGTAAATATAGCATAAAACCTTAACTTTCCGATAAGCAATACTTATCGGAATAATATAACAAAAATCAAAAATATAGAGAAGGAAGAACCCCTTATATCATGTCTCCTCAAATCACTACCTATAGCGGAAAGTTTTTCGATATCACCCATCCCGACCCGGTAAGCATCTGCATCGAAGATATTGCCCACGCCTTGTCCCTCATCTGTCGGGGCAACGGCCATGTGATGACTTTTTATTCCGTCGGCCAGCATTGTCTGCAATGCGCCAACGAAGTGATGGCCCGCCAACTGCCGTCCCGGCTGGTCCTGGCCGCCTTACTGCACGATGCGACGGAGTGTTATATGTCCGACGTGCCCCGGCCGATGAAGCAGCTCATGCCGATATACCGGCAGACGGAAGCCAAATTGCTGGCTATCATTTATGAGAAATTCTTAGGCCAGCCCTTGACGGAAGGGGAAACACGCCTCCTCAAAGGGATTGACGATGATTTCCTCTGGTATGACCTGACCTGTCTCTTGCACGACCAGCCTCAGGGCGAGCCGCCACAGGTCCATTGTATCCCCGATTACCGGCCGCGTCCCTTTGCCGACGTCGAAGCCGAATACTTGCAGTGCTATCGTTCTTGTCAGGAGGGAGTCTTATGGAAATAGCCATCGTCACCGGCGCTTCGTCCGGGCTGGGCCGGGAATATGCGAAATTGCTGGACCAAGAAGGATTGGATGAAATCTGGCTCGTCGCCCGGCGCCGGCCCCAGTTGGAAACCCTGGCTGGAGAACTGACGACGAAAAGCCGTATCTACGCCCTGGACCTGACGGACAGGGCTTCTTTGCTGACGCTGCAGCAAGCCTTAGCGGCCTGCCAGGTCACGGTCCGTTATTTGATCCACGCCGCCGGCTTTGGCAAGATGGGGCCTGTGGCGGCCGTTCCGGCAGGCGTCCTGGAAAACATGATCGACCTCAACGACCGGGCCGCTGTCAGCCTGGTCCAGGCTGTACTGCCTTATTGTCATGCCGGCAGTCATCTGGTCCAGATTTGTTCCTGCGCAGCCTTCCTGCCCATTCCGGAACTGGCTGTCTACGCGGCGACGAAAGCCTTTCTCCTACGCTACAGCCGGGCACTGGCCGTGGAACTGGCACCGCAGGGTATCCTCGTATCTGCCGTTTGTCCGTATTGGGTGAAAGATACAGGATTCATCGCGACGGCCCGCCAGACCGATGAAGGCCGGCTGTTCCGCCATTTTCCCCTGGCCGGGACGAAGGAAGCCATTGCCCGCCGCTCCTTCCAGGCCGTGAAAAAAGGCCGAGTCGTCATCACGCCGGATGTCGTCTCGACCTTGCTCCGTTTTCTGTCGGGGTGGATTCCCCAATCGATTCTCTTGTACGGCAGCCGCTGGTTCCGCTGACTTTATAAGCCGATGGCTTTCAGTACCTGGTCCAGGTCACCGATGATGTCGTCCGGGTCTTCCAGGCCGATGCTGAAACGGATGAAGCCCTTGCGGAATTTTTCCGGGTAGAGATTGATGCGTTCATCGTAGCTGGGCTGCGGGAAAATCAGGCTTTCGTCATGGCCGAGGGATACGGCGAAGGTGACGACTTTCAAAGCTGCGCAGAAGCGTTCGACGGCCTTGTCGTCGGCTGCGATGCCAAAGGAAATGACGCCGCCAAAGCCGTGCTTCATCTGTTTCTTGGCCAATTCATGACCGGGATGGCTGGCCAGGCCGGGATAGGAAACGAAGGTGACGTTTTGCCGCTGTTCCAGCCATTCGGCGATTTTCTGCGTCGATGCGTTGATGCGTTCCATCCGCAAGGGGAAGGTCACGGCACCGCGGAAAATCTGCCAGGCATTGAAGGGGCTGATGACAGAGCCGACGTTGACCTGGGCTTCATAGCGGATCCGGTCCATCGCTGCCAAATCATTGGAAATGATGGCCCCGCCCTGGGCATCGCCATGGCCGTTGATATATTTCGTCAGCGATTCGACGACGAAATCGGCTCCCAGGTCCAGTGGTCGCTGGTTGAGAGGCGACGCAAAGGTATTGTCGACGGACAAGACAGCCTCGTTTTCATGAGCGATTTTAGCGATGGCTTCGATATCTGAAATGCCATCAGTCGGGTTGTCCGGCGTTTCAATATGGACTAGGCGCGTCCCCGGCGTAATCGCTTTCTTGACGGCTTCCAGGTCAGTCATATCGACCATGACCGTTTCGACGCCGAATTTCTGGTTGAATAATTCGTGGAACAGGCGATAGACTGCCATATAACTGACTTTCGGATAGACGACGCGGTCGCCCGTCTTGAGCAGGGTCCAGAACAGGTCATGAAGGGCGGCGACGCCGCTTCCCAGGACGATGGCGTCATCGGCACCATGAAGGGCCGCTACTTTTTCTTCCAGCCAATGTTGATTCGGGTTGCCGTTACGGGCATACATCAGCAAATCCGTCGATGAATAGTTGACCTTCGACAGATCATCGGGCAGCTTGTAGCTGTTGGCCATGTGCAATGGCCGGCGGACAGCGCCCGTTTCTGCGTCATAGCCGGCACCAGTGTGTACAGCCTGTGTCGAAATGTCATACCCCTTGAACTTATTTTCTTTCTTAGCCATAAAAAATTCCCTTTTATGGTGTAAATAAATATTATACAAGTAATTTATAAAGTATATCATCAAAAAAGTAAAAGCCTTTTGTTTTCCAATTCATATTGACTTTTTGACTTTTGCTAAAATAAGCGTATAATAGAACTATACAAAGAAATAGAAACAGCGCCGTTTCAATTGTTTAATTTTGTAGGAGATGATTGGTATGAGCAAGTTAACCCATCGTATCGAAAAGAAGGCTGTCGAAATCCTGGTCGACCGCATCATGGCCGAACGGAATCCGGCAGACCGTCAAAAAAAATTGAAACGCTTATCTTATGTCATGCAGCATCTGTTTGGCGACCTCTTTGAAAAGGAATCCTTTGACGATGCACGCAGACTCATCGATGAAGGGGGCAAATGGTTCCGCTTCCTCAATACGGCTCTGGATACCTTGAACCCGCATGTCGTCAAGACGGCCGTCATGGACCTGGGCTTTGAAGCTGGATTTTACGGCCTGCGTACGCGCGACGCCGCCAAGGCGAAATATCACTGCAATATTCCCTGGGCCATCCTCTTCGACCCGACCAGCGCCTGCAACCTGCATTGCATCGGCTGCTGGGCTGCTGAATACGGTCATACGCTGAACTTGTCGTTCGACGTCATGGATAAAATCGTCCGCGAAGGCAAGGCTCTGGGCTGTCATTTCTACCTACTCACGGGCGGCGAACCGCTCATGCGCAAGAAAGATATCCTGCGTCTGTGCCGGAAACACCCGGACTGTGAATTCCACGCTTTTACCAACGGTACGCTCATTGATGATGCTTTTTGCGACGAAGTCACGGACGTAGGCAATCTCAGCTTCTCCCTCAGTATCGAAGGATTCCGTGAAGTCAATGACAGCCGCCGCGGTGAAGGCGATTTCGACAAGGTCATGCACGCCATGGACCTCCTGCGCAAGCACGGCATCGTTTTTGGGACGTCCATCTGTTATACCCGGAAAAACATCGACACCGTCACGTCTGACGAATTCCTGGACCTGCTCATCAAGAAGGGCGTCTGGTTTACGTGGTACTTCCATTATATGCCCGTCGGCAACGACGCCTCGCTGGACCTGCTACCGACAGAAGAACAGCGGGCCTATATGGTACGCCGGGTCCGCGAAATCCGCAGCGTAAAGGGTGGCAAGCCGATTTTCGCCATCGATTTCCAGAACGATGGCCAGTTCATCGACGGCTGTGTCGCTGGCGGCCGCAATTACTGCCATATCAACCCCAATGGCGACGTCGAACCGTGCGTCTTCATCCATTATTCCAGCGCCAATATCAACAATCAGAGCCTGCTCTCATGCTTGCAGCAGCCGCTCTTCAAAGAATATGCCAAAGGCCAGCCCTTCAACCACAACCATCTGCGCCCGTGTCCGATGCTGGAAAATCCGCAGTATTTAGCCGCCATGGTCAAACGCAGTGGTGCCAAATCGACAGACCTGCAGTCGCCGGAATCGGCAGAACACTTATGTAATAAATGCAAGGCTTATGCCGTACAGTGGAAACCGACAGCCGACAAGTTGTGGGCTGAAATCGAAGCTAATAAAGAAAAAGAAGCCGCGGAAAAGAAGGTCCACAGCCCTCAGTCCGCTACTCATTAGGAGGAATCCCATGAATATCCAGATTTTCGGCACGAAAAAGTGCTTTGATACCAAGAAAGCCATCCGCTATTTCAAAGAACGGAACATCAAGGCCCAGTTCATCGACTTGAAAGAAAAAGGCCTGAGTAAAGGCGAATACACCAAGGTCAAGCAGGCCGTCGGCGGTCTCAATGCCATGCTCAATCCGAAATGCAAGGATCAGGATACGCTGGCCCGCATCCAATATGCCGTCGATGACGAAAGAGATGCCAATGTGCTGGCGAACCAGCAAGTCTTAAAGACGCCCATCGTCCGCAATGGCGCCAAGGCGACCGTCGGCTACGTGCCAGAAGTCTGGAAAACGTGGGAATAGTTTTTAGTTTGACAGAAATTAAACGTTTGGGTATACTCATAGTTACTTAAACGTTTAATTTTTTTTTATGGTGAACGAGGTGTAGAAAATGAAATATACTGTAAAAAGAACCGCTGTATTAGCCTGTGCGGCCTTGATGATCGGCAGCGTTTCCCTGGCTGCCAGCACGCCGAAGGTCCAGGCCATGGGGCTGCCCAATCCCATCGTAACTTATGATACTTATGAAAGTGTCGTCAAAGATGCCGGCTTTACGCCCTTATATTTGACCCGCGATGCCGGATTCAGCTGCTACTATCTTTCTTTGATCGGCAAAAACACGGCAGATATCGGCTTCCAGCGCTTAGGACAGCCGGAAACGACGGTCCGCGTCCGCACGATGCCGCAGAAAGCCGATAAATCCATAAAAGACATTTCTGGCATCTATAGCGTAACCTGGAAAGACCAGGTCATCGACGGCGTCACCGTCAGCATAGCAAAAATCAGTGACACGTCCTATGCGGCTCATTGGAAAGTCGGGGACTATCAGTTCTCCGCCCAGGCAACGGGGATGAGCGCACCGGAATTCAAAGCCCTCCTGGAAAACAGCCTCGTCGACGACTCGGCTCATTATTTTGTAAAATAAAAAACATAGTTTATAGTTCGAAGTTCGTAGTTTGCAGACGATGGCTTTATATTTAATCATTCACTAAAAACTACAAAACTTAATACTCAAAAAGCGGCTGTCTTTATAGGACAGTCGCTTTTTTGCGAACCACGAACCACGAATTACTAATCACTACTTACTCCGTGCAGCTGAAGGGACGATGCCGATGGCACAGAGAATCGTAAAGACGATGAAGGCCTGCTGGATGTGCTGGGCCAGCCAATCCGAGGCAGCCGAGGCCCCGCTTTGCGACAGAATCAGGGTGATGATAGCCACACTGAGGACCTGACCGATGAGGCGGACCGTACTGACGACAGACGAGGCAGCGCCGTAATATTTTGGCGTCACAGCCCCCATGATAGCATTGTTATTCGGTGCCGTGAACAGGGCAAAGCCGATGCCGATGATGACTAGGGCCAGGGCGATGAGCCAGAAAAAAGGGTAAGAGACATCCACCGCTAAGAGACAGAGGCCAAAGGTAATCAAAATCATGCCGGAAGAAGCCAGGACGGCTGGATTGATACGGTCCGACAGGGCCCCGGTGACAGGGGACAAGAGGGCCATCAGTACGGGCTGAATCAGTAAAACCAGCCCCGTATCGCGGGCATTGAGGCCGGTAATGCGCTGCAAGTAAATGGACAAGAGGAAACTGATGCCGAAGGTCGCGCAGTAATTGAGCATGGCCGCCAGACTGGAACAAGAGAAGACGCGGTTGCCTGCAAAAATACGGACTGGCAGGACCGGGCTTTTCCGGTGCCATTCACCGTATAAGAAAGCTAGGAACAAGAGGAGACCGGCAGCTAAGAGGTATTTGGCGTATGCCAGAGTCATTACTTCCGATAAGCCAACCATAATGGCAATCATGGCCAGGGCATACAACAGACTGCCAGGCAAATCGAGACTGCCTTTCGCGTTGACGATCCATTCTTCCTTCGTCATGCTGCGGGCTGCAATCAGCCAGGCCAGGGCACAGATGAAGGCGATGAAATAAAAAATCGTCTTCCAGCCTAAGTAATAAGAAAAGAAGCCGCCCAGGACAGGCCCAAAGGACAGGCCGCAATATACGGCGGCAATCGTAAAGCCCATGGCCCGGCCGCGGCGCTGTGGCGGCGTGACCAGGGATACGATGGCCATGCTGGTCGCGAAAATACTGGCACTGCCCAGCCCCTGCAGGATGCGCAGCAAGAACAGACCGTACAAGGAGTTCACAAAATAAACGGCCAGCGAAGAGACACAGAACAAGGAGACGCCGAATAAAAAGATATGACGCTTGCCAATCCGGTCGGCAATCTTGCTGATTGGCATGATGGTCACGGTCGAAGAAATCAAGAACAACTCAATGACCCAACTGAGCTGAGCATCAGTCGCACCATAAGCCGTACCGATGCTAGGCAGGGCTGTCGTCAGGGCGCTGCTGGTAAAAGGATTGATGAAAGATACCATCATGACGACGGCTAAAATCGTATTTTCATAAGATAAAAATCGCTGCATCGCGAATAACCCTCCGTAAAAATAAATTGATAGATAAATGTAATTATACTGCCAGAGAAAATCATTCGCAAGAAATAATTTTTTGAACTATTTTTACGAGAAAAGGCTGATTTTGCAAATAGTTGATTAGCTCAACTATTAAAACACTACTGTATAGAAAAAAGGCCCATATCCATAGATAATATAACACATCAGCCTGATACTAAATCATGCGATAATACGACAATATCGCGGACTATATAGCGATTCGCACAATCCAGGCGTCGACTCCGCTTAGTGTACCCAAAAATACCACGGATCCTATATCCGATTCCAACCAGCCTGCATAAGCCTAACAATATATATATCTCTGCAAACAGATACAGATATATATTATAAAACACAGAAAAACTTTTCATCAAAAAAATAATAGCATATCAGCAGGGAGAATCACAAATAGCCAAGATAAAATAAATGAATTCAATCAATGACTGCGAAGAACTCGATACAGCGATTTTGCAGTCATTTTGAACATGGGGTAGAAATAGCCCCTCGATTACTTCCGATAACGTTAAATTATCGGTAGTAATAAAATAGGAGATTCTGGGAGCATCTGTAAAGCTTTATGAACGGCTTTATTAAGCCAATTATGAGGTATCATGTCGCATTGTCAATATTCTTCAAATCTTGTCAAATTCCCTTAATTTTCATTTCAAAGTGGGAAGTTTTGTGGGAAGTTTTTGTGGGATGTTTTACTAGCTGAATCGCCTAAATTTTTATTTCAATGTGGGAAGTTTTGTGGGAAATTTTGATAATAGCATATAGGAAAAATACCACCGTAAATTAACTACGGTGGTATTTTAATTATTATACTAAATCTACAGACTCCAGCCACGGTACATTTCTTCTTCGACTCGTTCCAGTTCATCTTTCTTTTTGTGATGATCTTCATCATCCCACCATGCCTGGTATCGGCCGTGAGTATCTTCGACTGCTTTTTCCAGGAAGTGGTTGATTTTTCCCAAGACTTCCGTCTGGCGCTGCTGATGGACGGCCTCTGTATGTGGCGGATAGTGATTGCCTTCTCCTCGCTTGAGAATTGTCTTCTTGGCACTGCCATAGAGCCGAACGGTGTCTTTAGTCCGGGAAACATCGAGGATTTCTTTTCCATCAGGTCCCATAGTCAGCGTATACACAGAAGCCTGGCCTTTTTCGACGGTATCTCCCAAAAGGAGTGCCGTCTTTTTTTGTGGTTCCAATTTCCCTGTCGGTATATCACTCAGGACTACATAGGCCCGGCCATTGTGAGACAGTATCTGGAAGTCTTTCAATGGTTTGCCACCTTCCAGTTTGCTGTGACGCATGACGAGTCTTGGCAGCTGCCGTGAATACAGGATTCGATCCGAGTCCGGAACGTTTTCCTTGAGTTCGGCTGCTTTGGCCAGATACATCTTTTCTTTGTTTTTAGCTTTGATGACTTCACCGTAGGTTTTCTTGGCGTCTTCCTGGATAGCTTTATTCTGTTGGGCCAGTTCGTCTACGATGCGCTGGATGTCATCTTCCTTGTTACGCAGTTCTTCATTATAATCCTTCAACTGTTTTTCCATGGCCTGTTTTTGGCGCAGCTTATCTGAATAAGACAGATAGAATTCCTTTTTCTGCTTATATGGGACGTCTTTCAGCTCGATATACTTCTTTTCCATCGGCTTGAGTTCTTCCAGGATACGTTGATGACGCTTCTTTAGATTATGATAATCCTTACCGATGATACGTTCAATAGCTATATTTCTAAACAAACGTTCTGGGATGACTTTGGCCTTGACTTCTTTATATTTTGCCAGCTGTTCAGCCTGCTTCTTCGCCTGTTCCTTAGCCCGTGCTTTCAGTCCGGCATAGACGTCATTCGCCGTGACAACGATCGGTTCATTTGCCAGTTCTTCTGCCTTTTCATCGTCAGCTTCAGCAGACAGCTTGGCTTCCATTTCCAGGATTTCTTCCTGACGGATGCGCTGTTCTTCCTGTTCGATTTCTTTGATGACCCGGCGCAGCACCTTATCAATGGCAAAGCAGGTAATCTTCTGTTCCATGATGCTGTTTTCCGTGTCTGTCGTTTCAGCTTCGTCGCTGCTGTCATCGGAAGAGTCCGTCTGTTCGTCGATTTCCCGTACCCGTTCCTGAATCCGTTCCATGATTTTCGGGTTCTTGTAGGCTTCGCCTAAATGAGGCGCAGGAATCCTGTCCAGCTTTTCAGCTTCTTCAAAACGGCCCTGGTACAGGAGGTCCTGACGCTGGGCAGCCAGGGATTTTTCGCTGATTTCCCGTTTGATACCCAGTTCCTCGAATTTACGGTTGACGATGTTAGCCCACATTTTGCGCATGGCAATATTTCCATGTCTGTCATGATAAAATCGGTCGGCCCGATACCCGGAGCAAGGTTCCCCATATTGATTGACGGCATACTGCTTGAAATACATGTCCGGTCCGAGGGGCCGGTCTTTTTCTATGCTCTTTTCACAGAACATGAGATGACAGTGAATGTTCCGGTGGTCATGGTCATAGGCAGCTTCTTTATCGTGGATGGCATAGGTGAAGGCGTGATTCTTTCCGATTCCGGACTCCTTCAGGAACTCTTCGACTAAGGCGATATTGTCATCCAGGCTCAGTTCTTCCTGCAAACCCATGCGGATTTCACGGTATGCCCGGCCTTTGACACGGCGGTTCTCTTCGGCAGCATCCCAGAATTCACCGGCATCCTGTGCCCAGTCCGGCAGGTTCCCGGAGCAGGTGAAGACAAGGTCTTCCTTCTTCCCCTTCATGTTGGCATAGAGCCCCTGACGGCAGATATAGTCGTAGTGCGCGCGTGTATTTATCTTTGTTCCATCTGCCCTTTTTGCATGGGGATGATTGCCAAAATAATAGAGTGCCATAGCCTACCTCGAAGAATTTATATAAATTTTATAATCTACGTTTTTATGTAGTGACAGGCCACTTGTGGCCTACGCCGCAGGCGTCCTCCGGAGGAGGCCCTTTCCGCTGCTGGCGGAAAGCGCATGACCACGTCTCGGAGAGACATGGGTAAATGCGCATCCATTGTTTTTGATCTTTTACCGATAGCCTTATTATACCATCGATTACCACTGAATAAAATATATTACCGTGATATTTCGAAAAACATCTCGTCATATTTTCCAATAAAACAAGCATTCATAATGCATTACGTCGATAAATAGCCTATTTACATTTTATTTTTAATGTGATATTTTTATGACAAACATAATATAAGGAGGTGTGTTTAATGTCATTATTACCACATCATACGACGCCACCTGCCGGGAAAGGGACAGACCCGCTGGAGAAGGGCCCGATGAAGCCCTTTGGCAACGTCCTCATGAATATGGACCAGGACCGCCGGAATGCATACTGGCTCATGAAGGCCTGTGTCGTCATCATCGGTATCGCTGTCGTATCCGTTGTGGCTATCGCTACGACATATAATTACAAAACCTATGTAGTCCGTGTCGATAATGCAACCGGGCAGGTCGATACAGGCGGCCAGCTGAAATCGACGAATTACACCCCACAGCAGGCCGAAATCAAGCATTTCCTGGGCCAGTTCATCCTGGATACCCGCACGGTCCCCCTCGACCCGGTCCTCTTCAAGAATAACATCGACCGGGCACAGCACTTCATGACCCGTGAAGCCAGTACGAAGATGGCCTCCATGCTGAAATCGGACAATCCGCGGACGAAGCTCGGCAAGATGACGATCCAGCCGGTCATCAAATCCATTCAGCTGCAGCCGGGCTCGAAATCGACGTATCAGGTCCGTTGGTCGGAAGAAGAATTTTCCTTGAGCGGCGGCATGAGCAATAAGAAAATCAACTACGTCGCCCTCTTCTCCGTCGGCATCGACCCTCCCAGCAAGGAAGACGAACTGCTCATCAATCCGCTGGGCCTCAAGATTCAAGACCTCACCATTTCGGTTGAATCGACATCGACCTCATCAGCTTCTCCGTCCGGCGCTTCGGATAACGAACCGGCTCCGACTGAGAGAGGAGGTAAGATCGAATGATGAAACATACCCTGCTCGCAGCCGGGCTCATCTGCTGCCTCTGTACCTCGGCGTATGCCATGGATAAATCGACATACTTCACCGGTGATGGCGACTGCACGGCTGCCAAAGTAGTCTACGACTATAAACCGGACAGCCTCTTCCAGGTCAATGCACAGATGGGCTTCGTTTCAGACATTCAGCTGAAGCCTGGCGAAAAGATCACCTATATCGGGGCCGGCGACACGAAACGCTGGCTCATCGACCAGTCTACTGTCGGAAATGCCGAACATATCTACATCAAGCCGCTGGCACCGGGAATCCAGACCAACATGATCATCAACACCGATGCTCACAGCTACCGGTTGTACCTCGTATCGGTATCCGAAAACTATACGCCTATCGTACAGTTCAGTTTCCCTGATGAATCGTTCCGCAAGGCCCTGGCCGCCCCTCTTCCCTGGAAGAACAAGGAAGAGAAAAAATACTTCGACATTTACACCGTAAAGAAGGGCAATACCTACGTACCCAAGGACATTAACCGCAAGTACGAAATCCATAAGCACGGCAGCCTCGATGTATCGGTCCTGCCGTCAGAAATCTTTGATGACGGCATCCATACCTACATCAATATGCCGAAGTCTAATAAATACGACCAGCCGACATTGTATAACGTCCAGGACAGAAAGCTGACCCTTGTCAACTACCGTATCCGTGACGGCTATATCATCGCAGACCGGGTCTTTACCAAAGCCCGTCTCTGCTATACCTCTAAATCTTATGTAGACATCACTCCATCCGATTCAATCTATAAAGGAGGCGGATCGAAATGATTGACTTGCGTTATAACCTTTCCATGCTGGCGTATAAGCTGAAAGACAAGCTGAACCGGAAGAAAGGCCATGATGATGAAGACCTCGACGAGCCGGATTTCCGTACCGACTTCACCAGTGATGAGGATACGGACCAGCCCCTCTCCGATATGGACGAAGAGACACCGGAAGATGGTGACATCATCATCCCTGACGATGAAGAAGACGAAGGTTCCCAGGCAAAGATGCTCCGCCGGAAACACATCCTGCTTGCCGCCGGATCCATCCTCTTCATCGGCGCCGGAGCCATGGCCTACTCGTCATTGAATCCGACGACGGCCAGCGGCAAAGAGTCGAAAAAAGCGTTATCCCAGAATGTCGCTCAAGCACAGGATACGGACCTTCCGACCAAGTACAGCGACATCTCTAAATATCAGAAGAATGCCAAGACCGGTAAAGACGGAAAGACGCCGACAACAGCTTCCGAAAATGGGCAGCCTGTTCCTCCCTCTTCCGGCTATGGAAACGGCACTTCTTCCTCTTCATCGTCCCGGTCATCCGGTACGTCATCGAACCGCTCTTATAATGCCCAGCCGGCTGTTTCCCGTTCATCGGCACCGCGTGCATCAGCCTCCGCTCCTTCTGCTGCCGCGGCGCCGCGGGCAACAGCTACGGTAACGCCTTCTCCGGCACCGGCGAAACCGCAGATGTCGGAAGAAGAAAAGGCAGCCCTCAAAGCACAGCAGGCAGCTGAAAAAGCAGAAAACGATGCCATGAACAGCAGCATCGCTTTCAAGATTGCCACCGCCGTCACACAGGCTGTCAGCGGAACCGGTACGGCGCAGGCTGCGGAACCGAAACCGGATACTTCGTCGTCCTTCCAGCCGACGCCTTATGCACAGGATATGCCGTCCGGTATGTATACCCTTCAGGCCGGCACGGTCATCCCGGCAACATTGCAGACGGGTATCACCAGTGACTCGCCGAACGGCGACTGCATCGCCATCGTTCGCCAGGACGTCTATGACAGCCTGACCGGCACGCATCTCCTTATCCCGCAGGGATCAAAGATTATCGGCAAATACGGCCAGAGCGGTGCCCGTGGCAATCATCGCATCGGCGTCGCTTTCACCCGTATCATCCTGCCCGATGGGTCCAATGTGAACCTGCCGAACCAGAACGCCATAGACGGGACCGGGATGCCGGGCCTGGCTGAAAAATATACCAATCATACAGGCTCGCTCTTCAAGACGGCCTTCATGACAGCCCTCCTCGGCAGCGCTGCTCAGTCAGCCACGGGCAATACGTCCGGCGACGATACCCGCAGTCCTGGTCAGGAAGCCGTCAGCGGTGCTGTGGCACAGGTCATGCAGACGGCCAGCCAGATTCTGAACCGCGAAGGCAATACCAGCCCGACCATCACCATTTCACCGGGCCATGCTTTCAACATCTTCATCAACCAGGACCTGTCCCTGGGTGAGTACGATGAATAGATTCGCTCTCTTCCTCGCCTCTCTGGTCCCGGCTGTCGGCGGCCTTTGGATGGCAACGGAAAAGTTTGCCTCTCTGGTCGCGTATGATCCGGCTTTCCTCGGCTCGTCCCTCATCATCGGCGGCACCCATATCTACCCGCCATGGGCTTTTGTGACCTGGTATTTCAGGTATCAGCGTTACGTGCCGGAGCTCTTTTCGACAGTTACCCCATACAGCTTCGGCGGTTTCGTCCTCTGCCTGCTCATGCTCTTCCTTTTCCGACCGGAAAAGAAGCTCACATCCCATGGCAGTGCCCACTGGGCCAGCTATAAAGACCTGGTCAAGATGCACCTGATTTCCGGTTCCGGCGTCGTCGTCGGACTCTACGATAACCCGTCCATCAAGAAATGTACGGCTTTCCTCCACTGGCTCGAATCCAAGAAGGACGAAGCTGCCAGCTATGGAGAAATGAATTTCGATAAGAAGCTCGATGAAGACCGGGACCGGAAAGAGATACAGCTTTCTCAGATGAAGCGAAAAATCCATCAGGTAAAGAAAGGAAGTCCTGCCTATAAGAAATTAAGAAAAGACATCGCGAAAGATGAGAAGTGGCTGTCTGAAATACACAACTACACCCCGTGCAAATATTCCCTGGCGGCGTTCTGGAAAGCCCTCTATGACAAGACGGCTGCCGGATACCGCAGGCTCAGCCACTTCTATCTCCGCGATAATGACAGCAGACACATCATCGTCGTCGCTCCGACCCGAAGCGGGAAAGGCGTCGGCCTCATCATCCCGACACTCCTCGGCGGCTGGAAACAGTCCGTCGTCGTCAACGATATTAAATCCGAAAACTGGGGCATCACCGCAGGCTACCGCAAGCGGATGGGCCAGAAAGTCATCAAGTTCGAGCCCACGTCTGCCGACGGGTCATCGGCCCGCTGGAATCCCCTCGATGAAATCCCTATCGGCACAGCCGGCGAAGTCTCAGCGGCCCAGAACATCGCTAACGTCATCGCGAACTACGAAGGCAAGGAGAACCCGGACCACTGGATCGCCAACGCCGGCAATGTCATCGCCATCGTCATCCTGCATCTCGAATATGCCCACTACGCCGATCCGGAGCATTACCCGCAGCGGCCGAACCTCTATACCGTAGCCAGCTTCTTAAAAGCGACACTGGCACCGGAAGTCGAGGAAGACGGGACCATCGACGACAGCCATTATGTCGTCCAGGATTTCGTCAAAGCCATCCAGGCCCTGCAGAACTTCCCTCATGTCCCCGAAGGCGGTATCGAAATCGAGGAATGGAGTACCAGGGACAAGGCCTACGTCAAACGGAAATTCACGCCCGATGACCTGCACGCCTTGTATCCCGATGACTTCATGGAACCGCTGGATTCGGAAACGGCCTTCACCCACCCCATCATCAACCGGGGCTTCATGGAAATCGCCAAGAAGCCGGACAACGAACTGGGTTCCATCATCTCGACGGCCAACACGGCCTTGAAGGAATACCTCGACCCGGTCCTTACAGCCAATACCAGGGTCAGCGACTTCTGTATCGATGACCTCATGCGCTATGACCGGCCGGTGTCGCTGTACCTCATCACCCCGCCGTCCGATTTGCTCCGCATGTCGCCTATCTTCCGTCTCTTCTTTGAAATGATGATTGGCAGGCATACCCGCGAAATCGGGGAATACAAGAAAGGCCGGTGCAGCAAGCCGTCGTACCGCCATAAATGCCTGCTCCTCATGGATGAATTCAATTCCCTGGGCAATCTGAAACGCTTTGCGTCGGCCCTGGCCTTCACAGCCGGTTACGGCATGAAGTCCATGCTCATCATGCAGGGCCTGGACCAACTCTATAAGACATACGGCAAGGAAAACGAGCTGCTCATGAATACGAGCCTCCAGATCTATTATTCGCCGAACGATGCCGCTACGGCAAAGCATATCGAAGAAAGCCTGGGCAATGAAACCATCCGGGTAGAATCCGAGTCGGAAACAGGCAGCTGGTTCAAGAAGAGCGTCTCCTATTCGGAAACGTCCCGCCCCCTGCTTACGGCTGAAGAAGCCCGGCGCCTGGGGAACGATGAAATCCTCTTCGTCCAGAACAATCCGCCTGTACGGACGGAAAAAATCAAATATTACGAACAAGACTTTTTCTTGAAGAAACTCGTCGACGCCCCTTATGTCAGCGATGTCATCCGCAGCGGCGGCCGGGCTGACGTCATCAACGCTAACCCGCTCCGGAAGCAGCGGCTGGAGCAGCGTAAGGAAGCCGGCGAACATAAATTCAAAGACCTCAAGGTCGCACGCTAAGGAAGTGAAAACATATGGTATCCCACGTCAGACTGAACCGGTTGAAACGGAAACAGGAAATATTGAGACAGCGACAGCGCGAACAGGAAGAGAAGTTCCGTCAGATGTGCCGCAATGCCCGTGTCGAGGAACGGAACCTGGCCAAAGAAATCGAGGCCGAACAATATGCCGTTCTCGTCAAGCAGCTGAAATCTACGGGCTTCCCTATCCATAATGTAACGCTCCTCGTCGGCATGGCCATCAAGGCCAAGCAGATACTGGACGGGGATGAAGAACAGAAGACCCGTACCATCGACGAATATACCCGGCTGTATCAGGACTTCGTCGAAAAGCAGCGCCAGCAGGAAGCTGCCAGAGCCGCGGCTCCGGCTGAAAGCCAGGCAGACTATCCCGGAACGTATCCGCCCTATCCTGGGGAAGTGACGGAATAATGGAAAACATCAAGCAGCATATACAGCCGAATCCGACATTCGACTGCTGCTGTGGCCCTGAGATGACGGCCCTCATGCACAGGGAGGACATTACGGAGCTGTACGTCAATGATGACGGCTATCTCCGTTATCTCTCGTATAAAGAAGGCAAGGTCAAGACCGGCATCTATCTCGATCCGGAAAAGATTCAGGCCATCATCAACCTGGCGTCCGGCCAGGTCCGGAAAATCGTAACCGAAGCCATCCCATCCGTTTCGACGGAAATCAAAGGCTACGGCGCCCGGTTCCAGGGCGAAATGCCACCGATCGTAAGGAATCCCCAGTTCAACATCCGCAAGAAAGCAACGAAGATCTTCACCCTCGCCGAATACGTCGAGCAGGGCGTCTTATCTCCCCGGCATAAGGAATTCCTGGAGAAGTCCATTGCAGCGCGGAAAAATATCCTCGTCGTCGGCGGCACAGGCACCGGGAAGACGACATTTTTGAACGCTATCCTCGATGCCATCGCCCATATTTCCCCGTATCACCGGATCGTCAGCCTGGAGGACCTGCCGGAACTCCAGTGCTCTGCCGATGACTACTCCCCGATGTTCACCATGCAGGACTTGAACCAGGGCATCGTCTATAACATGACTATGCTGCTGAAAGACTGTATGCGCCGCAGTCCGGACCGGATCATCGTCGGCGAAGTCCGTGACGGTGCTGCCTATACGATGCTGAAAGCCTGGAATACCGGTCATCCAGGCGGCGCCTGCACAACTCATGCCGACTCGGCCATCCAGGGCCTGTACCGTATCAAGAGCCTGGCCCAGGAAGACCCGGACGCCGCCGGCGACCTCAAAGAACTCATCGGCGAAGCCATCGACATCGTTGTCGGCCTCGTCCATACCGACCTCGGCCATGGCCGCCGTGGCCGGAAAGTAGAAGACGTCATCGCTGTCGACAAGTTCGATGAGCTGAAGAAAGAATACGTCATCCATCATATCCCTGGTTAATGCTTATCACGCTTAATAAGACTAAATAAGTCTTAATAGGGCTTAATAAGCACTAATAAGACCTATTAAGCGTAAATAAGTCTTAATAAACCCTATTATCTTATCCCCTATTTCCGAAAAGGAGGCATTCATCATGAATCTCAAAGCAAAATTCCAAAAGAAAAAAGCGGCTCTCTATGAAGCTTATCTCATGAAAGTCGCCGGACTGGCCCTGTTCGTAGCAGCTAATCCGATCCTGTCGTTTGCCAGCAAGGACGGCATCGAAGATACGGCCAACGTCGATCAGTGGCCATGGACGAAGTTCCTCAACTCCCTGGCCGACCAGCTGACTGGCCCGCTGCCTACGACATTAGGTGTCCTTGGCCTGGCAGCGGCTGCCATTGCTATGTTTACAGGCAACCACGGCGCCGGTACCCAAAAGTTCATCATCCTCATCTTCGCCGTATCTACCTGCTTGTTCGCACCGAACTTCATCAACATCATCAAAGGCAGTGCCGGCGGGGCCACTATTTTCGGCCTGCTCTAAAGGAAAGGTCGTGTAGTCATGGATAAAGAACAGCATCCCGACGGCTATGCCGTCCCATTGCACCGCTCTTTGACGCAGCCCATCTTCTGGGGCGGCGTTCCCCGTAACCTGCTCCTCCTGGAAGTGCTCGTCGGCATCATCGGCGGTATTTTCTTCAAGACCATCCTTGTCCCCGTCCTCTGTATTGCTGCCCACTACCTCTTCCGGTTCCTCGGACAGCATGACCCGGACTTCCTCGGCGTCTTCTGGCGCAGTAAAGATTACAGACCCTATTATTATCCCTGATTCCTGAAATTTCTTATTTAGGAGGTGGTATCCGTGTTCGGCAGCTTATCGAAATTGAAAAAGAAACAGAAGAAGAAACAAAAGATTGATGAAGCTGTGTATACCTCGAAGAACGGCGTCTACAAGAACCGGCCCCATGTATCGGACATGCTGCCATGGGTAGTCATCGATCCGGACAGCCTGGGGGACTTCAACTTCGTACACGGAAACGATTTTTCCCTGTTCGCTGTGTTCAAGTTCCGCGGACCCGACATGGCCAGCGCCACGGATGCGGAACTGATGCAGTACAACAATGAACTGAATAATATCCTTAAAACGCTGCCGACCGGATTTGTCATCTACTTCGACGCCCAGCGCCACTATGCACAGGATTATGAATCCTCAGACATGCCGGTCCCCCTGGCACAGGAATTCGACGACGAACGGCGTGACTATTATAAGAGCCAGCTCCATTTCGACTCGGATTACTATTTCATCCTCTATCAGGAGCCGGCAGAATTCCTCAAGAACCGGTTCCTTGAATTCTTCACGACCCCCGACAAGGCGTCTGCGAAATATACGAAGAATTACAAGCTCTACGTGGATTATGAAGAAAAATTCAAGGACCGGGTCACGAGGATACGCAATGCCCTGACCCTCGCTTTCCAGGGCAAGTTCAGGCAGCTCAACCAAGAAGAAACATTGACATATCTTCATTCACTGGTATCGGACCGGCGCTTTACCGTCCGCTATAACCCGTCCCGTTTCGTCTGTGACTACGTCGCTGATGCGGGTATCCTCGGCGGCCGGGAACCGAAAATCGGGAATAAGTACATGAAGATCATCACTGTACTGAATTTCCCGCCTGTATCGGCACCGGGCCTGTTCGATGCCTTTAATAACCTAAATGTCGAATACCGCTGGAACAGCCGCTTTATCTGCCTCAGCAAGCTCGACGCACGAAAGGAGATTGCCCAGCGCTGCAAGCTCTTCGGCCAGCAGATCAAAGGCTTCTGGACTTACATCCGGGAAGCCATCACGAAAGAACAGTCTGCCGATGCCCTCGATGAAACGGCAGCGGCCAATCGGGACGATGCCCAAGCAGCCCTTAACGAACTCGGTTCGGATTTCGTCTCTTACGGATATTACAACATGAACATCATCATCCTGGATGAAGACAAGAACCGCTGTACGGAAAAGGCCAACCTGTTCCTGGAAACCTTGAACGGTATGGGCTTCACGGGATTCCTGGAAACGGACAACAGCATGGAAGCCTGGCGCGGCACACTGCCGGGCTGCTATAAATGCAACATCCGCCGGCCGTCCGTCAGCTCCATAAATTTTTGTCATTTGGCCCCGGCTACTGCGATGTGGTCTGGAGACAAAAATAACGAACATCTCAAGGGGCCTGTACTGCTCTACACAGACTCGACAGGGTATACTCCCTTCCGTCTGTCCCTCCATGATGGAGATATAGGGCATACGCTAATCGTCGGACCGTCAGGGTCCGGTAAATCCGTTCTCCTGAATACGCTGGAAGCCAACTTCCTCAAATACCCAGGTGCCAACGTCTTCATCTTCGATAAAGCAGCCAGCTCACGAGCCCTCACCTACGGTGTCGGCGGCCACTTCTACAATCTGGCAGCCGAAGGCAGCAGTGACCTCTCGTTCCAGCCGCTGGCGAATATCGACGACGAAGGCGAAATCAAATGGGGCAAGGAATGGATCATGGCCTACCTCATCCAGCGTAACGTCAAAGTCACACCAAAGGAAGAAATCCTTGTATGGAACGCCCTGCAGAGCCTGCGGGTCCTGCCGCATGAACAGCGGACCATAACCGTCTTCAACGAAATGGTACAGTCCCAGGAAATCCGCCAGGCTATGCAGACCCTGACCATGAAAGGCAGCTTCGGCAAGCTCTTCGATAACAACGTCGATTTTGCCGGGAAAGGCAACTGGCGTGTCTTTGAAATGGAAACCCTTATGGGTATCCCATCCATCGTTCCGCCTACCTTGGATTATCTTTTCCATCAAATCGAAACGGCTATCCGCAATGCCACAGGGCCAAGCCTCATCGTCCTCGACGAATGCTGGCTGTTCCTGGATAACGAAGTCTTCCAGAATAAGCTGAAAGAATACTTCAAGGATATGCGTAAGAAAAACACGTCCATCTGGATTGCGACGCAGCAGCTGTCGGATATCGCCAGCAAGCCGAATCTGCTGGATACCGTCAATGACCAGTGCAAGAACAAGATTTTCCTGCCGAACGTCAATGCTGAAAGCGAAGCCAATGCCAAGCTCTACCAGCTCTTTGGCTGCAACGAGCGCCAGATCCAGATTATCAGCACCATGACGCCGAAGCGGGACTATTACTATAGCAGCGATAAAGGGAACCGCCTCTTCCAGCTGGCCCTGCAGCCAGCCGAAATCCCCTTCGTCACGGCTACGGCAAAGACCGACCAATTGGCCATGAACCGTATCCTGGCCAGCGGCAACAAGGAAAGCTTCGTCGAACAATGGTTCAAATATAAGGATGCGGAGAAAGAATGGGAGAAATATAAACAATACGAATCGGCTGCGGCTGGTTCTTAATCATAGATGTCATTTATTTTTTGAGGAGGAATGAAAATGAATAGGATTTATAAGGTCATATTTAATAAGGCGAAAGGATGCTATGAGGTTGTAGGTGAATTTGCCCATAGTCAAGGAAAAGTTAAATCAAAAAGAATAATCAGCACCATAAAAAAAGAAATTCAGGTCATGGCGACTATAGCAATGGTATTTTCAATATCTCCTAATGTATTTGCTTCATATTATAATACTAGCACCGTTACTATTTCTGATGTAGAAAGTGGTAAAACCTCTCTTCAAATTGGGTCGCAGGCAGGTTTTGTATATGATAAAGAGACTAGACATTGGTATTTTGAAACACATATACCGCATTCCGGGGGAAGTGAAGGTTCACCGTCAGTATCAATAACAAAATTAGATTTAGGCACGAATCCTTTTGGCGACAACAGTACACTTAGTGACGGACAAAAGCAAATTATCAAAGATTTAATAAAGAATGTTGACGGCGACCAGACGGTCAAAGGAAACCAGACGACGACCGGCAATTCCGAAACGAAGGGGAATTCGACGACCGACGGCTCTTCTACAGTCAAGGGCGACCAGACGGTCGGCGGTACGACGAATACGACGAACCTCAACGTATCCGGTGACACGAATCTACACAATACAACGATTACCGGTGATTCCCACGTTACGAACAACCAGACCGTCGACGGTTCCAGCACGGTCAAGGGCGATTCTAATGTCGGCGGTAATGAAAACGTAAGCGGCACGACAACGACCAAAGAACTGCACGTTACGGATTCCTCCACCATTGACAAGAACCAGACGGTCAAAGGTGATCAGACTGTATCCGGTACGACGACCACCAAAGAACTGCATGTCACGGATTCCTCTACGATCGGCAAGAACCTGACCATCAAGGGCGATTCTTCAACGACGGGTAATCAGACGGTCGGTGGAAACTCCACGGTCAAAGGCGACCAGTCCGTAGCTGGGACAACAACCACCAAGGAATTGCACGTCACGGATTCCGCTACGATCGATAAGAACCTGACGGTATCGGGCAACACCGAAACCAAGGGGAACAACACCGTCGACGGGAACCAGACTGTAAGCGGCGATTCCTCGACGACGGGCAATCAGACCGTCGGCGGAAACTCCACGGTTTCCGGCGATCAGAATGTTTCCGGCAATACCACGATTGGCAAAGACCTTACGGTCGATGGCAGTGAAACGGTCAAAGGCGATTCCAACACGACCGGTAACAGTACCGTCGGTGGCAACTCCACGGTAACGGGCAATTCCGAAACCAAAGGCAATGAAACCGTCGACGGCAGCAGCCACATCAAACAGGACCAGACCGTAGACGGCAACCAGGAAACAGGCGGCAACAGCCACGTCAAGGGCAACCAGACGGTCGACGGGACTTCTACCATCGGCGGCAACGAAACGGTCAAAGGCAATCAGACGACCGAAGGCAACAGCTACACGAAAGGTACGGTCACAGTCGACGGTACGTCCCGTTTCCACGATAACGTCACGGTCGATGGCAAGATCCGCGCTACCGACAACATCACCAGCAACTCCAATGTCATTGCCGATGGTAACGTCGTTGCCAACACCGACCTCATCGCCCATGGCGACATCAAAGCCGATGGCAACCAGACCATCGACGGTAACAGCCATATCGGCGGCAACCTTGATGTCAAAGGTGATGCCACAGTCGCTCGCGATTCGGAAACCAAGGGTAACAACACCGTAGACGGGAATCAGACCGTCAAGGGTGATGCCACGGTCAACGGGAGTACACAGATTGACAAGGACCTTACAGTCAGTGGCAATGAATCCGTTGTCGGTTCTTCGACCATCGGCGGGGATTCCCACGTCCAGGGCAGTCAGACCGTGGATAAAGACCAGACGGTCGGTGGAAACGCCACGGTCAAAGGGGATTCTACCGTCAACGGGAACCAGACGGTCGACAAAGATTCCCATATCAAGGGGAATCAGACCGTAGACGGCACATCCACCCTTACGGGCGATGTCACAACGGGCTCGAATGTCACGGTCGGAAAAGACCTTACGACGAACGGTAATTCCGAAACCAAAGGTAATAGCACTGTCGATGGGAACGCTACTGTCAAGGGCGATGCTGCTATCAATGGCAATACACAGATTGATAAGGACCTCTCCGTGAAGGGCAATGAATCGGTAGACGGTTCCTCCACCATTGGCGGTGACTCCCACGTCAAAGGTTCTCAGATTGTTGATAAAGACCAGACGGTCGGCGGCAACGCCACGGTCAAAGGTGATTCGGACGTCCAGGGTAACGGCCACATTGGCAAGAACCTCACCGTCGATGGTACCTCTACCCTCACGGGCGATGTCACGACCGGTGCTAACGTCACGGTCGGCAAGGATCTCGCTGTCAAAGGTGACTCTTCCTTTACGGGCAACGTCACCATGAACAGCAATGCTTCCATCGGTAAAGACCTCACGGTCGAAGGTACATCGACGTTGAAAGGCGACGTCTTCGCCAAGAGCAATGTCACCATCGACAAAGACCTGACCGTCAAGGGGACAACGAACTTCTTGGGCGACATCAACATCGACAAGGACCTTACCATCGGTGGCAGCCAGACGGTCAAAGGCGATTCGACCATCCATGGCAACCAGCAGATTGGCAAGGACCTCCACGTCGCCGGTACGACGCAGCTTGACGGCAATGTTCTCATGAACAGCAACGCTATCGTCCAGCAGAACCTCGGCGTCGGTGGCAATGCCGATATCAAAGGCGACCTCTACGTACACGACCACAACTACATCGACAGCCAGGGCATCAACGCCAACGGCTATCAGATCCGCAATGTAGCGGACGGTGCGATTGCTCCGGGCAGCCATGATGCTGTCAATGGCGGCCAGCTCTACAGCACGAGACAGGCCCTGACCGGCGAAATCAATAAAGTCGGTGCCGGCGCAGCAGCCCTTGCCGGCCTCCATCCGGGCGAATTCGATCCGGACAACAAGCTGGACTTCGCCGCAGGCTACGGCCATTACAAGGATGCTAATGCAGCCGCTCTCGGCGTCTTCTATCATCCGAATGAAGACACGACAATCAACTTCTCCGGCACTATGGGCAACGGTGATCCGATGCTCTCGGCCGGCGTCACCTTCAAGCTCGGCCCGTCCGGCCCGAACACGCTGTCTCGTACGGCCCTTACCAAACAGGTCGCCAAAGACCAGCAGACCATCAAGGCCCTGGCTGGGGAACTGGCAAACGTCAAGGATCAGCTGAACCGGGTCCTCTCCCTCCTCGATATGAGCAAGAAGGTCCCCTTCTCGGACGTCCCGGCCGATCACTGGGCCAAGGATGCCGTCGATACGCTCCACGGCAACGGCGCCCTCAAGGGCTATCCCGATGGCAAGTTCCACGGCGACAAGGCCATGACGCGGTACGAATATGCGGAAATGCTCTATGAAGCCCTCCAGAAAGGCGCTCACGTAGACCAGGCAACGCTTGATGAATACGCACCGGAACTCTCGCAGGTCAAAGCGAACCAGAAATAATATATGAGATGATGAACCTTACGGCTTCGGGAGGTGATGAACAGAAGCCGTAGGGTTTGTCACCCAATCTCGTCTCCTATAAGTTTACTTTCTAAATATATCGCATCGCACCGATATATTCTGATGCCCTGCAACTCCCTTGCAAGGCATTGGAATGTACCGTTGTGTACAGGTTTGAAGCAGGAAAGGAGCGGTATTTATGCAGAAGAAAGCACTTATCATCTTATGTGTCCTCGTCCTTACCAGCAGCGGCTATGCGGCCCCGCCCGCTCATGCAGCCATCCCGGTCATCGACGTAGACAATATCACACAGCAGCTCAAAACGTATCAGGAAACGGTCAAGGTCGTAACGAATACCAAAGAGCAGGTCGAACTGCAATGGAAGGAGCTGAAGAAGCTGCCGTCACAGATTCTAAATGGATACAAGACCAGTTTGATCAACGGCTGGAATAAAATCCAGGATATCCTTACTAAGAACGGTACCGTCATCTATGGGACGACCGGCACGATTTCAGACAAAGGCGTCCCGGACCTTGCGACGGCCCATACAATCTATATCAACGATTATTTCAATAAAAACATTCCTCCCATCATCGGCAACGATCTGCCGGAAACCCTCGGTTCAGCCCGTACAGCCCGTCTCATCACACTGGCAACGCTGATGAGGAACAATGCGGATACCTTATCAGCTATCCAGAAGCTCATGGGAGAACTGGACAGTATCAATGAAGAAATCCAGCAGGCCGAGGAAGACAGTGCCAATGCGGAAGGGGCTATGCAGGCCCAGCAGGCAGCCAATCACATTGCGGCCCTGCAGCTGCGGGCGCAGAACATCAAAATCATCATCCAGGGCCTCCAGGGACAGCAGCAGGCGCTGAAATCCCAGGCAGAAGCCCAGCAGAAAAAGAATGAACTGGATATGCAGGAAGCCCAGGGCAAGGCCGAAGTGGCTGCCATCGAAGAGATGCAGAACAACGATTCGTCCGGTTTCTCCCCTACTTACGATCCATATAAGGGGCACCTGCATTTCGAGTGGTAAAGAGGTGGAATCATGGACTTCGGAAATACGCAAATCCTAAACGAAATACTGAAATTCTTCCAGGATGCCAGCATTACAGGGATGCTCAACCTCATCCCCCATGCCAAAGCCTTAGTCGGTGTCCTGGCCATCATCGACCTCTGTTCGACATGGGCCCTGTATGACGGCGAAATGAAGATGAGCCAGATGATCTCGAAGATTATGAAGCTCGGCGCCTTTCTGTTTATCATTATGTATTGGAACGACATCAACCACGCTATCATGGTATCCTTCCAATACGCCGGCCTCACAGCGGCGAATGTGCCGGTGAACGGCGATGTCATCGAGCCCAGCAAGCTGCTGGATAACGGCTTCAACGTCTGTAAGACACTGTTCGATGGCTTGTCTTCGGTCGGGCTTAATATCGGTAAAGCCCTGATGTACGTCATTACTATCGGCCTGGTCATGTTCTCGTTCTTCATCATGGCGTTACAGATTCTTATTACGAAAATAGAATTCAATATCTTTGCCAGTATTGCCGTCATCCTCATGCCGTTCGGGGCCATCCGTTACACGAATTTCCTCTGCCAGCGCTGTATTTCAGCCGTCTTCGCTTTCGGTGTGAAGCTCATGGTCATGTTCTTTCTCATCGGCCTCGTCCAGACAATCGTCGGCAAGGTCGATGCCATCCCGAAAGATGCTGTTACCTTTGCCGTCATGCTGAAATATGCCATCAGCTACCTTATCCTTGGCTATCTGGTATGGAAAGTACCGAACCTGGCCGCTATGATGATGCAGGGCCAGCCAGCTTTGGATGCTCCCATGCAGTCCATCAAGAATTACGGTCAGCAGGCGGCGAATACAGCCCTGAACGTGGCGACACTGCCTGTTCGTGCCGGCCAGAAAGGCCTGCAAAGTTTCGGCAACTTCCAAAGTACGCTGAACACAGCCCGTATCCGTGCTAACGGCGGTACGCTGTATAACGGCAATCATGAACCGTTCCAGACGGCAGGTTCCGGACGGACCGTAAAGAATGAATTTGCCCGTGAAATATTCCGGCAGAAGTTCGGCAACTTCCTCAGCGGGAACGTCGAAAAAGGCGCTCAGAACGCACTGGAACACTCGAAGTCCTGGCGTAATGTCCGTTCCGGGGCATACTCCAAGGAAGGGTATACACCGAATATGCCCGATGCTTCTGAATCGCCCCGCTCTGCTTCTTCACAGGCTCCGTCAGGGAAATCCAATAAGAAGTGAGGCGGTGAGTGATGAAATTTGCAATCCGTATCCTCTGCCTTCTGACGCTGCTCCTGACACTGTGCATCCCTGTCTTGGCAGCTCCGCCTATTGATGGCGGGCCTGTCACCAGTCCGTTCGGACCACGTTGGGGACGGGACCATAAAGGGGTCGATATCGGCGTTCCCGAAGGAACGCCGGTAGTAGCCCCTTTCGATGGCTATTGTGAAGGGGCCCCTGACGGTGGTTTTGGCTACTGGGTCACAGTTACCAATACCAGTACCGGCGAAGTCTGGCTTTTCGGTGATTTATCTGACGCCTCTGAAGGCTGTGCCCGTGGCAACGTCCACGAAGGAGATGTCGTCGGTTTTGTTGGTGGTGCTTTTGATTATTATGATTCAACTGGCACTCACAACTACTCCACTGGGGATCATCTTCATGCAGAATATCATCCCTATGGGTACGACCCTTATCATGGGCAGATCGACCCGGTCCCCTATTTAATCATGCTTGGCGTCAACCTGACTGGGAATACCAGCAGCTCTGGCTCTGGTGGCGGCCGTTTCGGTCATGATAACGTAGGCATTCCGTGGGGCATCAAGGAGATGTACGAAATCGGCAATGATTTGAGCAAGGACATCGAACAGTTCTCGAAATGGGCCAATAAAGCCTTTACACTGGTCCATAAATTTGCCGTTTCCCTGCTCGTTGCGCTGTGCATCATCGACCTGGCCCTGCCTATCCTGGTAGCGGGTATGCGCTTTTCCAAGGAAACGTTTATCCGCAAGGTCATGAAGTATGCCGCACTGTTCGGCATTGTGGCCTGCTGGAATAAGTTCACCGATAATATCCTGCTCGGCATCGTCAAATCGGCTGCCAGTACATACATCGGCAACTTCGACCTGATTTCAACGAACATGTCCCAGCCACAGCTTCTGCTGCAGCACGGTATCCGCATGATTGCGCCGGCCATGAACAAGACGGCATCCTTTACGAGTTTCGAGTTCCTCCATAATCTCGGAACTATACTGACCCTGTATTTCTTCACTTTCCTGATTATAGCCGCCTTCCTTTTCCTGGCCTTCTACGTGACCGTCGTCTATATCGAGTTCTACGTTTCGGCAGCCTTGAGCATCGTCACGGTCCCTTTCAGTGCCTGGCATTTCTCGAAATTCATCACCGAAGGGACACTGGGGCACCTTATTTCAGCGACGCTGAAACTGCTCATCGTATCCGTCATGATAGGACTATGCGTGACGTGTATCAAGGACTCGAAGCCAGGTGACATATTTACACAGTCGACGCCTGGCGTCAGCCAGCAGGGTTCCGGTCAGGCCATCACCGGCCCGGCTGAATATGTGAACATGGCAGCCGAAGCCGCACAGCGGCATGAAATCCCGGTCAATCTCTTCGAGGGCATGATCCAGCATGAAAGTAGCTGGGATCCCCATGCCATCAGTCCGTATGGGGCAGAAGGTCTGGGCCAGCTCATGCCGGAGACAGCCGCCAGCCTCGACTGTGCGGACCCCTTTGACCCGGAATCCAATCTGGAGGCTTCTGCCAAATACCTCAAGCAGATGTATGACATATACGGCGACTGGGATTACGCCCTGGCAGCCTATAACGGCGGTCCTGGGAACGTTCAAGCCGGTGCGCCCCTGCCCGGCTGGGCCATCGAGTATATCAACGCCGTCAAGAGCCAGGTCGTCGGGTCATATGCATCACACAGCTCCATCACATCGGAACAGCTCTCGAAATACATCCGTATGTGCCTTGCCCTCTTGGGCCTGGTCTTCCTGACATTCAAAGTGCCGAGGACGATCATGAGGCAGATGGGAGGCACCGTTGAAATTCATTGAATCCTTTAGAAATATTAGAAAGAAACAGCTGACATGGTGGCAGTGGGTCGTCGCAGCCATCCTTATGATGATAGCCCTGCTCTTGCTGCTCCACGTCCTCATCGGCCCGCTCATATATACCAATGATACGGAATCGGCGCCGCGCGGCGTCTATGTCGTATCACCGGACCAGCATCTCACTTACGGGGATTACGTCATCGTCCATGCTCCGGTAGCCATCCCAGACATCAAGATTCCCTATGATTTCCGTCTCCTCAAACGTGTCGCCGCTTTTCCCGGCGACACGTATACCGTGACAGACGACGTCATGGCCACCAACGGCCAGGTATATCCGATTTATCATCGGCCATGGCTGCCTCAGCTGCCGCATGGTACGTTTTCCGTTCCTGAAGGGACGATGCTCTTCCTGAATCCACCGATTCATTCCTTGGACTCCCGGTACTTCGGGCCTATCGCTTCATCCCGCGTCGAACGGAAGGTCTTCCTTCTCATTAATTACGACGCCATTGATGAATTCTTGTATCAGTTCTTATGATGGGAGGTGTTTTCCATGGTAAGCAAAAAAGCGGTCCGCGTCATGAGTACGGCTATGGTCCTGGCCATGTTTGCTGGGATGCCCATGGCTCAGGCCCGGCACCATCAGCTCATCCATCCTGGCGATCACGTCATCGACATGCAGCGACTGCAGGACAGCATCAAGGAAACAGCTCAAAAGCTTGCAGAATATCAGCAGGACCTGGAGAAATTGAAGAATAAGATTCTGCTCTACTCCGGCGTCAAGAACCTGAATCAGCGCATTTCAGCAGCCATCGACCGCTACAGCCAGAATTTCCATGGCCACAGCTTCATCTTCGACCCGACGGCCATGCTTCATGACAGTATCCTTCGGACAGCTGCGACGCCAGAGCAGATAACCGACCCCATGGAAGCGAACGGCTTCCAGCGGGGCCTGCTCAATGAAGTCACTTACGCCAATGCCGACGCCTTGGTACAGGCTCAGACGACGGCTGCCCTGTCCGGAGAGCGGCTGGGCACAGCAGCATCGATTCTCAATGCCGATAACAACGGTATCGTCGGTACGACGCAGAAATCCGCGGCCCTGGCCTCGCTGGCGACACTCAACGAAAACGATGAGACCCGCATGATTGCGGCTGAGACGATCCGTCAGATTGAAGCTGATGAACGGGAATATGCACAGGAACGCTTCGAGCATGATGAAGCACAGTTCGGCATGTTCTATGAGTATGACCCGTACCATCCGTCAGATAACGACCGGGAACAGGCGCCGAAATTAGAGAACTTCGGCTTCCTTTCGACGCAGGATACCGGCGATGAGTGATAAAAAAACTGCCGCACCCTATGAGGTACGGCAGTTGCTGTATGGGGTCAATTTTCAAAGTGCAGATGGCCCTTGAACGGGTCGTATGTCGGTTTGGCACCGGCAGAATGTTTCTGTATATCTGTGATGGCTTTGTATTCGTTCAAGCCGTCATGCCACTGCTGATCCTGTTCCTTGACTTCTTTCTTGATATTCTCCAGGCGTGGTGCCAGGGACGCTTCCTTATCGGCATAGACCTGCATTTCCTGGAGTTTGGCATTGACCTGGTCGATGATGTCCTGATGCCGCTTTTCTGTATCCGCGATGTCAGCTTCTACGGCTTTGACGTCGTCCTGATTGGCCGTCAGGTCATCGTTGTCCCGTATCTTTAAGTCTTTGGTCTGTACAGCTTTCGCCTGTTCCATCAGTTTGATGATTTCAGCATGGTCTTTGTCGAATTTGTCTTTTTCACCACAGCCTGATAGTAGGAGGGTACATAGGGTTAGGATGAGGATGAGGCAGAATTTGATGGGTTTGTTCATGATATATACCTTCTTCCGATAACTTATAACTTATAAAGGCTTGTTCAGACATTCTTTGATGAGATGCCGCACAACCAGGCTTGGTTTCATGTCATGTTCGCTGCAATAGCGCTTGAAGAAATCATACGTTTCATCGTCCAGGTAAGTCACGATTTTCTTGCGGTTCTGCTTGGATACAGGGATACGGGTCTTTTTTTCCGCCTGCTTAGTATGCGACTTCTGGCTCGTCCGTTCCGGATCCCCTTCTGCAAAAAAGTCCTGGATTTTCTTTTTCGGCAGTTCTTCGATGAAAGGCATCGTCATACCCCCTTCCCTAATGCGTGATGGATTTCCGCACAGAGCGCGGTCATCTCATCGGCACTGTGCAGATAGGCGCGGGCCAGCTTCGCTGTACGGGCTCCCTCATGAAGCTCTACGACCGACTGCCCTGTTTCGTAAGCGGTCTTAAAGCTGATGCGCTGCCCGATGACGGACTGGCACAACTCGAAATGCTCCGGTTTCCCTTTTACGTATGCCTGCATTTCGGCAATGCGCTTCTGGCTCCGCTTGTCGGCATTGTTGATGAGGACATGCGTGAGCAGATGGATACCGGCGATGTCTTCGGCTTCCTGAAGGATTTCCTCGAACATCTGGAGGCCGTAGATTTCCGTTCCTGACGGTGCGCATGGCGTCAAAAGGTAATCACCAAAGAATAAGGCTTTCCGGTTGAGCGGTGAATCGAAACCGCCGACGTCGATGACCAGATCCGTTTTCGGGTCCCCTTTGAACAAATCCAGGAATTCATCGAGTTTGGCTTCCGGGACCGGCCGCTGGCCATCGAATCGGCACTGGCTTTCAGCGATGCTGTAACAGTCGAGAGGTTCCAGCCCGGCATGGGCCCGTTTGTAATTGAAAATGATAGAGCTGTGCTGCTTGTCAAGGTCCAGCAGGCTCGTCTTCAGTTCGACGGCCAGGTTCGTCGCAATGGTGCTCTTGCCAGTACCGCCTTTCTGATGTGCTACGGTGATAATCATATGTGTCACTCCTCTTCAGAATCACGCAGTTTGTTGTCTTTCAAATCCAGGTATAACGAAATCCACTCTTTGACGAAGTGGACTTCCTGGTCATCCATTTCATCGGTGGCTGCCGTAATGAATTCGACATCACGGCGGCGCTGGGCCCGGGATGTTTCCCTCTGCTTCTCCGCTGTCGAAGAATCGGCGCCTTCCATGATCCATTTTATGGGGAATCCCAGGTCGGATAAGGACTGTACGACTTCCAGTTTCGGCTTGCGCCGCCCCGTTTCGATGCTGGACAGGTACGCCTGGCTGATGCCAAGCAGATTGGCGAAGTCGCACTGGTTCATCCCTTTCGACTTCCGGACGATACGGAACCGGGTGCCAATGCTTTCTTTTTTCTCTTCCATAGTGAAGTCTCCTTTTATCAGACATTGATTATTTTATTTAGAATATCTACAACATCATTTTATCACATATAAAATAAAAAAGGAAGTGTTATTTCATATGACAACGCTTTATATTGCAGAAAAACCAGATATCGGCAAAGCCATCGCTACATACTTATGGCCTGATGGCAGTGCCAAACGGGAAAAGAACTATATCGCAAAAGGCGATACTATCGTAGCCTGGGCTGCCGGGCATATCCTGCGCCAGGCCATGCCCGAAGAATACGACCCGGAATATAAGAGCTGGAACCACTACGAGATATTCCCGAAAGACTGGAAGCTCCTGCCCTCCGCCGATAAGAAAGACCTTCTGACGGGCCTGGGAAAGCTCCTCAAGAAAGCCGACGTCGTCATCCATGCCGGCGACCCGGACCGGGAAGGCCAGCTGCTCATCGACGAAATATTGAAATATTACAATTATCACGGAAAAGTTAAACGTCTCCTCATCAATGCCAAGGATGACGTCAGCATGAAACGGGCCTTCGATTCCATTGAAGACAACGAGAAATACCAGCCGTTATATGAAGCCGGCCTTGCCCGTGAACGGGCTGACTGGCTCGTCGGCATCAACCTCAGCCGGGCCTATACGAAAAATGCCCGTAAACACGGATATGATGCGACATTGAGGGTAGGCCGGGTACTCATCCCTACGCTGGCCCTCGTCGTCCGCCGTGAGGCCGAAATCAAGGATTTCCACAGCAAGGATTTCTACGAACTCATCGGCACATTCCTGAAGGATAATATTCCCTTCAAGGCCAAACTCGTCCCGGACGATACGCTGGCCGTCGATGAGGAAGGCCGTATCCTTCAGCCGGAAATATTGGAAGCCATCAAGGAAAAAGTCAGGACTGCCAAAGCCGTCATCAGTGACATCGACAGCAAGAAGGGCAGCCGTCAGCCGCCGCTTCCCTATTCCCTCGATACCCTGCAGGTCCTGGCCAACAAGAAATACGACTACTCGCCCAAGATGGTGCTGGATACGGTACAAGCCCTCTACGAAAAGAAATACGTGTCCTATCCGCGCAGCGACTGCAACTATATCCCCGCATCCCAGAAGGAGGATGCCAGCCGCATCATCCCCATGCTGCAGAACTTCGGTCTGCCGGCAGCCGTCATGACTGACCTGTCTTTGACGTCCAAGGCCTGGAATGACAGTAAGGTCACAGCCCATCACGCCATCATCCCGACCGGCGTAGAACCGCAGGACCTGAGCGATGAAGAAAGCAATATCTACGAACTGATTGCCACGAGATACTGCCTGCAGTTCTATAAGCCCTGGAGTTTCGAGAAAGTATCCTTCCTGATACAGGCTGCCGGAACTACCTTCAAGGGCAGCGGCACGATCACCAGGGAAAAAGGCTTCAAAGCGGTCAGTGACGACACAGATGACAAGAAAGAGCACGACAATGTCGTCCTGCCATCCCTTACAAAAGGCGATGAAGTCGACGTCCGGCAGTATGAAATCCTGAAGAAAAAGACGAAACCGCCCCAGCGCTTCACCGAAGGTACTCTCTTGTCCGCTATGACCAATATCTGGAAATTCGTCGCCCCAGATAACCCGAACCGGGATAAGCTGAAGGAAATCAGCGGCATCGGGACCCCGGCAACGCGGGACCGCATCATTTCCGGCCTGCTGATGACGAAGAATAAAGGCCACGCCGTCGAACCGTATATCCGCAAGAAAGGCAAGGAACTCATTCCGACGGATACCGGCAAGAACCTCATCGCTATCATAGACCCTTCCCTGACCCATCCGGATACGACAGCCGTCATGGAACTGTCCCTTGCCGAAATCGCCAAGGGAAAAGGAAGCTGGCAGACCTATATCGATTCTGTCATCACTATGGTCGAAGAAAATGTGCACAGAGCTGAGAACTTCAAATATCCGGCTCCGCCGGCAGATAAAGACGCCGTCCCCTGCCCTATCTGCCAGGAAGGCCATCTCGTCCGCCATCATAGCAAAGCCAAGGATTTCGATTTCTGGATCTGCTCGAATGAAGACTGCAAGTCCCCGGTAACAGGTAAGAAAGTCTATTACAGTGACCATGACGGCAAGCCCGTCGTCGCTTTCTGCCCTCATGATGCCGGCGTCCCGCTGGCCCGCTGGAAAGGGAAATTCGGTTACTTCTGGAAATGCCCGAAGTGCAACGCTACCTTCAATGAAAAGGACGGCCAGCCTGATTTCACGCCAAAAAAGAAAAAAAGCCCGGCAAAACCCAAAAACGGTAGTGCTTATTAATCCCTAATAGGGCTTATTCATTCCTAATAAGACTGAACAGGGCTTAATAGGGCTTAATAAGTCTTATTGGGAACGGATAGTCCCGATGCTTCATCAGAAAGGAGCGATGGATATGTATGATGATGACGATGATAAGAAAATCGATCAGGACGATGCAGCCGAACCGGTCATCCCGGATGAAGCCATCCAGCCGGAAAAAGGGGAAGATATGCCAGACGCCCAGGAAGAAGAAATGCAGCAGCCTGAGTCCCCCGATTCCGATGAATTCAGCGGGACCAGCCAGGAAGAGGCAAGGGAAGACTCGCAGGAAGAAGGAAAAAATGCTGCCGATGGAACCAGCTCCCCGGATACTTTGGAACATCTCGACGCCTTACTGACACAGTTCAATGAGTCCCTGATCCGGTTCAACGAAGCATTAGACCGGTTCGGTGAATTATCTGAAAAAATCACAGCAGACCTGCCTCAGATTGTCGATGCATCGGCCAAACTAGAGCAGCACCTGCAGGCCGTCGAAGACGCTGTCCAGGAAGAAAAGCAGCTCAGGTCCGATATCCGGCAGTGTACGCACTGGCTGGAGAACACGAACAAACATTATACCGAAATCATGACCGCCATGCCGAATCAAATCTATACCCTCTATTTTGGCCAGGCCAAGAAATATGAGGCGAAATTCCAGAAGACCTTCCGTAGCCTCGATGAGATGATCAAATCGGAAATGGAGGCCGTCCAGCCGCCACCGAAAATCAGTTACCCGGCCATGGCTGTCATCGCCGTCATACAGGCGTTCTTCATCATCTATATGCTTCGATGAAAGGGGGAATGGAATTGGAAACAGAAGACAAGAAACGGCAGCTGCGCAATAAGCAGGATATGTCCTATATCCGGGATAACATGCCGGACATCTGGCATATGATCGTATCGACCCGCTGCTGCCCCATCCATCTGGGACTGCAGAAATACTGCTCCCTGGCCATCCCCGACGAAGAAGGCCAGACCTGTGAAGACTGCTGGAACCAGGCCATCCAGATCGATAACCCGGTGCTGATCGTCAAGGGTATGTATTACTGCCCTGAGTGCCATAAGCCCCTGACCGTCGTCAAAATCGAGAACGGCCAGCAGCAGTGGCGGTGCGATGCCTGCCATAAGACCTATGTCGTCCCGACGGCCACTGCAGAAACACCTTGATTATTATGGCTTTTTGCCGTCGTTTTACCCCTGCCGGATTCCGGCAGGGGCTTTTTTCATTTGCGGATGATGATTTTCTGCCCCGGCGTCAAGGCGCCGCTTTGGATGTGGTTATCCGATTCAATGGCATAGACAACGGAACGGACGTCTGTACGGTTGTCGCTGTGCCTGCCAGCGATGTCCCATACCGTATCGCCTTCCTGTACTTCATACGTCATGGTCTGGGCAGGCGGTTCGGCCATGCGCTTCTGGATTTCATCGGCAATATTGTACTGGCTGGTTACGACAACAGCCAGTACGGCGAATAAAAAGATACCTGTCTTCATGGTGTCAGCCCCTTCCTACATCGTGCGGATGATACCGCCGCCAACAGCTTTGATGCCGATATGGCCGAATTCAGATAAATCCGAAGCTGTCGCATTACAGACATATACGACAGGGAATCCGTCTTTAAGGTCCATCCGGTCAGCTTCCCATTCGTCGCTGTACCGGGAAACATACAGCATGTCATAACATTCCCCGAATTCAAAGCTTTCATGGGTCATATGGTAGACATAAATATCCCATTCCTTTTCAATCTGCGCCACCATCTGTTTTTCTTCATCATTGAGCCAGAACAGCGCACCTATCATGTGTTTGCCGAACGGGGAGACGATACGTGTGCGGTCGCTCCGGTTGAGCCGCCCTTCTTTAATGAATTCCTGTACCGCATTGGGATGCAGGTTCAGCATCTTAATGCGCCGTTCAGCTTCTTTCTTCATGGCTTCTCTCGTAATCTGTTCATTCATAATGAGGACTCCTTTCTCTAATCCTGTTCTCTGAAGGTCCTGCCTTCGGCATCTCCCCTCGAACCACCATAGGGCTTGACGTCAAGTGAGGAGTCCGCAGGAAACTCCTTGACGTCAAGCCCTATGGTGGTTATCCTTGCGCCGCGAAGGCGAAAGATTTCTGCTTTTTATTAAGGCTTTTTTGCCGTCACAGGGAACGCTGGCTGCGTTCCCTGGTCATCTTAGATATACCCTCTTTCACAAAGGCTGACGTATGTCCCATCCCCTATGATGATATGGTCAAGGACAGGGATTTCCATTATCTGCCCTTCATCGGCAATGCGTTGGGTTACGGCTATGTCCTCATGGCTCGGTTCGGGATTGCCCGATGGATGGTTGTGAGCCAGGATGATAGCGGCGGCATTGTAGCGCAGGGCGTATTTCAAGACGTCACGGCCTTTGGCGATGCTAGCGTTGATAGAACCTCTGCTGATGGTCTGCACAGCAATCAGCTGGTTCTTTGTCGTAAGGTAGACGGCACGGAATTCTTCTTGCGATAAGAACCGCATATCTTCCATGAGATATGACGCTACGTTTTGGGGACTGCTGAAATCGGGAGCATTGAGCTTCACTCCCGATTTGCGGATACGTTTCCCCAGTTCGATGGCCGCACATAAGGCAAGGGCGCTCTTTTCCCCTACGCCGTAAATGGCTTCCAAATCCTGTACACACGTTTCCCCTAAATAATACAGGTTCTGCCGTGGTAGGGATTCCATGACCTTATCGGCCACTTCAACGGCCGTGCGGTCTTTGACCCGTTTGCCGATGATAAGGGAAATCAGTTCGCTATCTGTCAAGGTGTTGCTTCCGTATGTCTTCATTTTTTCCTGTACCTTCATGATGGACTCCTCCTCGAATGTGTTCCTGTTGTCCAGGCTGCTCCTGGGATGTCCATCCTAAAACCGGTATGGCCGTCATCCGTCAAGCGAGGAGTCCCACAGGGAAGCTCCTTGACGGATGACGATCATGCCGGTTATACTCTTGGCCACCAGGAGGCCGAGAGTTTTTAGCTTTTTATTAAGGCTTTTTCGGTCTTATTAAGTCTTCATAGGCAAAAAAAAGAACCATCGCAACAGGATGTTTGTTACGATGGTCCTTAACATCATTCATAATGTGTCCAACATGACAGCAGTTTTATTTTTTGTTCATCAATATTCACCTTATACACCAATCGGTGTTGAATGTTGATTCTCAAGGAATACCTATTTTTCCATTTAGGTTCTAGTTTTTCAGCACGGTAAAAAGGATTTTCATATAATCCATTAATGAGTGTCTTTAATTTTCTAACCATAGACGGATATTGTTTCAACTTCATGTAATCCTTTTGAAATTCTCGTGTATACTCAATTTTATACATCTGGTATATCCTCTAAGGAAGTAAAAGGAATTCCTTCTTCTTTTTCCGCACGGTCTAATTTTTCCGCCATGCCAGGTACACCGTATACATGTAAGGTTTCCATTAAAGAATCATAATCGGCCTTGCCTAAAATGACTACATCATCAAGAGAATCTTTATTCGTAGCAATGACAGGAACACTGTCTTCATTGACTTCTTTGGCAATTTTAAAGAAATCTTTTCTTGCTTTTGTTTGGCTCATGATTTTCATGTTTATCCCCTCCTTAATTTATTTTATCATACGTGTACATGTACGTCAATAAGTACATGTACACGTATGTGTTTTTTAGGCATCTTTTTCTTTCTTTTCTTTCGGACGTTTCCGTTCACAGAATTCAAAATCTTTCAACAAAATCCGCCAGTATTCATGCTTACTGCCTTCAGCATCGGTATAGGAAACGAAATCCATGTGGCCGTCTACCTTGATTTTATCGCCTTTGCTGAAATGGTCTGCAATGACTTCCGCCTTCTTGCCGAAGGCCGTGACCATGAAGAACTGCGGTTCTTTTTCCTTGGTCTTGAAGTTATAGCGGTTCTCTGCAATCGTGAACAGCGCAATGGCCTTCTGATTTGATGTAAACCGAACTTCTACGTCTTTGACTAAATTACCCATTACATCAATGTGATTCATACGTCATCTCTCCTTTGCAATCATGACTGTCCTTCCGAAGGTCCTGCCTTCGGCATGTATCTCATAACCGCCATGGCGATCTGCCGTCAAGGGAGGAGTCCCGCAGGGAAGCTCCTTGACGGCAGATGGTTATGGCGGTTATCCTTGTCATGCGAAGGCCATGGCATTGGCGCTTCTTATTAAGGCTTTTTCGGTCTTAATAAGTCTTAATAAGTCTTATTAGGGCTAAATAGGGTTAAAAAAAAAGGACCCGCATGATAACGGGTCCTTCCTAAAACCTTATTTCAAATGATATTCTCGCAGTAATTTTTCCTGGTACTCATTGTCCCTCAAAACGCGGTCGAATTCTTCTTTCCGCCCTTCCTCCAATAGCTTTTGAAGTAAAATACTGAGTGCCTGTCTTCCTGTTTTATCACCGCGTTCCTGGCCTATCTTTTCGCCACGTTCCTGACCGGCCTTTTCACGACTGTAAAGGGCCGAAGCGATGTCGCGCATGGTACGTTCATCGAACTGTATATCATTCATAACTAAAACTCCTTTTCGAGTTTCAGGCAGATACTTCTTCATCAATCTGGCTTTCTGCATATACCGTTTCCGGAGCCACATCAATCGTTCCATCCGCCCAAGTCAGGATACCATGGAAAATAATCGGATGCTCGAACACAGCCTCCTCCGCCAGAGGAGCAAAAGCCGGTCCTTTTAACTTTTTCGTATCGAACCGACGTATTTCCCCATTCGAGAACGTAACCCTGAGCATCCGATTCGGTAAAGGCTTTACAGCAATAATCCGGATTCCAGGACTTTTTGTTTCAGAATAACAAATTCCTTCATGTTCATACATAATTATCCCTCATTTCATCGGTGGAATTTTTTCAAATCCCGCCTTAATTATACCATGATTCTTTGGCTTTTCTAATAAAGTAGAAGAAACCGGAACGTGAGATCACGTTCCGGCTTCACTGGGATTTATTAAAAAGAGCAAGGAGAGAAAGCGAGATGTTCCGCTACTGCGGGGTATCGAAAGCAGGGGCAGCCATGTAGTCATAGTTTTCGCTATAGACATGCATCGAAGCTTCTTCTTTCAGTTTGTTAGCCTTCTGTTGCTGGCAAGCTGCTAACCATTCCTGGGGCGTATCGAAAGCGGGAGCAGCCATGTAGTCATAGTTTTCGCTATAGACGTGCATCGAAGCTTCTTCCTTGAGTTTCTGAGCGGTCTGCTGGTTCATAGCCGTCAACCATTCCTGCGGGGTGTCAAAGGCCGGAGCAGCTGCAAAAGCACTGCCGATAGAAAGGCTCATAGCCATCACGAGTAAACCTGCCATTTTCTTCATGTTCTTTTTCATCATTATCATGCACTCCTTTTAGTGAAAGTATAGTAAAGTATAGTTATTTTTTGCCATCGTCAGGTATGAACAGGAAATCTCTCAATGGCATGTTGAGATATTCCGATAGGATTTGGATGTCCTTCACTTTGAGCAGTTCCGGATTCCGTTCCAGTCTTCTATAGGTTTGGACAGTTACCCCCAGGATCTTTGCCATGTCGCATTGTCTTTTTCCTCTCAACCTTCTTGCTTCTGCTAAGGATAACTTCATCGTTTTCCTCACCTCCTGTTGACTATACTTTACCATAGATTGATATACTTTTCAATAGCTAAAGTATATTTTTCTATGTTTTTTAGCAACTTTTTTATACTTCATGTTGAAAAAAATAGATATTAATAGTAATATTTTATATATAAGGAGGTGCTGCTATGACCATTGGCCAAACAATCCGGGCTATCCGGCAATTAAAAGGGATATCCCAAAAGGAGCTGGCAGACATTTGTGGTGTCAGCATGGGTGCTGTTTCTGCCTGGGAACAGGGCCGCAACGATCCCCGGCCGCGTATCCTGAACAAGATTGCAGAATATTGCCAGATTCCCGTGAACGATCTCCTGCATCCGCCCAAAGACGACATCGTATCCATAGCCAGTAATGCTGCCGGCTCAGGCCGTCAATTTTCTGAACGGGAAACCAGGCTGATTTATAAATACCGGAAATTATCTCCCCTTGGCAAAGCTACGGTGAATGCTGTCATCCAGGTCCAGCTTGAAGGTATGAAAGAAAAACCGGTACACGCAGACATTCTCAATGAATCAGCTCCATCCGGTTTCTATGCCAATATCCAGGAGTCCAGTCCGGAGATCCAGCAGGAAATGGAACGGTACTTCCATTATTTGAAAGCGAAAGAAGCCGCCAAGGATACGGAAAAACAGGAATGAGGAGGCCCTATTCGTGTTTATTAGTGCTTAATAAGCCCTATTAGGCTTTATTAAGTCTTATTATGCAGGCTTAGGCGATGCCGCCTTGACACCGCAAGAAGCCCCTTGAGATTCATAGCATCTCAAGGGGCTTCTTGCATTTCATCACCAGCTGTCTATCGTGGCGGGATGGTCATAATCATAGTCGATGTGATGGGCATATACATATACTTCGTGAGCCGGGAATTCAGCCTGTATCTGTTCATTCCATTGTTCCAGTTTGTTCAGCAAAGCGTCTGTATCCCTTTCATCCGTATTCAACAGCTGTTGCAGGAACTGGCGGCCTTCTTTCTCTCCGGGGTATTCATTACATTCGTCAATGAATTGTAACTCCGGTCTTCTTTTCAAAACATACGGTTCAACATAGGCGTCGATGCACCAGGCTTCGGTGACGAACACTTTATGAATATCATTGGTCATATACAGCCCGGTCCCTAATTCTTCAGCAGTGTAGATATAATGGATGTCATCATAAGCGGCTACCAGCTCATCCATGTATTCATGGCACGGTTTCCACTTCGTTTCCACCTTGAACAGAAAGTATCGTCCGGCAGGCTCATCGACTATCGCCCCGACGTGGTCAACCAATATCTCCGTATCCTTATAATGGATAACGGCACGCCCAAGCTTGAGCTGTTCCCAAATCTGTGCCAGCCCTTCATAGTTCTTTTTCGTCAGAATCGCATAATAAGTCGTACACCAGTTAGCCATTGAAATCATCCTTTCCCTTACATAGTAATCATGAAACCATAGACATAATCCAAAGCCTTCGTAATCGCATAATGGGATGCAACTACCGTGACCAGATGAGCGACGATGAAGTCCATGTGACCATCTCCTTCCGGCAAACTGCCTTCGATGGCTATACCAAAACAGGGATGACGCTGATCGTCCAGGAGGAGTCCTGAAAGGAAGCTCCTTGAGGGTCAGCGTCATCCCTGTTATCCTCTAAGCCCGAAGGCTTGCCATCCTTTCTTTTTATTAAGGCTTCTTAGACGCAAAAAAAAGAGAGCTTTACAGCTCCCTTTTTGATTAAGCGGCTTCCATGTCAATATCTCTCGTCTGGCAGGAAAGGTTCGTCCGCTTTGAATAATCTGCACAGGCTCGGTTGATGCTGTCTGAGGTGCTGACCTGCTTATTGGCAAAAAGCTTGGCCTGTACGATTCTTTGCCGCTGGATTTCGAGAAGGGCCATGATGTTGCCGTCATCATCGGTTACGACGACAAGCTGATTATATTGGTTCATCCGAGTGGCATAGGACAAAGCACAGTTACGTAAGGCCATGGAAATCTTTTTCAGCTCGCTTTTCCGTTCGACGCAATGGAACTGGTAGCCGTCGACAGACTGATGCAATGCCTTGATAATCGTCTTATCAATCGGGAAGACGACTTCATGGTTCTCCTGCTTTATAATCGCTACAGACAGCCAGTCATGGAGCTTTTGAAAAGGAACCTTTTCTTTTTCAAAAGCTTTCAGGGTAATCTCATCGGCCATTTTCCACATATGCAATGTATCTTCATCCTCTTGGCTCCACGGCCGCCGTATGAAACGGCTTGCCTTGATATGCGGATAGCGTGGATAGAAGGTATGGACGAAATCGCAGATTTTCTCTATGATATAGCGGTCATCGGTATATTCAGAATAACCGCCGTATTGCCATTTGCGTATCCTTGCCAAATCGGAAAAGACAGGGAAAGCCAGATACGCTAAATCTGCAGTCGGCAAAGAGAAAGCCTTGACCAGCGGATAGAAGTCTTCATAATGCAGATGCTTCCGTACAAATGGCGTGTTCGGAAGTTTCAGTGCTTCAATGAGGGCGGCGTCATAGGTCCTGCCCTGTTTCATCCGGACTTCCATATCGCTTTCCCAGTTTTCCGGCAGTTTCTGGCCCTTGACGGTCTTTTTCAGCCAGTCAGGGAACGACAAGTCCCCTTTGCCACCATAAGGGACGAGGTCAGCATCCCAGAAGCGCACTTTATGGGCCATGGCCAATACACTGGCAAATACTTTAAGACGGCGATGACTGGAAATGAACAGCCTTTTTTTCCTGTAGTCCCAGCCTTTTCATGTGACGGTTGATGGCAGTACGCATCATCCGCAGTAGGGCCGTCAAAGAAGTCCCTCGCCGGACAACATGGTCAGCGGCGATATACCAAAGGGCCGTCTTTTCCTTCATTGTATCAAAGGAGCTGATGTACCCCAATTTTTCTTTCTGGTGTACATTACGCTTGTCTTCATCATACGTCCAGTATACGTCATGGTTTTTCATATCAAAGACAAACCGTTCCCGCACCTTCTGATAGGATGCATGATACCGTGTGGCATCGACCTTGACGGCATCATAGGTCAGCCGCAGTTCCAGCTTGTCCTTGAAATCGACAAGGGTCATACGCATAGCATAAGGCATGGGCCGTGTCTTATCATGATTGAACATGACGGCGTTCTTATGGTGATAATGTCCGCATACAGGACAATAGAATTCATCTTCGTTCAGCCGCCAGTTGAAATAGGAAATGCTGTTGCATACCGCACAATATGCCTTGTATTCGTGGCGTTCAGAATCATAGGATATAAAAGCCGTCGGCGTCCCATGTTCTTCATAGTTCACGATTTGACTTCCGATAATCAATTCAGCAATCTTCTTCATCGTCGTCACCATCCAATCCGGCAAATAAGCTTCCTTCTTCGGTTTCAGCCTTCTTCAAATCATCCTCAATGGCTTTCTTCTGTGCTTCTTCTTTCTGTTTGGCCGTATCCTTGGCCCGTTTGGCTTCTTCTGCTTTTTGCTTGGCTTCTTTCTGAGCTTTTTCTTCGTCAAGCAAGGTATCCTTGTGCTTGTTCAACAGTAAGACGGCCATGTTCAAAGGGGTGTGTCAAGAGTTTTGTGTAAATCGATTCAATAAGCAACATCGTATTGCTGC
>OGZX01000373.1_pt1 | contig 54222 bp, 57 predicted proteins | sample 1576881 | NCBI WGS metagenome assembly OGZX01 (sample SAMEA3541542, study PRJEB24748) | human gut metagenome | biome: human gut; feature: human-associated habitat; material: faeces | place: China | collected 2012 | reverse complement strand
TTTACAGTATGAGATTGCAGATGAGAAGCGAGAACAGTAATTAAATAAAAAAATCGAAAGGAGAAAGAGTTGTGCGCACATAAAAGAATTCTTACTCCAGGAAGAAAAATGGATAATTTAATCATAGACTGCTTCGCTGGTGGAGGTGGGGCAAGTGTTGGAATAGAAATGGCATTGGGAAGACAGGTTGATATTGCAATTAATCATGATCCAGACGCTATTGCAATGCACAAAGAGAATCATCCACATACATTACATTTAACAGAAGATATTTTTAAAGTAAATTTGCAAAAATACGTTAAAGGTGAACATGTTGCTTTAATGTGGGCTAGTCCAGATTGTACAAGTCATAGTAAGGCTAAAGGCGGAAAGCCAAGAGATAAAGGCTTAAGAATACTTCCTTGGGCAGTATTTAAACACGCAAAAACAATTCTTCCAGATGTAATTATCATGGAAAATGTTGAAGAAATTCAACAATGGGGACCATTGGACGAAACAGGGCATCCGATAAAAGAACGCAAGGGTGAAGACTATAAGAAATTTATAACAGCAATGAAATCACTTGGATATGTATTTGAAAGTAGGGAATTAATCGCTGCAGATTATGGAGCACCTACAACAAGGAAACGTTGGTATGCAATATTCAGAAGAGATGGTAAGTCAATCATATGGCCAGAACCAACTCATAACAAGGATGGTTCAAATGGACTAAAGAAGTGGGTGCCGGTATCAACCATTTTGGATTTTAAAAATTTAGGAAAGTCAATCTTTGGAAGAAAAAAGCCATTAGCACAGAATACCATGAACAGAATTGGCAGAGGCTTAAAAAAATTTGTGTTTGAAAACAAAGAGCCATTTATTGTGCCAATAAGTTCAAATGAAAAAATAACACCATACATCATTCAATATCATTCCGAGACGGCAAAGGCAGAAGTGAGAGGACAAAAGGTGTCAGAACCGATTATGACGCTTGATACAAGCAATAGATACGGAATCGTAGCTGCTTTTCTGTCAAAATTCTATAAAACCGGAACAGGTCAAAGTGTATTAGAACCTATTCATACGATAACAACATCAGCTGGGCACTTTGGTCAGGTCAACGTTTTGGCAGTTGAAAAGAATAAATTGTTTGAATTTGGAATTAATGAAGATATGGCTCTTAAATGTACCTGGGTTAGTCAGTTCATTGTTGAATACTACGGACAAGGAACAGGACAGAGCGTTGATAGTCCATTACATACAATTGTTACTAAAGACAGATTTGCATTAATTACAGTATTGGAAAACGAATATGTAATTGTAGATATTCTATTAAGGATGTTGACTCCTGAAGAATTAAAATTGGCGCAAGGTTTTCCGCGAGATTACATCATTGACAGAGTTGACGGAAAGCCATATCCGAAATCTAAGCAGGTGGCAAGAATTGGAAACAGTGTTGTTCCGATTATGGCTCAAAAATTAGTTGAAGCGAATTGTGGTTATTTGAAAGTCGGAGAGAGGATTCCGAAATTATATATAAATGATGATAGTCCACAGTTGAGTTTTATGTAAATGTTAAGAAATGTTAAGGAGTGAGAGGAATGTTAAATATTGAGAAATACAAAAAAATACTGATAGATACAGAAGTGATAAACATAACAAAACTAGCTGTCATAAATGATAAGCCTGTAGAGTGTAGAGAATGTCATTGTGACGAATGTGATTTTGGAGGAAAGAAAGATTGTAAGCCATATTTAGAGGAATGGTTGTTCTCAAAATATGAAGAACCAAAGGTTGATTGGTCGAAAATCAAAGTTGATACACCAATTCTAGTTAGAAATTATGGTATTAAATGGAGTAAAAGATATTTCGGTAAATTTGTGGATGGGAAAGTTTATGCGTGGTGTGGCGGAGCTACGTCCTGGACAGCAGATGGTGAATGTGATATGACTTCCTGGAATTACGCAAAGCTAGCAGAAAGTGAGGAATAAATATGGATGATTTATTACCAATTTTAATTGATGCTTTTAAGAGAGAGTTTGGTGAAGATGAAAAAATCAATGATGGTGACACAGTAGTTTTCGAACTAAATGACTGCACAGTTATATTGTCCCTTGAAGATGCGTCATTAAAAACGGAAGTTATAGGTGATAAACCCATAAGAGTAAATTATACAACAGGTTATTTTGAATAAGTCAAATAAGAAAGGACAGGAAGATGAATAATTTAGGATTTATTAGTAAAAAGAAAGTAGCAAGAGAAATAGCAAAAATATATAACACAAAAGGACATAGTGTACTCGACAGTGAAGCATGTTCTATATTGAATCTTTTGTGCTACAGATTAAAGATTAAACCTATGCATAGAAATAAATTAGATGGTGGAACAGGTGAAATGCTGAAAGGAGAGTGATTAGAATGCGATTAATAGATGCAGATAAATTAATTTTATATTTAAATGATTTTATGTTACAGCAAAGCCCTATTGATGTGCAAGATATTGAAAGCATAAAAGTAAGTGCAGTAATTAAAGATTGCATAAAAGCAGTAGATGAACAGCCAACAGCCTATAACGTGGATAAGGTTGTAGAGCAATTAGGTAAAAAACAAAATAATAAAGGATTTGGAGGCACAATTCAAGAAATATTTTATGATTCAGGTTTAGAGGATGCAGTAGAAATAGTGAAAGGCGGTGGATTAGATGGATAAGATAGTAATTGCAGCAACGTTGATGAGTTTTTTAATCACAGCGTTTGTGATTTGGGTAGTAAGTAATGTGTTCGAGTAGAGCAGAGAGTACATTGACAATTGAATATTGGCTGATAATTTAATAAAAAAATAAAGAAAATTGCATAAAAGTGTTGACTTATACGTACACGTATGATATACTTAATATATCAAATGAAGGAGGTAAAAACAGATGAATTCAGAAATTAGTGAAATCATAAAAGACCTTTCAGAAGCTTTCCTAGCAATTGTTTCTGCGGTGTGTGTTCTAGTAAAAACCTTTCACAAAAACAAGAAAAACTCTAAAAGGTCAAAAAAGAAAAAATAAGGAACGGGGCGAAAGCCCCAAACCTTATGAATCATAATAACACATTCATCTGTAAAAATAAATATGAAGGTAATTAGATATGTTGCTATGATATTATTATTAATAATAATCATAGAGGGATTCAGAGGAGAATTCAACAATCCTACAGTATTTGATATTGTGAAATGGATTTGTTGTATTATACTTGCAGGTTGTTTATTATTTTCAAAGAAAAAATGATATATGGAGGATTATCAATGGACGAAAAGAAGATTAGACCACAGGATAAATGGGATATGAAAGCAGGAGTATCAGCAAAGACTTATAAGGTTAATACCGCTGTAGCGGAAGAATTTAAAAAGTTATGTAAAGAACTGCATTTATCTCAAGGTCCGGAATTAACAAAGCTAATGCAACAATTTATTGAACAGAACAAATAAATTAAATAATCAAACAGAAAACTATCAGCCAATATTTGGTTGGTAGTTTTTTTATGTGGAAAAATAAAGGAGAAAGAATTATGTTGACAGTAAAAATATTATTAGCGTTAAATCTGGCATTCCTAATATTTGCAAGTTATTGTATGCACAGATTAGAAAGGCGAGACGATGAACAGAAAGAAACAAGCGGAGATTCTGAAAGAGATTGATAAGCGTAATCACGTTAAATTCGGAACTCTGGATAAGGCAATTAAGGATTTCAAAAAGAAGCCATACAAGGTGGTGAAGAAGAATGATTTGGATGATAGTAAGCAAAGATAAATATGAATTTCCTTTAGGAGTTTATGATACAGCTACGGAGCTTGCAATGGCTGTTGGAACATCAGCTAATTGTGTAATGGCAACAGTAAACAAATTTGAAAAAGGAAAATTAAAGTGGAGCAAGTACAGACGAATAAGGGAGGAGGAAGACGATGAAGAACCTAACTAAAGAAAGATACTTAGAACTTAAATACTTCTGTCAGCAATATCCTGAAAAGAAGAAACGATTAAATGAGCACACAAGAGCAGGAGAGAGAGCCAGGACAGATACGTTGCTTATTGAAATTGTAGCAGAAGGAGTGGACCGTAAGCTGGCGGAATACATTATCAAGCAGGTAAGCACAGGCATTCCATATGAGAAGCTGGAAGGTTGTCCTTGCGGAAGAAGGCAGTTCTATGACAAGCGTAATGAATTTTATCGAAGACTATCGGAAGTACACTAAATCAAGTCAATAACTTTTTTAAAACTTTTTAGGTTTTGAACCTAAAAGGGTCAGAAATTGGACCAACTTCTATTGTATACTACAAGCGTAGTGTTTCTTGGTTTAACTTTTTTTGAGTTGATTTAAGTTTTTCACCTCCGAAATGTATTAGTGAGAAGGGGAGCATCTACAATGGTGTTCCCTTTTTTCTATGAAAGGAGAAGCGAATGACAACAGAAGAAGTTATTGAAGCTATTAAGACAAATAAAAAATATAAGATATACAAGAGCAGGGAGTTCAGAACATTAAGATTGCAAGTCCTAAAGACATTCCACTACGAATGCCAACGTTGCAAAGAATCAAACAAGATAACTTCAGCAGTCTTAGTCCATCACGTTCAGGAAGTGACTAAGCATCCAGAGTTAGCATTTGAAGAGTTTTATATTGATAAGAATGGAATCAAACAACGGAATCTAATTCCACTCTGCAAGGAATGTCACGAAGCCATCCATCATAGATATGGATTTAGACCAAATCAGACAAAATCTGAACAGAATTTTATCAATGAAGAGCGATGGTAAAGACACCCCCTACCCCCTAAAACCCCTTGATTTTGAAGGGGAATTTCAACGGGGGGGCTATAAGCATCCAGAGATACTACCAAAAAGGTGAAAAGGAGCTGATGTCATGGCGAGACCAAACAAAGCAATGATGAAGCGTAAAGATACAGAAAAAGCCATTCTGTCGGCACTTGAACAGAATGGAACTACGGAAAAATATCTGCTCGACCAGGTGGACCAGTATATGGAGTATTACGATAATTTAGCGATGATAAACAATAAGTTAAGGCAGGAGTTTAGTCCAAGTTTAGTTAAGGAAAAGAGATTATTAACAAAAGAGATGAGAAGCATATTAACTTTTCTGAAATTAAAACCTTCTGCTGATGATGGCGGTGATGAACCTGAAACACTATAGCAAGTATCTAAATCCTTACATGGAAAAAATTTTAAACAATGAGATTGAGCACTGTAAGGAACAGGAACAGTTGATTAATAATGTCATTATTCCAGTATTGGAAAGAGAAGATATTTTTTTTAATGAAGATAGAGTCGGAAAAGGTTTAACTCTGCAAAAGTATTTTTCTTATGATTTGGTGGAGTGGGAAATTTTCCTTTTTGCTTGCATTGTTGGAATTAGAATAGCTGACAATTCAGATGTGTTTTTCAAAGACATATGGATAGTGATTGGTCGTGGTTCTGGAAAGAATGGATTTATTAGTTTTTTAATATTTTATTTTACTAGTCCATATAACGGCATACAGGGATATAACATTGATATTCTTGCCAATTCAGAGGACCAAGCGAAGACATCGTTTAATGATGTGTATGAAATAGTAACAAATCCACCGGCGAAATATGCAAAGGCAATGAAAAGCAATTATTCCGCCACTAAGGAAGACATTTGTTGCAAGGTCACAAAATCGCATATCAGATATAATACCAGCTCTGCCAAGACAAAAGATTCAAAAAGAACTGGTTGTATTATCATTGATGAAAAACATGCTTATCTTGCTACTGACGGAGAGAACATAGATGTATTAACATCCGGACTTGGTAAAGTTCCAGAAGACAGGACAATCACAATCAGTTCTGACGGAAAAAATAGAGGTGGGCTTCTTGATCAGGACAAGGACAGGATGAAAGATATTCTGAAAGAATACGATTCCGAAAATAGAACATTGCCTTTTTGGTGCAAAATTGAAAAAGAAGATGAATGGAAAGATCCAACTAAATGGGTTAAATCTATTCCATCAATTGAAGACCCAACATTCGCATCAATTAAGCGAAGGGTAGCAAAAGAAGTTAAAGAAATGCCGTATAAACAAAATTATTATCCTGAATTTATGGCGAAAAGAATGGGCTATCCGGTCGGCAACAAAGATGTTGAAATTGCAAAATGGGAGGATATTCTTGCAACAAATCAAGAAATCCCTGACCTTGACGGAATGGCTTGCGTTGGATCTTGTGATTATGCTTTAACTAATGACTTCGCTGGAGTAGTTTTAATTTTCAAAATTGACAACAAGGTGATAATCAAACAGCATACGTTTGTATGCAAATATTCCCGAGACTTGCCGGGAATTAAAGCCCCGATTGAAGAGTGGGGAGCAAAAGGAGACTTGACAATTGTTGATGAAGTTGAAATTCCGGCAGATATGTTGGCTGAATGGTTCGACAGACAAGTTGATGAACATGGCTATCGAATCAAGGGAATGGTTGTTGATTATTTCAGAAGAGGTTATCTGTTGCCAGCATTGAAAAGAATTGGATTTTGTAAAGAACAAAAAAACTTATTCTACGCAAGACCTAATGATATAGGACAGGTGGTAAGTGTTATAAATTCACTTTTTATAAATCACAATTTAGTGGTCGGTGATGTTCCTGTGTTTCGTTGGATGATTAACAACGTTAAAAAATATGATTCAGGCAACAATATCCTGTACGGAAAGATAGAGCCTCACTACAGAAAGACAGATACATTCCAAGCGTTTGCTGCAGGAATGACAAAGATAGATTTATTGGATGATGATGTGAATGTTGATATATCTGACATCCAGCCAATTATTTTTTAATGGAGAAGAAGTAGATGTTTAGCATAAAAGAGAAATTGATTAATTTTTTAGAAAAAAGAACAACTTCTGCACAAATCAAGAACATCTCTTGCGATGCTAGTCAACAGCTTGCGTTTAAAGCCTTAGCTGTCAAGATTGCAGTGTCGTACATCGCAAATGCAATTAGCAAATGCGAGATTAAGTTTTTTGATAAGGGCAAAAAAACTAAAAACTCTTATGAATATTATGCCTGGAATATTAAGCCGAACGATAACCAAAGCGGAAGTCAGTTCATTAATAAGTTAGTCACAAAAATGCTAACCGAACCTGATGGAGCGTTAGTTATTCAGAGCAATGGAAAAATGTTTGTCGCTGATGAATTTCAAAGACAGTCGTATCCGTTCAATGGTGATGTCTTTTCAGGAATAAGAATTGAGAGCTTATGCTTGAATAAGACTTATGCAGCAGATGAAGTTCTTTACTTCAAATTAGAAGATGAAAATATAACCCAATTAATTGACGCATTGTATGTCGATTACGGAAAAGCAATATCATACGCCCTTCAATCATTTTTAAAGGTAAATGGGCAGAAATATAAATTGAAAATTCATTCTGACAAAATCGGAGATAAGACATTCAATCAATATTACGAAGAAACCTTGAAAGAACAGTTGAAGAGTTTCATTCAAGGCACTGATGGAATTTATCCTGAAAACAACGGATTTGAGTTGACCGAATTTAAAGTTGGAAATCAAACAAAGAATTGCGATGATTTGGTTAAATTGCGAAAAGACATGTTCCAAATCGCAGGACAAGCCTATAAGATTCCAATGTCGATGATGGAAGGCAATATTAACAATATGTCAGAAGTTGTTAAAGCATTTATTACATTCGCTGTCGAGCCTGTAGCGAAAGTGATTGACGATGTTTTAACAGGAAATTGTTTTGATTTTGCAGAATGGCAACAAGGCTCAAGAGCAGTGGTTGACACAAGTCAGATCCCTTATTCTTCAATAGTTGAAAATGCAAGCAATGTTGGAACATTAATTGCGAATACAATTCTAAATCCTAATGAAGCAAGGGGAATGTTTGGGCTTGATGCAATAGATGAAGAATTTATGGAACAATTCTTTATTACAAAAAATAATTCGAAAGCCGAAGACGTGATGGATGGCGTCATTGATTCAGCTTAATGGATGGAAAGGAGAAGAAATGGCAAATAAGTATTTTCAATTGATTACAAATTCTGAAAATAGAACAGCAGATTTGTATATTTACGGTGACATTGTCACTGAGGAATGGTTCGATGGCGAAGTTTCAGCAAATGACGTGGCTGGGACGCTTGCTGGATTAGATGTAGACAGCATTAATGTTTATATTAATTCATATGGCGGAGTTGTGTCGGAAGGAATCGCAATCTATAACGCGTTGAAAAGACATAAGGCGAAAGTCACTACTTACTGCGATGGATTTGCTTGCTCAATTGCAAGTGTAATCTTTATGGCTGGAGATGAAAGGGTGATGGCTAACTCTTCACTTCTTTTTGTCCATAATGCGTGGACTAATGCTTCTGGTAATGCAGAAGATTTAAGAAAGCAGGCAGACGCTTTAGATACAATCACCGAATGCTCAATCAATGCCTATCTTGATAAGATTAATATTTCAAGAGAAGAATTAGTTGAGTTGTTAGATGGCGAGACTTGGTTAAATCCTACTCAATGCTATGAGATGGGATTTGCGACAACTATCGTCAATGAAAAGACAAACAAGGCTTCACAGTCAGTTAAGCGTCAGCTCTACGATTTAATCGAACAGAGCCAGGCGGTTAGGCCGGAACCAATAGAACCTGAACCTGAACCGGAACCAATAGAAGAAAAGAACGTAATGTTTGAATTTTTAAAAAATTTATAAGAAAAGGAGATTTACAATGTTTAAATTAACAGCATTTGAAGAACAGAAAGCAAAAGCAATTGAAAAGATTGCTGCAGCAGTTAAGAGTGGCAATGCAGAAGATGCATCTGCTGGAGTTACAGAATTTTGCAACACAGTTTTTGATAAAATTTCTGCGGATTACAAAGAGCTTCAGGGAACACATGATGCTCAGGCATTAGCACAGAGAGGTTACAGACAGCTCACAAGTGACGAAAAGAAATTCTATGAAAGCGTAGCAAATTCAGTTAAGGCAAATGATGCAAAGCAGGCTTTATTATCTGATATTCCTGACGGAGCTATGCCAACAACAATCATTGAAGATGTGTATAAGGAATTACAGCAGAATCATCCACTTTTATCTAGAATCAGCTTTAGATTTGTTGGATATGTTACAAAATGGGTTTTATCTGACCATTCATCACAGAAGGCTGTATGGGGAACAATTACTGATGCAATTACACAGGAAATCACATCAGGGTTAAAAGAAATCGATGTTAAACAGGATAAATTAACAGCATTTGTTCATTTAAGCAAAGGCTTAATCGAAATGGGTCCAACATATCTTGATGCATACGTAAGAGAAGTGCTTAAGGAAGCATTAGCTTACGGATTAGAAGATGGAATCATCAACGGAAACGGAGTTAATTGCCCTGTTGGAATGAACAGAGATATTCACGATGGCGTAAGTTTTAATACTTCAACAGGTTATCCAGAAAAAACTCCTGTAACATTAAAGTCATTCTCACCAAAGGATTATGGTGCAGTTGTTGCTAAATTGGCAAAAACAGAAAAGGGAAATGATAGAGCGTTCAACAGCGTTATTCTAATCACAAATATGACAGACTACTTAACAAAAGTAATGCCTGCATCAACAGTGATGAACGCATCAGGCGGGTATGTTAAGGACGTATTTCCATTTGCTACAGAAACAATGACATCTGCAGCAGTAGCTAGCGGAAAAGCAATCATTGGTATTCCAGAAGAATACTACTTACTCGCTGGCGGAAGCAAGGACGGAGTTATTGAATTCTCTGATGATTACAAATTCCTTGAAGATATGCGTACATACAAGATTAAACAGTATGCAGCAGGTAGAGCTTACGATGATACTTGCTTCATTGTTGTTGATATTTCAAAACTTGAAGAAGCATATTTACTTGTTAAGAATGTAGCCGAAGTTACAGCGTAGGAAGGATAAGTTATGAGCGAAGAATTAGTGTTAAAAATCAAAGACGCATTAGACATCACGTTTAGTGACGAAGATTACGATAGAAAAATCGTAGGAATAATTGAAGATGCTATCCCTGTTCTTCGCTCTTTATTTGGAGTAGAAGACAGCGAAGTCATTGATTGGACAGAGCCAAGCACAGAAAGAATGTTGCTAAAAAACTATTGCTTATATGAGTTGAATAATGTAAGTGATAAATTTACTGAAAACTATCGGTCAGAGATTTTAAGTGTAAGAGCAAGAAATGAGGTGGCACAATGGAAAAGAGCCAGTTTGACAGATACACAGACGGAGTAGTGAAGATTTGTGAGCTGAAAGAAAAAAAGAGCGAATTTGGTGCTAGAATTTCAGCCACAACGAAGAACGACCTTGATGTGATTTATAAGCTGAATTATCAGAAGATGTCGAAAAGAGTGGAAGACATTGAATTTGCCAAGAGTGAAAGTTTTGAGCTTACACAAAAAATCAAAGTCCGAAAAGTTAAAGGAATCAAGACAAACAACGTTGTTCTAATTGATGGAAAAATGCATTCAATTAAGCATATAGACGATGATGGCAACAAAAATCTGTATTTATATTTACAAGGTGAAAGAGAGTTAGGTTAATGGAAGAAAAAGAAAATTTACTTAAAAATATTAGAGGTAAACTCGAAGAGCTTAACATTCCTGTTTACTATGGCATAGCAGACAGTTCTGTTAAGGATAAGAGCGAATTTATCGTGTTCGGGAGAACAGACATTAACGTGAACCAAAATGCTACAGCACACACACGACATTTTGAAGTTGTTATTGTTTCCAAAGATTGGGTAGCCGACGAATTAATCAGTCAGGTTGTTGCAAAAGCAAAAGAGGCTGGATTAAGAGTTTCGACTAATACAGATATTGGAATCGACTATGAACAGAAAAATGACGTGCCTTATGAGCTAGTATCAATTCCGTTTAAATACGTGGAAAGGGTTGATTATTAATGTCGGAAGTTACTTTAAGTCAGAAAGATAATTTTGATGAATTGCAAGGAGCAATTGAGCAATATCAGAGTGTTGCAGAAAAATCAATCGGCGAAGTCCTAAAGGGTGAAGGTGCCGAAGAGATAATGACAGGAATTAAGGCTAAAATTCATCCATCTAATAGAAAGTGGAAAGGAAAGCCTAGAGCGTCGAAGTTAGCAAAGTCACTGACAGTCAATCAGAAGAAATCTACGGATTTAGCAGTGGTTATTAACACAACAAATAAATATCATTATCTTTACTTTCCTGATGATGGAACTAATTCACACAATCATCATGGCGAACAGCATTTTATGATAAAAGGAGCAGAAGATAAGGCAGGTAAGGTGTTAAAAATGTGTGTTGAGAACATATTTAAAAATGGAAATATATAGAAAAGGAGATAGAAGATGGATAAGAAAGTTTTTTCAGATTATTACATCACAAAGGCAACAGTGAAGTTTGAAGACGAAACAAAAAGCGTTGGTAACATCATAGCTCAGGTGTTAGGTTCTATCGGAACGCTTGAAGAATCTATGGATTCAAGAATCGTTACTAAAAACTTTGAAGGTGTTGAAGAAACTGTTTCTGTTAAGGGAACAGGTACAGGCGAATTAAAGGTTACTGCTCACGTTAGAGAAGATGTATTCAAGAAAGCTTATGGAATGGAATTCGAAGCATTAAAAGATGGTGTTTATGCTTATGGAAAAAATTCTAAACATAAATACTTCTGCTTTACAGCCGAAGTTCAGGACGAATACGAGAGAGTTAAGTATAGAGCATATCCAAGATGTATAATCACTGACGGAATCGCGAGAAAAACAGAAAATGGAGCAGATGAAGTAGCGCAGGTCGAATTTACAATCAAGGTTACTCCTGATGAAAAGGGAAATGGCTTATACGAAGCTACTCTTGAAGAATTACAGGACGCAACATTAAAGCAGAATTGGATAGAAAAATTCAACATTGCTGACGTTTACGAGGAGGCTGCTTAAAATGAAAGCAAAGGTATTAAGACGCTTTATTGATATTAAAACGAAAAAAGCACACGAAGTTGGCGAAGTTTTCCAGCTAACTAAAGCTAGATATGACGAGATTATATCTAACACAAAGAAGTTAGTTGAAGCTGGCAGATTAAGTCAGGGCACACAGCTAATTGAAGAAGTTAAGGAAAAAGCCACAGCGAAGAAAAAATAATCAGTGGGAGTGGCGATTGCTACTCCTATTTTTTTAAGGAGAATTAGGAAAAATGGCAAATTTAATATTAAAAGATGGAACACAACAGAAAGTTGAATTAACTTTTTTAGATTTATATAAATTCGAACAGGAAAAGCCAGCATTGGCAGAAAAGTATTTTGGAATTCAGAGAAAGGATTCAGTCAATGAATTAGATATGGTTGAAGTTTTAAGGATTGCCTATATCGCAACAGTTGGAAAAGATGTTAGCTTTGAAGATTTTTGCGGAATGATTTCGAATAATAGAATTGAAGTTATTACCTGCTACAGTGACCTACTGAACCCAAAAAACTAGACTTCCGCGCTTTTTTCAATAAAAGAACGTTCAACTTTGAGGGAGCGCGGATTGATTTAAAAGACATGCCATTAATTGACGTTAAAGACCATTACTATTGGTATTGCGTTGTCGGAAAAATGTCAGAAGATGTATTTTGGAATAAATCTATAGCGTTCGTTAATGGAATTATTTTTAATGAAAATTCATTCAAAAATTGGCTAGGCTATCAGGAAGAAAAAGAAAGGAGACGGAATGGCGAGTAAGAACGAAGCAAAAATTATATTTACTGCTGAAACAAAAGAATTTAACGAAGCAATCAAAAAATCTAACCAGGACATCTCTACATTAAGAAGTGAGTTGAGATTGAACGAAACTCAAATGAAAAACACCGGAACGTCCGTCCAAGGCTTGGCTAGAAAAAAACAGCTTTTAACAAAAGAGTTAGAAGCTCAAAAAAATAAAACACAGGCATTAGAAGCAAAGCTGAAAGAAGCAAAAAAGGTTTATGGCGATGACAGTACAGAAGTGGCAAGATTAACAAAGCAATTAAGTGCTTCAAAAACTGCTGAAAGTAATCTCGAAAAAGAGTTGAGCAACACCAACAAAGAGCTCAAAGAACAGCAGAAACGCATGGGGCTTACTGCTGAACAGAGTGAAAAATTAAAAGACGGATTTGACAAAGTCGGTAACGCGTCAGGAGCAGTTGTAGCAGGTGTTGGAGCAGTTGCAGGAGGTAGTGTCGCATTATTTAATGAAGTTGATGAAGGAGCAAAAAATGCCATTAAGGCGACAGGAGCTACGGGCGAGCAAGCTAAGGAACTTAGGCAAAACTATAAAAATGTTGCTTCTTCAATTAGAGGTGATTTTTCTGATATAGGTTCAGTTTTAGGTGAAGTTCAAACAAGATTTGATTTAACAGGAAAAGAATCTGAAAAAATCACAAAGAAGTTTGTAAAATTTGCAGAGATTAACAACACTGATGGAGTTACATCTGTTCAGTTAGTTACAAGAGCCTTGAGAGATGCTGGTATTCCACTAAAGGACTACGAAGAATTACTTGATAAATTAACAGTTGGAGCACAGGCGAGTGGAATCAGCATTGATACTTTAACTGAATCAATCGCTAAATACGGCGCACCTATGCGACAATTAGGGTTTGATACAGATGAAAGTATTTCAATCTTGGCAGGATGGGAAAAAGCAGGTGTTAATACACAGATAGCATTTTCAGGAATGAAAAAAGCAATATCAAATTGGAGTGCAAGCGGTAAAGATGCAAAGGTAGAATTTGGAAAGACTTTAACTGAAATCAAAAAAGCCCCAACATTAGCAAAAGCAACAACAATTGCAATTGAAAACTTCGGTCAAAAAGCAGGTCCCGACCTTGCAGATGCAATTCAGAATGGACGTTTTGAATATTCTAATTTCATGAAATTACTCAAAAAGAGCAAAGGTTCTGTTGAAAACACATATAAATCTGTTGAGAATGGAACGGATGAAGCAAAGATTGCAATGCAGAATCTAAAACTTGCAGGAGCAGAAGTCGGTGAGAGTTTACTAAAAGGGGCAGGCCCAGCAATTAAAGATTTAACATCTAAGTCGAAAGAGTTAGCTAAATATGCTGAAACGCATGGTGATGAAATTGTTGGAACTTTAAAAACGATAGGTGTTGTTGCCGGAACAGTTTTCGCAGTTAATAAAACTGCCAATTTTGTTCGAAATCTTGGCACATTTGTTAATGCTGGAAAAGCAGGTGTTGACATGTTAAAGAAGATGGCAGCGGCAAGAGTGGCTGACACAGCAGCAGCAGAAGCAGGTACAGTTGCTCAGACAGGCTTCATGTCAGTGATTAAAGCACATCCAATAGCCCTTGCCACAACAGCAGTGGTGGGTTTGACTGCTGGAATTGTAGCACTTGTTGCAAAATCACAAGAAACTCCAGCAGAAATAAAAAAAATAAGGGATGAAATATCTGAATTTAATAATGAAGTTGTTAAAAATGGTAATGAAGTTGATTCAGAGTACAACGTGTATGAAAGATATGCGGAGCAATTAAAAAAATGCGTTGACAAGAATGGAAAAATCAAAAAAGGAAAAGAAGATCAAGTAAAAGTAATAAAAGGGCAACTAAAAGATGCATTAGGAATTGAAATTGACGTTGTAAAAGGTCAAATAAAACAATATGACAAGTTGGCAAATAAAATAAATAAGACAATAGAAGCAAAAAGAGCAGAATCTTTGTTACAAAAAGACGAAGGAAAGTACCAGGAATCATTAAGCACTAAAGACAGTCAGGCAGTAAAGGTTGCTGATTGGTCTTCAAAACTTGAAAAAGCACAATCTACTGTTAATTGGTATGATGAGCAAATAAAAAAAGCGGAAGACGGAATCAAAAGAGCAGAAAAAAGCCACGACAGTGCGTTAAAAATGGAATTTATAAATCAAAAAGAAAGTTTACAATCTTCAAGAGCGATTGAAAAACAAAGATTGAATGACATTCAAAAACATTTAAACGCAGAAAAAGCAAAGTATAACAGCAGTGCAAATTTCGTAAAAAATTATGAAAAATTGCAAGAAGCAATAGCATCAGGTCACAGCGAAAAAATAAAAAATGCTTATTCGATGTTAAGAAATAACCTAAAAAGAGCCGGTTCTGCTACAAAACTTGAATTGCTAGAACAATATCATAGCGCTGAAGCAAATTTGAAAAAAATTCAAAAAGCATATGACAATGGACAAGTTGATAAAGCAGCGCTTAATGCTGCAAAAAGAATGGTTAATGCTACAAAGAAAGAACTCAACAAGGCAGATTATTCAGGTGTTGGTGCAAAAGCTGTTAAACAGTTAAAAAGTGGATTTCTGACGACGAGCTGGAACGGAATCGGTAATAAGATTTCAACCGATATCCGAAAAGGCTTTTTAAATTCATTCGGAGCAAATCCTTTAGCTGTTCCTGTAAAGTTAAAGCGAACAGGAAAGGGAACACTTCCGGGGTTGAATGGACCTATTAAGATTGGAAAGAATGCAGTCGGCGGAATTTACAAGCAAGGTACATTCCTAACAACATTCGCCGAAGAATCAGCGGAAGCAGCCATTCCAATCAATAATGAACCGCGCTCGAAGCAGTTGTGGATTCAAACAGGAAAAATGCTGGGAATGGTTAATGAGAATATCGGGCAAAGAGCTGTTAATGTTGCGATAGATTCCAGCGAAACAAATAGCCTGCTTAGAGCATTGTTGAAAAAAGACAGCAACTTATATGTTGATGGAAATAAGCTTGTAGGTGCTACAGTAGGACATCGGGATAGATATGACGGAATAGGCTACGAATTAGAAGAAAGGGGGATTAGCTATTGATTAGAACAATAACATATAACGGAGTAGATTTTTACAAGGCTTTTGGATTTATTGTTGATACTGTAACTAAACAGCCTCCATCAAAAAAGGAAAACAGACAGAGCGTTCCGTATAAATCAGGAACGTATAACATGTACTCTAATTTGGGTTATTCGCTGTTTGAAGATAGAGAGCTTGTCTATACAGGTCAGTTAATTCTTGACGATTCAACTGACTTAGACAGATTACTGACAAAGATTAACAGCATTGTAATGTCTCCTTCAGGAGATAAGGTTTTGCAGGATAACTTCAATCCAGAATATCATTATTTACTTGAAGGACAAAGCGTAGCACTTGCAGACAATGAAAGAGGTTATGGAGAATTAACAATCACATTTAAGGGCTATCCGTTTAAGATTTGGAACAAAGGAATTCACGACGTTAAGTGGGATGAAATCAACTTTGAACTTGATGAATTTCAGCCAGATTCTTTTTCAGCAGTTCAGGGTAAAACATTTACAGTGAACAATACAAGTCCAGAGTTGGTTCCATTCAAGTATACAGCAAGCGCTGATTTTGATGTGACCATTGATGGAAATACTTATCATTTTTCAAAAGGCACATACACAGCAGGTTACAAGCTTAAGCCCGGCAAGAACGTGTTTAACGTAGTTAATACAAACAGTGTGTCTTCCATTACTGTTTCATTCGATTGGTATAGGAGGGAGCTGTAGATATGCTGGATGTTTGGATTTACAACGGAGAAAAAGCCTTGAATATATCAGGAGATAGAGTAGACGGACGTGTTGATGGCGAATATGTAGAAGAAATCAATGCTATTCCGTCTGCTACATTTACCATTTATCCAGATAATGTAGGCTTTAACCAATTAACTGAATTTGTTACAAGAGTTCGAATTTTCAAAAAAGAAAAATGCGTATTTTCGGGCAGAGTCATATTGGTTGAACCATCTGTTGAAAGTAATGGAACAGTGTCTAAGAAAGTCACTTGCGAGGGCTGTTTGGGATTTTTGAATGATACATTTGCTTATCCATTAATTGGACGACTGGAAGGCTATGATATTACATTAACTAAGGCTGTTCAGTTTATGATTGATTTTCATAATAAACAGGTTGGAGAATCAAGCAAGAAGTATATAGTTTACAGTCCACCTGAAAGTAATACAATTTTGGAAAATGTTGAAGTAACCGCAGAATCTTCTACCTGGGGAGTGTTGTCGCAAGAAGCATTTACGGATGATTTAGATTTTAAAATAACAGACGATTTAACCAAATTAACATTGTCTGTATTAGGTGATGGTGATGTTGGCGGAGGAGTTGAACTAACTCTTGACGTGAACATGCAGAGTATATCAATCGTTCCGTCGTTTGATTTATGCACAAGGGTTGTTCCATTCACAACGGAAGGACTTCCAATGGGAACTATTGGAATGAATGAGACTGACTATTATGTTGAAGATAAAAACAGTAAAAAGATTTATGGAGTAATTGTAAAAGGACATAAATTTGACAGTGTTAAAAAGACTTCAAGTCTTAAAGAAAAAGCGACAAAGTGGTTAAAAAAGAACAGCTCAATTATTAAATCAATAAGCGTGTCAGCTTTAGATTTATATAATCAGGGAATTACACCTGCACAATTCGAAGTTGGAAAAACTTACCCAATAAGATGTCCGCAGATTAACTTTAATGAAACAGTTAAATTGCGAAAAGTAACAAGAGACATTAACGACGAGTGGAACGTGCAGTTAGAATTTGGCGAAAAAAAATACTCCGCCAAAAGATACATTAAATTGAATAAGTACAAGAAAGGAATGAAATTATGAGTTTAATTAATATTGCAAAGGTAATTAGGACGGCAATAATGGCTAAAGATGTCAGGGAAAACATTGCCAAGGGATTTGAAGAAGCGAACAGTTCAATTAATAAAGTTGATGGAAAAATCGGCAACAAGGATTCTGAATTGGATAACTGGATGAGCAATAGAAATACAGAGTTCGAAAACTGGAAAAATGCAACAAATGAGAATATAGACTACAGACTAAATGCTCAAAATATGAATATTGCAAGCAACGCAGAAAAAATCGAATCTGTAGAAAAAAAAGTAGATGCAATTACTGACGAAGTTAGAAACGCTCGACATGTATGTTTAGCGGGATGCTATAAAATGACTATTCCTGTAAACAAGACGATTACACCTATACCTTACGAGATTATTTATAATAAAGTCGGTTATGACCTTAAAGGAGAAACAAGTATCAAATTAAAAAAGGATAGACTATATAAAATTGGACTTCAATTTGTATATAACTTAACATCCTCTCCGTCGGAGGTAAAACTATTAGCATTGATAGCTTTAAATATTCAAAAAGATACATCAACCGTGCTTTATGAATATATAGGAAGATTATACACGCGTATAAATGTAGTGAACGATAACGTAAATATCGAATATGTGTTTTCAACAAAAAATATGGATTCAGATGATTTAAACCTAAATATAATGATAGATACTTATTTGGATATAATGCAAGTTTACAGTAATGCAAAATTAACATTATATGAATTAACTACTTGCTAAAAAGGAGTGTTTTATGGATATTAAGATCAAAATTGACGGACAGATTGCACGAATTACAAACACAGCAGAAATCTGTTCAGGGAATATTAAAGTAAACGGTTTAGCGTTTGAGTTTTCAAAAGAATGGGACGAGTTTCCAACCAAAACAGCCGTAATTTATGTAGATGATTACGACAAGAAAACAGCGACTAACGTATTAATTGAAGATAACAGAGTAGACGCAGATTTACTTCCTGCTGATTTATTCAAGAAGAAATGCGTGTTATATGTTGGAGTAATCGGAAGTAATGACAACGAACAACGTATCACTTCAACCGTTGTAGGACAACGAATTAAAAAAGGGACACCTACAGATGCCGTACAGTTGGTTGATATTGACATCTTCGCGCAGATTATCGCAATTATGAACGAAACAAAGAATGTATGCGATAGTGCTATACACGCAGTAGATAACAACATCAAATACATGCAGAGAGCGGAAGAAGCAAGCAATCAGGCTTCTAAATCTGCTGACAAGGCTGTACAAGCTGTTGATGGAATTGACGCAAGCGTTGAAAAGGCTAAAGTTAGCGAGCAAAACGCAAAGACAAGCGAAAATAACGCACTAGCAACAAAGAAGTCAATTGACGAAGTGATGGCTGATTATGCTTATTTAATGGAACTTGAAAATTTCAGAACGAAAATTATTCAGGTGTTGAAAGAAAAAGGCATAACTATAGATGATAACGCAAAGTTAGATGATACGTTAATAAAAGCTATTGATAGTATTAGCACATTGCAGGGATTGAATGAATATGTAAGTGGAGACATTGAGGAATATGTTAATAATGAGATTAGATATGTACCTGCGTATACGTTAACTAGCAGAGCGAACCTGAGAAAAGTTAGAATGGATAATTTGATTACTATTGGGGGTTCGAGTTGCTTTTACTCAAATAGCTCACTTAAATATTTTAAAGCGGATAATCTGACAAGTCTTCATAATAGTTTTTTAAATAATAGTATTGTTGAAAATTTAGTTCTTCCTAATTTAATAACTGGGGGTTATTTAGCAATATCAGACATACCTTGTTTAAGACGATTAGTAGTGCCTAAATTACAAACAGGTTTAAATAATACTAATTTAAATTCGGTAGAACTTTGCGATATTGGTTCTAATGACAGAATCACTGATGCTTATTTGAAAAGTGTCAAGATTTTTATTACAAGAAAAGAAGGAACTATTCTAGCCTTACCGAGTGCAACAAAACACATTACAAATCCCAAAGAAATCTACGTCCCACAAGACTTAATTGAACAGTACAAGGTAGCCACAAATTGGGCGACTTATGCCGACAAATTTAAGCCATTAGAGGGAAGTAAATACGAACCTTTGAATTGGTACGAAGAAGAAGCTTGGTATAAAGAAGAAATGAAAGTATGGGAATAGAGGTGGTATAAGTGTTAATGACAGAAATAGTAACCATAAAAGACGAAAAATTCGTAAAAAATTATTCAGATGCAGGAATGTACATTGAGCGTGATGGGGTTATGTATGAAGAGGCTGTCGACCCTATTGAATACAAGGATAGTAGGATTTATACAGAAACAGATGAAACGATTGAGGAGGAACATGAGGTAGAGTAAATGAATTTATATCAATTTTTATCTTTGCTCGGCGTTCCATCTTTAATCGGAGCTATTGGAGTAGCAACTTTTAATCATATAAAAATGAAACACTCTTCAAACAAGTTGATTAAGGATGGAGTGCTTGCTATTCTGCACAACAAAATCTACACATTAGGCAAGCAGTACATAGCGCAGGAACACATATCGGTCGAAGCATTAGACGATTTTGAACATTTATATAATGCGTATCATGCGTTAGGTGGAAATGGAACAGGAACAGAAATTCACGAAAGAGTAATGGCATTACCAATAAGGTAGGAAGGAGTTTTGAAATGAACAAAAAATGGATTAAAGCAGCAGGAGTAAGAGCAATTAAGACAATGGCGCAGACAGCAGTATCATTAATCACTGTTGGAAATCTAATTACAGAATTAGACTGGATTTCAATAATCGGAATTTCAGCAACAGCAGGAGTAGTTAGTATTTTGACATCAGTAGCAGGTTTACCAGAAGTGGAGGAGTAATAATGAGAAAATATGTAGGAACAAAAATCATTGAAGCAAAGGAAATGAACAGAGGAGATTATAACAAATATCGTGGTTGGACTATACCAGAGAACGAAAATCCAAATGATGAGGGATATTTAGTTAGGTATTCAGATGGTTATGAAAGTTGGAGTCCTAAGAAGCAGTTTGAAGATGCATATAGGAATTATGATGAAAAAAAGCTACCTTCTACAGCGATATTAATGCAGAGCAGTGATTATAAGGAAAGATTCAAGGCTGAATATTTACAGCTTGTAATTAGATACAAGGGATTAAAGGCAATGTTAGAAAAGTGGGACAACGGAACATTACCATTTAAACCTACTTGTCCTAGAAGCACTTATAACATTCAAATTAAGGCTATGACAGATTACATTGCAATCCTTGAAGCAAGGGCTGTAATGGAAGGAGTAGATTTAGAAAGTGAGGTATAATATGAGCAAGAAGAGATTTAAGGCATCTAACGGAATCAAATATATGTTCAATAGAATATGGGCTTACATAAATAAGTTTTTCTGTGACAAAGGTAAACAGAAAAAATCAAATGTTAAGTATATTGTAATTCACAACACAGGTAATAAGGGGCGAGACACAGCTCTAGCCAACGCAATGTATTTCAAGAACAAAAGAGGAACTTATGCAGGAGCGCATTTTATAATTGACTTGGAAGGAAAAATCTATCAGTGTGCAAGATTAACAGATGCATGTTATTCTGTAGGCGGAAATAAATACCCTAATTGTGCAAGCACTGGTGGTGGCAAATACTATGGTAAATGCACTAACTATAATCAGGTATCTATTGAACTTGCTGGCATTGTTGATTACAAGCCAACCACTAAACAGATTGCAGCAACAAAGGCTGTTATTGAATACATACAGAAGTATTGTAAAAACGCAAAGAAAATCATCAGACATTTTGATGTAACCGGGAAAGATTGTCCGCAGAGATATTCAGGAAAAGCAAATGAAAAGGCTTGGCTTGAGTTTAAGAGCAAAATTAAATAATGTGAAATATTAAGGGCTAATTAGTAGATATTTTTAATTAACAATATCCACTAATTAGCTTATTTTATTTGAATTAAATTGTATCATTCGTGTGTTTAAGCAAGTACAATTTTAGCACAGTAATATACGGGTAATATACAGATTTTGGCGCAATCCCTTTATTTATGGGCATCTATTAACATTCTGGGAATGCCGCGTGCTTATTGATTTGTTTACAAATCAATAAGAGGAGTGTCGTGCATAAAAAAGTCAGAGCAAAGGGAATGCCGCGTGCTTATTGATTTGTTTACAAATCAATAAGAGGAGTGTCGCGCGTAAAAAAGTCAGAGCAAAGGGAATGCCGCGTGCTTATTGATTTGCATACAAATCAATAAGGGGAGTGTCGCGTTTGAAAAGAAATTTTGATATAAAAGTGATTTTTTGCTCGAAATAATGTATAATTATAAATATTTTTGTGGGCATAACAAATTTATCGTATATTTGCTAAGTAACAATGCCCCAAAAAAACAATAAATTTATAGGAGGGTTTGTATGAGAAAGACATTCAAACAAATTATGTCTATTATGCTGGCAGCAGCATTAACGCTAGGTGGAACACCTTTCACAGCAAAGGCGTCTATAGACATAAAACAAGAAGAAAACAACAAAAACAAAAAGGAAAAAAGTTATGTAGAAGGACAGGCAGTCATTCTATATAAGGAAAGTGGAAAGAATGTTTCAACACAGAGTATTACAGACAGTAAGGTAAAAATTAAAGAAACATATGATTTCCAGGAAAGCAAAGGAAAGGTGAAAACTTATAGTAACAATGATGCTTCAGACGTGAAGGTTTCTTTAGTTGAATCAGATTCATATTCAACAGAAGAACTTATTGCAAAGATGAAGAACAAAGTTGGTGTTATAAGTGTTCAGCCAAACTATATTTATAAGGCTTCAGATTATAATGACAAGTATTATAAATATCAGTGGTCTCAGGAAAACGTTGGTCAAAATGGCGGCACAAAGGGATTAGATATTAACGCTGACAGCAGCGCTTTGGCTGACAAGGACAATAAGGAAAAAGTTGTTGCAATTGTTGACACAGGTGTTGATTACACACATGAAGATTTAAAAGATAAAATATGGAACAACCCTTATGATGAAAGTGAACTAAAAGGAAAACATGGATATGATTTTGCTAATGAAGATGCAGATCCATTAGATGACAACGGTCATGGTAGTCACTGTGCAGGTATTATTGCAGCACAGTCTAACAACAATGTTGGTATAAGTGGAACTGCAAAAAGTGATAACATAAGGATCATGGCACTTAAATTCCTCGATGAAGAAGGTTCAGGTTCAACAATAGATGCTATAAGTGCTTATAACTATATTTATAAAGCGCAGTCATTAGGCACAAATGTTGTAGCTGTAAATGACTCATGGGGCGGTGATGCAGACGAAACAGAAGATGCATTAAAAGCTGTTATTGAAATGGTTGGTAAGAAGGGTGCACTTTCAGTTGTAGCTTCCGGAAATGACGGTGTAAATGTAGATGATCAATACACAAGTCCTGCCTGTATTGACAGCGATTACATTATTTCAGTTGCAGCAAGCAACGAAAATGATGAACTTGCAACTTTTTCTAATTATGGAAAAGATAATGTAGACATTGCAGCACCGGGAACTAACATTCTCTCATCAGTTTCATATAATTGCTATAATCCATCTATTTACGAAAACCCAATGGATTTAAGTAGTACATTCTATACATACGACACAGAAAAAGTAGTTAATGTAGTTGAAGATGAAGCTATCGTAAAAGATGCAGCACAGGGGGAGGCTCCTTGGGGACATTCAAGTGATGATGAGGGTGCAAAATTCACAGCAACTACAACTCACAATTCATATTTTGGAGAAGCAAAAAATACAAACAAGTCCCTTAATTTATCTGTAAGCAATATTGCAACAGAAGAACAGTATAATTTCTATTTACCATACGAATTGAAAAAATCTTCAACTCCTGTAACAGTAAGTGCAATGTTAAAGGTAAATGCGAAACCTAAAAAAGACAACACAAACATTACAGGTCTTTTAGATGAAGATACAATTGGAACGTATGGAATTTTTGATTGTGATGTAAAAGATTCAGGAGAACTTGATTTTGCTAATGCAGAAATGATAGGTATGTCACACTTAGAGCAGGATAATTGTTATACACATTTAAGTTTTTCAACTTCAGGTAAAGTTAAAAAAGATACTAAGAAAGTTCTTATTCTTGCTTTAGTTGCTTCAACAGATGGCGAGTATGGATTTAGTGTAGAAGATTTTGGTGTAAGCAAAGAAGATGTTAATTCAGACGAATTTGGAAAATACGACTTTTATAATGGTACATCAATGGCTACACCACATGTTACAGGTGCAGTAGCAGCCATTGCAAATATATATGGTAACAGTAATTCATTAGATGTTAAAAACAGAGTGCTTGGTTCTGTAAGAGAGATACCAGCATTAGCAAACAAAGTTTCATCAAGTGGTGTACTGGACTTAACAAAGGTTGACACACCTAGCATTAGCGTTGGTAAGATTCAGATGAACGCTAAATCACAGGTTGAAATTAAAGGTTCATACCTTAAAGGTGCTAAAGTATTTGTAAACAATACAGAAGTAAAACAGCTTTCAAACAATGATCAGACAGTTACATTTGACGGAAATAACTATAAGAATAAAACTTTAAATATTAAGATTCAAAAAGAAGAAAAAACAATAGAGAGAACATGTTACTTCTCATGTGGTAAAGCATTCACATCTGACAAGAAGTTCATAAACTCTATGTTAGGCGGTCAGTTAGTATCAACAGGTCAGGAAGTGGCATACATTACTGATGAAGGTATTGTTATGTGGAGTTCTTTATCAAATAGTCAGGATATTGATATTGATGAATTAATTAAAAAATTCCCTGAATTAAAAGATGAAATCTTAAAAGAACAGGAATCTTTAAAAGATGCAGGTAGAACTTCAGAACTTGATGAAGGAAGATTCCCATTTACAACAGAAATGTTCGGGGCAGAATATAAGTATGCATTAAACGGTAGTGTATATGCTAACAGCGATTTTGCCTACACAAACGGAAAGCTTTATGGAGCAGTAGGTTTAGATTTAGGTTACACAGAAGAAGAAATTCTTGCATACTATGATACTAATAAAGGTTGGAAGAAATTAACAGCAGTTCCAAAAGAATTTAAGGGGGCATTTGGTTACAATTTAGTAGCATATAATGGTGACTTATATTTATTCGGCGGAATTAAGAAGGATGGAAGTCTTGATACATCAGTTATGAAGTATTCTTTATCAGCAAAGAAGTGGACAACAGTTACTAAGTTGCCAAGTGGACGAGCTTGTGCGAAAGCTGTTCAGGTTGGAAATAAGTTAATTGTAACATTGGGAACAGACGGAACAGAATCAACTCCAAAGAACTTGATTTTTGATGGTAGCAAGTGGACTGTGTCTAAGGCAACAATTGGAAAAGTTACAGATGCTTACAAGAAAACAATTAATGGTAAGGAATTCTGTATAACAGAAGCACAGATTGGTGCAATTTCTAACGGTGTTATTTATACAGATTTAAAGGCAGAAGGTCTTGGAGATACATTTACATACAACCTTAGTTCAGATTCCTACAAGGCTTCAGGTTACAGCTTAAACAGCGAAAACTTTAAGGCGGATAATGTTTTAGCAACAACAGTCCAGGACAAGTTATACGTTCTTTATGGTAACAATCAGGTGACCGATGATGACGATGATTGGAACTTTGGAAAAGGAACTACAAAGAAATCTAGTGCAGTTAGCATTGACGGTGACGAAGAAGTCGCAGCAGGAATTGAATCAGTATACATTAATGTAACAAGTGGATATACAAATGTAGTAGACAGCAGTACAGACGGCGGTTATGTAGAAGGCACAGGCTACTATTTGCCAGGTGATACATTTAAGCTTATTGCAAAAGCTGACGATAACTTTACAATAACAAAGTTTACTGTTAATGGTAAGAATGTTGCTAAAGGTAAAAAAGGATATGTTTATACAGCAAGAGCTAATTCATTAGGCAGCAAGGTAACAGCAAAAGTTTATACAAAACAGAAGGTTACTGTAACAAAGGTTGGCGCAACTTCAATTAAAAAAGCCAAGAGAACAGCAAAGAAACTTAAGCTTACTTTAGCAAAGGCTTCAAATGCAATAGGATATCAGATTGCTTACTCAACATCAAAGAAGTTTACAAAGAAAACAACTAAGTATGTAACTAGCAAGAAGACATCAGTTACTTTAAAGAAATTAAAGAATAAAAAGTATTATGTAAAAGCCAGAGCCTATACAAAAGTTGGCAAGAAATCTGTATACGGAAGCTGGTCAGAAGTTAAGACTATTAAAAAAGTTAAAGCAAAGAAGGCTAAAACTAAAAAGTCAAAAAAGAAATAAAGTGTTTGTTGTAGATTAATTTGAATATTTAGTAATAATAAAGCACAATATTTTGAAATCATAAAAAGCGATTAATTGGAAAAAATAATACCGGTTAATCGCTTTTCTATGTAATAAAAAATTTATTATTTGCAAAGATTTAGAAAGTTGTTATAATAGTGAACTGTAAGTGACAATATCCTAGTAAATGAATATGGTTGCAGGATAAGGCACACAATAGTAAATGAACCGGAGTTGATGATTATGCCGGTTTGGAATACAAAATCTTGAAGGAGGATACAGTAATGGATGTAAAGATTACAAAGGAAATGACAATGGGTGAACTTTTATCAATAGACAGAGGCGTAGCCATCGTTCTTATGGAAGCAGGAATGCATTGCATCGGATGTCCATCATCAATTGGAGAATCTTTAGAAGAAGCTGCTATGGTACATGGAATTAACCCTGATGAATTATTAGTTAATATTAATAAATATTTCGAGAAAAAAAAGTTGAAGAATAATCTTTAACTGTAGAGATAACAAGAGCAGTTGTGGGTATTGTTTATGCAAACAGTCTCACAGCTGTTTTTATATGTAATAAAAAATTACTTCAGAATTTCTTATTGCATATAAATCGTTCCACTAGGGATGTACACTCACGTGAAAGGAAGATAGTGTGGAAACAAAACGTGCTGGTTGCGTGGAATGTGGCTGGCCACATTCGTGGTTCCTTATTAATCAAAAAGTTGAAATATTCTCCAAAAACAGGTAACATTAAATATATCAAAGATAAAAGGGTGTAATAATATGCATTTTAGAATGAATAAATTTATGCAGGAGGGGGCTTTTAAACAGTTATTTAAAAAGCAGACTCAGGGCATACAGGAAAAATATAATATAAAAAAAGCAGATGTACGAATAATAGGGTATTTGAACAGTTGTGGAGAAAATAATACAGCAAAGGATATTCAGTTTGTATCAAAAATGAACAAGGGGCACATATCTACAGCAATGGAAAATCTCTGTGATCAGGGGTATGTGAAGGCAATTCACGATGAAAAAGACAAAAGAGTGATACATTATGTTTTACAGGAAAAGGCAATGCCGATTTTGGAAGAACTGGATAAGATAATGGAAGAAACAGAAAATGAGATAATGAAAGGTGTTACTGATGAAGAGAGAGAGGTCGTAAAAAGAGTATCCGGGAAAATGTGGGATAATCTTAACCGACTTCTTGAAAATAAATAGCAAATGAAAAAGAAATGTAAACTTTTAATGAATGTTGTTGACATTTCTTTTTTTTAGGAATAGTATTGTTTGAAAACAAACTATCACCAAAGAGTGTGGAGTGCTAAAATATATTGGTACATTAGAATAAAACAAAATAAAATAATATGTCCTATTAGTTGGTATATTATTAAGGAATAACAAGGAGGAATTATGGTTCGTTTACTTAAACATATGAAAGCAAAAGAATGGGCGATGGTTATTGTAAGCATTGCGTTTATTGTTTTGCAGGTTCAGCTGGACTTGAAGTTGCCTGATTATATGTCAGACATAACAGTGCTTGTACAGACAAAGGGAAGTGAAATGTCAGATATATTTACGGCTGGAGGAAAGATGATGGGCTGTGCCCTAGGTTCATTGGCATCAGCAATAGTTGTTGGATTTTTTGCTGCAAAAATAGCAGCTAATTTTTCAAAGAGATTAAGGGAAGATGTTTACGATAAGGTAATGTCTTACACAGATAAGGAGATTAACAGCTTTTCAACTGCCAGTCTTATTACAAGAACAACTAACGATATTACACAGATACAGTTTGTTATAGCTTTAGGCTTACAGGTTATGATTAAAGCTCCAATTATGGCGGTAATGGCAGTAGCCAAAATCAGTTCAAAGAACTTTGAGTGGACAGCGCTTACATTGGCTATAGTTGCTTTTGTAATTTTTATTTTATTATTTGTGGTAATTTTTGCATTACCTAAGTTTAAGAAAATCCAGTGGCTTACTGATGATTTAAACAGAGTTACAAGAGAAAACCTGACAGGTCTTATGGTTGTGAGAGCCTACAATGCTGAAGATTATCAGGAAGAAAAGTTCGACAAGGCAAATGACAGATTAACAAAAAACAATTTACAGGCATATTTGGTAATGTCAATTATGAATCCGGGACTTAATCTTGCCATGAATGGTTTAACTTTAGGCATTTACTGGATTGGAGCAATATTAATAAACAATGTTGCACTTACAGGCATGGCTGCCATAAAGGAAAGAGTTGGACTTTTCTCTGATATGGTTGTATTTACATCTTATGCAATGCAGGTACTGATGGCATTTTTGTTATTGGTAATGATTTTTATTTTGTTACCAAGAGCAACAGTTGCTGCAAAGCGTATTAACGAGGTTCTTGACACAGAAGTCTCAATGAAAGATGGCGTAAGAGAACAGGGTGAAGAATCATTAAAAGGTGAAGTTGAGTTTAAGAATGTTTCATTTGCATATCCTGACGCAGCAGACAATGTAATTCACAATATTAATTTTAAGGCACACAGAGGAGAAACGGTGGCTTTAATTGGTGCAACAGGTTCAGGAAAAAGTACAATTATTAACTTAATACCTAGAATTTATGATGCAACTGAAGGACAGATATTGGTAGATGGAGTAAACGTAAAAGATTATTCAGAGAAAGCTTTACGTGACAAAATAGGTTTTGTACCACAGAAAGCATATTTGTTCTCAGGAACAATTGAGCGCAACGTAGGTTATGGTGAAGCAAAAGTTAATATGGATGATATAGAAAAGGCTGTTGAAATAGCCCAGGCAAAAGAATTTGTGGAAAATCAGCCAGGTGAATATGACGGTATGGTTGCTCAGGGAGGTGGAAACTTCTCCGGTGGTCAGAAGCAGCGTTTATCAATAGCAAGAGCCATTGCAAAGCAACCTGAAATTCTTGTATTTGACGATTCATTCTCAGCCCTTGATTATAAAACAGATAGAGTTTTAAGGGAAACAATTAAGAAGGAAATTGCAGATACAACAAATATTATTGTTGCTCAGAGAATTGGTACAATAAAAGACGCAGACAGAATTTTAGTTATAGAAGATGGAGCAATTGTTGGCAACGGAACTCACAGTGAATTAATGAAGAATTGTCCGCTTTATCAGGAAATAGCGTACTCACAGTTATCAAAAGAAGAATTGGAAAAGGAGGAAGTGTAAAATGCATGGTAGAAGAATGACTTACGAAAAACCAACAGGTAACACCTTCCAATCTCTTGGAAAATTAGGGAAATACTGTAAACCATATTGGGCAGTAATGATTATTGCAGTTATATGCGACATGTTAGGTGTAGTTACAAAATTAATCGGCCCAAACAAAATAAGCGACATTACAAATAAAATCTCTGCAGGCCTAACAGGAAAAATGGACATTGACGGTATAGTGTCAATTTGTGTTTTCTTGGTAGTTTTGTATTTAGTGGGAACAGCTCTAAGTTACATTACATCGCTGATAATGACTATTGTCACCCAGAAATTAAACAAGGGACTTAGAACAAATATTTCTAAAAAAATTAACAATCTGCCAATTGGTTATTTTCATAAAACCACAACAGGTGACGTGTTATCAAGAGTAACAAATGATGTGGATACAATTGGTACAACAATGCAAAGTAGTATTACTACACTGGTTTCTGCAGTTACCATGTTTGTAGGTTCAATTGTGATGATGGTATATACTAATGTGGTTATGGCAATAATAGCAATTCTTGCATCAGTAATTGGATTTATTTTAATGTTCTTAATAATGGGTCATTCACAGAAATACTTTGCAGCTAAGCAAAAATGGTTAGGGGCAATGAATGGTCACATTGAGGAGGTTTACTCAGGTCATAACATTGTAAAATTATTTAATGGAGAAGCAAAGGAAAAAGAGAAGTTTATTAAATTAAATGAAAAAATGTGCGAAAGCGATTGGAAGTCACAGTTTTTCTCAGGCTTAATGCAACCAATTATGGCATTTATAGGAAATTTTGCTTATGTTGCAGTTTGTGTAATGGGTGCATATTTGGTAATGAACGACTATACAACTTTCGGTACAATTGTTGCATTCATGATTTATGTAAGATTATTTACAAATCCTTTGGCGCAAATGGCACAGGCGGCTACACAGCTTCAGTCCACAGCAGCAGCTTCAGGAAGAGTTTTCGAATTCCTTGAGTCTGAAGAAATGGAAGATGAAAGCCATAAGGTTGAAAGTCTGCCAAAAAGCATTAAAGGTGATGTGGAATTTGACCATGTTAAGTTTGGCTATACAAAGGATAAAGTTATCATACATGATTTTAATGAACATGTTAAACCGGGACAGAAGGTTGCCATTGTAGGCCCTACAGGTGCAGGAAAGAGTACATTAGTAAATCTTTTAATGAGATTTTATGAAGTTGATTCAGGGGACATAAAAATCGATGGCATTTCAACTAAGGATTTAACAAGAGAGAATATACATGATTTATTTGGCATGGTATTACAGGATACATGGACTTTTGAGGGATCTATCAGAGAAAATCTTGCTTATGGAAAAGAAAATGTTACTGATGAACAGCTTGATAAAGTATGTAAGGCAGCAGGGTTAAGTCATTTTATTAAGTCCTTACCAAAAGGTTATGACACAACACTTGATGAAAAGTTAAATATGTCAGCGGGACAAAAGCAGCTTCTTACAATTGCAAGGGCAATGGTTGAGGATGCTCCAATGATGATTTTGGATGAGGCTACAAGCTCTGTTGATACAAGAACAGAAATTAAAATACAGGAAGCAATGGACAAATTAACAAAAGGCAGAACTTCTTTTGTTATAGCTCACAGACTTTCAACAATTAAGAACGCTGATATAATTCTTGTTTTAAAAGACGGCGATATAATTGAAAGTGGAAATCATCAGCAGTTAATGGAGCAAAAAGGATTCTATGCTGACCTGTATAATAGCCAGTTTGAACAGGTGTCATAAGAAAAATATTGTACAAAATTAATATAATTTTATAGGATAGCAGAAAAGGGCTATTTTTCATCATAATTTTAGAGTAGAATGGATATGTTTGGAAAATTGGGAACATAAGAAGGGAAAAACTATGACTAAAAAAATGATAAGAAAAATAGCCCTTGTTTTGGCTATTGCAATGATTACACAATGTGGGTTTGGCTTAAAATTATTTTCTATAGATGTAAAAGCTTCCACAGGGACAGCTAATACGGTAACAGAAATAGAAGCCGGTAGCATTGAAGTTACTACAGGTCAAAATGAAAATACAGGTAGCGGTGACTCAGGAGAAGTGGTCCCTACAGGAAGTGGCGGAGAGACAGTTGAAACAGCTACAGATGAAACATCATCTGATTTACCTACGGAAACACCATCAGAAACAGAAACACCAACAGAGCCTGTTACAACACAAAGTAGTGAAATAATTGACGGTTTATATAGAGTAAAAAAGGGTGTGCTTGTAGAGTATGTGGGAGACAAAGAGGACAAGACAATAACAACTCTTACAATTCCTGCAAAAGTAACAACTATTAATGAATATGTATTTGAAGACTGCAAGTATATTAGAACATTAAAATTTGCACACAACAGCAAAATTGCAACAATTTATAAATATGCATTTAAGGGTTGTGATGCTTTAAAAACAGTTACATTGCCAGGCACATTGAAGACAATAGGTTACAAGGCATTTGCATCATGTCCGGCACTTAAAAAACTGACAATTCCAAGTTCCGTTACATATGGAAATCAGATTTTAGGTTCAAAATCGAATGTTACTTCAGTTACTTTTAAGAAGGGTATGAAAACAATTCCTTCAAATATTTTAAAGAACGCTAACAGGGTTGAGACTGTTTCAATATCATCAACAACAATAACAGTTGGCACAAGTGCTTTTTATGGTTGCTCATCTTTAAAAAAAGTATCCCTTCCAAGCACTACAACATCTATTAATACATATGCGTTTTATGGCTGTAAAAACATGACAAGTTTTACAATGTCAAGTAACATTAAAACCATTGGTAAATACGCATTTAAAAATTGCTCAAAGGTTGAAAAGATAACACTTTACAAAACTATTGTTTCAATTGGTGACGGGGCCTTTACAAATGACAGTAAATTAACACTGCTTGTATATGCAAACTCAAAAGGAAAGGCTTATGCAAGAGCAAAGAAGTTGAAGTGGGATTACACTAATTCAGAAAAGAAAAGAAGAGCAGCAAATAAGACAATTTACGACAATTATCTGGCAAAAGTAACTGCCGGTGACAAGAAAAAATACAAATTAAAATATTTATCAGACTATGTACCTCAGGGGACCTGTGTTCTTGGAAAATATGTAATAGTTTCCATGTATCATAAGCATTTGGCAAAGCGCTCAATACTGGTTGTTTACAGTAAGTCCACCGGAAAATTTGTAAAAAATATTGTCTTGCCTAATTATGATCATGTTGGCGCAATTACCAATGTAAAAGGAAGACTTGTTGTTTCTTTAAATAACATATCAACACCTGATTATGGAGCTGTGTACAGTTACAGTAAGATAAAGAAAGCAAAGCATGGAAAAGTATTAAAACCTGGGTATCGTGTGAGATTCTCGGGAGATGCAGACTTTGCAATTTTTGACGGGACTTATTTTTGGGCAGGTAAAAGTGCTAATATAAACTATGCAACAATGCAGGGCTACAAAGTTAAAATTAAAAAGAAAAAATTAACGTTCACAAGAAAGTTCAGTTATTATGTTCCGGCTAACAGTCAGGGACTAATTGTTCAGAAAATAAGTAAAACAAATAGAAGATTTATATTTGCTCAGTCTTATGGCAGATTAAAGAACTCATCCTTAATTACATACAAGAAAAAAGTAAGCAAGGCTGGTGGACTTGGCAGTCCTGTAAAAACGGAAACCTTGCCATGTATGCTTGAGGGAATTTGTATGAGCGGGAATAAGTACATATTCTTTACATTTGAATCAGGTGCATCGCTATATTGCGGAAATCCTGACAATACAAGTGAATTACAGATAAAATTTGTTTGTAGAATAAGTAAAAGCAAAATGGGATTTTAAAATTATAATCAATAAACATGGAACTCCTTTGATTAGTAGGTTGGAACTATTAATCGAAGGAGTTTTTTTTTGCCTGCCGTGTAAAACGTCATAAGAGTGCCATTCGTTGATTATAAATATCTACAAATGGAGAAAAATGTAATTTGAATAAAAATGTTTTTAGGAAACTTGCAATAAAAAAATCTAAAAACAAACCGGTTTTCTCAAATCAAAAATCAATATTGATGAAGAAAAACGTTGCAAATATTTAAGAGAAACGTTTCAAATGTGCAAAATGCACAAAAATAATCATAAAACAATTTCAAATTTGTAAGATTATTGCAAAAAACGTTTTTATAAGCTATTCTATAAAATGTGTTTTAAAATCCAAAACTGTTTTTTTGGATGAGAACGGGTATAGTGCTATATGATTTTATTTTTATTTACATGCAGAATCCAGAAACTGTATGTACCTTAGGAAGGGAGAAAAAATGAGGAGAGGTAATTTTTTTGCCAAGGCTAAAAAGACAACAGCAGTTGTTTTGGCTACAGCTATGGTGTTTGGAATGGCACCAACAAATTGGAACGTTAAGGCAGCGGACAATTCTCCGTATGTTATTTCACAGGGAAGAATGGTTTATGCCAGCTCATCAGTGGCAAACAGTGATCCAACTTACGCAATTGACGGTACAAGGGGAACAAGATGGGAAAGTGCATGGGGAAATGATACAGAATGGATATATGTTGATTTAGGAAAGGTTACAAATTTTTCGAGTATTAGTCTTCAATGGGAAGGCGCTTATGCTAAACAATATCAGATTCAAACATCAAATGATGAAGAAAACTGGAAAACAATTTACACAAATAATAATTGTCAGGGTGGAGACGAAAACTTAAATTTACAGGGAAGTGGAAGATATGTAAGACTTTATATGACACAGAAGGCACTTAGTGCATATGGATATTCACTATATGAATTTCAGGTTTTCGGAACTGACGGAGTTACAAAAAGACCTGAAAATTACGGAACAAACATTGCAGAAAACAAAAACGTTCAGTCATCATCACTTAGAGATGTTTGGTGGATGTATGACGATAACGGTGTAATTAATCAGTCGTCCGTACTTGCAAAAAATGCAGTGGATGGAGATGACAACACATACTGGTGCTCTGGAGAAAGCGACAAACAGTGGTTTATGGTAGACCTTGGTAGAAATTATGATATTGGACGAGTTGTAATTGACTGGAATTCTGATGCAGGAAAAATGTACGACATTCAGGTATCAACAAACGGAACAGATTGGACAACTGTTTATAGACAACAAAAAGGATACGGAAATGCAGTTGCTAATGTACCAATGTTTGCCAATGCAAGATACGTTAGAATGTACGGATATACAAGAGTTGAAAGTGGTAGCGGATTTAGCATAAAAGAATTTAAAGTTTATGAATATAAGCAAGGAGACAGCAAAACAAGTTACACAATTGAAGATTTGCCAAAATCATATGTATCATCAAATGGAAAAGGAACGTACCTTTCTAATTCAATGTACAATGAGAAAGCAAAACTTCCTGTATACAAGGAAGATTCAGTAAAAAGTCCTGTTGACAGTAATGATTGGTGGCAGTCAATTTTAATTAACAAGTTTGGTAATTTATTATCAACACTTCCTCTTAAAACAAAATACTCAACAAAGGGACTTGCAGTTTTAACAGCAACAGAAGGCTGGCTACCGGACATGGGAGAAACGGATGTAAATGTTTCAGTTAATTCTGAAACAGAACCGGATTTCTACATTTTACCGGAGAATCTTGACACATCTTCAGCATGTGACAAGGTTGCAGATTACAGTGATTTTGCTGTAACAGCAGAGTTATGTGATGACAATCATGTGGCAATGAAGAGTACACATGTAAAAGGTTCACCATACGTTTACACAGAATATGGTGACACAGAAACAGTTTATATTTCATCTTCAAGTATCACATCAATTTTTGATGGAAATGGAAACGAGATTTTAGCAAATAATTTATCATCTATAAAAACAGACCATATTGGACTTGAAGTAACAGACAGCGACAACAAGGCAAAAACAAAAACTTCAAAAAGTTATTATTGTTTAACAGTGCCTGAAAATACAACATTTAAGAAAATCGGAAGCTATATTAGAATTACTTTCCCTGGAAAGAATGGCTACATGTCAATTGGATCAATGTTAAATAAGTCACAGATTGAAAAATTCTACAGACATGGATATGCTTTCGTAACAGATACAAAGGTTACATATGATTACAACGATGGAACTTCAAAAATTACATCTAACTACAATGTAACAACAACATTAAAGAGAAATGGATTTACAAATGAAACAATTCTTTGTATGTTGCCACATCAGTGGAAGAATTCAACAGATGACAATAGCTCATTTGCAACATATACATCTGTAAGAGGTGACTTAAAAGCAATTGAAAGTAATTCATTTAAGACAACATCAGAGTTTGCAGGACTTCTTCCAACTTTTGCACTTCCAGCAGATTCACAGTTTGATGGCGAAGCATTACTTGGTTATTTAAATCAGTTAGAAGACGCAACTAAGAACTTAAATCCTGCAGGTGATGCATACTGGGAAGGTAAGAACTTACATCCACTTGGAATGGGAGTGCTTATGGCAGACCAGATTGGAGTAACAGATTTAAGAGACACATTCTTAAAGAGAATGAAGAAAATTCTTGTAAACTGGTTCACATATGATGGAAAAGATGATATTAGTTATTTCATTTACAATCAGAACTGGGGAACATTATATTACGAACAAAGTGAATTTGGTGCTAATGCTTCAATTTGTGACCACCACTTCACATACGGATACTTTATGTTTGCAGCAACAGTTCTTGCTACATACGATGAAGAATTTTACAACGATTACAAGGGCATGATCGAAATGATGATTAGAGATTATGCAAACCCTTCAGATAATGACAGTGAATATTGCAGATTCAGAGCCTATGATTTATATGAAGGTCATTCATGGGCAGGTGGTTATGCTGACAATGACTCAGGTAACAATCAGGAATCAGCATCAGAATCATTATTCAGCTGGGTAAGTATGTATCTTTGGGGTGTACTTACAGAAAATGACACATACAGAGATGCCGGTGTATTTGGTTTTACAAATGAAATGGAAGCAGTAGAGCAGTATTGGTTCGATTATGATAAAGACAACTGGATTGCACAGTGGCCATACGATGTAGTTGGTCAGGTTTACGGTGGAATAAACTTCTACGGAACATTCTTTGGTGGACAGCCATTATATGTATATGGTATTCAGTGGCTTCCAATTTCTGAATATTTAACATATTACGGAATGAACCAGACAAGATGTGCTGAAATTTATCAGGGACTTTTAAATGACACTGACATTGCAATGGACAAAGCAGTTAAGGCTGCAAACAAAGAAGGCAAGTCACAGGAAGAAATTGATAAGATGCTTAAGGAATATCCACAGGCAGACACAGGTTGGCAGCATATTACATGGCCATATTTATCACAGACAAATCCTGATCTTGCGTTAAACAAATTCCTTGCAAATGACACAAAGGTCCAGAAAACTGATACAGCTAATACATATTGGTTTATTAATTCAATGAAAGAATTAGGTGTTAAAACAACTGATATTGTAGCTACAGGAGACTGTTCAGCAGCAGTATACTACAATAAGACAACAAACAAATATACAGCAACAGTTTGGAATCCAACAAACAAGACAAAAGTTGTAACATTCAACAACAAATCAGGCAAAATCGGAACAGCTACAATTGGTGCAAAGGCACTTGTAAGTTTCGAAGTTTACAAAGATAAAGCATTTAATGTATCACAGGCTTCAACACCTGAAATTTCAGTCCCAACAGGAACATATGATGATACACAGTATGTAACTATTAAGACAGATACAGAAGGGGCAACAATTCATTATACAGTTGATGGCACAATGCCAACAAAATCATCGCCTGTATATAATGGAACATTTGCAGTATCAAGTACAGCTACTGTAAAAGCAATTGCTGTTAACGATGAATATATTACATCAGCAATGGCATCATCAACAATTACAGTTGACGGTACACCTGTTTCAAAGGATACAAATATTGCTTTAGGTAAAAATATTCAGGTTTCATCAGCGGAAAATGCAACTGTTGGTGGAGACAAGATTGTAGATAATGATACAAGCACAAGATGGTCTTCAGAATTTTCAGATGATCAGTGGTTTGTAGTTGATTTAGGAAAGAATTACACAATTAACAAGGTTACATTTAACTGGGAAGCAGCCTACGCAAAAGCATACAAAGTACAGACATCAACAGATGGAAACAACTGGAATACAGTTTACGAAACATCAAACTGTAAAGGTGGAGAAGAAAGTATTGTATTTGATGCAACAACATGTAGATATGTTAAGATGCAGGGTGTAAAACGTGCATTAGACTATGGATATTCTCTATGGGAAATGGGCATTTACGAAGCAGTAACAGTACAGGCTCCACAGTTTAGCTTAAGCTCAGGAACATACAAGGGAACACAGAATGTATCAATTTCAAGTAACACAAAGGGTGTTGAAATCAGATACACAACAGATGGTTCTACACCAAACAAGAATTCAAAATTATATGTTCCAACAGTTAAAATAAGTAAGAAAACAACAATAAAAGCAATTGCTTACAGAAAGGGCATGATTGATTCAGCAGTATCACAGGCAACTTATACTATAACAGGTGGCACAGAAACACCTGATGTACCGGATACACCTGAAGAAACAGATGCAAAAGCAATTACTAAAGGAATTACAGCTACAGCATCAGGAAGTGAAAGTGATGCAATGGCAGCAAAATACGCTGTAGACGGAAACACTGGTACACGTTGGTCATCAAATTTTGCAGACGATGCGTGGATTACTTTAGACCTTGGGAAAACATATAAAATTAGCAAAGTTGTATTTAACTGGGAGGGTGCTTACGGAAAAGCATACAAGATTCAGACATCAATGGATGGAAAAACATGGACAACGGTTAATAATGTGACAAATGGAAAAGGTGGAGAAGAAACAGTTCCATTTACACAGACTGAAGCAAGATATGTAAGAATGCAGGGTGTAGAGAGAGCCTTACCATACGGTTACTCATTATGGGAAATGACAGTTTACGGTATAGCATCAGGTTCAAGTGATACAAGCGTGCCATCAGGCACAAATGTTGCAAAAGAAGCTACAGCAACAGCGTCAGGAAGTGAAAGTGATGCAATGGCAACAAAATACGCAGTAGATGGAGATGATGGAACACGTTGGTCATCAAACTTTGCAGATGATGCCTGGTTAGCATTAGATTTAGGTGAAGCTTACACAATTAACAAAGTGTTCCTTAACTGGGAAGGTGCTTATGGAAAAGCATATAAGATTCAGACATCAATGGATGGAAAAACATGGACAACAGTTAAGAGCGTAACTAATGGAAAAGGTGGCAAGGAAACAGTTTCATTTGATGCCACAAAAGCAAGATACGTAAAATTACAGGGTGTAGAGAGAGGTTTACCATACGGATATTCATTATGGGAAATGGAAGTTTACGCAAAATAAGCAAAACTTATAAAATATTGTAAATGTTTAATAAATAAAGAAAAAAGTTAATAAAATTAACAAAACACTAAATTTACTTGTGTTTTTTATATTCAAATGATAAACTTTCCAATGAACAAGGACGTTCGACAATTATTTGTCGCACGTCCTTGTTTTGCTTTTTGGGACATTTTATCCCCCCCTTTTTTAAGTAAAATGTCTTAATTGGAGATTAGAAAAATATGTATAGGAAATGGAGGTACTTGTTATGAACTCAGGAGACACAGGGTTTATACTCATTTGCTCTGCGTTGGTGTTTTTTATGACACCGGGGCTGGCATTCTTTTATGGAGGTTTAGTTAGGAGAAAAAATGTGGTCAACACCATGATGGCAATTGTTATGATTATGGGACTGGCAACAGTTATGTGGGCTTTGTTCGGTTATTCATTGGCATTTGGCGGAAATCATGGAGGCATTATTGGTGACTTTAGATGGTTTGGATTAGAAGGTATAGGTTGGAATGTAGGACCGTATGCAGATTCAATACCAAATCTTGTATTTTGTGCATTTCAGATGATGTTTGCCATTATTACACCAGCTCTTATAACAGGAGCAGTAGTAGGCAGAATGAGATTCAAGGCTTTGTTTATTTTTATAGCATTATGGTCTTTGGTGATTTATTATCCATTGGCTCATATGGTATGGGGCCAGGGCGGACTTCTTTCTGAATTAGGTTCAGTAGACTTTGCAGGAGGTGACGTTGTACATATTAGTTCAGGTGTAACAGCCCTTGTACTCGCAATTGTTCTTGGAAGAAGAAAAGGTTACGAGCGAATGACATATAGAATCCACAACATACCGTTTGTTGTATTAGGAGCTACAATTCTTTGGTTTGGATGGTTTGGATTCAATGCAGGTAGTGCTTTAAAAGCAGATGGGCTTGCAGCCCATGCATTTATGACTTCAGCAATATCATCGGCAGCAGCCCTTTTGTCATGGATGTTTATTGATATGGTAAATGATAAGAAAACAACTTTGGTTGGTGCATCAACAGGTTTGGTACTTGGTTTGGTTGCCATTACACCAGGAGCTGGATTTGTACCAATTTGGGCATCATTTATTATTGGAGCATTAGTTAGCCCAATATGTTATTATGGCGTTATTTTAGTAAAGAAAAAATTAAAAATTGACGATGCACTTGATGCATTTGGATGCCATGGCATTGGTGGCATCTGGGGCGGCATCGCAACAGGAATTTTCGGTAAAAGTTCTATTAATTCAGTAGCAAAATGGGATGGCCTTGTATATGGCGAGTGGAGATTATTTGCAGCACAGATTGAAGGAATTCTCATTACAATAGCAATAGCTGTAGTGGGTACACTTATATGTGTTGGAATTGTAAGAATATTTACACCTCTTAGAGTAACAGACCGTGAAGAAAAATTAGGGCTTGATATTTCCCAGCATGGAGAAAGTGCATATCCAAGTTTCAACGGTATGGACCAGTAAATTGTGGAGTAGAAATATTTATATTGGAAATAGTTGATTATTAGGAGGATTAAATCATGATAATGAAAATAGATGCCATTGTCAGAGAAGAAAAGTTTGAAGATGTAAAAAACGCTTTGATGGACATAGAAGTAAATGGTCTTACTGTTTCACAGGTTATGGGCTGTGGATTACAGCGAGGCTACAAAGAAATTGTAAGAGGTATGGAAGTTGAACCTCAAATGCAACCTAAAATTAAATTTGAAATAGTTGTTTCATCTGAAGAATGGGCAGATAAAACTATAGATGCCATAAAAAAAGCTGCTTACACAGGAGAGTACGGAGACGGTAAGATTTTCTGCTATCCTGTAGAAAAAGCTGTAAAAATAAGAACAGGTGAAACAGGCTATGATGCAATTCAGCGTCAGGAATAAAAAAGTAAGGAGATGTGTAAAATGATTATTAAGGTAGAAGCAATTGTCAGAGAAGAAAAAGCAGAGGATGTTATTGCAGCATTAGATCACATTCAGGTAAACGGTGTTACAGTAACAAAGGTTGAAGGTTACGGCGCACAGAGAGGTGCTGATAACTGGGTTAAAGGCATGAAACTTGAAACAAAAGTAAGACCTAAAGTTAAAGTCGATGTAATTGTATCATCTGAAGATTGGGCAGACTTAACAGTAAGAGCCATTCAGAAAGCTGCCTACACAGGAGACTATGGAGATGGAAAGATTTTTACTTATGAAGTAAGAAGCGCACAGAAAATCCGTACAGGTGAGACAGGTTATGATGCAATACAGCAGCAGGAATAATTTAGGTATATAAATAAATAAAAGCACAGTAGCTTTATTGAAAAGCAGACAATGAAACTCATTAAAAAATGGACTATATATGTAATTGATCGTGGTAATATGAAAATCGTATAAGTATTACGACAAACTTTAAAGTCTTACATTTAGTGAGAAAGATTGTCTGCTTTTTATATGTAATTTCTTATTACATATAAACGTTCTACTGGAGATAGATTCTGGCACGAAAGGAAAAATATTGCTAAAGAAACACGTGCTTAGGGCGTAAATATAAATAAAAAATATTTTTATACAAAAAGTGCATTGACTAAAACATAATAAAATGTTACAAAATATATGAGAAAGGCGAAAGCCGTAAAAAGAAGGAGATTATATAAAATGAGAAAACTTAAGGACAAACTATTAGAATTAAGCCACAATAAAGGTTTAATCAAAGTAAGAAACTACAAAAAAGGATATGTGAGAAAAGGAATAACTGCCTTATTTTTAGCATTAACCCTTACAGTATCGTCTTTGGGAAGTGGAGATTTGTATGCTGTAAAAGCAGGTAGCAGTTGGCTTGATAGTAACATTTATGATGACGAAGATGAAGATCAGGAAATTACTATTGTAAATAAGGGTGAGCTTAAAGAAGATATGGAGGTGAAGCTTATAGGACCGGAAAACTGTATGTACAGATATTCTTTTGTCCCAAAGGAAACAGCCATATACACTTTCTATACAGTAGGTAGTTCAGCTACTTATGTTCGTTTGTATGACTCAAATGGAACACAAATACAAAGTGGCGGGAATAGTAGCAAGGTATTTCGTTTAAACTGTTGCATAAGTAAGAAGTTAATTGGAGGGGAGATGTATTATTTTGATTTACAGGAGAGTAATTTTCACTCAATTGCATGTAATGTAATAGTTAAACAAATGGATATGGATGAGACATATAGCTGTACCAAAGATATTGATAACTATGGATTACATGATCAGGAAATACAGTTTGAACCGGTGCTATATAATGTTATTGGTGAGGAAATAAAGAATCCAAAAAACATAACATATTTATGGTATAAAGGGGACGTTGATGAGGATGAAAAAGACGACAATATATGTTTAGGCACAGATAAGAAATTTAAGACAAAATGTGATGGATATGCCGATTGCCGTGAATATTCAGCATTGGTGTATAAAAATGAAAAGTTCTTTGAAAAAATATATTGCCAGACAAAGGTAATAGAGTACAAATATACAATGAACCAAGGAGAAAAGTTGGAAGATTTAGACGAGTATACAACATTATTAGAGTTTACTCCCGAAAAATCAGGTTATTATAAGCTATATACAACAGGACTTAATACAGGAACCTTGCGTTTGTATAAAGACAAAGACTACACAAAAAATTGTAAAAATTACGTTGCGATGGCAGAAGAAAATGCAGAAGACTGTAAAAATGTCACCATAGAATATTATTTAAAAGCAGGGGAAACATATTCTTTTATAATGGAATATTTTTATTATAATGTAAGGATGTCAGTAGCCATTAATTTTGTAGGAGATGAAACCTCAACTACAGAAAAGAAAGAAAATAATGAAACATCTTCAAAGGTTGGTGAGTTGCCTTCAAAGGAAACTGGCATTTCAGAGAGAACAGATTCTCAGGTTCGTCCTACAACCGGAAACGTAACAGTAAAAGCACCGGTAAAAGTGAAAATCAAAAAAGCATATAAAAAGAAACAGAAAAACAAAAATAAAACTAAAATTTGTTTACTATTTAATAAAGTAGGAAATGCAAACAAATATGAGATTAAAATAAGCGACAACAAGAAATTTAAAAAGAAAAAAACTAAAACAAAATTAAGTAGGAAAACAAGTTACACATTTAGTGGATTGGCAAAAAGTAAAAAGTATTACATAAAAGTAAGAGCTATTAAAGTAATAGGCAAAAATAAAAAATATGGCAAGTGGAGTAAAGTTTATATTGTAAAATAATACAAATTATTAATATCCATTATTTATGGCGGATTGCTTAAAAATTCTATAAATGTTATAATGTCTAAAATACGGCTTAGTGTTTGCTAGTTTGAAAGGAAAGTATGATATGAAGGATTATATTATTAGTTGTTGTTCAACTGCGGATTTAACAGAAGAGCATTTTAAGGACAGAGATATTGAATGTGTTTTTTTTCATTATGAACTTGATGGAAAAGAATATTTAGATGATTTGGGAAAATCAATGAGTTTAGATGATTTTTATCAGGCAATGATTGATGGAGCAGAAACCAAAACATCTCAGGTAAATGCAGAAGAATACGAGGCACATTTTAGGGAATTTTTAGAACAGGGACTTGATGTATTGCATGTGACATTGTCATCAGGAATTTCAGGCACAATTAACTCTGCATTAGTTGCAAAGGCTAATTTGGAAGAAGAATTTCCTGACAGAAAAATTTATGTTGTTGATTCATTGGCAGCATCATCCGGGTTCGGTTTATTAATGGACAAGTTGGCTGATTTAAGAGATCAGGGAAAAACAATAGATGAAGTATATCAGTGGGCTGAAGAAAACAAAAAAAGAGTAAATCATTGGTTCTTTTCTACTGATTTAACATTCTACATTAAAGGTGGAAGGGTTTCAAAAACTTCCGGTATTGTAGGCGGTATACTTGGTATATGTCCATTGCTTAATGTGAATTTTGAAGGAAAATTAATTCCAAGAGCAAAGATTAAGGGCAAGAAAAAAGTATACAAGGCTATTGTGAAAAAGATGGAAGAATTGGCTGACAATAGATTAGAATATAATGATAAAGTTTATATAAGTAACTCAGCTTGTATGGAAGATGCTAAGGCTGTTGCAAACTTAATAGAAGAGAAATTTCCGAATACAAAAGGGAAAATTGAAATATACAATATAGGAACAACAATTGGCAGTCATACAGGTCCGGGAACAGTAGCATTGTTCTTCTGGGGCGACGAAAGAGTTGATTAAGTGCATTTATAGATTTTAAGAATGGAGAAAATAATGAAGATAGCAATTTTAACAGATAGTAATGCTGGAATTGATATAAATGAGGCAAAGGAACTTGGTGTATATTTAGCTTACACACCAATAATTATTGAAGAGGAAACTTTTTATCAGGAAGATGGTTTGACTAAGGAAAAATTTTACGCAGAATTGAAATCAGATAAAAACATAACAACATCTATGCCCTCTCCAGGAGATATAATGGATAGATGGGATAAGTTATTAGATGAAGGTTATGAGCAGATAGTTTATATTCCACTATCAAGTGGCTTGAGCAATTCATGCCATGCGGCAATTCAGTTATCAGAGGAATATGATGGCAAAGTTCAGGTAGTGGATAACCATAGAATTTCTGTTACTATGCGTCAGGCTGTTTTAGATGCAATCTGGATGGCTGATAATGGAAAAGATGCAAAGGAAATCAAAGAAGCACTTGAGGCAAATGCCTTTGATTCAATAATATATCTTACTGTTGATGATTTAAAATATTTAAAGAAAGGTGGACGAGTTACACCGGCAGCGGCAGCTCTTGGAGCAGTTTTAAATATTAAACCTGTCTTAAGAACTGTTGGAGAAAATTTTGACGCAGTAGATAAGGTTAGAGGTAGCAAGCGTGCAATTTCAAAAATGCTTGATTACACAGAAGAATATGTAAACAAACTTTTAGAAAATAATGATACATCTAAGATTCGAATTGGTGCAGCAGGAACTTTTGAAAAAGAAGAAGACGCTAACAGCTGGCTTGAACAGGTAAAAGAAAGATTTCCTAACATACCTGATATTTATTATGATCCGTTATCACTTGTTGTTGGGGTTCATACAGGTCCTGAAGCAGCAGGAATTGGCGTAAGTTTAATTTTGAGAGAAGAATAATAATGAGTTATAAATTTTTTTCAAACAAAGAGTGTGAGTATTATCCATGCCACAAAATAGCAGAAGGAGAAGAATTTAACTGCCTATTTTGTTTTTGCCCGTTGTACTCAATGGGAGAAAAGTGTGGCGGAAACTTTACAATTCTTAGCAACAACATAAAGGATTGCAGTAATTGTACTTTTCCACATAGAAAAGATAATTATGACAAGGTAATTGAAAAATTATCAGGCAATTAATTACAGGAAATATAATACGAAAAACATAAATAAATGTTTCACTAGGAATACACCCTGGTGCAAAAAGAATATAGTTGCGTGGTAACACGCACTCAGTACTTAGAATGTCGCTTGCGACATTCTTTTCTTTTAATAAAAATGACAAAATTTCAGTAATGTATAAAAATATATATTTTATACATAAAATAGAGTATACTAATAAACAGTGACAAATTAACAATAATACAAAGGGGAGGAGAAAATGTTAAGAATTGAAAATTTAACAAAGAAGTTTGGAGACAAGAAGGCAGTTGATAGTCTTTCTTTACATATTGAGCCTGGTGAGATTTATGGCTTTATTGGTCATAATGGTGCAGGTAAAACAACAACTATTAAGTCGATAGTAGGAATTTTGAAATTTGATGAAGGTGAAATTCTTGTGGATGGCATGTCTGTGAAAGAGAACCCGATTGAATGCAAGAAGAAAATAGCGTACATACCTGATAATCCGGATTTATATGAATTTATGACAGGTATCAGTTATTTGAATTTTATTGCAGATATTTATAATGTAAGTTCACAAGACAGAACTGAAAGAATTAAGAAATATGGTGATTTGTTAGAATTAACTGATGATTTAGCACAGCCTATTAGTGCCTACTCTCATGGAATGAAACAAAAACTGGCAATTATTTCAGCCTGGATTCACAATCCAAAACTAATAATAATGGATGAACCATTTGTAGGTTTAGATCCAAAATCTTCTCATATTTTAAAAGAAATGATGAGGGATGTGTGTGACAAAGGTGGGGCAATTTTCTTTTCAACTCATGTGTTGGAAGTGGCTGAAAAATTGTGCGATAAAATTGCAATTATAAAAAATGGCCAGTTAATTAAATCCGGCACAATGGAAGAAGTGAAGGGTGACGAATCTTTAGAGGCAGTATTCCTAGAAATGGAGGCTGAACAATAATGATAAAAGCCCTATTAAAAAAGCAACTTAGGGAAGTTATATCTCTAATGTTTCGAAATAAGAAAAATGAACAGAAAATGTCAAAAACAAAAATGGCATCATACATAATTGTATACACAGTTTTGTTTGCAATTGTAGCTGTAGTGTTTTTTAGTATGGCAAATATATTCTGCAAGCCATTTTTACAGGTAGGATTGGATTGGCTGTACTTTGTTATAATGGGAATGGTGGCGATTACATTTGGAGTAATTGGAAGTGTATTTAACACTTATGCAAGCTTGTATCAGGCAAAAGACAATGATTTGCTAATGTCACTTCCAATCCCGGCACTATATATATTGCTAATTAGAGTTGCCGGAGTGTATATTGTAGGTTTGTTTTATCAGTTGTTAGTAATGATACCAACAGCAATAGTATACTTTTTTAATGCAGACATAACTGTGGAAAGAATTATCGGTTGTATTGTAATTACAATAATGAATTCGCTGTTTTTACTGGCAATGTCATGTATATTAGGCTGGATAGTGGCAGAGGTTAGTTCCAGATTGAAATTCAAAAATCTGGTGACAGTAATCGTGTCCGTAGCGTTCTTCGGAATTTACTATTATATATCGTATAAAGCTTATGATGTAATGCAGGGGATAATTGCTCAGGCGGCAGTTGTTGGAGAAAAAATAAAAGGGGTAGCATATCCGTTGTATGCAATGGGTAAGGGAGCTACCGGTAATGTGAAATATATGGCAATATTTTCGCTAATGGTTCTAATTTTGCTGGCAGTTGTAATTTTTGTTTTGGCAAAAAGTTTTTTCAACATAGCTACTGAAAACAAAGGCGAAAAGAAAAAGGTTTATAAAATAAAAACTGAAAAGCAAAAAAGCGTCTCCAAAGCATTACTGTTTAGAGAGTTAAAAAGATTTACTTCAAGCGCAGTGTATATGTTAAATTGCGCACTAGGCTGTTTATTTATAATAGTCATAACAGTAGCAGTAGTAATAAAAATAGATGAAATAAACAGGCTCATAAGCCTTACAGGCATTAGAAGTGTATATCTTAGTTTTGGTATAACTTTGATGATTTGTGCAGTTATGTCAATGAACGATATTACCGCACCATCAATTTCTCTAGAAGGAAAAAGTATATGGATTGCGAAAACATTGCCTGTGGACACTTGGCAGATTTTGAGAGCAAAATTAAAACTTCATAATATAATAACAATCACACCTATGGTTATATGTAGTGTGATACTGGGCATTGAATTTAAACTATCAATATTGCAGATAATATTAGTTACAGTTGTACCCGTTATTTTCGTAATGCTTAATGGTGCGTTGGGCCTGATAATTAATTTGAAAATGCCAAATTTAAACTGGGTTACTGAGGCGGCAGCCGTAAAACAAAGCTTTGGTGTATTTCTTGCAATACTTTTAGCATGGGCAATGATTGCAGTAATGGCAGTGGTGTATTTGAAAGTATGTGTAGATTGGATAGGTGCGGATACATATTTAGGCATTCTAGTATTAGTGCTTCTATGCTTACTACTTATTGCATATAAGTGGTTAAAAGATAATGGGACAGAAATATTTAGAAATCTTTAGTTTGCATAGAAATATTATTAAAAAAGAACCTGTATACAATTTTATGTTAAGTCTTTACCGGATTACAAAAATCAGTAAGGAGAGTAGTATATAAAAATTGTATACAGGTTCTTTAATATTTAAATAATTAATCAGCAAATTTTACTTTTTTAACTTTGCTCCACTTGCCGTCACAGTATTTATTGTAGCCTTTTACTCTAATGTAGTAGTTTTTTGTTTTTGGTTTCTTCTTTAATTTAAAAGAATTTTTTGAAGCTTTCTTAATAGTTACAGTTTCAACATCATCCTTAAATTTTTTGTCAGGTGAATATTGAATCATATAGCCTGCGTCATATTTGGAAGATTGTTTTTTCCACTGTAATTTTATGCTCTTTGTCTTTTCAATTATCTCAGTAAAAAATCCTTTTGTAGGAATCGGTAATTTTTCTGTTTTAAGAGAAATTGTTCTACTCCACTTGCCGTCTCCAATATTGCTTTTAAAAGCACGAACAGAGAAATAATATTTCTTATTAAAAGAAAGACCTTTTATCGTAGTGCTTAAATTCTTTTCGTTATTAAAAATTTTGTATTTAACATTTTTCTTAAAACTTTTACTGGTTGAGTATTTCAAATAATAACCGGTAACATTTTTTTGACCTTCCCAGCCAAGTTTGATTTTGTTAAGTTTAACAGTCTTAGTTTTTATGGCTTCCTTTTTAGGAAGAATCATAAATGTGGTTGTGCAGGTACCTACAAACTTTTTATCTAATCCCGTAAGTTTAACCTTGGCAACACCGGGATTTTTATTTGAAGAATATTTAATCTTATATTCGGAAGGGGAAACTACCTTGCCATTTACAACTAAAGAAACACTAGGAGTAATTGCTTTTCCCTTTGATCTGAAGACCTTGGAAGATAAAGCAATGGTTCCGTTCTTTATACATGTGTACTTGATACTTTCCTTATTAGGTGTTGAAATTTTTCCGTCTATAAAATTAAATACAACATCCTTATTGGTTGTTCTGTAAACCTTAACGAACTGCAAAGCAAGTCTTTTTAAAACAGAAGCTCTTGGAAGTCTTGCTGTTGAAGCTCTTGAAGAAGAAATTATTGCGTATTGCGGCTGAACGGCCTTTATAAAAGCGGTACAGGATGATGAACCGGCACCATGGTGACCAACTTTTAAGACGTCAGCCTTAAAATTATACCCTTTAGCAAGTAACTGCTTTTCCATTGTTGAAGGCAAATCGCCTGTAAGCAAAAGGGATTTACCACCACAGGTTACTCTTAGAACAATACTGCATTCATTGTAAGTTGTTCCCTGAAAACCATCATAAACAACAGTTACAGTCGCATCTCCAAGCTTCCAAGATTCTCCATCAATAGGATTTCTGTAAGGACAGCCCTTTTCCTTTACGCTATTAATGAATTTTGAATAAGTTTTGTTACCTTTAACGCAAGGCGAATAGAAAACCTGTCCAACTTCATATTTCTCAAAAATTTTATTGAAGTTACCAACATGGTCTCCGTCAGGATGAGTGGCAACTACATAATCTATTTTATTATCAGGTATATTTAATTTGCTAATATAATTGGCAACTAACTCAGATGCACTTGGTGGACCTGAATCAACAATCATGTAATGTCCCTTGCTCTCAACTACAAGGGCATCACCTGAGCCAACATAAATAGAATGAAATGTCATTTCGTTGTCGTTAGCCGATACGTGCATAGTGTAAAAACATGTTGAACATAATAATATGGCTAACACAAATAAAAGTTTTTTTAAAGTTACATAAGCTGTTTTCATTTTTCTTTTTTATTACTATTTAATAAGTAAGAAAATCTTATAAAAGCATTTCATCAGAAAAATACCATAAGTATAAATCAAATATTCATGACCATTAAAATTGAAAAATCAATTTAGCATAAATTATGCATTAACGGCTTTTTCATAAGATTGTTCTAAATAGTAATATACCCTCCTTAAAATTATCCAAAAAATTAGAATATCAATTACTAAAAGTCCTTCAGAAAATTTGCCTAAAGACTGTAAAGCACTATAGTCTGAACCAATCCAAAATACAAAAGTATTTAGGACTATAAGTACCATAGACACAAACCATGTGATTTTTCCCCATTTTCTTTCGTCTCTGCAACATACATCAGGACACATTGCAAATAACCCGCCTGTAAATAAAAAGGTGGTTAAAATAATTGAACACATATAAGCTATTCCAATAAACATGGCTAAATTACATAATAACAAACCATTGAAAACAAAAGGAAGTGCTTTTAATAGTATGTGCAATATTAAGCCACAAAATGTACTTAAAGAACCATAACTGAATTTTTTATTTACTTTTTTTAATAAAAAACATGCAATAAAAATTAAGATAAATCCAAGCCCATCATTGAAAATGTCAATATGTACAGTTCCAAAATATACTTTGTCGATTACCTTTGTCTGGGTTGTGCCTGTAGAATCCGTAGTGCCGGAAACCAAAGGTGTTTTTTCTAAGGCTGAATCAGAAGAACCAGAAGTATCAATAAGCTTATAAGTACATTTAGCACCATAGTTTGATGCAATATTGTAGTATTGAAATTCTCCAATAACATTATTGGAATTACTATAGTCATGTGGATACTTGACGCCTGTAGATACATCCACATCAAGTGCTAACAAAATAAATCCTATAGCCAATAGTATAAAGGCTAATTTAAACTTTGATTTCATTAATAATACCTCCGCCGTAGTATTTTAATTACAAAAAACGTTCCAAAACTCTAATGTATGTAATTATATATTAAATATAGGTAGAAAAGCAACATTATTACATTGTAAAAAAGGAAGAATGTAGTATAATTAAGAAGATTTTAAGTAAAAAACTAGCTTTAAAAATTAAAATGCAATGAGCAGGAGGAAATGAAATGAAGAAAATAATGACAAAAAGCTTATCATTATTCTTAGCTGTAGTTATGGTAATAAGCTGCATAACTGTAAGCAAACCAAACAGAGTTAATGCTGACAGTACAGCGTACACAATCAAGGTTAATTTAGGAACAAACTGTACAACAGTTTACAAAAACGGAAAAGCCATCAAGGCAATGATTTGTTCTCCAAGTAATGAAACACCAACAGGAACATTCTATGTACCTGTAAAATACAGATGGCATGAAATGATTGGAAACTGTTATGCACAGTATTGTACAAGAATCTGTGATCAGATTTTATTCCATTCAGTTTGGTATTACAAGAAGGGCGATAAGTCAACAATGTCTGTTGCAGCCTACAATGTAATGGGACAAAAGGCATCTCATGGATGTGTAAGACTTTTATGCAAAGACTCAAAATGGATTTATGACCATTGTGCAGTTGGAACAAAAGTAGTAATTTTCTGGGGCAAAAAAAGTGATGATCCAATAAAACGTCCATCATTTACACCAATTACAAACGGAAAATTCACAGATTGGGATCCAACTGATCCAGATCCAAAGAACCCATACAAGAAAAAAGTTCCTACGGTCAAAGCTAATAAGACTAAAATCGAATTTGGTACAAAAGTAAAATTAAAGAATTTAGTATCAGCAAAAGACAGTGCAGGAAATGCAATTGCCAAGAAGAAAATTAAGACAAAAGGAAAAATAAACACAAACAAGCTTGGTACATACAAAGTTAAATATACTGTAAAAGATTCTCTTGGAAACAAGGTTACAAAAACATTTAAGTTTAAGGTTGTAGATACAAAGGCACCTGTAATTAGCGGTGCGGCAGATAATAAAGATGTTGCTCAGGGTAGCAAAGCTAACGTTTTAACCGGTGTTACAGCAAAGAGTGTACCGGGAAAAAATTTAACATCAAAGATTAAAGTTTCTGTTAAATATAAGAACAAAAAAGTTTCTGTAAAGAAAGGTAGCGTAAAATTCTCAAATAAAGGAACATATAAAATTACATATAGTGTAAAAGGCAGAAACAAAAAAGAAGCTAAGAAAACTGTTAAATATACAGTAAAAAGTCATAAAGTTAAGCTTACATTAACAACTTCAAAGGTAACTTTAGTTCAGGGTACAAATGCAGAATTTGGTTATACTTATGTTAAGAGCTTAAAGACTTATGATGACAAAGATTTGAAAATCAAAAAATATGTTACATACACAGGAAAAGTTGACATGAACAAGCCTGGTAAATATGTAATTATATACAAGGCTCAGTACAAAAATCAGACTTACACAGCAGTAATAAAGAAGCTTACAGTTACAGTTAAGGCAAAACCAGCAACACCGGAACAGCCAACAACACCGGAACAGCCAACAACACCGGAACAGCCAACAACACCTGAAACAACAACTACAGCTCCTGAAACAACAACTCAGGCAAAGTAGGCGTAAAGAGGTAAATATGTATTCTTATAAAAAAAGAGTAAGTTTTAGTGAAATTGGAAAAGACGGTATAGTTCCTTATTATGGAATATTGTATAATTTACAAGATTGTAGCACATTTCAGTCAGAGGATTTAGGAATTGGCATTAGCTACTTAAAAAAACACCACAGGGCGTGGGTACTTTTAGCTTACAAAATACAGATTTTTAAGGATTTAAGATTTGGTGAAGAAGTTGAAGTTGGCACAAGTCCGTTAAATTTTCACAAGGTAATGGCAACAAGACAGTTCTGGATTAAGGATGCAAATGGTGGGTACATTGTAAAGGCTGAATCTATTTGGAGTCTGCTTGATACAGAAAAGCGCATGCCCGTAAGAATAACTGAAGGTGACATTTCCAAGTACCAATTAGGTGAGGCTTTTGACTCACTTAAAGTGTCAAGAAAATTAAAGTTTCAGGGAGAAAGAGAAGTTCTTGGAACAACAAAGGTTTTCAAAAGTTTCATAGACACAAATGGTCATTTAAACAATGCAGATTATATGCGGATTGTTGAACAGTTTCTGCCAAAGGGAAAAAAATATAATCAGATTGAAATTGTATACAAAAAGGAAGCTTTAATAGATGAAGAAATAGTGTGTGTGGCTTACAATAATCAGGATTATCTTGGCATAAATCTTGAAAGTGCTGACGGTCAAATACATGGACAAATAAAATTAAAAAATATTTAGGTAAGAAACAGTTTGCAGATGTCTGTAAACTGTTTCCTGCCCCTTGGAGGAGAATCTAATGGAATTAGGAAAGACATTAAAATTAAGAGTGGTAAAGAAAACAGATTTTGGTATTTATTTAGGAACTGAGGATGATAAGGTTCTTTTACCAAAAAACGAGGTGCCACAGGGAACGGAGCTTGGAGATACTGTAGAAGTTTTTATTTGCAGGGACTCAAAAGACCGATTGATTGCTACAATTCACAAGCCGGTAGCAGAAGTTGGAGAAACTGCTTATGTTGAAGTAAAGGAAATAACTAAGTTTGGGGCGTTTCTTGACTGGGGCCTTGGAAAAGATTTGTTTCTGCCTTATAAGGAACAGACAACAAACATTAAAGCAGGCGACAAAATTTTAGTGGGCATCTATACAGATAAAAGTGACAGATTATGCGCCACAATGAAAGTGTACAACTACCTAAGCTGCAATTCCACATACGAGGAAGAAGATATTGTAAAAGGCGTTGTATATAATTACAATCCAAACTATGGAGCCTTTGTTGCGGTTAATAATAAATACCACGGTCTGATTCAGACAAAAGAACTTACAATGAAAGTTCATGTAGGAATGGAAGTGGAAGCCAGAGTTAAAAGTGTTCGACCTGATGGCAAGCTGGATTTGGCTCTTAGAAAAAAATCATATTTGCAAATAGAAGAAGATGCTGAAAAAATATTGCAGTTTATGAAAGAAAATGGCGGAAAAATTGACTACACAGACAAGGCATCACCGGAGGTTATTAAGCGTGATTTTAACATGAGCAAAAGTGAATTTAAGAGAGCTATTGGCAGATTGCTCAAAGAACACCAAGTAATTATTGGTGAAAATAACATATTTATAGAGAAATAGCAGTAGCCATATGCAAAATATACAAAGATTTTTTTGTTATTTTGTTTATTTGCCATATAGTATTTTCCTACGATGTGATTTAGAATATCAACATACAAAAGGTAGTGAAAACTATTTCTAGGAGGAAAAGATATATGGCAAGTTTATCATTAAGAAATATCTGCAAAGTTTATCCAAACGGATTTGCAGCAGTTAAGGATTTTAACCTTGAAATTAAGGACAAGGAATTCATCATCTTCGTAGGACCATCAGGTTGTGGTAAGTCTACAACACTTAGAATGATCGCAGGTCTTGAAGAAATTTCATCAGGGGAATTATACATTGGGGATAAGTTAGTAAATGACGTAGAACCTAAGGATAGAGATATCGCAATGGTATTCCAGAACTACGCATTATATCCACATATGACAGTATATGATAACATGGCATTTGGTCTTAAGTTAAGAAAAGTACCAAAGGCTGAACAGGAAAGATTAGTTAAAGATGCAGCTAAGATTCTTGACCTTGAACAGTTACTTGACAGAAAGCCAAAGGCTTTATCAGGTGGTCAGAGACAGAGAGTTGCTATGGGACGTGCAATCGTTCGTAATCCTAAGGTATTCCTTATGGACGAAC
>OGZX01000363.1_pt1 | contig 54948 bp, 57 predicted proteins | sample 1576881 | NCBI WGS metagenome assembly OGZX01 (sample SAMEA3541542, study PRJEB24748) | human gut metagenome | biome: human gut; feature: human-associated habitat; material: faeces | place: China | collected 2012 | reverse complement strand
GCGCGGAGGGGGCTCGGGGGATACTTCCCCCGATAACCTCATGCAATAAAAATATAGGGTGAGGTGGGGCGACCTCGCGGCTCTGTGGCGCCAGCGCTGACAACGCTTCGGCTATCGGCGGTGTCTCTACGCTCAATGTGAACAACCCGCCGTCTAGGACGAACTGGAACTACGGCTGCGGCCTATCTTATCTAAGAGAAATCTTTGCAATGCCCTGCCCCATCCTCAGCCCTTGCTGAAAATTTCCCGATAAAGGGCCGGGAGAGTAGATTGCGAAATCCCGGTAGGAGATAAGAAAATGAAAACCTTTGATAATTTGCTAGAATCATCCCTCACACCTCAGACGGTGTGCAAATGTATGCTCGATGCTGCAAAAGGCAAGCTGCGGAGGCGCGAGGTACTCGATACTTTTCGACGCTTTGACAAGACATATGAGACAGTCACGGCTTGCGCGAGGAGCCCGGACTTTGTACCGCGCGAAGATAATATCCACCGCATCGTGGATGGCACAAATCACAAGGTGCGTGAGATTGAGAAGCCGATGTTTTGCCCAGAGCAGATACTGCATCATGTGCTTATGGAGCCTTTTCAATGCATTGTGATGCACGGCCTTTATGAGCAGGTCTACGGCTGTATGCCAAAGGTGTACCAGACGACGGCAGGCGGCAAAGTCATCGTGCGCAAGTACGGGCCACATGCTGCAATATATCAGCTGCGTAAGTGGGTACAGACCGGCCGAAAGGTATATGTCGCAGAGCTTGATGTGCACCATGCTTATGACTCGGTCGATATCGTGATACTCATGCAAGAGCTGCGGCGTGTCATCAAAGACGAGCAGTGGATGAGCCTAATCGGGCGATTCTTGCATGCAGAAGAGCCCGGGCATAATGGGCTCAAGCTCGGGCACTATACAAGCCCGTGGCTCTTCAATTTTTATCTCAAGCGATTTGACCACTTCGTGGCGGCGCTCGATGGCGTGCGGTATCTGCGTTTTGCCGATAATATTTTCCTCGTCGGCCACAATAAGCGCAAAACCCGTCGGGCTGTCGATGCTATACGAGCATACCTGCACAACAATCTCAAGCTGGAGCTCAATCGCTCGGCACAAGTGTACCGCTTTGAGTATATGGACAAATATGGAAAAGTGCGAGGCAGAGCAGTAAATGCGCTCGGCGCTGTCATACACTACAATCGTGTGACACTGCGCAAGCAGATCTTGCGCGGGATGCGCCGCAAGGCGATACGCATTGATCACAAGCAAAGAGCTACATGGTACGACGCATCATCGCTCTTCTCGCGCATCGCATGGGTGCGCCACACGGATACCTACGGATATTATCAGCGACATATTAAGCCACACATCAATACAAGACAGCTCAAGCAAAAGCTCAGAAATTACAGCCGGGCAAGTCGTCCGGCTGCGGAATCAAGGAGGAAGATCGTATATGACGGATTGGACAAGAGTGCAAGGCTCGCAAGAGAGTGAGCCAGCAGCATGGGATACGACAACGAGCGACCATGTCGTCTATCAGCGTCGCAATGTCAAGCAGGTCGAGACCACGAATATGGATGGCTCGACGACTAAGCTCTGGGAATACGAAGAACGCCAGCTCACGCCCGCAGAGTACGAGGAGGAGCACGCGAAGGAAATCAAAACAGCGCTTGAGCAGAGCGCGGCACAAATAGCCTACGTTGCCATGATGAGCGATGTGAACTTGCCAAACAAGGTGGAAGGAGACGAAAAACAATGAGTAGATGGTACACGAAAATCAAGGGATGGTACAAAGCCGGCTGGTGGACAAAGAAAATGGTCAAAAACGCCGTCGTGAAAGCAAAAATTACAGCCGACGAATATAAGACAATTACGAGTGAAGACTATGTCGCTGATTGAAATTATTGATGCGCAATGCGAAATCATCAAGATGCAGAGCAAACTAATAAACGAAATGGCCGTTGAAATCGGCCAGGGAAATATTTTTGCAGAAGAGATGGAATGTATTAACTGCTTAAAAGAAAGAATCGAGGCGCAAGATGAATGAAAATGAATTAGTAGCAAAGCTTGATAGAATCGAGCAGCAGCTGACAAATCTCAACCGTGACGTGGTGATGGCCATTGAATCCGGGAAGTCCGCACATCACCGTATCGATGATCTCAAACATGACATTTGCTGGACCCTGGGGACAAGCGTAACCGTCGTTGGTATTTTTGCATCAGTGCTGACGTCGGTGCTGCAGCATGTTTAAGGAGGGAGGCCGATGATTGATAAAATTAACATAGCAGACTGTTTAACGATTATCGGGTTAGTAGCAGCACTGATATTGTCAATTTTTTACGGACTAAACGAACTGGCAATGTCTATAGCATCGGGCCTGCTGGGATATATCGGCGGGAGTATAAAAACTTCCGCCGGCAGAAAGGAGGATAATACACATGGCTAAGAATTTAAATTTTAGCGATGCACTATCGCTATTAAAAGAAGGCATTAAAGTATGCCGAATTGGCTGGAACGGGAAGGGCATGTTTTTGTACTACGTACCAGCGGGAAGATACGCCCCGCGCACAGCCGCGGGAAAGAAATTGGCCGGGCCAGATGGAAAAGTTAATTATGGCGGATATATCGCAATGAAGACCGCCCAAGGAAATGTGGTACCGTGGCTTGCAAGTCAAACAGACGTTTTGGCAGAAGATTGGATTATATACTTATTTGAAGATGAATTAGTACAGGGGGTACGATAAATGAGAGTATATATTAACCCAGGGCATGACATCGACTACGACAGCGGCGCGGTCAATCCCGATAGCGGACTTAGGGAGTGTGACGTAGCCGTAAAAATAGGAACGGCAGTAAAAACATACTTAGAAGCAGCAGGCTGTGAATGTCGGCTTTTACAGTCCGACAATCTTTACTACGACAGCAGCTACGACGATCGTCCGGTCGCGGTATGCGCGGACGCAAACGACTGGCCCGCAGATATCTTTGTCAGCATCCATTGCAATGCCGCCAACGGGATGGCCCGCGGTACAGAGGTAGAGTGCTACAGCTACAGGAGCGACGGCGGGAACCTCGCGCAGTGCATCAGAAACCAGATTGTCGGCGCGCTTGGTACCGTAGACCGCGGCGTCAAAGAGATGCCGGGACTCATCGTACTGCGTCATACCGACATGCCAGCCGTACTCGTAGAGACGGCATTTATCGACAATGACGATGACGCCGACTTGCTCGTCAATAAATGGGATGACTTCGCCCGTGCTATTGCCCGCGGCGTCACAGACTATGAATGTAGCTTACAGTAATTTATATAAAACAGGAGGATAAAAAATGGATAAGCAGGAAATTTTAGACACAATGGCGCAGAAAGCAGCAGAAATCGCGAAAGCTCAGGCAGCAGCAGTCGTATCAAGCATCACTGTTGACGAACTCCGTCCGCTCGTGGAATCGCAAATCAAATTAATCACCGACCCACTCCAAGCAGAAATCAATAGCACGACGTCACCGTGGGTCAAAATCCGCAACTCTGTCTATATCAAGCTCATCAACAGCGCAGTGGATGCTATCATTAGTAGTATCCAGTCCGGATTGGCTGACATGAGCAAGTAGCACAACATATAACTCAATATAATGCACAGCCCCTGGCCACGCTCGTGACCAGGGGCTATTTTTTTGTTGCAAATTTTGCGAGAGGTGGTATACTATAGTCAAGTCACGGCAGAGATATTCTGACCGCGAGGGTTGAAATTGTAAAATTGATTAGTACGTTAGTACCCGATCAAACAAAAAGGCTTGTCTACCAAACCGGTATGACAAGCCTTTTTGTTTCTTTTGATTGACAAGAGTAGAAAACTTAAAAGAAAAAACTGAAAAGATCTAAAATTAGACTTGACATATTGTACTGCATGTAGTACAATATAATCAGAAAGAGGGACAAGGAAGTCCCGGGAGAAGTCGAAAGGAGCGGTAAAAATGAAGGTAAATATTACATACAGCTGTGGCCATGAAGGAACTATCGAAGTGTTCGGTAAAGCGGAAGAACGCGAACGAAAAATCAAGTATTTTGAAGAATATGGGCTGTGCCCTGATTGTTACAAAGCAGAAAAACAGGGCGAAGAAAAGTCATTTGCTGAAAAGTATGAGCTGCCGGAATTAAAAGGCTCAGAAAAGCAGATTTCCTGGGCAAATAAAATCCGAAAAGAAAAAATCAAAGAATTTGAAGGCGAAAAGCCGGCGATTCGCAAAGGCGCTGGAGACGATTTCGCAGACTTTCTTGATAAGTTTACTAATCATTACTATAAAAATAATTCGGCATCGTGGTGGATCGACCACCGCGAATGGCGAGCATTTAAAAAAGCCCTATTAGGGAAAGCTGTAGCGGATTTCAAGGCACAAGACGGCATGTAAAACATTCCATCGGCCCCGTCGAAAAATCGGCGGGGCTAATTTTTTATTTTTCTTGTCTTATACGTTAGATTTTGAAGAAACAGGAGGGATGATATATGGAAGAAAGTAGAAAGAAAGCCAATAAAAAGTGGCTTGCAAAAAATTATGAATCAATCACGATCAGAGTCCCGAAGGGGACTCGTGAACAGATTAAGGCTTGGGCTGACGCCAGCGACATGAGTATGGCGTCTTACATCCAGCAGGCATGTAAGGAAAAAGCCGATGAAATCAAGGAACAAATCAAAAAGGACAGCTCGAAATGAACTGTCCTTTTATTTATATAATGATTAAATAATAGGGAAATATGTGGCGGGGGTCAAAATGGGGTCAAAGACACCAGACTTTTCGAGGTCACACGAAAATAGCCACCGCATAAATGCGATGGCTATCAACTTTGTTGTGGTGGACCATCAGGGGATCGAACCCTGGACACCCTGATTAAGAGTCAGGTGCTCTGCCAGCTGAGCTAATGGTCCATATTTTGTTGTCCTTCGTACTCGCTGTTTCCTGAACACATGTAATATAATACACTAAACCTCAGAGAAATGCAAGCGCTTTTTTAAGAAAATTTACAGAATCTTGAATTTCCCCCGATTCTTGATTTTGGCGACACGGCGAATGTATAATGAAAGAAGTGATATTTTACAAAAACTACTCGTTTGTTGATAGATTGAAAGTGAGCGATGTGTATGATTACTTATAATGGCAATGGCGGCATGGACACTGTCGCTGTCGGCCTGAATGAACGGGGGTCGACGCTGCGCCAGCTGCCCGAAGGGGATGTCCAGCTCATCCGGGCCTATGCCGGACAGCACCCGGAGATTTTGCAGCATACGTCCCTTCACGTCTTCCACTGCCTGTCTGACGGCCGGGCCAGGACCTATTTCCTCATCGGCTTGGAAGGGAAGCCCATCCGCTATTCGACGTATGAAGATTTCCGCATGGCCCGGCGCCTCATGGCCGCAGCCATGAAAGAAGGCGTCAGCGAACTGGCTGTCATGGCCGATACCCTGGATATGGACCTGGGGTCCCTCATCGATGGCCTGCTCTACCGTAATTACGAATTCAATCACTATAAACGCCAGGCCAAGAGCCGGACTATCGGGAATATCAATATCCTGACCCACAGCCTGCGCCCGAAGGAATTCAATTCCATGTGCTACATGTATACATCCATCTATGAAGGCATCTACGCGGCGCGGGACCTGGTCAACATGCCGTCCAATGATTTGACGCCGCGCAAGTTTGCCGATATCGTCGGGGCCATGCTCAAAGGCGACAACATCCTCATAGAGAATCTCAATAAATGGGCCCTGGAAAAACGCCATATGGGCGGCATCGTCGCCGTCGGCAAGGGCAGCATGAACCCGCCCCAGCTCCTGTCCATTGCCTACCAGGGCGACCCTAACAGCCGGGAAGTCCTGGGCATCGTCGGCAAGGGCGTCACTTATGACAGCGGCGGCCTGTCCCTCAAGAGCCATGCCAATCTGGAATTCATGAAGGACGACATGGCCGGTGCCGCAGCGGCTGTCGGCGTCATGCGGGCTTTGATGCTGCTCAAATATCCCGTCAACGTCCTGGCCGTCCTCCCGCTGGTCGAAAATATTCCCTCCGGCATGGCTTATCACGTCGACGACATCCTGACCATGTACAACGGCAAGACGGTCGAAGTCAAGAACACCGATGCCGAAGGGCGGCTCATCCTGGCCGATGCCCTGACGTATGCTCAGGAAAAGGGGGCGACGCGTCTCATCGACCTGGCGACTTTGACCGGTGCCTGCGTGACGGCCCTGGGGACCGTGCGGACGGGCATGATCGGCAACGACCAGGAATGGATGAACCGTTTCTTCAGCGCTGCGACGGAAGTTCACGAAAAGATATGGCAGCTGCCGGCTGATGAAGAATATGAAAAGTTCCTGGAAAGCGACGTCGCCGATTTGAAGAACGTCGGCGGCTCCGAAGCGGGAGCCATCACGGCAGGCCTCTTCCTCAAGCAGTTCGTCGACGACGGCACGCCGTGGATCCACTTGGACATCGCCGGCCCGGCCTTCAATGAAAAGGCCGACGAAACGGGCCTCATCGGGGCGACCGGCGTCGGCATCAAATCCATTCTTCACTTATTGCAGGGAGGCGTGGCGTCCCATGATCGTTGATTTACATATGCATACGACTTGTTCAGACGGCGTATATACACCGGAACAACTAACACAGATGGCCGTCGACGCCGGGCTCAGCGTCATGGCTATTTCCGACCACGATACGGTAGCGGCTTATGACGGCAGCCATCGTTTCGCCGCAGGCGTCCGCGTCATCCCGGCTATTGAAATCAGCTCGGAATGTGACGGCGAAGATGTGCACATCCTGGGCTACGGCATCGACACGGCTGACGCCGGCTTGCAGGCTTACTGCGCACAATTCAAGGAACGGCGCTTCAACAGGGCCCTGGAAATCGTCGACCGCTGCCGCAGCTTAGGCTATGACATCAATCGCAGCGGCATCGAAGCGACACTGCGCCAGGGCGGGACTGTCGGCCGGCCCCACATTGCCCGCCTGCTCGTGGCCAAGGGCTATTTCCCCGACGTCAAGACGGTCTTCGATAAACTGCTCTACCGCGGCGGTCCGGCTTACGTCCCTTATCACCGCCGCAGCATCGACGACTGCGTGGCCCTCATCCGCCAGGCCGGCGGTACGGCCATCCTGGCCCATCCGGGCCTGCTCAAGCGGACGCTGGACCAGGTCCTGGCCCATGACTTTGACGGCGTCGAAGTCTATCATCCCAAGAACCGCGGCCGCTATAAAGAATTCTTGAAACTGGCTGAGGACCGCCATGGGTACGTCAGCGGCGGCTCAGATTTCCACGGCACGACAGGCCGTTTCCCCGAAAAGGTCGGCGTCTTTACCGTCGATGCCAAGGCGGTAAAAGCTCTGCTCGACCATGTAGAAGGGAACCTAAAGAAAAGCAGGTGAGATTATGGAGGTTTTCGGTTTTATCGGCGCCAGCGGCACGGGCAAGAGCCATCACGCCCTGGTCGTCGCCTATGACCACGATATCCAGGCCATCATCGACGACGGCCTGCTCATCGACCACAACCGCATCGTCGCCGGCCGGTCGGCCAAAGAAGAGACGAACCGCCTGAAAGCCGTGCGCCGAGCTATCTTCAACAAGCCCGAAGACGCAGCGGCCATGCGGGCGGCGCTGGAGAAGATACATCCCGATAAATTGCTCATCCTGGGCACGTCGAAGCACATGATACACCGCATCTGTGAGTCCCTGCACCTGCCGGAAGCGTCGCAGTTCATCCGCATCGAAGATGTGTCGTGCCCGTCGGAAATCGCCAAGGCCCGGGCCATCCGCATCAAAGAGGGCAAGCACATCATCCCCGTGCCGACGATGGAACTGAAGCCCCATTTCCAGGGCTATCTCCTGGACCCGATCCGTTCCTTCTTCTATGGCCGCAACGGCAAGAAGATATCGCCTTTTGAACGGTCCGTCGTCCGGCCCGTCTTCAGTTATTACGGGAAACTGACCTTTTCCAACGACGTCTTGGAAGCCCTGGTGCGCCATGCCCTGGCCAAGAACGACGGCGTCACCAAGATCAACCGCCTGCGGGTGGCCATCAATTACAACTCGACGCGCAATGGCCTGGCCATCATCCTGTCCCTGACCATCGCCTATGGCCAGAACATCAAGAAGCTCATGAGCCGTATCCGCCGGGACATCCAGCAGGAAGTGGAATACACGACGGGCATGTCCGTCGAGATCCTCAAAATCACGGTCCGTAGCATTTCCCAGCCTGAAGACTAGGCGTCGCCGTTTTCTTCGGTCAGGACCATCATGAGCGGCGTAATCAGGCCCCGCAGGGCGTCGACATTTTCCGCCGAGAAGCCCTTGTACTGAGGAGAATGGCTCAGGCCGTCGAAGAAATCATGCATACAGCCGATGAGCTGGGAATTATTGAGCAAGTAAATGGGCTTGGTCTGGGGCAATATGTGGTGCGTGTTCTTTTTGAAGAAAGCTGACGTGTGATTGCCGTAAAAAGCGAGATTAGAAAAATTCGTATAACTGCTTTCTCCCGATGCCGGGAGGAGAATCCCGTAAGTAATGGCCGGGTTCTGCTTCATCTTTTCGACGATGAGGTTGAGCTGGGCCTTTCTTTCGTCTGGCGTCATCTGGTAGTTCATGTCGGTCAGGTAGAAGCAGCCCGTTTCCAGGTAGCGGATGATGGAATTCTTGGGCATGATGATTTTCATGCGCCCCTGTTCGATGATGCGGTACCAGATGTACTGGATGCGCCGGCCCCATTCTTTGGTGGCATTGGGATATTTTCCTTCGTCGATGAGTTGGCACAGCGACGTATAGACTTCGTCGGGGAGGAGGAATTCCAGGCCGTTGGTCAGGAAGAAGAGGTAGTTGTTGGATGTAAAGAAGATGTCGCGGTAGCCGAATTTTTCCATGCCCAGGGACTGGCGGGGCTCCATGAGGACGGGCTGGACCATCATGTAGGCGCAGCACTTCTTATAGATTTCCCGGACCTGGGCCGGGTCGGTGATGGTCAGGCACATGTCGATGTAGTCGTCGCCGTCGACGTAGTAGAGGTAGGCAAAGGCGTCTTTGAGGACGATGATGTTGCGGTACGATTCGTGGTCGATTTCGTGCATGGTGAAATTATAGGTCAATAAGTGGTCCAGACACTGATAGAGGCTGCTGGCGGCCTGGGGCATATGATCGGCAAAGACGTCCATCTTCAGGCCTAAGTGGACGTCGCAGGACCAGCGGTCGTTGTGACATTCTTCCAGGAGCTGCCAGATGCCGTTCTGGTCGAGGACGTGGAACTGGCCGGTCATGACCAGCATTCCCTGGGACTGGAGGCCTTCCAGGTATTGGTGGAGCAGCTGGCACAGGGCCGTGTGGCAGTCAGCGCGGCCGGCGTAGAAATGGATGGCCTGGTCGCGGCTTTCACTTTTCCCCTTCCTGGTCTGGGCCTGGCGGTAGGCACGGCTTAGCAGGTCGTAGAGATGGAAGGCCAGATCCTGGCCGTCGTCGGCAAAGGAGAAGATGCGCTTCAGGTCCCCTTCCTGGTGCTGTTTCTGGGCCGTGTTGGCAAAGAAGCGGGCCATGTCCTCGTGGATGCGGTCGGCATGGCGTGAAGCCGGCAGGCGGGCGCCGTTGACCCATTTGCTGATGTAGGACATGTCGTAGTCGATGGCCTGGGATAAGGTCGTATATTTCGTCTCTGTATATTGCAGCAGCTGCTTGAGGACTTCTGCATAAGGATTCATGAACAGGACTCCCTTGATGATAGATTTGAATACGTGTATATTCCTTATATTCCTTATATTCATTATATAGCCTGGCCAGGACACCTTCAAGGAAAGGCCTTGTCATATTTGTCATCTTTGAGGCAAGTTTTTCATCTTTTGTCACGGCTTTGTGCGTATTTTTCAAGGGCAAAAGGGGCTATACTAAAGCCAGAAGATGAGAAGAAAAAGAGCTCATCGAAGACAAGTAAGGAAATCTATAAGGAGGAAGTCATCATGGCAAAACTGATTACAGCAGAAAATGCAGCATCGCTTATTAAAGATCGTTCGACTATCGCCGTTTGTGGTTTTGCACAGTGTGCATTGCCGGAAGAAGTATTGCAGGCCCTGGAAGACCGCTTTACCAAGACCGGATATCCGCAGCAGCTGACACTGGTCCATACGGCCGGCATCGGTGACGGTGTGAGCAAGGGTGCCAGCCATTTCGCCCACGAAGGCATGCTGAAACGGGTTATTGCCGGTCATTACAACCTGGCTCCCAAACTGGGGAAACTGGTCATGGACAATAAGGTCGAAGGCTACAACCTGCCGCAGGGCACGATGGCCCAGTGGTTCCGCAGCATTGCCGGCCGCAAACCGGGCCTGTTTACCCGTGTCGGCCTCAATACCTTCGTCGACCCCCGCATCGAAGGCGGGAAATTGAACAGCATCACTAAGGAAGACCTGGTAGAAGTCAAGGAACTGGACGGCGAAGAATATCTCTGGTACAAACCGTTCCCCATCGACGTCGCTATCGTCCACGGGACCTGCGCCGACTTGAATGGCAACGTATCGACGGATAATGAAGAAGTCCGCATGGAACTCCTGCCCATGGCCCTGGCAGCCAAAGCCAGTGGCGGCATGGTCATCGTCCAGGTCGAAACGCTGGCCGAAAACCGGACGATTCCGCCGAAACACGTCGTCCTGCCGGGCATCGACGTCGACTACATCGTCTTGTCCAAGGTCCGTCAGGTCCAGAACCCGGCTTATACCGGTGAAATGCGTATGCCTTTGTCCCAGATTCCGCCGATGGAACTCAATGCCCGCAAGGTTATCGCCCGTCGGGCTGCGATGGAACTCGTTCCCAACGCCGTCGTCAACCTGGGCATCGGGATTCCTGAAGGTGTTTCCAGCGTAGCTAACGAAGAAGGTATCGGCGACCAGCTGACCCTGACCGTCGAAGCCGGGCCTATCGGCGGCGTACCGGCCAGCGGCGCGGACTTTGGCGGTTCGGCCAACGCCGATGCCATCGTCGACCATCCGTATCAGTTCGACTTTTACGATGGCGGTGGCTTGGATATGGCTTTCCTGGGCATGGCAGAATGTAACGCCAAAGGCGACGTCAACGTCAGCAAGTTCAAAGACCGCATCGCCGGCTGCGGCGGCTTCATCAACATCACCCAGAATACGCATAAAGTCGTCTTCTGCGGCACCTTTACGGCCAAGGGCCTGCGCGAAGAAATCCGGTACGGCAAACTGGTCATCACCCATGAAGGGGCTGTCCAGAAATTCATCGATAAGGTCGGCCAGATTACCTTCAGTGCTGAATATGCCCATAAACACAACCAGCAGGTCATGTTCATCACCGAACGCTGTGTCTTCGTCCTCACCGATAAGGGCTTAGTCCTCACGGAAATCGCACCGGGCGTGGATCTGCAAAAGGACATCCTCGACCAGATGGAATTCGTACCGCACATCGCCGAAAATCTGAAGACCATGGATGAACGCCTCTTCCGCGATGAACCCATGGGCCTGGCCCAGGACATCTTTGAACAACAGGCGGGTTAGTGGATAGTGGCACTGTAGGGGGCGCACGTGGGCGCCCCGTTCGGAATTTGGATGTTTCTCCCAGTAAACCGAATGGGAAATGGAAATCACATCATCCTGGAGCGGACGCCCCACGTGGCGCCCCTACAGAAAAAGGGACCGTCCGAAGGGCGGTCCTTTTTCTTGACATCTCCCGTCTGCGGACGGTATAATAAATCTGAAACATGTGACTGACGGAAGTGGAGTTACCACGGGGAGCATGATTCGTACGAGCCGACCGTCTGGGCGAAACGTTCCAGAAGTGTCGGTATTTTTTATTTTTGCTTAACTATTCAGGAGGAATCACCATGAAAGAACTGCAATTAAAATACGGCTGCAATCCCAACCAGTCGTCGGCCCGGGTTTATATGAAAGATGGCAGCGACCTGCCCTTTACGGTCCTCAACGGCCGTCCCGGTTATATTAATTTGCTCGACGCCTTCAACAGCTATCAGCTGGTCAAAGAATTGAAAGAAGCGACAGGCCTTCCGGCAGCGGCTTCCTTCAAGCACGTCAGCCCGGCTGGGGCCGCCGTCGCTACGGACATGAGTGATACCCTGAAAAAGATATACTGGGTCGACGATTTGAAATTGTCCCCCCTGGCTTCGGCCTATGCCTGCGCCCGCGGTGCTGACCGCATGAGCTCGTACGGCGATTTCGTCGCTCTGTCCGACGTCTGCGATGTCGAAACGGCAACGCTCCTCAAGCGGGAAGTCTCGGACGGCGTCATCGCTCCGGGCTACAGCGACGAAGCCTTGGCTATTTTGAAGACCAAGAAGAAGGGAAATTACTGCGTCCTCCAGATAAACCCGGACTACAAGCCGCGCCTCGTCGAATCGAAGGAAGTCTATGGCGTCACTTTTGAACAGGAACGCAATGAAGCCAAGATTACGACGGACCTCTTCAAAAATGTCCCGACGAAGAACAAGAATATCCCGGCAGCAGCTCAGCGCGATTTGATGATCGCCCTCATCACTTTGAAATATACCCAGTCCAATTCGGTCTGCTACGTCAAAGACGGCATGACCATCGGCGTCGGCGCTGGCCAGCAGTCCCGCGTCCACTGCACGCGCCTGGCTGGCAACAAGGCCGATATCTGGTGGCTCCGCCAGAACCCGAAAGTCCTGAACCTGCCTTTCCGCGACGATGTCCGCCGTCCGAACCGCGACAACGCTATCGACGTCTACATCTCCGATGACTACGAAGACGTCCTGGCCGACGGCATCTGGCAGGACTTGTTCACGGAAAAACCGGAACCGCTCACACGGGAAGAAAAGAAAGCCTGGATCGCCCAGCTCCACGGCGTAGCCCTGGGCAGCGATGCCTTCTTCCCCTTTGGCGACAACATTGAACGGGCCCATCGCAGCGGCGTCGACTACATCGCCCAGGCCGGCGGCTCCATCCGCGACGACAATGTCATCGAAACGTGCGATAAATACAACATCGCCATGGCCATGACCGGCCTGCGCCTGTTCCATCATTAAGGCTTCCCCTGGGAAGAAGAAGGACCGCTCGCGGGGTTCCTATGCTCTATAGTTTGTAGGGGCCACGTGGGAGACCTGTTAGGAATTTGGATGATTCTTCTAGCAAACGGGTCGGGAAATCGTACCTATCCCAGAGCGGGCGCCCCACGTGGCGCCCCTACAAGAAAAGGCGCTGTCGCACGAAGGGTTATGCCATCTGCTAACTGCTAACCCCTAACTGCTAACTGCTTAAAAGGAGCTGTCGCGATGCGACAGCTCCTTTTTTCCACGAAACAAGAGGTGATACCATGAAAACCTGTACATCTGTCTGTCCGTATGACTGCCCCGATGCCTGCGGGCTCGTCGTGACGGTCGACGGCGGCCGCGTCGTATCCGTTGCCGGCGACAAGTCCCATCCCTTTACGCGCGGGACGTTGTGCCCGAAGATGGCCCATTATGAGCGGACCGTCCATTCGCCGCGCCGCCTGACGACGCCGCTGAAGCGGATTGGCCCCAAGGGAAGCGGCCAGTTCGCGCCCATTTCCTGGGACCAGGCCCTGGCAGAAATAGCCGGGACCTGGAAGGCCATCATCGCCGAAGCCGGTGCCGAAGCCATCCTGCCCTATTCTTATGCCGGTACCATGGGCATCGTCCAGCACGACGCCCTGCACGGCCTGTTCTATCGTTTGGGTGCTTCGGAACTGGACCGGACCATCTGCGCTCCGGCCAAAGGGCGGGGCTTCAAGGACGTCATGGGCAATACCATGCCGACGGCGCCGCAGGCAGCCCAGGACAGCGACTGCATCTTCCTCTGGAGCATCCATATGCTGGCCACGAATATCCACTTCCACCACGACGTCGAAGCGGCCCGGGCCAAAGGGGCCGTCGTCTGGTGTATCGATGCCTATCGCAACAAGACGGCCGACCTGGCCGACCACTTCATCGCCGTCCGCCCCGGTACGGATGGAGCCCTGGCCCTGGGCATGATGCATGTCCTCGACCGTGACGGCCTGGCTGACGAAGCCTTCCTGGACCGGAACGTCCTCGGCTGGGAGGACTTGAAAAAGAACGTCCTGTCCAAGTATACGCCGGAAAAAACGCAAGGCATCACCGGCGTGCCGGCCGACGTCATCGTCGAATTGGCCCACGCCTACGGCCGGGCCCGGGCGCCGTTCATCCGCCTCGGCAGCGGCCAGTCCCGCTATCGCAACGGCGCCATGACGACGCGCCTCATCACCTGCCTGCCGGCTGTCGTCGGCGCCTGGGGGAAGCAGGGAGCCGGCCTCTTGACTTCGGCGTCGGCGTCGAAAGCCTATGATAAAGAAATCGTCACCCATTCCGATTGGAAACAGCCTGGCAAGCGCGTCGTCAACATGTGCTGCCTGGGCCAGGCACTGACGGGTGACGACCGCATCCGCAGCCTCTTCGTCTATTCGTCCAATCCGGCCTGCACGGCGCCGGACCAGAACCAGGTCCTGAAGGGCCTCTGTCGGGACGATTTATTTACCGTCGTCCACGAACGCTTTATGACCGATACGGCCCGCTATGCCGATATCGTCCTGCCGGCGACGACGTCGCTGGAACACGACGACGCCTATTATTCCTATGGCAACTACACGATCCAGTGCGGCTATGCGGCCATCCCGCCTGTCGGCCAGAGCCGCTCCAACTGGCGCGTCGCCTGTGACCTGGCCCATGCTATGGGTATAGACGATGATTTCTACGATTGCTCAGAACGGGACCTCGTCGAAGCCCTGGCTGCGTCGACGACGAAATGGCCCCTGCCTGTGGATCAGCAGCGCCTTAGTCAGGGCCTGCCGACGCCGCTGCCCATGCCGGACGATTACCAGACGCGATTTGCCACGCCGTCGGGGAAAATCGAGATATACAACGCGGCCCTGACGCCGGCCCTGCCGGACTATCTGCCCCTTGCAGAAGACGACGGCACGCTGGCTTTCGTCAACGGGCCGGACATGCGCATCCTCGATTCGTCCTTCAATGAACGGGACGAACTGACGGCCAGCCATACAATGGACCTCTTCGTCCATCCCGACGATGCGGCCCGCTATGGCCTGCAGGACGGCCAGACCGTGACCTTGGCCAATGAACGGGGCCAGGCCGATTTCACCGTCGTCATCTCTAAACGGACTGTGCCGGGCCAGGTCGTCAGCGAAGGCGTCTGGTGGCGGGAACGGGTCAAAGGGCAGGGAGCCTCAGTCAACGTCCTCACGTCCCAGCGCCTGACCGACGAAGGCGCCGGCAGCACCTTCTACGACGTCCGCGTATCCATCGTACCGTAATAGTTGGTAGTTTGCAGTTTGTAGTTTTTAGCAGACGGGACTAAATTTAAAGCCATCCACGAGGCACGGCCTGCGACCTGCGACCTGCGGCCCGCCCTTTGGGCGGCCCCTACGAACCCCTGACAAGTAAAAATACTTGACAGATAGGCTGCTTTCCGTTATAATACCAAAGTACGCTGTTTGAAAGGCGGTGAAGCCATGCTTGAAGATGTAGTCCGCAAGGGACGGCTTCTCGATTTGTACGGGCCTTTGCTTACGGAGAAACAACGGCGCTGTATGGAAATGTATTTCGATATGGACCTGTCCCTGAGCGAAATCGGGGAGGAACTGCACATTTCCCGCCAAGGTGCCTATGATATGCTCAAGCGCGCTTCCCATTCGCTGGAAAGCTACGAACAGCGCCTTCATCTGCTGGCCCGCTACGATGCGGTCCGGGATAAGATCGATGAAGTAGAGCGGCTTCTCGACCGGGAAGAACCGCAAACCCTTGAAAGAGCGAAACAGCTTTTGCATGAAATAGAGTTATAGAAGGAGGCCCCTTATGCCATTTGAAAGTCTGTCCGAACGATTCCAGGCGGCATTTAAAAAACTCCGCGGCAAAGGGAAGCTTTCTGAAGAGGATGTCAGCGAAGCGCTGAAAGAGATGCGCCGCGCCCTTCTGGAAGCGGACGTCAACTTTGCCGTCACCAAAGATTTCATCAAGAAAGTCAAAGAAAAGGCCGTCGGCGAAGAAGTCTTCGGCAGCCTCAATGCGTCACAGACGGTCATCAAGATCGTCCGCGATGAACTGACGGAACTCCTCGGCGGGACACAGAGCCGGATCACCATTTCTCCCAAGCCACCGACCATCATCATGCTCGTCGGCCTCCAGGGGGCTGGTAAGACGACGACAGCCGCTAAACTGGCCAAGAAGCTGAAGTCCCAGGGCAAGAGCCCGCTCATGGTCGCAGCCGACGTCTACCGTCCAGCGGCTATCACGCAGCTTCAGGTCCTCGGCCAGGAACTGGACATGCCTGTCTATACCGAAGAGGGCAGCAAGAACCCTGTCGCCATTGCTCAGCACGCTATTCCCTATGCGACCAGCCATTTACGCGATGTCGTCATCATCGATACGGCCGGCCGTTTACATATCAATGAAACCCTCATGGACGAACTCATCAACATCAAGAATGAAGTTCATCCCCATGAAATCCTGCTCGTCGTCGACGCCATGACCGGTCAGGATGCCGTTACGGCTGCATCGGCCTTCGATAAAGCCCTCGGCATCGACGGTATCATCATGACCAAGCTCGATGGCGATGCCCGCGGCGGTGCCGCCTTGTCCATCAAGGCCGTCACGGGCAAACCGATTAAGTTCATCGGCGTCAGCGAAAAACTCGACGGCTTGGAAGAATTCCATCCGAACCGCTACGCATCGCGTATCCTCGACTTAGGCGACGTCGAAACGATCATCGAAAAAGCCCAGGCGGCTTTCGATGAAGAATCGATGGAAAACATGAAGAAGACCATGAAAAGTGGTACCTTCACCTTCGATGACTTCCTGTCCCAGCTCCATATGATCAAGAAAATGGGCAATATGGGCAGTCTCCTGAGCCTCATCCCGGGCATCGGGAAATATAAGAAAGAACTCGACAAAGTCGACATGGACGGCAAAGAATTCAAACGAATCGAAGCCATCATCACATCCATGACGGCCCAGGAACGGTCGAGTGCCAATCCGAAAATGCTCATCAAGGACAGCCGCAAGCGCCGTATCGCCAAGGGCAGCGGCACGCGCGTCCAGGATGTCAACCGTCTCATCAAGCAGTTCGCAGAAATGCAGAAGATGATGAAGCAGGCCAAGAAAGCACAGAAGAATAAACGACGGGGTTTCATGCCGCGTCTGCCTTTTTAAATGGATTTCCCTTTTTTGTGGAAATAAGATACTATATCAAGGAGGTGATTTTCAATGATTAAAATTCGTTTGGCTCGTTTAGGTGCTAAAAAGAAACCGATCTACCGCGTCGTCGTCGCTGATTCCCGCGATGCTCGTAACAACGGTCGCCCGGTTGCTACGTTGGGCATGTACGATCCGTCCAAAGACATGGACAATCGTCTGACCGTCGATGCTGAAGCAGCTGTAGCATGGCTCGGCAAAGGCGCACAGCCGACAGATACGATCCGTTCTATCTTCAAAAAAGCTGGCATCATGGCTCAGTTTGAAGCATCCAAAAAGTAAGTGAGGCTGGATACTATGGAAGAATTGATTGCATGTATCGCCCGGTCCCTCGTCAAGAACCCGGATGCGGTTACAGTTACCAAGATTCAAAAAAAAGGCCTCGAAGTCTATCAGCTTCATGTCGCACCCGAAGATATGGGTAAAGTCATTGGCAAACAGGGTAAAATTGCGAAAGCATTGCGCCTTGTTGTCAAGGCTGCGGCAGTGAAGGCTAACAAGAAAGTATCAGTGGATATCGTATAGGAGGAACCATGGATCAGATTACATTGCGCGTTCCTGTCGCTGTCAAAGCAAAGGTTACGCAGGCCCTCAAGGATCGTATCCTCAAAGGTGCTGACCAGGCCCTGAGTGACATCGATCGGGAAATGCAGAACCTGGAATTCCAGGCCAAACGCATGATGACCGAACAAGCTAAAATCGATGCACAAGGGTTGATTTCCTTGCGTGCTAAAGTAGAAGAACAGAAACAGCGTCTCGCCGCAGCTAAGGCTAAGGCACAGCACGACAGAGAAGAAGCTGAACAGTTGACAATCGGTTCCGAAATCAGACAAGGCACGCTTGAACAGACTGTCGTTGTCAATGTCGGCGATGATTTAGAAAAATTGATGGGAACGGAAATCCTGCTTGAAGACGGCAAGATCGTTTCTATCCGCCAATAGAATACGATGGCTGAATTAGATCTTTTCACAATCGGTCAAATCGTTGCCCCGCACGGCGTGCGGGGTGATGTTCGTATTTATCCCGATACGGATTTTCCGAAACGATTCCTGAAAATGAAATACGGCTACATTGACGGCAAGAAATATGAAGTAGAATCCGCACGTCTTCATAAGCGGGTCGTCCTCATGAAATTTGTCGGCGTCGATGATCGCAATGCGGCGGAACTGTTGGTCAAAAAAGACCTGCAAGTGCCGCGCGAAGATTTAGTGCCCCTGCAGAAAGGCCAGCACTACATCTACGACATCCTCGGCTCGGCCGTATACGACCTTCAGGGCCATGAACTGGGAAAACTTACAGACGTACTGCGCACGGGCAGCAACGACGTCTATGTCGTCACTGCCGATGACGGCAAGGAAACACTCCTGGCCGCCATTCCCGATGTCATCAAGTCCATTGATGAAAGTGCCAAGAAGATTGTCGTCGATCCGCCGGAGTGGGTGGACGAATGAGAATCGACATTATCTCACTCTTTCCGGAGCTCATCGAAACGTTCTTCCAACACAGCATCATCGGGCGGGCACGGGCAGCCGGCCTGTTGGATCTGGATGTGACCAATCCCCGTAATTTCACGTACGACCGTCATCACATGGTCGATGATACCATCTATGGCGGCGGCTGCGGCATGCTCATGAAGGCAGCGCCCCTCTATGCCGCTGTCGAAGCCGTGCGGCGTCAGGTGCCGCGGCGGCGCATCATCTTCATGGGGCCCGCAGGGCAGACCTTTACGCAGGCCAAGGCACGCGAGCTGGCGACATACGACCAGCTTATTTTATTATGCGGCCATTACGAAGGCGTCGATTACCGCGTCGAACAGGATTTGGCCGATGAGACCATTTCCGTTGGCGACTACGTCCTCACTGGCGGTGAACTGCCGGCTATGACCGTTACCGATGCCGTAGCCCGCATGATTCCCGGAGTCCTCGGCGCAGCTGCCGGGGCCGCTGACGATTCTTTCTATTCGTCGCTCCTGGAGTATCCGCAGTACACCAAGCCTGCCGTCTTTCGCGGCATGGCCGTACCGGAGGTCCTGCGGAACGGCGACCACGCCAAAATCGATGCCTGGCGTCGGGAAGCGTCACTGGCGCGGACTTTGGAATTACGGCCGGACCTTTTGCAGCATTGCGATTTGTCGCCAGCTGACCAAAAGATACTGGCTAAACTGAAAGGGGCGAAGAAATGATGAAATCCCCTTTGTATGTCGGATTGGTTCATTATCCCATATATGATAAGAACTTCAACGTCATTGCCACGGCTATTACCAACTACGATCTGCATGACATTTCGCGGTCGGCCAAGACTTATGGCGTCAAGAAATATTTCATCATCCACCATATTCCGGGGCAGCTCGATATGGTGCATAAAATCATGGATTTCTGGGAAAGCCCGGTGGGCCGCAACTATAACGGCTACCGCACCCAGGCTTTCGATATCGTAGACATCCGCCCGTCCATCGAAGCGGCTGTCGAAGCCGTCACCGCCGCAGAAGGGAAGCGCCCTTACGTCGTCACGACGGACGCGCGGACCTATGCCAACACCATTTCCTATAAGGAGTTGCGGCAGAAGCGGGAAGAAGACGATACGCCGATCCTCCTGCTCTTTGGCACGGGCTACGGGATGACGAAAGAAACGATGGAAAAATTTGATTTCATCCTGGAACCGATTTACGGGGCCGGGGAATATAATCACTTATCTGTCCGTTCGGCAGCAGCTATCATCTTAGATCGCCTGGCCGGCGAAGATTGGTGGAAATAAAGGGAGGCATTTGAATGTCTGGACATTCTAAATGGGCGAATATTAAACGTAAAAAAGGGAAAAACGACGCAATCCGCGGTAAGATCACGACCAAAATCGGCCGTGAAATCACGATTGCTGTCCGCATGGGTGGTCCGGACCCGGTCGGCAACATGCGTCTGAAGCTGGCCCTTCAGAAAGCAAAGGAAAACAATATCCCGAAAGATAACATCAAACGGGCTATCCAGAAAGGCGCTGGCGCTACAGAAGGCCAGAACTACGAAGAAATCGTATACGAAGGCTACGGCCCGGCAGGCGTTGCCGTTACGGTCAACGTCCTCACGGATAACCGCAACCGCGCAGCCGCTGCTGTCCGCCACGAATTCTCCAAATCCGGCGGCAACCTCGGCGCTACGGGCTGTGTCAGCTGGATGTTCCACAACACGGGCATCTTCGTCGTCAACCGCGACCAGGCCGATGAAGACCAGATCATGGAAGTCGCCCTCGATGCCGGTGCTGATGACGTAAAAGTTTCCGACGAAGACTACGAAATCATCACCACGCCGGAAGCCTTCGACGCTGTCGAAAAAGCCCTGGCTGACAACAACATCGAAACGGAACACGCATCGATCACCATGGTTCCGGAAAACACGATCAAACTCACGGGAGAAGACGCTGAAAAAATGGAACGCTTCGTAGACGCCCTCGACGAACTCGACGACGTCCAGGACGTATACCACAACGCAGAACTTCCGGAAGAGGAAGAATAAGAGTGGTTAGTGGCTAGTGAACCATTCACTACAAACTGCAAGCTGCAAACCTAAAAAGGCGCTGTCGCAAAGACAGCGCTTTTTTACTAGCCATGAACCACGAGCCACTAAATCCCCAAACCGTTGTAATAACAACCGATTGTCCTATTTATCCATGGTATACTACGTTCAGAAGTTGAGAGAACCTCACTTAGAGATAAGATATAATTCATCCACTTACTTAGGAGGTAGGTACTATGTTGAAATCTGTTTTGAATAAATTCGCAATGAATGAAAAAGTTACGTCTGATATGATTATGGGCGATATCATCCGTCTTCATCCGGAAGTCGTCGATACCCTTATTTCTCAGGGGATGCACTGCCTGGGCTGCCCGTCGTCGCAGCAGGAAAGCCTGGCCAATGCCTGCTTTGTCCACGGCCTGGACCCGGAAATCGTTACTAAAGCCGTCAACGTTGCCATTGAAGCGAACAAACAGTAAGAGGAGGACATATCATGAGCGCATTTTTAGGACCCATCCATTTTTGGTTATACAATAAAATCCAGTTCCAGGAAAGCCTGATCGACGAACTCATCCGCTACGCATCCAGCCAGGGCTGGTCCGACAGCGATTTGGTCGACAAATACGGCAGCAAAGACCGCCGCAAACTCGATGAAGTCATCGACGAATCGAACATCCACGGCTGGCTCCAGTCGCGCATCCACGATGCCGAAGGCCGTTATGCCGCCTTGGTACTCGACGTTGCCGGTGACCAGGAAGACCGCCTGACGGCACTGAAACAGGCCGCTTATGACTTCGGTGCCAGCCAGCATCTCAATGCCACTACGGCCCCGGAAGCCTTCCACCGCCTGGACGACCTGCTCCTGGACGGGATGCCCTGCGACCAGGTCAACCGCGTCCGCGAAAGCGATGACAGCCGCATCACCTGGGACCGGACTATGGACCTGCACAGCGAATTCTGGCAGGGCCACGGCGACCGCTACTACGCCCTGCGCCAGGCCTTGGTCGACGGTCTGTTATCGGCTACGGATTACGCCTTCACCAGCCCGGCCGAAGGCCAGTATGAAATCGTCAAGAAATCTGCCTAAACGAAAGAGAGGGAGCCTTATGTATTGCACGGAAGTCATGGTTAAACAACATGCCAATATTTCACGGATGCTGAAAGTCATCAAAGAATCGTGTTGCGCTATTCTGGAAGGGGCTGAAATCGACCAGCAGGAATTTGCCGAAATCCTCGATTTCATCCGCCGTTATGCCGACGGCCACCATCACCGCCGGGAAGAACTCGTCCTTTTCCCTGAAATGGTCGACCACCTGGAAGAAGTCGCCTCCATCATCATCAAGCACGGCATGCTCGTCGAACACGACCTCATCCGTGCCCATGTCCGGGCCCTCGACGAAGCCCTCGAACTCTACGCCCAGGAACCGAAGACGGAATATAAACTCCAGGTCCTGACCGAAGCCATGGCCTATGCCAACCGCCTGCAGCAGCACGTAGAAAAAGAAAACAACGTCGTCTACCCCTTAGCCGACCGCGGCCTGTCCGATGATATCAAAGCTAAAATCGACCAGACTGTAAAAGACATGGAACAAGAAGAAGGCCCGGAATTCGTAAAAGGCTACATGGAACTCCTGGACCGCCTGGAAAAGAAATATAAAATCGCGTAAGGCCGCCTATGGGCCGCCCGTAGGCCGCGGGCCGCATCGGACTCATGGTGGTATTACGACCGTGTACCAGTGGGCATAAATTCCGGCTGTATCCAGGAGTCACGGCGGGACGCCTTAACAGGACGTCCCCTACGAAATCGCATACAGGCGATGAAAGTGAAATAAAAAAACACAGCCAGCGGCCTTGTGCGTAGGGGCCGGCCCAAGCCTTTTTGGCCCGTCAGGTGCCGACCGACAGAAGGCGCAGGACGGTTGCCAAAACGGACAGCTGTGGCTGGGCGGCCCGCTGTGAGATTTGGGCATAACCTATTCTGGATGATGGTAGGCTTTTTCAAACCACGAGTCATTCGTTATGCTAAAAGGCTGTACACAGGATTCACGACGGCCCGGCTCTCCTCATAGGAGAGCTGTCAGCGAAGCTGACTGAGAGGTTGCTTTTTTTACATAGCTTGTAGTACGGAGTTTGTAGTTTGTAGAAGCTGGCTTAAAATTTTTACCCGTTGCTAGCTACTAGCCACTAACCACTAAAAAAAACTTGTCGCGCGGCGACAAGTTTTTTTTATGCTAAGACACATTCTGTCCTCTTATTGATGTATAATAATATGTCCAAGGAGGCGATAGGAATGAAACAGATTGACGTAGTACAAGCACAGCAAGATATCCAGTTCATCTATAACTGCTATAAGAAATTTGCCCTTGACGTGGACGAATGTCGGGCGGTCCTTAAAGAACGCGACTGCTGCGAACATCGCGACAGTGATGGTCATCTGCTCTTTGAGGATGCCAGCTCCCTGACGATGATAGATAGCGCCAAGAATTGTCATGATACGTATATCTGCAAAAAATGCCATACTGTTTTTTCGCTGAAAATTGACCCGGATACGCACGAATACAACTACAATGAAGTCTTTAGATATAACAGCCTGGATGACCTTCTCAAGCCGGATTTCATAGCACACCTCGAAAAATCCAATCATATTTTGGACAAGATGCAGCATTTCACGCCCAAAGATGTCACCTTTTTCCACAATAACCTTAAAATCCAGGCCGAACTGCTCCAGCGTGAAATCCGTCGACAAACGGCTATCTTAGAGAAATTGGATTACATCACCCTGGACCTGCCCTATTACGATGACTTTTCAGCCAAACACATCCGCAGCATCCTCTTTCCCCTGTACCAGCAGATGACATTCAGGACATTTTGGGTACTGAGCTTTTCCGTGCCCATCTTTAATACTCTCGATTATTATGATTGTACGGTCAATCTCCTCGACGACATCCCGGGGCTCAATATGGACGAAGCGCTCATGCTTATCGAAGACTGCTTCAAAAAGGCCGGCACGACCTTGCAGGAAAGCCGGCGCCGTTATGCCTGGGAACCCGTCTGTAATCACCGCGATGAACAGGGGAACCTGCTGATCCATAATCTGCTGAATATGGTACAGACCGTTGAATGTGAACGCTGCCATGCCGTCTTTACCCTGAATTTCAACGAACAACTGGGAAAATACACCCATGGCTACCTCCTGAACGACTGCCACTTCTACGACTTCGAACGGGCTGGCGTCGCCGAGAAAGCAGAAGCCGTCCTGGAAAAAGACAGACTTTCCAACGTCCATTCGCTGACGGACTATTACCATATGCGCGAAGAATTGAAAGAACAGTACCAGGCCGTCACGGAAGATAAGATGGCCTGCTGGGAACTGGTGGGACGCCTGAATACATGCCTCTTAGAAATCGATGGCCTGAATACCTTCACGCGCCATCAAGTCGAAGACAGCGTGTTGTATGCCCAAAAAGAAATGATCGACCGTTATCTCTGGCAACATGGACTTCAAAAACAGCTCAAAGCCCGGCTGAAAGAATTCGGCACCCTTCCGTCCCTGAAGTATCCCTGGTATAATAAGGAGAACACGAAGACAGAAGATACAGAGAAAGGAAAGATACTGCATGGCACGTTTTTATCCGACCATCGATGACGATTTTCATGGCAGCGATGGCGAAATACAGGTCTATCAGGCCTTACAACAATTAAGTGACGGATATGTCGTCTTCCATTCCTTCCGCTGGCTCGGCGAACCGGGCCAATACCGGAGTGAAGGGGAAGGCGACTTTATCATTTTCCACCCGACCAAGGGCATCTTGTCCATCGAAGTCAAATCCGGCGGTATCGGCTATGAAGAAGGCAGTTGGATCCAAATCAACCGCAGGAATAACAGCAAAAAACGCATCAATCCCTTAGGACAGGCTGCGGAAACGCAGTACCGTATCCAGCGGATCCTGCGCCAGCATTTCCCCTATGACTGTCCCATGATTGGCCGGGCGGCCTGGTTCACGTCGGTCGCCATGGATTCGAAACTGCGTCTGCCAGCCGAAGCCGTTCCGGAAATCATCCTGGACCAGCTGAGTTTAGCACATCCGGAAGAAGCCCTGGACAAGGTTTATGCCTATTGGAAAGACCACCTGGGCCGGTCCTTTACACCGTTGAAGCCGCCGGAATTCAAAGCCCTCATCCAGACACTCATGCCGTCTTTCCGCATTGCCGAAACGATTTCCAGCAGCAGCCGGGAAACGAAGACGTCCTACGTCCAGCTGACGAACCAGCAATTCTCTATACCCCGGTTCTTGCAGGAACAGCGGACGGCGGCCATTTACGGGCCCGGCCGGCACGGGCAAGACTATGCTGGCCGTAGAAAAAGCGCGGATGCTGGCCAGTCAGGGAAAAAAGGCCCTCTATCTGTGTTTCAACGAATTCCTCCTGCAGTACCTGCGACGCCATTATCACGATCCGCAGATTACCTTCCATAATGTACGCACTTTGGCTGAAGAAATCCTCCAGGACGACACCTTGCCCCTCAATAAAGTCGTTGCCGTCTTTGAACAGTACTTTGAAAGCGAATTCAATGATGATGACTGGGCGTATCCCAACATCGTCGTCGACGAAGGCCAGGACCTGAGCGACTCTATCCTGGAACACCTGAGCTTCCTGGCAGAATTACAGGACGGCTGTTTCTACATCTTTTACGACCGCAATCAGTACATCATGAGCCGCAAGACGACGGGCTGGATCGATAAGAATGCCGAATGTCGCCTGGTCCTCTATAAGAATTGCCGCAATACCGCTGAAATCGCCACGTCCATCGGCAAGTTGATGCACATGAAAGACAGTTATGTCAACACCATCCAGGGCATGACGCCGAAAGCCGTCTTTTATGGGAACGAAAAAGAACTGCAGAAACAGGCAGACCGCTTCGTCAAGGACATGTGCCAGCAAGGCGTTGCCCTGAAAGACATGGTCATCCTCACGGCCCACTCCGTCGGCCATAGCGGCCTCAAAGGCTGCCGGACCCTCAACGGGATTCCCGTCACGACGGAACCGGAAGACGGCAAAATCCTCTTCACGTCGGTACGGAAATTCAAGGGCCTCGAAGCCACGGCGGTCCTCCTCATCGACGTCAATCTGTCGGAACTCCCGGACGACCTCATGCAGCGCCTCATCTACGTCGGCTCCTCGCGGGCTACGATGTACCTGAAAATCGCCTTCTGCGAAGACATCGAAAAGAAAAACTACGGCCCCATCCTGGATGCCCTGACCGACGAACCGGTCAAGCATAACCGCAGCGGACTGGTCAAAACCCTGCACTTAGAAGCGGACTAATGGGAGCGCAGGCCAGTGAAAGGCTCTCTTTCTAGGAGAGCTGTCAGCGAAGCTGACTGAGAGGTTGCTTTTAAATTTAACTCCATCCGCTGACTGCTAAAAAAGGCACTGTCGTCGTGCGACAGCGTCTTTTTGCCTCGCCATGACAAAACCTGTCCTACTCAGATGCTATAGTGAAGATATAAATTGTATTTCACAGGAGGGATAGTCATGGACAGAAGCGAACAGACCAAGAAGAATCAGGCCATCAATTTGTATACGTGGGGCTTAGAACTCCTCTCTGACGGCGGCCACGTCCGGGATGCCGATAAAGTGGGCTGGATGCTGATAGAAAATGCAGCCACCCAGGGTGACCGGGACGCTCAGAACTATTTAGGCGATGCCTATTTTTACAGTTACAAAAAAGATGAAAAAGCTGCCTTTTGGTACACCAAAGCCGCTGAACAGGGACTGCCAGAAGCCCAGGCTATGCTGGGGATGCTCTATCTCCTGGGACGCGGCGTCACACGGAATTACGCCAAAGCCCGCCATTACTTTGAACAAGCCTTGCAGGGCGGTGAACTCAACGTCGAAGCCGCCGTGGCCCAATATTGGCTGGGCCAGATGTATAAAGAAGGCATCGGCGTCCCGAAAGACAGCGAAGCTGATTATCAGGATCTGTATAGATTTGTACCCACTCTTTTGCATTTTTTGAAAAGACTATTGCTGAATTTAATTGGTCAAACATTTCTGTTGTTAAGTTTTTATTCTTGATATACAAAAATAGTGATTGTCTTGCTCGTTTTATCGTTCGTTTGGTTATATATAAACCTCGCTTATTTGTATGATATACAAGATAAGATTTTGAACGGCTTGTTAATATACCACTTTGTGTTTGAAAACTATATTGTATTTTATCTTCTTCTGTATATCTTGATTCTGCGTGTATTTGACTTGTTGGATAATACGTTCCTTGCTCCGGCGATAATAATTCTTTTTCATATTGTTCAAATTTATAGCCGTTTGATTGCTTATATTGGTCTTTAATGTTGCTCATTAATTCTTCAAATGAACAGTCTTTGGACTGATTATCTTGTTTTACATCAATATTTGCCTTGTTAAACATCATATATAAAGAATTTTCTTTGAGTACCCGATAGACTATAAATTGGTTCTTAACCGACATTGTTTCAAATTTCGGTATCGGATTCGGTATATAGCTTAATATCTTCTTTTCTTCTGAATAATAATTCTTTAAATATGTCAGTCCTTGTTCTGTTATTGAGTAAAATGGTATTATGTAATTACGATAATTACGTTTTAATTTTCTTTGACGTTTAACTATCAAACCGTCTTTAATCAATTCTGCAACTGCATTTTTTACAACTTGTGCTTTTTCATAAACAAGTATTAAATTTGACATATCGGCTATTCCATTCCTTAAAAAGCAGTATAAAATTTGACATTTCAGCTCTCTTTTTCTCATAATAAAAATCACCTCGTTTTCTGTACCCTTTTTTGTGATATTTATATTCTCTAATCAATTGCAATAAAAATTAAATGCTTTAATATCCCTCAAACCATCTGAATACCTCAACATTTTTACTTTTATAACCGTTATTTTTTTCTTAATGATTTTTTTGCGGTTTTAAAACCGATAATTGCTTATTAAAAATCGGTTATATTTTCGTAAAAACTTGATAGCTTTTTATTATATCTATTGACGACCTATCCAAAGTTTGTTCCGGCAGACACGGTTCGGCAATTATATAACTGCCCTCGTACAATTCATCTGTTATAAAACTTTCAATTAGAATTTTACAACGAATTCCGTTATCAGTGCCGGCAGTATAATCTGATATATTATCTATGACATTTCTAAGATTATATTTATCATTATCAGGTATAGAATGTATTCTTGTTGCAGATGAAAAAATGTTTACTACTCGAATAATCTTTTCTTTTATTTGAGGTATTTCTTTACTTAGCATAAGATTATCAAGTAAATTTACCATTATATCGTTTTCAATCTTGTCATTAAAGATTACTTTCTTCTTAGGTAAATACGGTAAATGAACGATTACCGTATTACCATCAGTATCAGCTATCAGTGCCGGATATGAATCATAGTTAAGTTCAGTTTTTAATTTATGAAAATCTGAAACGGTCATAAATTCTGAAAATAACTGATTTATGTAGTTGTGTACAACTATAATTCTGTTCATTAAATCAGCATACATATTATTATTGTCTTTAATAAACGAAACAGGGAGTTCACGATCTATGTAAGTTAACATATCATATTCATAAGAAATTACTTTATTTAAAGTTTCACACATATATTTAACAATTTCTTTGAAATTCTCGTATATTCTTTGAAATTCATAATCAGCATTGCGAATACTGTTCTCATTATAATCTTCAAGGCATGACTTAAACATAGATACTTTTTCAAGCATATTATTAATGCTATTTATCTGATCATTTAACATATTTTCACTTCCAATCGTAATAATGAGGTTTATGCTCTTTATCCAAAATGCAATAAGTATCAAACTCAAGGTTTTGAATGTCATCTGCCACCTCTTTGTCTGCCACCAACGCTATATGTATAATCGAATCTTCGGCATCTTCCGACAACATAGCCTTTCGTCTTATTGGAACAATCATAGATAACGAATCAACTGTATATGCCGAGAAAGTTGTTATATCATATACTTCGTCATCTTCTGTGATTATAAGAAATTGACAAGGGTAATCAGAAGCCCAAAATTCACGGATTTTCGATACACCCATAGAAGCAATAATCCAAGCTGCATTAGTGCGTTGCTTTTGCTGAAAATCAGATAAATCTATATTGCCACGTCTTGTTATCAAGTCAGTTTCACTGTCTTTTGATATTAAGCATTCAGCAATTAGCTGTTTCACCGACCACTTAATTGTATCTTTATCATATACGTTGCCGTACATTAACTGTATTTGTTCATAGCTTACTGCTCCGATTTTGTTAATGAAGTTGTACATTGATTCTTTTAAAATATATCCATTCATAATGAAATTCCTTTCTTTTTCGATATTAAGAGTAAGTATAATATAAGTATACAATACGTAGTATGTACGTAATATATAAGTATTATATAAGTACATACTACTTATTATGTAAGTATTGAATACGCTTAATATTATGATTTTGTATTGATATAATCTCAAATTATATACTTCTTTGATTCATATTAATATTTTCTTTACGTATTATGTAAGTATATTATACTTATAATCTACTTATACATTACTCATAATGTTTGGTTTTAATTGTTTTTTTCTTTGTAGAGCCTTTCGCTTTTCTTCGACTTGCTTAGCCAAATCCTCACGATCTGTTGTTACTAAATCATGTTCGTGTTTTGATGATTTAAACTTAATCAAGATATGGTTACTGTTCGCAGTAAGTAAAGATTCGCCTTTTTGAAAGTGTGTTATCTGCTGAACTTCGGATTCTGATAAATTCAGTGTTTCAGATACTCTCAAAGCCTCTTCTTGTTCGAGCTGAAGAACCATTTTGATTTTTGAGTTATTGATAATACCTTTTCCGTATACACCGTCTTTAAGAGCAAAAAAGTCATTCAAATCTTGTGTTGAAGCTATGGCACTACCACCATAAGCACGAATAACTTTGAAAATTCTAAGTACGAATTTTGCCGCTTCTTCTGATGCGTTTGCACCTATCAAAGTCCATAGTTCGTCCAAGAAAATCGCTTTTTCCTTTGTTCTATCTTCTCTTACTTTGTCCCAAACATAATCAACAACAATGAACATGCCGATAGGCAACATTTCTTCTGTTAAATCAGATATATCAAAAACAATATATTGATTATCCAAATTAACATTTGTATGACCGTTAAATGATGATGCTGAACCGGTTACATATCGTGATAAGATGTTATATAGTCGTTCGGCTCTCGGTCCGAGATTATGAAGATGTCTATGTAAATCACCAAGTATAGGCATCTGTTTATACTTAGATGGATTTTGAGGATCAATTAATGAATCATTGTCGATTGTAATACCAAATTCAGCATATGTTTCAACCAATGCTTCATCTAAAAGCTGTCTTTCCTCATTTGTTATATCACGAATAAGCAAAGTAAAGAAAGTATGTAACTGCTGTATTTTATTTGTTAGAATTGCAACTTTAGAATCACCATCTATAAGCAAAGCTGCTTCATCATCTTTTTTTCGTATTTCCATTACGTTGATATTTTGAGAACTGCCGGCAGAAATCTTTACATATTGTCCTCCTATACCGTCACAAGCACGTTTAAATTCATGACCTTTATCCGGTGCAATAATAAATACTTGTTTTTTCTGACTTCTCATTCTTAATGCCATACACTGCAGTGTATATGTTTTACCTGCACCGGTAGTACCTAAAATAGCTATATTAGCATTTTTGTACTTTCTCGAATCAAAGTTATTCAATATAACGAGAGAATTATTAGCCTTGTTAATTCCGTATAAAATGCCGTTTTCATCATTAACTTCATATGCAACAAAAGGATATGCAGCAGCTAAAGATGAACTAAGCAGATTTCTTTTTGAGTTTTTAAATATTTGTGAATTAAATTGGCATACAGGTAAAGACATTTTGAATGCTTCTTCTTGCATAAACCAACATAATTTCAGCTTTAATCCTTGTCCTATTAAATAAGTCTTAATTTCATTTGTTTTCCATTCCAATTCATCAATCGAATGTGCTGTTATAGTCAAAAGAGTTGACATATAGCAAAAATCTTCACCTGAAGCTATTCCTGCTTTTAGGTAATAACCGGAACGTATAGCACTTGAAATATCATCAAAATCTGTTGAAGTATCTTCCATACCTCTTGCTTTGACTTTATTGTATCTCAGTGCATATTGCAATTTTTGTGTTACTATTGCAATATTTTCTTTATGCACGAAGAAATCTACATCAATACCTTCTCCGAGATTAATCAACATTGATAGCCAACCGGCTACTGCTGATTCACCATATGATTTACCCTGTATATATCCGAATGAATAGTAAACATCATCAATTTTTATATATTTAGGTGATGTTTTGGTATCTATTGACAGAGGTGCTATATAATCATTTATCGGTACATATGCTTCTTTATCAGGATCATAATTCTCATCTGCAAGATATTTTGAAATTACTTCATTCATTCGTGTTTCAAATGGTTTCTTCTCACTTTCGGATTTTGCCATAATTGTATAAAGAACTTCACATATATCTTCATCATTTTCAAGCGGCATAACTTCGTTACCGCATCTAAATAGCATATTTTGAATACGTAAAGCGGTAGTATCCAAATCAGCTTTTATTTCATAAAATGAAGGTGTCTTTTTCAAACCAACTGATTCTGAATATTCAAATATAATAAAAAATCTTCTTGAAACACCTTCTTTAGAACTTACCGATTTAATTAAATCAATCTGCTCTTTTTGAAGTGTTCTGCAATTCTTATTTTGTTCTGTTTCAATATCCTTTTCGATACCTTTAATAAGTCGAGTGACGTCTGTTTTTCGTGATATAACCTTAAATTGAATAGTGACAGGCATTATTCTAAGAGTTGCATCAAAATTAGCTATAATATCACGTTTTTCATCTTCAGAACGAAGTAAAAAATTTATAGGTGATATTTCAAGAATTTTTATAAAACGTCTGTCTTTAGTAATGATTATTCCTTCGGATACGTCTTGAATTGGTGAAAAACTTTGAGTGCTTTGAATAGTCATCATCGTTTTTTTAGCTTTTTCTTTTTTTGATTGGTTTAACATTAAATCACCTCCGTTTCATCAAGTACCGTTATCTCATCACTGTTAATAATGATTTCGTCATTAATTGTACAATCATCATTTTCTTCGTCTGCAACAGCAGCCTCACTGAATTCAATATCGTCAACGGATATTTCTATCGGTTCAGATTCAGCAGATACTGTTGTTTGCTCAGGCAAAATTGTGTTTTGTTCACTTAGTAACAATGTATTCTTTTTTCTTTTCTTTTTAGATTTTTGCATATCTAAATTATCTAAACCTAATAATTTCTTTTCTGTATTTAAAAAGCCGGAACTATATTCTTCATCTTCATTAAATTCAAAATCTTCACCTTCAATGTATGAGATGTTTTTATTTTTGTTTTGACGTTTTTCTTTCCATTTTTCAATAGTAGAAACAAGTTTATCTTTTGGCATTTCTTGTGCCATAACAACTTCCATAGGTCGTACTGATCGAGAATGTAAGTGATTATTGTACAACATCATTCGTTGACCTTTTTTCCATTTATATAACTGATGTAAAAATGTCAAAAAAGAACTATCATTTATACCCATTACCGCAATTAAAAAAAACGGTAGAATTACACTAAGCACCACAGTTATTTTAACTGTAAATGATGGATAGTGTATATTCCATAACGGAAATGCTAAAACTGCTGAAATTCCTATTGCTTCTAAAAAATTTCTTGTTTTAAACATTCCATTAAGTATTCTACCGCCTTCAATAAAATTATCAGGTATAATATAACTATTATGAGTTTCTTTAGACATAACTAACTCCTTTCTTATTGTGGTAGAACCACTGTAATAGCATAATAGTTCTACCACAAAATACTTCATACAAAAGTTAAATAATGCTTTTATGCATTACATTTGTTTATGTACCGTTTGAATAATCTTACCGGCAACATAACCTGTATCTTCATTCTTACGCAACACTTGGAACAATACTGTATCGCCACTGTTAGGGGCTGTAGCAGTATTTTCAACTCTTGCTGCGATTGCGTAGGCAGGAACACCAAAATCATCAATAAACAGATGTATACGGACTCTTCCGTCTTGTCTATGCGATATTCTTGTAATGTGTGCCAAACATCTTGAATTTTCGGTAATATTCTTCATTTTAGGAATAAAGCCCTGAATTTCCGCTTCTCTGCCGGACACTTCAAGTTTTTCTACATTACCTTTTTCATCATATGTGATATTTTTAATAACAACAGGGATTGTCATTCCGGTTGAATACATATCCTTTACAATCTTCACATATCTATGTGTTAGCTGAAATTGTTGAATAAATGTATCTACACCTTTAACATTGACCATAACTGCGTGAAAGCCTGCTGAAAGAACTACTGCATCAACAGTATCGCCGACTTTTACCAATGCTTCTTTTTGATGCTTGCTTGTCTTGAAGTTGTATGTTTCAATTCTGCGAAGTGCAAGTTTTCGTGAAGCCAAAATAGCATATTCACCGTCAAATTTACCTGTAACTTGTGTAATTACAAAAGGAATTTCAAGACCGAGTAATTTTGACATCATCTGATTTTCTCTTTTGATTTTATCTTCAATATCCTCAATTGTGGAATAATCGACCAAATCATTTTTGAACATTTCAGATGCCGGAATTATAATACGATATTCGCCGAATTTCACAACACCCACAATCATTGTATCGTTGAGTGTTTCAATGGAAATAAGGTTGCCGTAAACAATTCTGTTCTCACGTCTTGACGTTCTTATCTGTTCCCATTTCATGATTCGATCTTCACGAATTGCATTTTTTTCGGCTCTTTCTTGTTCATTTTTATTCTTTTGAGCAATAAGTTCTCGTCTTGAAATGGCTTTATAATCTTCAACATTTGCTTCTTCGGTATTATCGCCATTTTCTGTTTCGTTAACATTTTCGATATTTTCCGGCTCAACTGAATCTGCTGAATTATCTGGATTTTCATCAGAATCACTGTTTTCAGATTCTGAATTTTCCGCCGGTTCTGTTTCACTTTCGGAACTTTGAGTTGATTCGATTTTTGTATTAATCTCTGCTTCCTCATTAACATTTTCTTGTGAATCATATTCTTCGTTTTCTACGTCCATTTCAATGTCTGTAGGTTCAACTGATTCAATAGCTTCATTTGAATTTTTTCTTCTTGCCATAATATTTTCTCCTTTCGGTTTAATTCCCCTTCTATAAATATAGTCCTTATTTTTTTACGTTTTTCTACTTTTTCATAAGCAAATGGCGGTAAATTAATTTTTTGCACAAAAAAAACTGCCTTGCAAAATCTGCAAGACAGCTTTATAAATAAACAATATTAAATTTTAGATAATATAAATGTTTCGGCTAAAATATCATTTTTCTTTTCTTCTGCATACAAATATAAGGATAAAACTTTTTTTTCTTCATCTGACAAATATACTTTTGTACCGTTTTCATCCGTATAATATATTTGATTATAAGGAGTATAATCAATACAACATAGATAGTCTAAAGAACAATTTTTAGTTAACGCTTCAAAAAACATTCTGCTTAAAATGAAATTACAACTGTGCTGTGCTAACATCAATTGAAATGTTTCATATTTTCGACCGATTACTGAAGATGAAACCAACTCTACAAGAGATACACCTCTTAAATCTGCTAAATCAATAAAACGTAAATACATCAATTCTTTTAAATACTCATCATAATCAGATAATCGAGCTCCAAGAGCTTCCGGCTTATGAATAAATGTGTACGTAAAATTTAATTTGGCTTTTTCTAAAAGGTTATCTATTTTATTTTTATTATCTGAATTTAATTCCTTGTAAGCCTTAATAAATGTTCTTTCTTTTAACGGCAGTTCAATATCAAATTCTTTTCCCATAATTAATTTATTACAAGAACAATTAAATAATGGTACTAAATAATTTAATCCGATAGGAGATATTCTTATTATTTTGTCATTTGTCAACCATTGAGGATTCTCTTTAAGAGATACATATTTCCTATAAGCATTATATATAGCTAATGAATTTATATTATTGTCCTGATTATCAAATTGATTAGAATTATCAAGGGTTAATTTATTATTAATTATTGCAAAATTAGCATTCAGCAAAGTTATGATTTTTTTACTAATATATTCTTCATTTTTATTTTTTGAATCCATATTCTGAAAATCTTCTTGATTAAATACATTCATTTCTTACACCTCCCTTTTAATTTGCTAAGTGCTTTACAAATGTCTTAACAGCTTCTTTTGTATAAGCATTTGATAACTTATATAAGTCAAAAATAGTCTCTATTGTTGGATTATTTGAATATATACAATATTCATTAAAACACAATAACCAGTGAATTGATACATCAAACAATTTTGAATATTTAAAATAATCTTCAAATTCTGCTACATTGTTTGCGACAAAATCATTAGTAATACAAATTGTGTCGAGAGTATCATTAGTCAAAAGTTTATATTGGTACATTAAAGCAGACAATTCGTTATTTTTTTGCTTCTGTTTGAATAGGTTATACAATCTTTCGGAAGGAGAAGTATAATAGGTATATTCGTATGACTTCATTTCTGCTTCTAACTTATGCAAATTTTCATTTATTGCATTTGTTTTATCTGACCATTTTTTCATTCTCTCTCTTAATTCTTCAAGTTTTTTGTCGTTTGCATTTAATTTTGATATAGAAGCATACTTGCCTTTTATTGATTGTAACCTCTCTACAAAACTACCTTGTCTAATCATTGCATTATCAATGGCAGTTTGTGTTTTTTGAACATCTGCTTGGCAAGTGTTTTTTATTACATCTTTTTCCCACCAAATAGGTGATATATTCAGTATAAACTCATATAAAATATTTATTTTAATTTCAGACAATGATTGTATTGAATTTATTAAATCTTGATCTTCTTCACTTAATTTTATATATTTATCATATAATTCTTCACCAATAAAATCTTTGAAGTCTATTTTATTTTCAATTAAATATGGTTCAAGTTTATCATATAACTTAATACATTCTATTTTATCTGCCAATATTGATGATTTAATTACTTTTCTTTTTTTTATTTTGGGGATTTTCATTTTAATCCTCCTTTCTTGAAATTTCAACCGTTATTCTACAATTTCATTATACCATATTTTATATTTTGTGTCAATTATATCGGTCAAAATATTATTTTTTTATCCATAAAAAAAGCAGAAAGAAGTGAATTTCTCTCTGCTTGTGGAATAATTATAATTGTTGATAAGCAACTATATATTCAGGATTATTTTGATTTATGTACAGTTTATATCGGAGATTCTCATAAAATACACCTTTTTTATTTCCATAATTGAATTTGTATGTCGCTCCGTTATCATCACAAAAAACAATATCCAATACTACATTTGTTCCGTAACGTCTCTTAGATGTGGAGATGCACACCAATTCATATTCTTTAATCGTATCATTCACGTAATCATAATCCGTTTTAATAGCTGCTATAAGCATATAAAGACCAACTATTAAGCCTATTAATATGCTAATGCTTTTCAGGAGTATAGCTGCTATAACAGATATGGTTATAATTGATATACCAATCATTAATCGCATTGTTTTTAAGCGTGTTAATGCCGGAGGTAAATCAATTTCTTTCATTTGTTTAAATTTTTCTTTTAGTTTTGTTATATACTCGTTCATCATAATTAAGGTGCTGAGACTCGTAACTTTAGTCATGAGAGGAGCACCGTCTCCTTTCTTAATTCTATTAAATAACCACTGCATCTTTCAATTAGCTTGAGTTTTTTGCAATTTATACTTCCTTTGTTAACCTTGTTGCCATTAAGTTCTCTTATATCAAAAAATCCACTTATACGTCTACCAAAGACAAAATATTCTTTACCCTGATATTTAACTTTATCAAAAAGTATATATCCTTTTATGACTCGTTCAGATTGGTTTCTTTTACGTGTGCCACCCTTCAAAGTATTTATTTTGAACAACTGCCTATTATGACATCTTATCTTTTTTTGATAGTAAATCATTTCAGATGGTTTTGCTAAAGGGTGTCCACTAATACATCTGGCATCAACATAATGCTTTTTTGGTAATTTATTTTCAATCCTTGTATTCTTTGTTATGTAACCATAAGTCATTGAAACATTTTTATATTTTTCTCTTAGCTTATTATAAAATGCCCAACGCATAATCCCCATAAAAGCAGCATCTCTAAAAATTATTCCACGTTTAATAGTTTTAGGTAATCTAACAGTCCCATTGTGATAACCTTTGTGGCAAGTCTCACATAAAGTGATTAAATTGTTAGGAGCATTACCACCGGTTTTACGACTTTCTATGTGATGAACATTAAGGATTTTATCTTTAGTTTTACCTTTACAACACTGACATATATGTTCGTCACGAAATAAGACATATTCTCTGACATTCCAAAAATCAAGTTGTTCGCCTTGCTGATATTCAGTATCTTTAATATTAGGATTTTTAATTTTCTGAATATCAAATGATGCTGTTTCTACAACAATATTTGTAATCGGAAGTATCTTGTGTACATTCTCAACTACTTTTATATGGCATTTGATTTTTTGACTTATAGACGGAGCTAACCATCCGTCTTTTCGTTTCCTGTTGTCAAAGCGTGCTTGCCTGTAACGTGTCTTTCTATTCCGTCTGCTCCGTCTTAACTCTCTACGTTTAGATATAAGTTTTACTATATCAGTTCTAAGTTCTACATCTGAAGCATAAAACTCCTTATCGTTCGTTGTTGCTGAAAGACCGATATGTTTACTTCCTGCATCAACACCTAATATAATAGACTGTGTATAAGTCAAACTTTTATACAATAATTGTATTGTAAACGGACATCTTTTGACTACTTTTGCTTTTCCGTTTTTTAAAAGATGTTTTACTTTTCCATGCCGTTCTGTAGGCATAAGTGGATGTCCGTTAATATCTAAAACATATACCATTTCACGGCACTCCTTTCTCAAATGATGTAAATTAATACATAATGCTCCTTTAAAATTAAAGAAGTTAAGTTACCCTCGCCAAAGTTAATAAAAGGTTTTATATCAGCAGCACTGTTCCTACTCCACAGAACTGTTTAACCACTGACCTTAGAGCTGCGAACTGGATAAACATTCACAGGTAACTATATATTCTCTTTTAACGTAGTGTACTAAACACTTAGGCTGGTCAATATCGGGCTTTTACAAGCTCGTGACTTTAGTCATGAGTTATTGACATTAAGCTCCTTATTCTTCTTTATCTTTTACCGGATACAACGATTTTACTATATTAACTTCTGTATTGTAGAAATTTTTCTTTTCGTCATTATCTGTATCTGCTGTTTCTAATAATTCAACTTTAATTTCTGATTTATTTGATATTGCTTTCTTTATAGTGTCAACATAATCTTTTTCTAAAATAATTCTTATTTTAGCCGGAGTTACACTTGAAACATATTCTTTATTACTTTTTATTTTATTTTCAATGTAATGAGATAAATCTGCTTCAGGGATTGATTCTAAAGGTGCAAATTCCGAATATAAGTCGGTATCGTTATCGGTTAATATATTTGCTATTACTGCATTACTGATTGTGTATTCTTCAGCAGTTGCTGTGCTTGTATCTTTTTTAATAGTAGTACCGTTCTGATTTTGAGACTCATTACTTTGATTTTTACCGCTTTGACTGTCAATTCTGAAGCTAATATTAACTTTTTGTCCTATTAACAGCTTTACTTTATCTAAATCTTCGGTTATCGGAATATCTACATAGCTAAAATTTGAATTTGACGAACCATATGGGTTTGCTTTTAATTCAAAATTTGATGAAACTGAATTTACACTCATATATTGTTCCTGTGGAATATATTCAGTTGCATATAAGCCTATAACATCTTTACACCTATCCCATTTGTATATATCGGTATTATTCATTGCAATCTGGTTATATGTTTTATTATCTATTTTCGCCTGAGCAAGCATATCTTCTGTTATCACATCACCGGGAACTACATCTTGCTTTAAAGTAATTACCGAAATTGCATCCGTATCGTTATTTACGGTAGGAGCTTTAAAATTGGCTATTAATGGCTTTACAGTAAATATACTTACTGCAATTATTCCAACTGCAATAATCACTGCAAACATACCTTTTTTGCTTTTAGATTTGGTATCTTTCGGCTTGTCTGAATCTTTGCTTGAAGATTTTGATTTTTCATCTCGGAAATTTTTGAGCTTATCTTTAAAAGTTTGTGCCTTATCTTTTACCGATAAGCTCTTGTCAGGTGCAGTCGGCTTATATTGTGGTGCAGGCTTAGGCGGTGTATTGGCTGATTTACGTATTTTGGCTCTTTCTCCGGTTAAATTACCGTCATCTTTCATAAAATAAACACAACCGTTAACTTTATCCACATAACCTCGTTTTATGGTATCACCTATTCTTATTTGTCGTATAGGCAATTTTTTTATTTTATCAAGCATATTTTCGTTTTTATTGAGTTTTTGCATAGTTGCTTCAGGTTGAGGTTTTGTGTAAAATTTAGCATTTTGTTCTCCTGTAATCGGTTTAGTCGAAGCCTGTTTCTTTACCGGCTTTGATTTATCAACAGAAGTTTTAGGTGTATTTGATACATTTTTATGCTGTTCGCTTATGCTTCTGTCTGAATTGATTGTTTTTTTCTTCTTTGGCGGCATATTTACTTCTGACATTTCTTTTCACCTTCCTTAACTTGAAATTTTGAACAAACATATCGGCAATACATTTTTCGCATTACAATATAATCATTTAAAATCAGAATGACTATTTCAATAATCGCATTTAAAAAATCTTTTGTATAATTACCGCTATATGCTTCGATTATTTGTTCTGTCAGTTCATTTGCTTTATCAAGTGATGCTGTTTTACTCTCATATACTTTTTCAGTAAAGCGTTTTAACTCATCTAAATTTTCGTTATTCTTTGATTGTTGATTATTTATTTCACGATAAAAATTTATAATCTTATATATAACTTGTTTAGGTGCTGTTTCTGCTGATTGAGATATTTCATTAATAAAATGTTCGGTTTTATCAACTGTTTTTAATTGTAATAACAAACTATTAATAAAATAACTTTGTATTTTTTTATTATTTGAACCTTTACCTAATTGATATTGTTGAAGTTCATTTGTAATTGTTACTCTTGATTTTTTCAAACCGTTTATAGTTAAATCCAATTAAATCACCATCCTTTAATCTACTTCCTATTAATATAGTCCCTATTTTATTTCATTTTTCTACCTTTTCATAAGCAAATGGCGGTTTTTTATGAAATTTATTTGTTAAATCAAAAAACACACCCCAAATATTCGGGGTGTAATATGTCATTTTCACTTTTTTCTTTCAGAGGCTATCTCCTATTCAAGAATTGGCTAAGTGAGAACCAATAAGAGCCTCAATAACAAACTCCTTGAAAACGCTGTTATTTCACAGGCTAATTACCTTATTATGCACAATTTTTGAATATATCTATCATTTTCGATTTTAAACCGGCTTTTAATTTTGATAGGTATTTCATACTGGTATCTAAAATTTCTACTATCTCTTCATCGGAATATCCATCTAAAATTAAAGATAACAATGTTTGCTCGGCAGCATTTGTTACTTTAATTAAATCTAACATAGAATCCACAACCATTGTATCATCTTTGGTGATTTTAAATTGATCGGGAACTATTTGCTTATTTCTTTGAACAGTATCGCTAAGTGATTCTACATCAATAAATTGTGTTGGCATATTATCTTTTTTTACATTATGGGATTTTGCTGAAATCATGCCTTTGGAATATTCCGTCTGTAAATAAGTCCATACGTCCCACTTTATCTTAACTGTAGCAAAAACGTAAAATTCGCCTTTTTTCTTGTTATATGATTGAGCTGCTTGGCACAGACTTACATTAGCTGTTGCAATACAATCTTCATATAAGTCTGCATCATTTCTTATTTTTGATTCTGTAAGCATTTTATAACAAATTTGCTTTGGCAAATTGATATTATCCTCTACCAATCTTAATTGTTCTTCAGTTAGCATAGCATTTCCCCCTTAACAAAGGTGCTGAAAATCAGCACCTTTACTGATTTAATTCCAAATTATTGAGTTATCATCATCATCACCCGGTATACCCTCAAAAGTATGATTGTTTTCATACATATTACCTTCAATGATATAATCCTTTGTGAATTCATAACAGAATTCAGTATTGTTAATACCGCCACCGGAATACTTGAACAGAACTTTATGATTACCGTCAGATAACGAAACAGGTGTGAATATTCTTCTTCTCATATTTTCACTATCGGAATACGTTATCCTTGTTTCAGGTATACGTGCTGTTACTATATAACGAGCATCTTCACCTTTTTGTTCAATAGTTCGACTATATGAAACATCTTCTAAATCAAAAACTTTTGGTTGCATTTGAGTTACAAAATCATCAAATCCCCAAAAATCATCAAATTCGTTTTGAACAGTTACTTTTGTTGGTGGATTAACTTCACTTGCACATTCCTCTCTAAAACTGCTGCTGCAATATTTCTTTTGGGATATTCTTTCGCTTTTAATACTTACCCAACAATATGCTGTTAATGTATCTGTTCCCTCTTGACCGCCGTGATTCAAACTTGCATCACAGAAATTAAATCCATAACCGCTTTGAAAATGGTTTGGCTTCCAATTCGGACTATCTTCGTGAGAAAAGTTTTTCTCATAATAATTTCCGTTTATTTGGAACTTTTTGAGCTTTTCAGTATCTATACCGGCTGTACCAGTAATCGTATGTTTACAAGTTCTTTTCTCGCCTTTTGCATTATAAACATAATGGTATCTGTATGTTTTAAATCTTATCTGACCGCTTGAACAATCTTTTTCTATTTCGCTCTCATTAGGTCTATTTGATTTTACAACAATTTTTACAATAACGGTCGGTTCTACTTCTGTTACATCTACACATACTTCATTTGGAATGTTTTCGGTGTAGGTATTAATTACTTTTCCGTCCTTATGCGTTATAACAACTCGGACCAAAGTATATTCAGCAGTATTATAATCTATTGTTGTACAAATCTTTTTTACCTCTTGTCCTGTAACACTTTCACCCGGTATAATCTTATCATCATCTACCGGATTATCATCTTCGTCTACATATCTTTTTATAATCTTTGTAGGTGCATCATCATCTGGATCACCGTCACCGTTATCTCCATCGTTTGGAGCAAGGTTTACGTGTAGAATTCTCTTAGGACGTACTTTTTTAATTGGAACAACAACATCATTTCCTGTACCGGTTGAGACTTCTTCTTGTTCGTCATCTTCAAGAACAGTATATCCTTTAATTACATAACCCGGTACACTGCCAATCGTATAATTAATATTGACTTCTTGCTGACCTGTTTCAAACGGATTTCCGTTAACTGTTTCTTGCTTAACAACAGTATTTGTTGAGCTATCTATGTATTTTACTTCGAGTTGTGGTAAATCATCACCAAAATACAGATTAACTATTTTATGCAATGAACCTGCTGTTTTTGCAAACTCAAATATTTCACTGTATTGTGTAGATTTATCGGCTATTTGAGATTTTTCGACATTACCGGTATCGGCATCTACAACTTCATATGATACAAGTTGCAGTTTGTCCAAAAACAAACCATCAATAGTAATGTTGTTTTTCTTATCATTTAAAAACTTAGTTACTTGTGCAGTACCGTCATCATTGAAGTTTATAGTAAACAGTTTTTCTGTAACACAACTGTTATCATGATTATCAATCAATCTCATATTAATAGTCGGATGATCGTCTATTGAGAATGATATTTTCAAAGGAAAATGAAAACTGTAACCGACAGCACCGCCATATGTGTAATACCACAAATTGCCTCTACTCTTATACTGCTGTCCTATTCGGATACTGTTACTTTCAAGAGTATCTGCTTGAATGGTATCTTTCCATAATCCCTCTTTATTTACTTGACCTGCCTCATAGTTTGGCAGTATCATTCCTTCAAAGATAGTACCGTTTTTGCCGATATTACCGTATGTAAAACCGTTAAATACATAACGGTCCGAATCATATGTATCATATCTTGGATCTTCAGGTTCAATTACTTCCAAAGCACCGTAATGCTTCTGTACTTCATTTTCGCTTTTTGGTTTATCTTTCTGCCACATTGAAAAGATAACACTGCTGTATGGATATTGAGCTTTTGGTAAAGTCGGTGTTTTTGAATAATCTATATACGGTAGTTTTGCATTTTCATCATTTCTTTCGCCTTCTCGAAGTTTAAACCTTGGTGTCATTTTCAATGCAAGCTGAGGTTCTCCGTTTTCATCCGTTGTCCAACGGTATTCAACTTGACTGTTTTCAAATATTTGTTCTGCTTTTTTTCCTGCAATAGTTTTATTGAAATCATCATCAGCAACATCAATATCCAAATCAACATCAAACTTCATTTTGATATTATTCGGATTACCTCCGTTTCTTAGATAATCTTTAACATTATCCGGCATTTCATAATATGAACTTTCAATAGGTTTAACAACATCCGTTCCTTTGAATATTGCCTTGACTTCATCATCCGAAAGTTCGCCTAAACTGCTTTTCCAAACGGTATTATTACCATTGTTTTCAATAACATCTTTATCTACATATCTCCAAAAATCTACATCTTTATTATATGTGTAAGATAAATCGTCTGTAACATATTGATTAGCCGACCAATCAACTGTCTGCCAATCCGTTGTTTGAACTTCTGCCTTGGCTGTTAGAGGTATTGTTATACAAGAACCGATGACTGCCAAAGACATTATTGTTGATATTGCTTTTTTTAATAAGTTCATTTGAATCACTCTCCTTTTACTATTTTTTAAATTTAAACCTTTACTTTACAAAGTAAACGCAAGAAAAGAAGGTCAAAAAATAGATATAGGAGTTAACCTACATCTTTTAACCTTATTTCACACAATAACTGCTACAATCATATGAATCACCTACTTTATATTAAGATGCCCCTGCGAAGAGAGGCATCTTATCTGCCGTTTGTTATATCTGTTAGTCAAATATCATTTGATATTCCTTATCAGTCATATTAGTTCCGAATTCGTTTTTATAGTCTATAAATGATTTACCCGGCTGCCAATCGTACTCATCATCACCACTTTCGTAATGAAATGCGATTTTACCTTTCATATATTCTTGATCATAAAAACCGTCATGATATTCAGGAGCACCATTAACATAAACATCTATTGAGTAAGTGCTGCTTCTGTCTTGATTATCTACCTCTTTAGGCAAAACGGTAATACGAATTTTTTCATGACCTGTAGTATCAATCGTATATTCACCCGGTTCTGAGTAACGAACTTTATTCACAACGAATTGCCAACAGTCAGGCAAAAGGTCCGGAATAGTGAATGTTGCTTGCTTTGTTGCTTCATCAAACGTAAATGATTGTAGTACAACATCTTCAAGTTTTATTACTTTACTTGATAGTTTTGAATTATTTAAACAATGTTCTACATCTACTACCCCTTCTTTAATACCATCAACATGGTTACTCATACCGAAAAGATCACTCATACTAACCTGATATTCTTTCGGTACATCATCACGGATTGGAGAAGTCCAAGTGATTTCTTTGCCCTGATACATATATGTTCTCTTACCTTTTGTTTCTCTCATGCTTTGATCTACCAATCTAACCAATACAGAGGATGCTTCAGCACGAGTTAGCTTTCTGTCACCGTGAAAACTGCCGTCCTCATAACCGCTTAATACACCCTTGCCGTATGCTTGAAGAACATAACCCTTATATTCATCAGGAATATAGTCATAGTCTTTTAAAGCTGCTTTGTAGACATCAGTATTTTCAATTTTTTCTTCACCCAAATAATCCATAGTTCTTGCAATGAGTTTTGCCATATCAAAACGGCTCATCTCATCCCTCGGACCTCCAAAGTTGTAATCTTCAGTATCCATAATTGAATTATCATATTTGATTAACCCTTTATCAAGAGCGAAATTCAAATATGGTTGTGCCCAATCGTCCCAAGCGTGATGCCAACGGTAATCAGCATCATATGGTTCTTTACCGCTTAGAACTGCCGGTGTAAATTTATAAATTTCATATCCATCTTCAACAGGTTCAATCTTATCTTCCAATGGATTTAAGATAAGTCCAACAACTGTTTTAGTGAATTCCTGATAAGTAATCACATTATCAGGGCGAAATGTTCCATCTTCGTAGCCACTGAAAGCTCCAAGTCCGGTGATTTTGTTAATATAGCTGTTAGCCCAATGGCTATCACTTACATCTGAATATGTAGATGCGAATACAGGGATAGCTGATGAAGCAATAGTAGCTGTTGCCAATATGGCAGTTATGATTTGTTTTGTTCTCTTTAACATATTTAAAACCCCTTTCAAAGTTAAATTATATTTCTTTTCTTTATACCTATATTATACCACATTTCACTCTCAAAGTCAATGCCAAATTGTAATATAACGTATTAAATTTTATTTTTTGATAATTTTTCTACTATAACAGATAGCTCTGCCCTTGTGACATAATTAGTTCCTCTAAAAGTCCCATCTTCATAACCTGTTATAATTCCTTTTGCATAAACTTGTGCAACATACGGTTTGCATAAGCCGCATACATTATTCCAATCTGATATTTTATTTGTATATTCGTCTGTATTATCTATATGTTCACTACCCATATACTCAATAGCTCTGGCAACTATTTTACTCATATCTTCTCTTGATACCAACATATTCTTGTATGCATATGCAGTATCATTGGTATTAAGTATTCCTGAATTCAATGCAATATTCAAATATGGTTGTGACCAATTGTCCCAACGGTTTGTCCAATAATCACGATTAGGTATATCATCATTAAGATTATCAGATGGAATATCGTTTAACTTATCTTTCATCAATGAGATAATCACTTTGGTTAATTCTTCGTGTGTTAATTGCTTTTCCGGCTTGAAAGAACCATCCTCATAACCTTCAAAGATGCCGTTTTCGGTTGCATTTTCAATATATGTATAAGCCCAATGGTTCTCAGGAACATCATTGTAGTCTTGTGCAAAAGCCGGTATTGAAAAAGATATTGCTGCGGCGGTAAGTAATGGTATTAATTTATGTTTGATCATTATATTCACCCCTATTATGATATTTGTTTACATTTACATTATACAGTATTTACGAACAAACTCAACCATTTTTTCGTATTGATTTTTGATAATAGTCAAATGCTTGATCAAATCGCATAGTTCTTCTACATACTTTATTGCATTCAGCATCAGGAAAAGTTCTAAACCAACCGTCAAACGGACAATAGTATGTTGTTATCGTATCATTTGATTTTTCTATTGTATACAAATGTTGCTGACAATTATTGAAACTAAAATATCCGATTGTATAATTGTTATTTTCTTTGAATTCGCCATTGTTATATTTTTGCTCTCGAATTTTAATTTTTGCTTGTTTTTGAGCATATGTATATTGTGGCAATCTCTCTATAACTTTTGATATTTCTTCTTGTTCATCTTTTGTTAAGTAAATTCCACTGTGAGTGTACTTATTTATGTTTGAGAAAGATAAGTTAGCCCAATTTTCGTATAATCCACCGTTGTAGAAATTATTTGGAAATACAAGAGAATCATTACGAATTATCGTATTACAAAATGAATTATCGTATAGTTTCTTTACAATAAAATCAGAATTATCAAGATGATTATATAACAATGTTCTTATATAGTTCATATGTATGCTATTCTGATAAAAAGGATTTTCCATTTCGTACACTTCATTGCCTGCCTGAACAGATAATGTTTTATCACGAATGTTCCCGGTTATCGTTCCTACCCTATTTTTTACTTCACAAACATGGATTCCAAATTTTGAAACAATCAACATATCAATTTCAGCAAAATTATCATTACCAAGTGGAATTATCACACTTGTATACACTTTTGCATTTTCATCTAATTTTTTAAATCTTTTTGATAATTTCTTAAATACAAGATATTCACCGTATACACCTTTATCAAGCAATTCTGACAAATCAGCTTTTGTTTGCTGATACCATTCGGGTTTTTCATAACAGAAAGTTAAATGTAATTCTTTAAATAGTGTGAACTACTCGGCAACAAGTTGCCGAGCTTCCTATTTCAACCACAACGGTTATTATCATATCTATATAAATAGCAGTTTTCCCATCATGTCCATAGGCTTTTGAGTTTGGCTCGTTCCGAACCTACTATAATTTTAGAATTTAGGCAACATTCAAAAGCCTAAGTCCTTCTTTTTTTATATTTATTGCAGCATTTACATCTCTATCGTGATGTGTATTACAACAAGGGCAATCCCATTTTCGCACTGTTAATTTTTTAACATCAGAATTTTGATAACCACAAGCACTACAAAGCTGACTGCTTGGAAAAAATTTATCTACTTTAATAAGAGAACCACCAATATCAGTTAGTTTATATTGTAACATATTTATAAACATACCATAGCCATTATCAAGAGTAGCTTTACCATTACCAAAGCCTTTGTTTGATAACGCTTTCATATCAAGATTTTCTACACAAATACAATTATACTGTTTGGTTATCGCAGTAGATAATTTATGTAGATAATCTTTACGTTGATTTGAAATATGTTTATGAATTTTGGCAATTCTCTTTTTTTGCTTATTATAGTTATTACTCCCTTTGATTTTATTTTTTAATTTATGTTGTTCTTTGGCGAGTTTAATTTGATTTTGTCTATAATATTTATGTTCTCCCATTGGTATATTGCCGTTACTATCACAATATAGACCATCTGATTTATAATCAAGACCAACAGTCGTTGCTTCGGTAATAACAGCCGGTGTAATTGTAATATCATATTCAAATAAAACAGAAACATAAAACTTACCATCATTATCCAAAGTTATAGTAGCAGATTTTAACTTCCAATTACTTTTGGGATTACGATGTAGTTTAGCTTTCACATAACCAATTTTAGGTAATTTAATTGCTTTATCAGATAAAGCAATTGTACTTTTTTGATTGTTGGTAGTATAAGACTTTTTACTATACTTCGATGATTTGAATTTAGGGAATCCAATCTTTTTGTTGGTAAAGAAATTTTTATATGCTTTCTCTAAATTCAATTGAACATTGGCAAGAGCTAAACTATCTACTTCTTTGAGAAATGGATACTTCTTTTTATACTGTGCCGGTGTTGTTTTTAACATCGTACCGTATTTTTCATAGTAGTTAATTTTATCAGCAAGCATAAGATTATAAACCTTTCGGCAACAACCGAAGGTTTTAATAAACATTTCTATCTGTTTTTCATTTGGATATATCCTATACTTAATTGCTTTATTCATAATTGATTTTCCCTCCTTTCAAATTTGATGTGTTATTTACATTTTTAATCTTTGAAGGACTTTCATCTCGGATACAAGTAACCGAGAATTCCCGTCCTTATTTTTTAAATTTTGAATATATCATTATTGAAAGAATTATTATTATCCAAACTAAAGCAGATATTATGTATTCTAAACATAAGACAACATTAGTTGACAAATTAATATGTTCTATTATAAAACAAATTAGTGAACTTATAGCTCCTGATAAAAAATAAATCAAACAGCCAAACCCACATCCATTTCTACAATTTTCGTTATTATTCACTATTTGTTTTGCAATTTTAAATTTGGACATTTTTATACCTCTTTCTCATTTTTTTCTATATTATACCACAAAATCTCTAAAACGTCAAAATGTGATAAAAAAAGAGCTGCTTAGTTTTTTCCAAGCAGCTCAAAAATTTTTTTACATATAAATATCTACTATGTCTGACAATTTATCAATAATTGTTTTAATCACCTCTGTATGTGTATCATATACTGATGAAATTAATATAGCATTTTTATTATTCGGCTTTATATGTATATCCGGGAATAATTCCATTAATTCATTAATTGCATCCATAGTTGACGTAAAAACCAACAAATCTATACATCCAAAGAATTCTTTACTTTTAAATAACCCGACTCTAATATACTTAAAAATATCAGCAGCATTGTTCTCTGCTAAAAATTTTTTTGTATACATCGGCATAGTATTTAGGTTGATTTTTGTTACATAATTATTTGTACTTTCTGAAATTACTAATTCAATATTATCCAATCTCGTCTCCACCCTTCTTTTTTATCAGTTATACTTGAAAATCAAAAATAAATTATTAAATTTGTTTATATGCTCATAGTATCCCTCCTCTACTGTATTTGTTAAATAAATAACAAAAAAACAGGAAAATACAGTTGTTCTACTGAATTCTCCTGTTCATTGAACTTCATATGGCTAAACTGATTGTGTGATTTTTGAAAATTCCCTACTATTATATATAATAAAGAATATTTACCAAATTATTTCGGCAGTTCCTACCATTTATATTGACAATTCATCTCACCGTTTTGCTAACACGTTAATAGCTAAAATGAGTATACTTGTCAATTTTTTAAAATATTTAATTGTTTCAGATTTCATTAAAATTTATATTACTATAATAATATATATTTTTACAGTACAAAAGTCAATAAAGATTCTATGAAAATAATATTACAATTATATTGCAGCTTGTTCTAAATTAGTTGCATTTAACCACTTTAATTCATTATCTTTTTTTGTTTTTAATGTTTCTACTACTGCATTTGCTAAATCCTTTTTGTTTTTTAGTGCATTAAGAATATATTCATCAATTGTATCTTTGGCAAGCAAATGAATATAAGTACATTTATTGGTTTGACCGATACGATGTATTCTTGCCTTTGCTTGAATATAATCTGCATAATTAAAAGTAAGACTGTAAAAAATCATCGTTGAAGCGGCGGTAAGTGTTATACCCATACTTGTTGCTTGAATTTGACCAACAAAGACTTTACAATCAGGATTAGTTTGAAATTTTATTCTTTCAGCATCTCTGTCTTTTGTTTTACCGGTTATAACTGCTGTTTCAATCTTTTTCTTTTTTAACATTTTACATATAGCATCAATTTCAGCTGTAAATTTTGCCATAATAACAACTTTTTGATTTTGGGAGATTAGTGTTTCAATCAATTCTTCCAATGTATCAAGTTTGCTGTTTGAAACATTTATATACTTAGCAGCTTTATCTCCTTTGATAAAACCACCGGTTATTTGCTGTAATCGAAGAAATTTGGTTAAAATGCTTTTAATTGAAACGGTATTGCTTTTTGAAAGTTTTAATTCACCTTCCAATACCGATTCGTATGCTTTTATTGCATCTTTTTCTAATTGGATTGGAATTGCAACGTCTGTTTCTTCCGGAAGGTCTAAAGCATCATCCTTTGTTACTCTGTATGCAACTGAATGTGCTTTATCTATTAACTCTTTCATATTAAGCCAAGCAGATGTTCTGTAATGAGTACCACACCACTCTTGTACAGAATACTTATCACGAAACTTATCATAATCATATCCGAACACTTCAGGACTAATCACTCTGTATTGTCCAAATAAATCAAGAGGATTATTTTGAACAGGCGTGCCGGTCAAAATCATTCTGTAATCTGCAACAACAGCTATATGTGATGCTGCTATACTTGCTTTTCCGTCAGGTGATTTAATTTTTGTGCTTTCATCACAGATTAAAAAGTTCGGATTCCATTCAAGCAATTCATCTTCAAGTCTATACATACTTTCATAATTAATGATAGCTACCTTTAAACAATCTTTATAATTTGAAAGTTCATCTAATTTCTTTAATTTTTCAGCTTTGTTTTTTCCGTCTATAACAACGCTCTTAACAGCAAAATCAGCGAATTTATTTAGTTCCTCTGTCCATACCCCTAAAATTGACTTAGGAGCTAAAATAAGAGCTTTTTCTACTAAGCCGTTTAGATAAGCTCTGCCTAATACAGCAATAGAAGTGAGAGTTTTTCCACATCCCATTTCAAATTCAAGTCCGTATCCCGGTGATTTTTTTTCTGAATCAGGGAAAATTCCCATCATATCACAAGCTAAAGCATAACCATCGGTTTGATATGAATATGGTTTAGCTTTTAACGGAAGCGGTTGTTTGGGTTCAGGAACAGAAATCACAGTTTTTTCTATATATTTATCGAAAAAGTTGGGAAATGTACAGCCTAATATAGAAAGTTCGTTGAGAACATACTTATTATATGGTAATCTCCAAATTTTTTCTTTTCCATCCCATATGGCATTTCCTATTTCTTTTATACAAAATCTAAACATATAGCTGTCATATACCTTAAATTGTCTTTGTACTTTATCAACAGTTGCGTACATAAACATCATCCTTTCACAATGCAAATATCACAATATGTATTTAATTCACTCAATATTATCCATACATATATTATACCACAAATCAGCATTTTTTTCAAGATTAAATTGTATATTTACCGTTTAAAATTTGATTTTTTTGAATAGCAAATCTCTGTAATGTCAAAAAAGGATAATGAAAAAAAACGCATATAGTCAATACGGTTTATACTATACAAAAGCAGTGTTTTTGTTGTTTTGGATTTTCCATAATATAGGTAAAATAGTGGTGAGTTTTTTCATTGTCAAAATAATTCGACGGCAGATGATAGATTGTCAAAATGAATTTAGATATTGTCAAAATTAATGTCGTACAATCCCAAAATTGGGCTTAATAATAAAGGTTTTATAACTAAGCTTTGCTTCTAAAAAAGTTCCTCGCCTGCCAAGGAAGAATTGTGGCGGTAGCCATAAAAAGATTCTAAGTTTTAAAAATATATTAAATAAACGTGTATTATATATACGTGTACGTGTGTGTACGTGTGTGTGCGTGCGTGTGTGTGCGTGTGTATGTGTACGTGTATGAGCAATCTGTCTTTGCTTTTTCACTGGTTACTTTTCACAACGACTTATCAAATCTTCTGTTTCGGCAAATATTGTTCCCCCCTTTTGTTCCAAATGCTGAATTGTTGTTTTGAATTTCCACTTATTGTTGAATCAAAGCCCTTGTAACGACTCATGTGATTATTTTTTGCTTGAATAATTCGACAGCCAAACATTTTCATTGCTACAGAAGCCGTTCTGTTGAGGACCACAACTTTATCCTTGGCAGTCAAACCGGTTGCATTTGAATTATCAGCTAAATATCCGTCATCAGCTATTTGTATTATCCGGTTCGATTTAAGCAGTTATTTGTTTGATAATCGGCTTGTTTACAGGCTTTTTGCAAATTATTCACCTCACTGAAAGATTGTTAAATTTTTATTTACCGCCATTTGCTTATGAAAAAGTAAAATTTTTGGTCTAAATAGGGACTATATTAGTGAGAGGGCAAGTGAAAAAAGCATTAAGAACAGCATTTGCAAAAAATACTATTGTCAAAATATACAAAATCTCAATGAAAAATTAGATAAAAGTTAAATTTAATACACCGAATTACAATTTGACATTGATAAAAATGTGAAATTATGTTATAATGCAAGTACAGTTAAACTTTCAAACAACAAAAAACAAGATTAAGGGATTATAAGGAGTGAGTAAAAATGATTAAAGAGGCATTAGACGTATGGATGTGGATGTTTAATATCGGATTATCCGGTAATGAAGTGCTTATATATGCGTATATATACGATTGTTCGTCAAGGGGCAGAGTATTTAAACATAGCTATCAAGAAATCGCTGACAGTATCGGTTCAAGTGAACAAACTGTACGAAGAGCCATTGACAAAATGCTTAAACTCGGTGCTATTAAAACCTGTATTAATCCTAAAGACGGACAACGAGTTTTTGTTCATTCCTCTGATTATATCAAAGACGTTAAGAAAACAGATTATACACTGTAAAACGTAAAATACAAGATAAGGAGCAGACGAAAATGTTTAATTTTAGAATATACAACTGGATGTCAAAATCATTGAATTTAAAGAAATTCACATTGCTTATATACGCATATGTGTATAGTTTTACTAACCACGAAGGCGGTTTTTTTGAATGTACGATTGAAACTATATCGAAAAATTTAGGTATATCAAGAAATTCTGTAGGTACTGCCTTGAAATATTTATCAGACAATAATTTTTTAATTAAGACTACATACACATATAAAAATTTAAAACGTGTTAAATATATGCATAATCGTGATATTGCATCAAAAGCAATTGCTGAATGTGAAGAAAATACAAAACATAATGCTATGGCTTATATTACAATTTATGATTGGATGGTGACAGAATATCATCTATCCGGTCATGAGCTGATTACGTATGCTTTGATTTATTCGTTTAGTAATTCACAAAAGCAATATTATCAAGGCACATTGGATTATATTTGCAATCGCTTTAACTTGGATATTCGCACAGCTTATCGTGTAATAAATAACCTTGAATCTAAGAATATGATTACGCTTTATGGCAAAGGAAGAAAAGAAAAAGTGTATAGAACGAATTTTGACTATACCCCTGATAACGATATTATAAGCGAATATGATGATCTTGAAGAAACTTTTGAAACCAATAACAGTGAGAAAAAAAATGATTGTCAGAAATCGGATTTTGATGATATTGATGCAATTTTGCAACGTGAAATAGAGCAAGAAACAAAGCAAAATGAGACTGAAAAAAATAGTTTGTTTGATACAGAGAAAGCAGTTGAATCAGAGCCGGATTATGAAAAAGACTTGCAGTTGTTAGAAAACTCAATTGCGTATTTTTGTGATACACACGGTGTAAACTTGGATGAACTGGCTTATATGCTTGAGGAGGATTATATTAATCGTTCTCGCTTGCATAAAGTTATTGAGCTTGTCAAAGACCGACAGCAAAAAGAATTAATCAGTGAGAAAAAGAAAGCTGATAAGAAAAAAATTGTAGCTAATCGCAATATGAGAAGAATGCTCGCTAAAAGCAGACGAAAGGCTTGTTAAAATATGGTAAACTACCATACACTATAAAGGTATGTGGTTTTATGATAAATTAATTTATTAAGAAAGTGAGAATACTCGTCACTTTAGTGATGAGATGAATCACCATTTAGAGAATATACATACGAGGTGATAAGTATGGAGGTAGTTACAGTAAAAAATTGGAGATATTAAAAATTGAAAAAGTAAAGGGGTGAATACAGTGGAAAAGGCTTATAAATATCGTATTTATCCAAATAAAAGTCAAAAAATTCAAATTGCTAAAACATTTGGATGCTGTCGTTTTGTGTATAACTATTATTTAGCTAAACGTATTGAGTTGTATGAAAAGAATAAAGAAACATTCTCATATGTTCAATGTGCAAATGATATGAAAAAACTCAAATCTCAATTGCAATGGTTAAAAGAAGTTGATTCCACTGCACTTCAATCAGCACTTAGAGATTTAGATATGGCATACAAAAAATTTTTTAAAGAACATACCGGTTATCCTAAATTTAGGTCAAAGAAAACATATAGATTTTCTTATAAGTCAAAACAAGTAAATGGAAATGTTCAATATTGTGGTAAATACATTAAATTGCCTAAACTCGGAATGATTAAAACAAAAAATAAGTTAGTTCCACAAGGAAGAATACTTAACGCAACTGTTTCACAAGAGCCGAGTGGTAAATATTATATATCACTTTGTTGTACAGATGTTGATATTAAACCATTAAAGCGAACAGGAAATTCTGTAGGATTGGATTTAGGTATTAAAGAATTTTGTATTACATCTGATGGTAAAATGATAGAAAATCCTAAATATCTTAAAAAGTCATTAGCTAAACTTGTTAAACTACAGCGAAAGCTATCTCGAAAACCAAAAGGTAGTTCAAACCGTAATAAAGCAAGAATAAAAATTGCACGTCAACATGAGAAAATTGCTAATCAGAGAAAAGATTTTCTGCAAAAGTTATCTACTGAACTAATTAAGGAAAATGATATTATCTGTATTGAAGACCTTCAAATAAAGAATATGATAAAAAATCATAAACTTGCCAAAAGTATTGCCGAGAAAGAGACTGCCGGACAAACAGAAACCGAAGATATCATCAACAAAG
>OGZX01000334.1_pt1 | contig 57059 bp, 54 predicted proteins | sample 1576881 | NCBI WGS metagenome assembly OGZX01 (sample SAMEA3541542, study PRJEB24748) | human gut metagenome | biome: human gut; feature: human-associated habitat; material: faeces | place: China | collected 2012 | reverse complement strand
TGGTGATATGTAAGCAATTGAATAAAAAAAGACCAATATCTATTCCTTATTGGTTAGCTAAAAGTATGGCTGTCATTGGAGATTGCCTGGGTGAAAAAGCTCCGATCAATTCATTGAAACTTCGTAAAATCACAAGCTCTTTGACCTTTAGTAATGAAAAGGCTGTACGAGAACTCAAGTGGAAGCCCATGAATGTGCTGGAGACTTTTCTTATAGAATAGAAGAAAGTGTGGATGGAAACTTTTCTTTGGATTATGGGCATTTTGACCGGATTGGCAGCTTTAGTCTTTTTAGGGCTTCAGTTTTGGTTTCATTTAATAGACAAGAATGAATAACTTATGTACTATCTGATAATCTTAGTTCTGCTATTCCTGGCAGAACTTTTTTATTTTCATATTGCTGATAAATGCAATATCATCGATAAACCGAACGAACGGAGTTCGCATACCCGGATCACGCTACGGGGTGGAGGTATTATTTTCTACTTGGGTGCATTGGCTTATTTTCTGACAAATCAGTTTGAGTATCCTTGGTTCATGCTGGCTCTGACTTTGATAACCTTTATTAGTTTTGTGGACGACATTCGCTCTACCTCTCAGGGATTGCGTTTAGTTTTTCATTTTACTGCAATGGCCTTGATGTTTTATCAATGGGGATTATTCAATCTGCCTTGGTGGACTATCCTTGTTGCCTTAATTGTATGTACAGGCATTATCAATGCTTATAACTTTATGGATGGGATTAATGGCATTACGGGAGGGTATTCTTGGGTTGTATTACTTGCTTTAGCTTTTATCAATGTGCAAATTGTCCGTTTTGTGGAGGAGGATCTGATATACACTATGCTTTGTGCTGTGTTGGTATTTAATTTTTTCAATTTTCGCAAGAAGGCCAAATGCTTTGCCGGGGATGTGGGATCGGTCAGTATTGCCTTTGTGATTCTTTTCCTGATAGGTAAACTAATAATTCGAACAGAGAATTTCAGTTGGATTGTTTTGCTTGTGGTTTATGGAGTAGATAGTGTGCTGACTATTATCCATCGGCTTATGCTACATGAAAATATTGGTTTGCCACATCGGAAACACTTATATCAGTTGATGGCAAATGAACTGGAGATCCCGCATGTGATGGTTTCACTGATTTACATGACATCACAAGCCATAATTATTGTTGGTTATCTGTTAACTCCCGGTTGGGGCTATTGTTATTTATTGGGCACAATTGTCATACTTAGTATGGTGTATATCTTATTTATGAAGAAATATTTCCATTTGCATCCGGCTATGAAATGATATCACGATATCGACTCCGATAGAAAATGCCTCCCGGCCATCTTTTTTAAAGCTGACCGGGAGTTTTTTTATAACCATTCATTCCCCATCAACCAAAAAATCTTATTAACTTTGCGGGTCACTTTTGAAAACATAAAAAACTTAATGATATGAATATCTCTTATAATTGGCTGAAAGAGTATGTCAATTTCGATCTGACGCCCGATGAAGTGGCGGCTGCGCTGACTTCTATCGGACTGGAAACAGGTGGAGTAGAAGAAGTTCAAACGATTAAAGGCGGGTTGGAAGGTCTCGTGATTGGCGAGGTGCTGACTTGCGTGGAACATCCCAATTCAGACCATTTACACATCACAACCGTAAATTTGGGTAACGGCGAACCTACTCAGATTGTGTGCGGAGCTCCAAACGTAGCTGCCGGACAGAAAGTCGTTGTTGCCACTTTGGGCACGAAGCTCTATGATGGTGACGAATGTTTTACTATTAAGAAATCAAAGATTCGCGGCGTGGAGTCGATCGGTATGATATGTGCTGAAGATGAAATCGGGATCGGAACTTCACATGACGGTATCATCGTATTGCCGGAAGATGCCGTACCGGGTACTCTTGCGAAAGATTATTATAATGTAAAGAGCGACTATGTACTTGAAGTAGATATTACTCCGAACCGTGCTGACGCTTGTTCACACTATGGGGTGGCACGCGACTTGTATGCTTATCTGGTACAGAATGGCAAACAGGCTGCACTGACCAGACCGTCTGTCGATGCTTTTGCTGTCGAAAATCATGATCTGGATATCAAGGTAACTGTAGAAAACAGTGAGGCATGTCCACGTTATGCAGGTGTTACTGTGAAAGGGGTTACTGTTAAAGAGAGTCCGGAATGGTTGCAAAATAAACTTCGCATCATCGGTTTGCGTCCTATTAATAATGTAGTGGATATCACAAATTACATTGTGCATGCTTTCGGGCAACCGCTTCATTGCTTTGACGCAAACAAAATAAAAGGGGGCGAGGTGATTGTGAAAACAATGCCGGAAGGCACAACGTTTGTCACGTTGGATGGCGTTGAACGTAAGTTGAATGAACGTGATCTGATGATCTGTAACAAAGAAGACGCTATGTGTATTGCCGGTGTTTTCGGAGGTCTTGATTCCGGTTCTACAGAGGCCACAACGGATGTGTTTCTCGAAAGTGCATATTTCCATCCGACATGGGTGCGTAAGACGGCCCGTCGTCATGGCTTGAATACAGATGCTTCTTTCCGTTTTGAGAGAGGTATTGATCCTAATATCACGATCTACTGCCTGAAATTGGCGGCTATGATGGTAAAGGAACTTGCCGGAGGTACCATTTCTTCGGAGATTAAAGATGTCTGTGCTGCTCCTGTACAGGATTTTATTGTCGAGTTGACTTACGAGAAGGTACACAGCCTGATTGGTAAAGTGATTCCGGTAGAGACGATAAAGAGCATTGTTACCAGTCTTGAAATGAAAATTATGGACGAGACGGCCGAAGGACTGACATTGGCCGTACCTCCATATCGTGTGGATGTACAGCGTGACTGCGACGTGATTGAAGATATCCTGCGTATTTACGGATATAATAATGTGGAAATTCCATCGACACTGAAGTCGAGCCTGACTACAAAAGGAGATTGTGACAAGTCGAATAAGTTGCAGAACCTGGTGGCTGAACAGTTGGTAGGTTGTGGTTTCAACGAGATTCTGAATAACTCTTTGACTCGTGCCGCTTATTACGATGGTTTGGAAAGCTATCCTTCCAAGAATCTGGTTATGTTGCTGAATCCGCTAAGTGCAGATTTGAATTGTATGCGACAGACACTGTTGTTCGGTGGATTGGAAAGCATTGCCCATAATGCTAACCGTAAGAATGCGGATTTGAAATTCTTTGAATTCGGTAACTGTTATCACTTTGACGCGGAGAAGAAGAATCCTGAGAAGGTTTTGGCTCCTTACTCAGAGGATTATCATTTGGGACTGTGGGTGACCGGTAAAATGGTATCAAATTCATGGGCACACGCAGATGAAAACACTTCTGTCTACGAATTGAAGGCTTATGTGGAGAATATTTTCAAACGTTTAGGATTGGATTTGCACTCTTTGGTAGTGGGCAACCTGAGTGATGATATTTATTCTACGGCCTTGACGGTAAATACTAAAGGTGGCAAGAGACTGGCTACATTCGGTGTCGTTACCAAGAAGATGCTGAAAGCTTTTGATGTTGATAATGAAGTCTATTACGCTGATTTAAACTGGAAAGAGCTGATGAAAGCGATTCGTTCAGTAAAAGTAAGCTATAAAGAGATTTCTAAATTCCCGGCTGTGAAACGTGACTTGGCTCTGTTGCTGGATAAGAAGGTACAGTTTGCCGAGATTGAAAAGATCGCTTATGAAACAGAGAAGAAACTCTTGAAAGAGGTTTCTTTGTTTGATGTTTACGAAGGCAAGAATCTTGAAGCCGGAAAGAAATCTTATGCTGTCAGCTTCTTGCTTCAGGATGAAAGCCAGACTCTAAACGATAAGATGATTGATAAGATCATGTCGAAACTGGTGAAGAACCTGGAAGACAAACTGGGAGCCAAACTCAGATAAACATATAATATAGAAACAACAATTAAATAATTAATAAAACTCATGCCCGCTTCTTCTCTGAATTAGAAGCGGGGTGAGGCAAATATTTTAAACCAATGGGAAGAGCGTTCGAATATAGAAAAGCTACCAAGCTGAAAAGATGGGGCAACATGGCCCGTACATTTACGAGAATCGGTAAACAAATTGCTATCGCTGTAAAAGCCGGTGGCCCTGATCCCGAAAACAACCCGCATCTGCGTGCAGTTGTCGCTACTGCAAAACGTGAGAACATGCCGAAGGATAACGTGGAACGCGCTATCAAGAATGCCATGGGTAAAGACCAGAAGGACTATAAGGAAATGAATTATGAAGGTTATGGTCCTTTCGGTATTGCGGTATTTGTAGAAACGGCTACAGATAACACAACCCGTACTGTTGCCAATGTTCGTAGCGTTTTCAATAAGTTTGGCGGAACACTGGGTACTTCAGGCAGTCTTGATTTTATGTTCAGCTGGAAGTCAATGTTCACCATTACAAAGAAAGAAGGCGTGGATATGGACGATCTGATTCTGGAACTGATCGATTACGGGGTAGAGGAAGAGTATGATGAAGACGAAGATGAAATCACGCTTTACGGTGATCCGAAGTCGTTTGCCCAGATTCAGAAATATCTTGAAGAGAATGGCTTCGAGGTGAAAGGTGCTGAGTTTACCCGTATTCCGAATGACGAAAAAGATCTGACACCGGAACAACGTGCCACCATTGATAAGATGGTAGAACGCCTGGAAGAAGACGAGGATGTACAGAATGTGTACACTAACATGAAGCCTGCAGATAACGAAGGCGAAGAGTAATGAAATACGTTTATAAAACCCAGGGTACTTGCAGCACAAACATCGAATTGGAGGTGGAGAATAATATTGTGAAGGAAGTAGCTTTTTGGGGTGGATGTAACGGTAATCTGCAAGGAATTTCACGTCTGGTGACCGGAATGCCTGTGTCGGATGTCATTACGAAGCTTGAAGGGATCCGGTGTGGGGCTCGCTCTACTTCATGTCCCGACCAACTATGCCGTGCTTTGCACGAGATGGGTTTCTAAGAAAAATAAAGGCTGTATTTGATGTCAACGCAGACTCTGTTACGGAGTAACAAAGCTTCTGTAAACATCATTTAGAGACTGTATATAAAAATAAGAGAGGCGGCAACTCAAAGTTGACCGCCTCTCTTATTTTTATATAAACCGATTTCTTATTTATACATATCGGGAGTAACTGTTACTTGAATCAGCTCTTCCTTTGTTTTGCCTGACAGATAGATGTATTTAATGGTCACATCCGATTCTCTGTACACTTTCATCTCTTCAGTGTTCTTTATTGTTTCCGGCAGGGTTTCTTCCAATGATTTCTTCAGTTGTTCTGACATGGTAGGATCGTCAGCCTGGCCGCTTAAGGTATAGAAATAGGTAAATGTATTGTCCTTACCTGAATAAGTGGTGCTGTCCATTCTTGTCATTTCATCGACGGTGATGGGGCATTGTTTGTTTACTTGTTCGGCAGCCAGTTCGAAAACTTTTTGTTTGGCCTGTTGGCAAGAAGCAAGCGTGAAAAGAACAGCGCATGCTCCGAGAATAATTTTTTTCATTTGCTTAATCTTTTTAATGTGTGAATATTGGGCAAAGATAGTTGTTAAAAGTGAACCGAACAAGGTTCTCGCTTGTTATTAATAACTATCTTTGTAGATAGATTTTATGAATTAGAAGAAAAACAAGAGACATGACATCCTTATGAAAAATATTTTTAAAGATTTAAAAAGTAAAGACCACAAACGCTATCTGGGAGGTTTGGACGTCTTCAGATATATTGGTCCCGGTTTATTGGTTACTGTAGGTTTTATTGATCCGGGCAATTGGGCTTCTAATTTTGCGGCAGGTTCAGAATTTGGTTACTCACTGTTATGGGTGGTTACGCTGTCCACCATCATGCTGATCATATTGCAACACAATGTTGCTCACTTGGGAATCGTGACAGGGCTTTGCCTTTCGGAGGCGGCAACGCAGTATACGCCCAAGTGGGTATCGCGTCCCATACTGGGGACGGCCGTACTTGCTTCCATCTCTACATCACTGGCCGAGATTCTGGGAGGGGCCATAGCGCTGGAAATGTTGCTCGACATTCCTATTGTCTGGGGGGCCGTTCTGACTACCGTTTTTGTTTCCATCATGCTTTTTACAAATTCATATAAGAAAATAGAGCGCTCCATCATTGCTTTTGTATCGGTGATCGGCTTGTCGTTCATCTATGAACTCTTTTTGGTGGATATTGACTGGCCTATGGCAGTAGAAGGGTGGGTGACGCCGGCTATACCTAAGGGGAGCATGCTCATTATTATGAGTGTGCTGGGTGCTGTGGTGATGCCTCACAATCTTTTCCTGCATTCGGAGGTGATTCAGAGCCACGAATACAATAAGCAGGATACAGCGTCCATAAAGAAAGTGTTGAAGTACGAATTGTTTGATACGCTCTTTTCAATGATTATAGGATGGGCCATCAACAGTGCCATGATTCTGTTGGCAGCCGCTACCTTCTTTAAAAGTGGCATTCAGGTTGAAGAGCTGCAGCAGGCGAAATCATTGCTCGAACCCCTGTTGGGAAGTAATGCGGCTATTGTTTTTGCTTTAGCCCTGCTTATGGCGGGTATCTCGTCTACGATTACCAGCGGGATGGCGGCCGGATCTATTTTCGCCGGTATCTTTGGCGAATCATACCACATTAAGGATAGCCACTCTCAGGTAGGGGTTATCCTGTCGTTGGGCATTGCATTGCTACTGATTTTCTTTATCGGCGATCCGTTTAAGGGTCTGATCATCTCTCAGATGGTGCTGAGTATCCAGTTGCCGTTTACGGTTTTTTTGCAGGTCGGTCTGACCTCCTCGCGTAAGGTGATGGGCGATTATGTCAATAGTAAATGGAGCACGTTTGTGCTTTATACCATTGCCGTGATAGTGACAGTGTTGAATATAATGTTGTTGTTCTCGTAAAATATAAAAGATGAAAATTATAACTTATAATGTGAACGGACTTCGTGCCGCAGTAAACAAGGGACTGCCCGAGTGGTTGGCCGAAGAAAATCCCGATGTGCTTTGTCTGCAGGAAACCAAACTGCAACCCGAACAATATCCGGCAGAGGCTTTTGAGGCACTTGGATATAAAGCATATCTCTATTCGGCACAGAAAAAAGGATATAGCGGAGTAGCCATCTTGACCAAAGTAGAGCCCGATCACATAGAATATGGCATGGGAATTGAAGAATATGATAACGAAGGGCGTTTTATTCGTGCGGATTTTGGTGATTTGTCTGTGGTGAGCGTTTACCATCCTTCGGGCACTAGCGGAGACGAACGCCAGGCTTTTAAGATGGTCTGGCTGGAAGCATTCCAGAAGTATGTGACGGAATTGCGTAAATCACGTCCCAATCTGATTCTTTGTGGGGATTATAACATTTGCCATGAACCGATCGATATTCACGATCCGGTTCGTAATGCTACCAACAGTGGTTTCTTGCCCGAAGAACGGGAATGGATGACCCGTTTCCTGTCGGCGGGCTTCATTGATTCTTTCCGTACGCTTTATCCTCAAAAGCAAGAGTATACTTGGTGGAGTTACCGTTTCAATTCGCGTGCCAAGAACAAAGGGTGGAGAATCGATTATTGTATGGTCAGCGAGCCGGTACGCTCTTTGCTGAAAGAAGCCGTTATTCTGAACAACGCCGTTCACTCCGATCATTGTCCGATGGCGTTGGAGATCGGCTGATTTACTCCAAAATGGTAATACTCAGTTTGCGTTTGTCGCCCCCGTCCCGGAATTCACACAAGTAGATCCCTTGCCAGGTTCCGAGGTTCAGACGGTGATTCCGGATGGGGATACTGACTGAGGTTCCGATTAGTGAAGCCTTAATGTGTGCGCTCATATCGTCCGGGCCTTCAAGGGTGTGGACGAAATAAGGGGCACCGTCGGGTACGAGTTTGTTGAAAAACGTATTGAAGTCATGACGCACGTCCGGATCGGCATTTTCGTTGATAGTGATGCCTGCTGAGGTATGCTTGATGAACACAACCAGCAGTCCGTTTTCCGGCAGGTCCGGAAGGAGAGAAAGGATGTCACGGGTGATCAGATGGAAGCCACGTGGATAGTGTGGCAATTGTATGTCAAAGGTTGTTGCCATAAAAATCATTGATTAGTTGCCGACAAAGATACTTTTTTAATATTTTTGCAAGAAATAAAAAAATATAAAATGACAAAGGAAGAAAGGATAAGCCGTGCTACTGAGCTTTTCAAGAGCGGCTATAATTGTTCGCAGTCTGTAGTAGCTGCATTTGCCGATATGTATGGATTTACTGAAGAGCAGGCGCTGCGTATGGCAGCTTCGTTTGGCGGAGGTATCGGGCGCATGCGTGAAACGTGTGGCGCTGCCTGTGGCATGTTTCTACTTGCCGGACTGGAGAAGGGGGCAATTGACGGAGCCGATCGTGAGGGAAAGGCTGCCAATTATGCTTTGGTGCAAGAGCTTGCGGCCGAATTCAAGAAACGAAATGGTTCGTTGAATTGTGGCGAACTGCTTGGTTTAAAGAAGAAAGCACCGGTGTCGTCCGAGCCGGAAGCCCGGACAGAACAGTATTATGCCAAAAGACCTTGTTCGAAAATGGTAGAGGAGGCAGCCAGAATTTGGGCAGAATATCTCGAAAAAGAGAAGAAATAGTCTTCAAATTGATGTTTTCATTACAAAAAAGAGAAAAAAGTTACTAATAATCTGTTATATAACATAATTATAACTATATTTGCAGTCGAAATAAAACCTGAATTGTTCGGGTTTTAACTCATGTCTAACTTAAATTTCTAAAGCAAATGTTGAAAGAAAAAGCAGGTGAAATTGCAGGTAAAATCTGGAATGCACTGAATGGAACAGAAGGACTGACTGCCAAGCAGATTAAGAAAGCAACTAAATTGGTGGATAAAGATTTGTTCCTTGGCCTCGGATGGCTGTTGAGAGAAGATAAGATCTCTACTCAGGAAATCGAAGGTGAACTCTTCGTTACATTGAACTAAGGAGTGAATTACTTCCCCAATAAAAAAATGCGTTGATACATTATGATATGTTATCAGCGCATTTTTTTATGTTCTGGCATTTGTGTATATTTGCGCACCAAATTAAATTAAGATAATAGTATCAGATGGATAAAATCAGAAATTTTTGCATCATTGCTCATATTGACCATGGTAAATCAACATTGGCGGACCGTTTGTTGGAGTTCACTAATACCATTCAGGTGACAGAAGGGCAGATGCTTGATGATATGGACCTGGAAAAGGAGAGGGGGATTACGATTAAAAGTCATGCCATACAGATGGAGTACACTTATAAGGGGGAGAAGTATATTCTGAACCTGATCGATACTCCGGGGCATGTTGACTTTTCATACGAAGTATCCCGCTCGATAGCTGCCTGCGAAGGTGCGTTACTCATTGTGGATGCGTCGCAAGGAGTCCAGGCACAGACCATCTCGAATCTTTATATGGCTATTGAGCACGATCTTGAAATCATTCCGATCATTAACAAGTGCGATATGGCAAGTGCCATGCCCGAAGAGGTGGAAGACGAGATCGTAGAGCTGCTGGGATGTAAGCGGGATGAAATTATCCGTGCGTCCGGTAAGACCGGTATGGGTGTGGAAGAGATACTGGCAGCGGTCATCGAGCGTATACCTCATCCTCAAGGTGATGAAAGTGCGCCGTTGCAAGCTTTGATATTCGACTCCGTATTCAACTCATTCCGTGGAATCATCGCTTATTTTAAGATAACGAACGGAGTCATCCGTGCTGGTGATAAGGTTAAGTTCTTCAATACCGGGAAAGAGTATGTTGCAGACGAAATCGGAGTGTTGAAGATGGAAATGGTTCCACGCAAGGAACTCCGGACGGGAGATGTAGGCTATATCATTTCGGGAATTAAGACTTCGAAAGAGGTGAAAGTGGGAGATACGATCACTCACGTGGCCCGCCCTTGCGATAAAGCGATTGCGGGATTCGAAGAGGTGAAGCCGATGGTGTTTGCCGGAGTTTATCCCATCGAAGCCGAAGAATTTGAAGATCTGCGAGCTTCACTTGAGAAGTTGCAGCTGAATGATGCCTCACTGACGTTCCAACCGGAATCATCGTTGGCCTTAGGCTTCGGTTTCCGTTGTGGCTTCCTGGGATTGCTTCACATGGAAATTGTACAGGAGCGTCTGGATCGTGAGTTCGATATGAATGTCATCACCACAGTTCCTAACGTATCTTATCATATTTACGACAAACAAGGTAATATGACGGAGGTGCATAACCCCGGCGGTATGCCCGATCCGACTATGATCGACCATATAGAAGAGCCTTATATCAAAGCTTCTATTATTACAACGACCGATTATATCGGACCTATCATGACGCTTTGTCTCGGTAAGCGGGGCGAATTGTTGAAGCAGGAATATATCTCGGGAAACCGCGTCGAGTTGTTCTACAATATGCCGTTGGGTGAAATTGTGATCGACTTCTACGACAGACTGAAGAGTATTTCGAAAGGTTATGCTTCGTTCGATTATCATCCGGATGGTTTCCGTCCGTCCAAATTGGTGAAACTGGATATTTTGTTAAACGGTGAATCGGTTGATGCGCTTTCTACCCTGACTCACTTCGATAATGCTTACGATATGGGGCGTCGGATGTGTGAGAAGTTGAAAGAACTCATTCCGAGACAACAGTTTGAAATAGCTATTCAGGCCGCTATCGGTGCTAAGATTATAGCTCGTGAAACGATCAAAGCGGTGCGTAAAGACGTTACGGCAAAATGTTACGGAGGTGATATCAGCCGTAAACGTAAGCTGCTTGAGAAGCAGAAAAAAGGAAAAAAACGTATGAAGCAGATCGGTAATGTGGAAGTGCCGCAGAAGGCATTCCTTGCCGTGCTTAAACTGGATTAGGAAATAAAGGCTGCAACGTAATAAAAAAACAGGAATCTTTCTGAACAAATTTTGTTGCAGCCAGTTTCTAATATACCAGGCAATTGTCATCTGTCCGCAGAGCTTTCCCTGGCAATTGCCTTTAAAACAACGATAAACAATAAAAATGAGAAAAGTTCTGTCTTTTTCGGCCTTTTTGATTATTGGCCTTTTGCTATCACAATACTTGCCGTTATTGGCAGGTGAAGGATATGCTACCGTAAAAATTGTATCTAACATTCTTCTTTACATCTGCCTGAGTTTTATTATGATTAACGTAGGGCGTGAGTTTGAAGTTGATAAGACCCGTTGGCGAAGTTATGCCGGAGACTACTTCATTGCGATGGCTACTGCCGCCATGCCTTGGTTCCTGATTGCTATCTATTATGTATTTGTGCTTTTGCCGCCAGAATTCTGGAACAGTTGGGAGGCTTGGAAAGAGAATCTGCTGTTAAGCCGTTTCGCAGCTCCTACATCGGCCGGTATTCTTTTCACGATGCTCGCGGCTATCGGACTTAAATCAAGTTGGATTTATAAAAAGATTCAGGTCCTGGCAATTTTTGATGACCTCGATACCATTTTGTTAATGATTCCCCTGCAGATAATGATGATTGGTTTGCGCTGGCAGCTGATCGTGGTTGTCTTTATTGTCTTCTTATTGCTTTCATTGGGTTGGAAACAGTTGGGAAGGTATAACTGGCGTCAGGACTGGAAAGCGATAATGGGCTATTCGGTGCTTGTATTTGTTGCTACCCAAGCCGTTTACTATTTTAGCAAGCAGCTCTATGGCGAAGAGGGGAGTATTCACATCGAGGTGTTGTTGCCGGCTTTTGTGCTGGGTATGATCATGAAACACAAAGAAATAGATACTCCTGTCGAGCATAAAGTTTCAACAGGGGTTTCGTTCCTGTTTATGTTCTTGGTAGGTATGAGCATGCCGCATTTCATTGGAGTGAACTTTGCCGAGACACATGCCGGAACCCATTCGGTGACAGGTTCGCAGGAAATGATGTCGTGGGGAATGATAGCACTTCACGTATTGATTGTTTCACTGCTTTCAAATATCGGTAAGCTGTTTCCTGTGTTCTTTTACCGGGATAGGAAGTTCAGCGAACGCCTGGCGCTTTCTATCGGTATGTTTACCCGTGGTGAAGTAGGAGCCGGAGTCATCTTTATTGCCCTCGGATACAACTTGGGTGGTCCTGCATTGGTTATTTCAGTGCTGACCATTGTATTGAATTTGATTCTGACCGGTATCTTTGTACTATGGGTGAAGAAGTTGGCATTGCGAAGCTATACAACTTAGCCGTGTCATAGAATTGCTTAAATCTAATATTATATATACCTATTATGACAGTTTTACGTTCGATGAAGGATTTCTCGTCGATGAATATTACGGCGAGTATTTTATTGTTTGTCACAGCGATTGCCGCTGCGGTAATCGCTAACTCTCCGGCAGCATCGGTGTATCAGGAGTTTTTGTCGCATGAACTCCATTTTCGCATCGGAGGCTTTAATTTACTTTCGCATGCGGGACACAATCTGACGATGATTGAGTTCATTAATGACGGTCTGATGACGATTTTCTTCTTAATGGTCGGACTGGAGATTAAGCGAGAGTTACTGGTAGGCGAGCTTTCCTCGTTCCGTAAAGCTGCACTGCCATTCATTGCCGCATGTGGCGGAATGGTAGTGCCTGTTGTCATCTATTCCATGGTTTGTGCTCCGGGCACTGAAGGCGGGCAAGGACTGGCTATCCCTATGGCAACCGATATTGCCTTTTCTTTGGGAGTGCTCAGCCTGTTGGGCAAGCGTGTTCCGTTGAGTCTGAAAATCTTCCTTACAGCGTTTGCGGTAGTCGATGATATAGGCGGTATATTGGTGATTGCCATTTTCTACAGTTCACACGTGGCTTATGAATATTTGTTATGGGCGGCGCTGCTTTACGTTCTGTTATATTTTATAGGTAAGAAGGGAGCTACCAATAAGATTTTCTTTTTAGTTGTCGGTGTGGTTATCTGGTATCTTTTCCTGCAATCGGGTATCCATAGTACGATTTCCGGTGTTATTCTGGCCTTTGTCATTCCGGCCAAACCACAGTTGAACGTCGGTACATATATTGAGCGTATCCGGCGCATTATCAGTACATTCCCCGAAATGGGAGCAAACAACATCGTACTGACCAATCAACAGATAGCCAAGCTGAAAGAGGTTGAGTCGGCTTCCGACCGTGTCATCAGTCCCCTTCAGTCGCTTGAGGATAACCTGCATGGTGCAGTGAATTATCTTGTCCTTCCGTTGTTCGCTTTTGTCAATGCAGGTGTGATGTTTAGTGGCGAAGGTGAAGTTATTGGCGGGGTTACCCTTGCGGTTGCTTTGGGATTATTGGCAGGCAAATTTCTGGGGATTTATTCTTTTACCTGGCTGGCTGTCAAAAGCGGTCTTACTCCGATGCCTTTGGGGATGAACTGGAAGAATATATCCGGAGTGGCGTTACTGGGTGGAATAGGCTTTACGGTATCGCTTTTCATCGCCAATCTTTCGTTCGGCTCCGCCCATCCTGTATTATTGAACCAGGCCAAACTCGGTGTTTTATCCGGTACGGTAATGGCGGGTATCTTGGGATACCTGGTTTTGCATTGGGTCTTACCCCAAAGAAGATAACTTTCACCTGTAATAAGGTCCGTTTTCTAATCTCCTGCTAAGATTAGGTAAATAATTTATGCTGTTAGTTGAATAACTAATAGTGTTAGTTGTTTGTTCTGAATGATTTATTGTTTTTGCGGTATCACGAACCTTTTAATAGAAATCATGCGATATTCTGGAAGGAAGGTGCGATGTTTGTCCGCGAACTTCCGGAGTATTATGACGAACCCATTCTCTTTTTGATTACATCCCACGTTGCTGTCTTTAGGAAACTTTCTTCCATTTGTGACACCATACTCTTGAACTTGTTAAACGGAATGGCAAAAGACAAGAGATCGGGTTTCATACATTTGCGTGCAGAAGGATCGAATGATCCCAATACCGCCCGATTGGTTCCGTCCAGTTGTTCCCGGTACGGATGATAGATAATAGAAGCACAGCCTGCACCAAAGGGAGCGATCACTGCATCAGGAGCTACATTGTCAAAACAAGCCAATGTGAACAGACCGGAGAGGATGTCGGCAGATACAAAAAAGATAACAACTTCCGGCATGTCTTCCGCTTCCAGCTTATCCCAACGTTTGAAGATCAGGTTTTCTCCCTTGACAGGAAGTGCAGGCAACTGTGCCAGAGCGGCAGCTGCCAGCTCCGGAGTCTGCTTGTATCGTTCTCCTTCGCCCTGTTCATTGTGTGAAAGGAAACATTCGAATCCGGGAAACATCTTGTCCGTGAAGTTTGTGTACCGTTTTCCACCCCGGCATCCCACAGAATCCGCCTGCATGCAGAGAGTTTTTCCACGCTGTACCTGGGTCAACTGTGCAATGATGCACCGATGTCCTTTCGGAGCTTCCACTATCGGGAGATTTTGTGTATCTGCCGAGTATTGGAATGTTATCGGAAGTCCGGCTTGTGGAAAATAAGTATTCCACAAAGTAATGAACTGATTTTTAAGTGTTATTTCCATGGCTGTATACTTCTTTGTTTTTATCGGTCAGTCATCTTCTCCGCCATCGTCTATCGGTAATATTCTCCGGCTTTCCTCGTGAGGGAGTTCTTCGACCTGACGGAGTTTGCGTTCGATGGCGCGCGTACGTTTTCCCATCACTTCTTCCAACTGGTCACCTGCGCTTTGCAGATTCTTCTGGACCTTCTCAAGCAGTCCTCCGAATTTTCCGAATTCGGTTTTTACAGCTCCCAGTACGGTCCATACCTCGCCTGTGCGTTTCTGTATGGCGAGTGTCCGGAATCCCATTTGCAAACTGTTCAGGATAGCTCCCAAAGTAGTCGGTCCGGTTACTACAATCTTGTAATCCTTTTGTAGCGTTTCAACTAAGCTTGTCCGGCGGATCACTTCTGCATAGATGCTTTCGAAGGGGAGAAACAAGATAGCGAAGTCCGTTGTAAACGGAGGATCGACATACTTGTCGTGGATATCCTTCGCCATTTTTTTGATGGTTGTCTCCAGTTGGCGTCCGCACGATTCCATCAATGCGGCATCTCCGGCTTCGAAAGCATCGTAGTATTGTTCGTAAACATCTTTGGGGAATTTGGCGTCGATTGGCAGATAAACAGTGCTGTTGGCATCATCTTTTCCCGGAAGTTTGATGGCGAACTCCACAAATTCGGTTCCGCTTTTCTTGGTCTTGACATTTGCTTCATACTGTTCCGGACTCATCATCTGTTCCAGAAGTGCGCCTAGCTGGACCTCACCGAACGTTCCGCGCATTTTCACGTTACTCAGAACCTTCTTGAGACCGCCTACGTCTTGTGCGAGCGACTTCATTTCGCCCAGGCCCTTTTGCACATTTTCAAGTTGCGAACGGACTATCTCGAAAGATTGTCCGATGCGTTCGTTGAGAGTCTTTTGTAATTTCTCTTCAACCATCACGCGCATGTCGTCCAGACGCTTCTCGGTGGACTGTATCAGCGTTTCCTGCTGGCGTGCCATTGCGTCGAACTTTTGGCGTTGCAGTTCTCCGGTGGTCATCATGTTCTTATGCATGGCATCTTGCAGCTGTTGCAAACCCTGATTCAGGGTTTGCGTCATTTCCATGCGTAACTCGCGAATACTGCGATTCAACTCTTCCCGGTTTTCCTGCATTTGTTGGCGCAATGCCCGTTGCATCTCTTCGCTTTGTGCGCGATTGTTGCGGGTAAGTGTCAATACAAGCAGGGTAACCAGTAAGGCTGCAATAATCAAGAGGAGAGTCAGTTCCATTTAATAAGTCAATATTTCGTTTCCGGTTTCAGTAATCAGAATCATATTTTCCCATTGTGCAGACGGCAATCCGTCGTCTGTGCAGACTGTCCAGTCATCAGCAGAGTCGACAAAGACCTCATACGTTCCCATGTTGATCATCGGTTCGATGGTAAAAGTCATTCCCGGAAGAATCAACATACCGGTACCGCGGCGTCCGAAGTGCTCTACGTCGGGTTCCTCATGGAATTTGATTCCCACTCCATGTCCGCATAAGTCGCGTACCACACTATAACCGTTCTTTTCGGCATGTTCCTGAATAGCCGCACCTACGTCACCTAAACGGGCCCAAGGCTGTGCGGCAGCTATGCCGATTTCCATACATTCTTTAGTGACCTGTACCAATCTCTGTTTTTCAGGGCTGACTTCGCCGATCATAAACATGCGTGATGCGTCAGAGAAATAACCATTGTAAATGGTAGAAACATCTACGTTGATAATATCTCCGCTTTTTAGAATTTCGGTTGAACTGGGGATTCCGTGGCACACTACATCGTTGATGCTGGTGCAGACGCTTTTAGGAAATCCTTCATAGTTTAGAGGAGCCGGAATAGCCCCATGGGACGTGGTGAAATCGTAGACCAAACGATCGATCTCTTCGGTGGACATTCCCTCACGAATATTTTCTGCAATGTGGTTCAGCAGAGCTGTGTTGATCTTTGCACTTTCACGGATACCTTCAATTTGTTCCGGTGTGCGCAATACCTTGCGTGGAGGAAGTTTGTAACCTTGTTTTCTGTATTTCTGTATTTTATCTTCTATTTCATCCGGATAATTGGAAGGAGTAAACCGGACTCCTTTGATAAATTTTTTCATTTTACTATCTTGATTTTTTATTCGTAGTACAAATGTAGGGAATAAAAAGGGGAATGCGGTATTTTAGGAAAGATAATTTCGGGGAATCAGAGGTGAGGAAAAGTAATAAAGGCTAATTAGTCATTTTGTCATTTTGTATTTTAATGCTGTTCAGATTTGATTCTTTAAGCTCCGTATCCACTCTTGCGGAAAAAAACGCTAAATAGGAGCATTAGGGCGATTCAAGATGATGCCGATTATACGGTTTTCTTGTGATATGGATCGTTTATCGTTTCTGTTTATATTATAGTGCTGTCTGTTTTAACGATTTTGCATGTATCTGCCATCTTCTTTCGGTTGCTTCTCTTAGTGCCAATAAATGGGAAAAGTGCTTTTATGCAGCCATATATCTCTTCTTTTGTCATGGAGTTAACAAAAGACTTGGAGGAAGTTGGCAAAAGACTTGAACGAAGTTAATAAAAGACTTGGAGGAAGTTAACAAAAGACCTAAACGATATTAATAAACGTCCGAGTGTTTTTGCATATTTATCTTCAGACAGCACTGAAACTGCATGTTATTTCTCTTTTTATTCATTTAATTTCAAGGGAATCTTCCATAAGGATACTTTTATCTTTAGTATAAGTTAGCGATTTTTCTATATATCAAACAATTTGCATCCTATTCATGCTTTAGGCTTTCTTTTGAGCTGATTACTAGTGATTCTTGTATTAGGAAACTTTTTAACTATATGTTTACTTTTAAGAAGAATGTTATGTAACATACTTAGAATTTGTCATGGCAAAAAAATAAATGCTTTTCTTTACACAAAAATAAATAACAAATGAGGATAAGAATTAAAACAACTTCAAATGAAAAAATCCTTCCTTTTGATTATCAAGGGAAGTTGATTGGAGTAATTCATAAATGGTTAGGAAATAATGAATTGCATGACAAGATATCTTTATATTCTTTTTCTTGGCTGCTAGGTGGTGTGATGGTTGATAAAAAAGGCTATGTATTTCCGAATGGAGCTGAATTGCTTATTAGCTTTCATGAAGATCAGCATCTTAAAAAGATAATTGATAGTATTCTGTTGGATCCGGAAATCTTTTATGGCTTATGTGTGAAAGATATTACTATTGTCGGGAGTCCTGTCTTTACAGAAGAGCCACAAAGATTTTTTTTAGCTTCTCCTATATTTATTAAACGACGAATAGAAGAAATTATGGGCTATAAATATTATTTCTATGATGATCAGGAAAGTAATCAACTTATGACAGAAACCTTGAAACATAAAATGAGGGAAGCCGGGCTACCGGAAGACGATACGTTAAGAGTCGAATTTGATATAAGCTACTCAAAGAAGAAAAAGAAAATGGTGACTATTCATGGTATCAAAAGTATAGCCAATATGTGTCCGGTTATTATTCATGGCACTCAGACTAGTAAAAGGTTTGCTTGGGTAGTTGGTCTGGGGAACGGAACTGGTAGCGGATATGGAGCTTTGATTTAAAAGGTGTAAATATGAAATATTATGTAGTAAAATATGCAGGACCTTTTGGCTTTATTAAGCCTTGGACTGCGGTTCGTGATGCCAGTGGCGGAGAAACTTATTCTCAGCAGTTTCTGACTCCTTCCATTATTGAAGGAATTAGGCAGAAGTTGGAAGTGACTGCAATCATGAGACATAAACTTTCTTACGCTGGTATCAATATCCAACAGGAAGTGGTACAGGCTAAAGCTTGGAGTAAGAAAGGGAAAACTTTTATGAGAGCACGCTCTGTTTTAAAGCGGGGAGTAATGCTTTCTCCTGTTATTTATTTTGCTTTTGCTACACTTGAGGATGCCCGTAAAGCAAGTTTGCAACATATTTGTCTATGTAGAAATGAAGATATTCTTTTGCCAGAGGCGAATATTCAGGAATTGTCAATTTCTGAATTTGATAAATTAGAAGGTTATGAACTTCGTTTCGGTGAGCGTGAGCAATCATTTCTTGTTGGTTACAATCGCTTTAAAAATAATGAAGAAATGTATGGGTGGATAGAAATGGTGGGTAACCCTGCAAAATCACATAATTATGGGGAGTAGATACGACTACATTCTTGCAAAGAGTGAGAGCAACGGTGCTACTTCACTCAAATCCCATTTAGAGTCGGTGGCCTTTTGGGCTCAGACAGCGGCTCGTTATGCTGGAATGGATGAAAATGTGGTCAGGATTGGCGCCTTATTGCACGACATCGGTAAAGCAAGTCCATTCTTTCAGATACGATTGCAAGTGAAAAAAAAGCCCAATGAAAAGGTCTTTAGGCATGAGGTAGCATCTTTATTCTTTTTAAAACTGATAGATCGGAGTTTATGGCCAGAAGTGATTGATATGATAATCGCACACCACAAATCCGTTTATAAAGATAGAAGTTGCAATGGGCTTCTTGATTTAAAGGAGTATTATGGAGAAGAAAACACTTTTAGAGACCACGTATCTGGGTTTTCATCCTGGAGTATAGATGCTATAGGGATTTTGAGAGAACTGAACTTTCCGGGTGTATCTGCCGATTCACTTCTTTCAGAAGAAGATGCATTAGAAGCCTATCGATATGCAATCGAACATTGTAGAAGAAAGCCTAAAGGATGGTCTAAGTGGAAAGGATTATTAATGGGGGTGGATCATCTGGCTTCTGCAACGGAGGAATTTAAGGAACGAATTCCTACCTTGTTCTCTATCCCTGATGTAGGTTTTTACAATCGTCAACATCCCTTGTATCCACTATCGCAGGTATTGTCAGAGGCTAATAAGAAGCACACATTTGTTAAAGCTCCCACCGGTGCGGGTAAAACTGATTTTTTATTGAAGCGTTGCCAAGGGCGTATATTTTATACTTTGCCTTTCCAAGCATCTATTAATGCTATGTACGAGCGCATACGTCGTGACCTGAATGGAGTAGTAGAGGATGTGAGATTACTGCATTCCATGTCTCGCTTGGTGATTGAAGGCGAGAAAGCTTGGGAAGAAAAAGTAATACAGGATAAGATCGGTGCATCCATAAAAGTTCTGACTCCCCATCAGTTGGCTTCTGTGTCTTTGGGTACTAAAGGATACGAAACTCTTCTGTTCGATTTGTGTGGGTGCGATATCATTTTAGATGAAATTCATACCTATTCCGATATAATGCAATCAATTATATTAACTATGATTGAGGTACTTGTACACATCGGATGCCGGATTCATGTAGGGACAGCAACTATGCCATCAGAGTTGGAACAGAAGATTCTTGATATTTTAGGTCGGGATCAGACACAACAGGTAGAATTGTTGTCATCCGTTCTTGACTCGTTCAATCGGCACATCGTCCATAAAGTGACGGATTTCTACTCTGTGCTTCCGGTACTTAGGGAGGCGATAGAAAATGACCAGAAAATACTGATTGTATGTAATCGGGTAAGGAATGCCCAGATTCTTTTTGAAAGAATAGATGAGTTATATCCCGAAGTAGACAAGATGTTGATTCATAGCCGTTTTAAACGAAAGGATAGAAATAGGCTTGAAAAGGAATTGCAAGATATCTACAATAAGGTGCTACAGGCCTGTATCGTTGTTTCGACTCAGGTAGTAGAAGTTAGTTTAGATATCAGTTTTGATATGATGATAACCGAAACTGCCCCCATTGATGCTTTGATTCAGCGTTTTGGACGTATTAATCGTAAGCGAAAACCCAAGGAAGAGAGAACTTTGAAACATATATATGTGATAGCTCCTCCTGATAAAAAAGAAGATTGTTTGCCTTATTCGCAAGAAATACTACAACGCAGTTATGACGCATTACCTCAGGACAGCTTGTTGGAAGAATCTTCTTTGCAAAGGCTTATTGATCAGGTATATCCTCAAGTGAATGTAATAGATTTGAGTTTAGATGCTGCGTTTGCGGATGGAAAATGGAGATTGAAAGAATTGTTTCATTTACCAAAATCCGCTTTTATTGAGAAGTTGGATATTGATTCTGTATCTTGTATCACGCAGGAGGATGCTGACACCGGAAAATATCGTGAAGCTACGGCTGAAGAAAGAGTTTTGATGGAGATTCCGATGCGATACAGTTCGTTGCGGTGGAAAAATCTTGAAACATTTCCGTATGGTTCACATCCGTTTGTGATTCCAGATATTGCCTATTCATCCGATAGAGGCTTGGATATAACGAGAATGGGAACTGAAAATTATGATACTAATTATCAAATATTGTGATCTATGTACACATCAACTATAGGAAAAATATTCTTGAAGGCTTATAATCGGAAGTATCAAAAGGAGCATACAGGTAAATCTTTTTTTATTGAAGTATTTGTACCTTTATTTTTTGACCATCAGAAATATATGATGACTGCAAGAAATTCTCCTCTTGAAAATCCGAAATTGAGTTGGGGAGATATGATTAAAGGTAAGAAGCCGTTTGAAACTCCGGAGCAAAGGCGGGCAAGGATTGATAAAATGATTCGGAAAATAGAATCGGAAGAGGCCGATGCGAGTATTGCTGTTGGATATGGAGTTTCTGATAATACTGCGGCTACCACCGGACAGGTTACCAATATTAATTTTTCAGATAATAAAGAAAATGTATATTTGTCTTGGATCGGTGATGGACTAGGGATAGGGGTTTCCGGAGGTTTGACCATCTCGTTTAACTACGAACAAATACTTCTGGATATTTTTGACGGATGGAAATATTATCGTGATTATTTAGAGCGTTACCCGTGGATGAAAGGAAATCAGATAAATACTTGGAATGCACATTGGATAGTGCATCGTTACGATGATTATCTTTATGATGTTGACAATCCGACATCTGGCATGAATCCGGTGGCGCCTGTAGAAGGAGAAATTGTCAATTTACCTACCATTTCTTGGGTTCCGGTCGTTATGGGAATAGCCCGATATTTCCCAATAGACAATTTGGTCGGGTATCTATACAGTATTGGAAAGTCCAATACAACCATTGGCTTTATGCCTTTTAGACTTCAGGACATAATAAGTATAGAACACCTATATTCTAAAATGTTCGGATTATCTGCACTTAGTGATAATAGAAGAAAAATTGAAAGTCTTTTAGGGACTGCTTTGGGGTTAAGAATAGCTTGTCAGGCTGGAACGATCGGTATACCGGCTATGGAGCCTAAAGGACTCAAGGCTTATTTTTCTACGGGGAAAGGACTAAAAAAAATTGTGTATAAAGACGATAATGAACAAAAAATAACAATCAATATTTACTTAATTTGGATATTAGCTATGTTGAATAATGAAAAATTGTGGACTTTGTCTGAGGAATTCGCGAGACTGTTATTGCAATATGAAGCGGGTGCCGGTAAAATGAAAAGAGATAGAACGAATCAGGTTGGTCAATTATTTGCTTCAGTATCGGTCAAGCAATTTTTGAATAATTTGATTCCTATTATAGAAAATGAGAAAGAAGTAGAAGGGTATAGAAATATGGGAAAGGTATTTCACGAAATACCTAAAGATAATTTTCCTTATTTCAATACATTGATTCGATTTCAGTATGCATTGTTAAACAAATAATATAATAAAACTATGAAACCGTATATTTATTTAAGAGGATTACGTCATGTCGACCTATCTGTGTTTTGTGTAGAGAATGGACAAAAAAAATATTGGGATCCGATATTCAATGTATGGGTACCTTATTCAAGTGGTCAACAGGTGAAACGGAGTATTCTTAATGCTATTAACGATGAATTACAGGTAGAGCCTTCTCCTGTTACTTTTGTTTTTGATGTTAATAAAAATACATTAGGAGAAGGGGAAGTGTTATCATTGTGTGATCCTCAATACTTTGATCAACTCCTTGGAGGATGGATGAAAGCAGCTAAAGGAGGTAAAGAGCGCACTCTTAAAAGGAGGAGCCCTTTTTCAATTTCTGCTATGCGTCCATTGCATCCTTTGTTAGGTGGACGTTTTACAGAGAACGCTACATTTGACAGAAGTGATCGTCCCAAATTACATAAAATAATAGTACAGGATTCTTCGGGAAAACCTATGACTGAGGAGCAAATAGAAGAGTTGTTGGCAGATACGGATAGAAGTCTTTATCGTAAATGGATTCCTGAAAACAGTAGGGCAACCGGACTTTTTGTATATGATGTAGCTATTGATATGCGAACCTTGTTCACGGTGTCTACTAACCAATTGGAACCGGAAATTTCTAAAGAAAAAATACAAGAGCTTAAGGAAAAAGGTTGGGGAATCACTCAAAATGTATTTGGAGAATGTCTGATAATGCCTGAAGTGGAAAGATTAAAAGTGATTCCTGCTATAGCAAAAGCGCTTGTCAATTGGAGAATCTCTAGTAATCAATCCAGAACATTTAGCTTAATGGAAACATTGGCCGTGGCTATTAGCGATAATGCTAATACTTTGGCTGGAGCAATTCGTGCGAAATTATTGGATGATAATCCAGATAAGCCTCAGGCTAAACCAGTGATAGATGAAGCAGCCGGTGCAGAATTGTTTGTTGCTTTGCCTTGTTCTGGCTATGTCGTGACCGAGAATGAGTCGGCAGACGCTTTGCAAAAGGCAGAAGCAAAATTGATTGCATTATTGACTGCTTTTGATTACGAAACTCAGAAATAGGGTATGTTAGTTTTATTAGGTGAGGGAGATCATCTACCTCACCTATGAAATAAAAAAGCTATATATGAATTTGATAGGTACACATTTCAATTATTATCAGGTTTGTAAACGGAAACTTTGGCTGTTTGCCAACGGCATACACATGGAGCATACATCCGATTTAGTTTATGATGGAAAATTGATTCATGAAAACTCATATCCTCAACGTTCTTCTAAATATGAAGAAATAGAGATAGATGGTATTAAAGTAGATTATTATGATGCTTTGCATAAGACAATTCATGAAATTAAAAAATCAGATAAGATAGATATTGCGCACGAATGGCAGTTAAAATACTATATTTATGTGTTTGAAAGAAATGGTATTATGGATGTTACAGGAGTGTTAGAGTATCCTCTTTTGAGGAAAAGGGATATAGTGTTGTTGAGTGAAATAGACCGTGAAACGATTAGTGAAATGGAGAAAGATATTATAAGAATCACAGGTTCTGATATTTGTCCTGCTTTGGAGAGAAAGAGGATTTGTAGGAATTGTAGTTATTTTGATTTTTGCTATAGTGGGGAGGATGTTGAATGAAGAAAACTTATTATTTATTTAATCCTGGTGAATTGGAGCGTAAAGACAATACGTTGAAGTTTACCCCGATTTCGGAAGATGGTTCAGAAAACAGTGTGGGCGGACCTCGTTATTTACCAGTTGAAGATATAAATGAGTTCTATGTCTTTGGATCATTACGTGCAAATAGCTCTTTATACAACTTTTTGGGACAAAAAGATATTGCAGTACATTTTTTTGATTATTATCAAAATTACACCGGATCTTTTATGCCCAAAGATTCTTTATTATCCGGGAAAATGATCTTGGCGCAAACTTCTGCTTATCAAAATAAGAAAAAAAGGATTGTAGTTGCTCAGAAGTTTATAGAAGCTGCGTCTTGGAATATGCTAAAGAACTTGCAATATTACAATCGTCGTGGTAAAGATATGGAGGATTTGATGGATGCAATTAAAAAGTATGCTTCTCAGCTATCTGCAACAACTTGTGTTCAAGAATTAATGGGGTTAGAGGGTATGATAAGGCAAACTTATTATGATGCTTTTAATTTGATTCTAAATGATTATGAGATGGGTGGTAGAAGTAAGCAACCTCCCAAAAATGAAGTAAACGCTCTTATCTCTTTTGGGAATATGATGTGTTACACTATGTGTTTGCGTGCCATTCATCAAACTCAACTAAATCCAACAATTAGCTTTTTGCATACTCCAGGCGAAAGGCGTTATTCTTTAGCATTGGATATTGCGGAGGTCTTCAAACCAGTGATTATTGATAGGGTTATATTTAAAGTCTTGAATAAAAAGGAAATCCAAGAAAAGCATTTCGATTGGAAATTGAATAAATGTTTACTCAATCAGACAGGTAAAAAAATATTTGTGAAAGCAATTGAAGATAAGTTGATTGAGACAATAAAGCACAGAATCTTAAACCGTAATGTCAGCTATAGACATTTGATAAAATTAGAGTGTTATAAGTTGGCGAAACATTTATTGGAAATAGAGGAGTATAAACCGTTTAAAATGTACTGGTAGATATGTATGTTATTTTGGTTTATGATTTTGGAGAAAAGAGGGTCTCAAAGATGTTGAGATTATGTCGTAGGTATTTGAATTGGATTCAGAATTCTGTATTTGAAGGTGAACTTTCGGAAGTACGTTTAAAAGAGCTATTATTATTAGCAAAAGGGTTTATGAACCCCGAAGAAGATTGCATTATTATTTTTAAAGGGGCTACTCAATGCTCTTTGGAAAAGGAAATAGTGGGCAAAGAACTTGCTAACATTGATAATTTTTTGTAAGACGGTTGTCGAAGTAATTTGTTATTGTGAATTATCAATGGTAAAGTAACGGAAACGCTCTATGACATGTTGATATATAGATGTTTAGTACCTATGTCGCTAACCTATGTTTTTTATATTATTCTTGATCGACACATTATTTCTAAAGAAAAGCAATTTTCTGCAAAAGCATTTGGCTTATTACTAAGTAATTGCGTTGATTGATGGGTAGAGTATTAATTGTACCTTATGGAATTGAAATTAGGTAAGGGCAGCGCCTGCCTCTACTGTCGGTTCGTATTAATTGTACCTTATGGAATTGAAATTCAACAGTATCGAGGAAAGCCTTATCCGGATCAAGTATTAATTGTACCTTATGGAATTGAAATTTGTAGGACCTGTTGCAAAAGCATTTAATTTCCAGTATTAATTGTACCTTATGGAATTGAAATATCGGAATGCTTTCAACGATTACTATCATGTGCTTGTATTAATTGTACCTTATGGAATTGAAATTAGAGAGCGCGGCAAGTTTTACGATCTGTGTAATTGAGTATTAATTGTACCTTATGGAATTGAAATCCGCGTGGAAGGCTATTACATGATCATGGACTCCGAGTATTAATTGTACCTTATGGAATTGAAATGCGCGTATTTCTCGCGGGGATTCTTCTCGAAGCAGTGTATTAATTGTACCTTATGGAATTGAAATCCAGTTGGGTACACTTTCCCTTATTGTCCGATACCGTATTAATTGTACCTTATGGAATTGAAATACAAGAAGATTTTGAAGCATTGAAAGATGAAATTTGTATTAATTGTACCTTATGGAATTGAAATTACGTCCGGACGAAGCGTTAACACATTTTGTCCGTGTATTAATTGTACCTTATGGAATTGAAATCCTATTGAGATTGTGAAGCACGTTGCAAGAAAGAAATGTATTAATTGTACCTTATGGAATTGAAATGTCCTGTTGATAGTCAATTTCATTGTTCGAATACGTATTAATTGTACCTTATGGAATTGAAATCTGCGATCGTAGCTTCATATTTAACCGGGTCAAAAGTATTAATTGTACCTTATGGAATTGAAATTACTTATGGAGGCGGAAACGCAACTCCCGGAGGTAGTATTAATTGTACCTTATGGAATTGAAATTCGGTTTCCCGTCCGCACCTGTAATCCACTCGTTGTATTAATTGTACCTTATGGAATTGAAATTACTTTTTTATAAGCCAGTTGTTTTTTTCGTCTGAGTATTAATTGTACCTTATGGAATTGAAATGTATATCCTTATTGTTATACTCGTCAAGCACTGCAGGGTATTAATTGTACCTTATGGAATTGAAATTAAATAGCTCGGCAAGTTTTACGATCTGTGTAATTGGTATTAATTGTACCTTATGGATTTGAAATTACTCTAACTGATTATCAGCTGTAAGTCCGGTTAGTATTAATTGTACCTTATGGAATTGAAATAAAAGAGAGCACTTGATGCAAACGAAAAAGAGCTGGTATTAATTGTACCTTATGGAATTGAAATTTGTGCAAAATGCAAGATATTACGATGTGCTGCACTGGTATTAATTGTACCTTATGGAATTAGGACTAAGGAAGATCTATATTTAAAGGTTGGCTTAAAACTCTATCGGATGATTTTTTTCTTCTTTGCTAGCAACATCCCCATTATCCTTTGGGAAATGTTTTTATTTATTCTATTTCCTTTTTATTAGAAAACAATCCTTATATTTGTCCGTGTATTATTAATTTAATGACAAATGACACTTATGAAGACATTGAATTTTATGAAAACGCTATTCTTATTGGTAGCTATAGTAGGCCTAAGCTCTTGTGGTGACAAGTATTATTCAGATGATTATCTACGAAATAGCAATGCAAAGCTCTGTGGCAAAACCTGGGTAAATGATTCGGAGAAGAATGATGTAGACGAGTGGGTTCGGCATACATTGAAGTTTGATGATAACGGCCGGCTGGCAGAGACTTATGCCTATTATCATGTAAATGAAAGTCAGCCTTACCGCACGGAGACCAATAATCTGACCTGGTCGTGGATAGACGATACGATGGAAGGTATTGTTTTTGACTATGGAGTGAACGGGGTGACTTATTTCGATAACGTGTGGGTACGTGAGCATAATATGTCCGGGAAGCTGAACGGAAAGGTAGTTGTATTTGTCGATTCAAAATATAACAGAAACTAATTAGAGAAGGAGATAGGAAGAAATGAAAGGCTATTGGAAGATTTTACTGATACTGATGCTCGCTGTCGGGTTCGCGTCTTGCGAGGACGATCAGGGAGAGATTGAATATGTCATTACCGGGCGGGCATGGACCGGCGATGTAGGGATGAATGCCCATAATGGTGAACCCCTGTTCAGTACCTTTGAGTTCGGGAACGACGGTTTTGGAGTGGAGACCCAGTTCTATGCTTCAAACGGTCTTTTGTATGATCAGTTTCGCTTTCAGTGGTATTGGGAAGATTCTTATAATCGTAATTTAGTATTGAATTACGGTAAGAACGGTATCTCTTATATGGACGACGTAAGGATATACGGAGATCGGATAACCGGTGCCTTTTATCTTTCGGACGATGCCCGGGGATTTAACTTTGAATTAAGAATGGAATAAACTTATATCCGGCAAATATTAAATGAAGGTGTTTCATAATTCACCACAGATTACACAGATTTGCACAGAACGATTTTTAATTTACTGATAACCAATACTATTTATCTGTATAAATCTGTGTAATCTGTGGTAAATACGAGTTTTGATACATCCCTATTTATATTATTTCTTCAGAAATAGCTTCTTGAATGTAGGAGGGTAAGGGGTTTCAAACTCCATTAGCTGATCTGTCACCGGATGATAGAAACAAAGTTTGAAAGCATGCAAAGCCAGGCGCCCGAGAGGATTGGGCCCACCGTCTATCCCATAACGTCCGTCTCCGATCAGAGGATGCCCCAGATCCTGCATGTGTACACGTATCTGATTCTTACGTCCGGTTTCCAATCGCAATTCTACCAGCGAGTAGCCATTGGCACGTTTGATGGTGCGATAGTGGGTGATCGATTTGGAACCGCCATCATCATAGCTGCTTGAGCTGACGTACAAGGTACGGTCTGTCAGCCAGGACACTACCGTGTCGCTGTCTTTCTCCATCTCGCCGGTAACCACCGCTACATAGCGACGGTCCGTCACGATGTCGTGCCAATGGTCACGCAACGTGTATTGTGTCTTTTCGTCTTTGGCAAACATCATTAATCCCGAAGTATCCCGGTCCAGGCGATGAACCACGTAGATGCGGTTTCCGCGTCCCGAACGACCTACATATTCGCTTAAAATATGCTGGGCAGTACGTTCTTTCTGCCGCTCTGTGCCAACGGAAAGCAATCCTTCCTTTTTCTCCACTACGATGATATAGGCGTCCTCGTAGACTATCTTCAGTAGCGGATGGCGGAATTCTTTCTTGTTCTTGTCCTTGCTGATAAGCACCTTCATGCCCGGTTGCAGAGGAAAGTTGAATTGTGTCGTGATCACATTGTCGACCAGCACGATTCGTTTGCTCAACAGAGACTTTAGCTTGGTACGGCTGGCATCGGGCATTTTGGCCGCAAGGAAATCCATTAATTCCATCGGTTCTTTCACCAGATAGCCGGTATATTGTGCACGGGCCTTCTCGGCCGGAGTTCGTTTGATTCTCTTCATATTCATTTTTTTATTTAAGTTCAAGCAGCACTACGTTTTCCACGTGATGGGTGTGGGGGAACATATCTACCGGTTGCACTGCTTTCACACGATATTTGACATCCAGCAACTGGAGGTCACGCGCTTGTGTAGCCGGATTACAACTAACATATACGATCCGTTTGGGTTCGGCAAATAAGATTACGTCTACCACATCCTGATGCATTCCCGCCCGGGGAGGGTCGGTGATGATTACATCCGGACGCCCGTACTGATTGATGAAATCCTGTGTCAGGATATCTTTCATGTCTCCGGCAAAGAACAGGGTGTTCTCTATTCCATTGATCTCGGCATTCACTTTTGCATCTTCTATGGCTTCGGGAACATATTCGATGCCGATCACTTTTCGTGCCTGGCGTGACACAAAGTTGGCGATGGTTCCGGTACCCGTATAGAGGTCATATACCAGTTCGTCACCTGTCAGTCCGGCAAAGTCGCGTGCCACCTTATAAAGATTGTATGCCTGTTCCGAGTTGGTCTGATAGAACGATTTCGGTCCCACCTTGAAACGAAGTCCCTCCATCTCCTCGAAGATGTGATCATTGCCACGGAATACGTGTACATCGAGGTCATTGATCGTGTCGTTACATTTATTATTAATAATGTATAGGAGAGAGGTTATTTCCGGGAATTGGTCGGCAACATATTGCAATAACTGCTTGAAGAGATCCATTTCATGCTCTTCCGTTATCTTGCAAATCAGAATCACCATCAGTTCGCCGGTACTCGAGGTACGTACAATCATGTTGCGGAGCATTCCTTCCTGCGAACGGAGATTGATGAAAGAGTAGTTGTGCTCATAGGCGTAATCGCGGATCGTATTGCGGATACGGTTAGAGATATCATCCTGTAACCAGCACTTTTCGATGGCGAGCACCTTGTCGAATGCTCCCGGAATGTGGAATCCTACTGCGTTCATCTGGTCATATTTGACGTCCTGTTTCACTTCTTCCGCTGTCAGCCAGCGTTTGTTCGAGAAGGTGAACTCCAGTTTGTTCCGGTAAAACTCTGTTTTAGCAGATCCCAGGATAGGAGAGATTTCCGGCAATTCGATCTTTCCGATACGGCGGAGGTTGTCTTCCACCTGTTTCTGTTTGTATTTGATTTGTTCTGCGTAGGGCAATACCTGCCATTTACACCCGCCGCATACGCCATAGTGCTGGCAAAAAGGAACGGCACGTACCGGTGAGAGTTCGTGAAACTTCACCGCTTCAGCTTCGGCGTATTTATTCTTTTTTCTTTTTACCTGCAAATCTACCACGTCGCCCGGCACTACGTAAGGTACAAAAACGACTAGGTCATCTACTTTTGCGATGGCTTTTCCTTCGGCAGCCACATCCGTTATTGTCACCTTCTCCAGCAGAGGAAGTTCTTTTTTCTTTCTAGCCACAGTACTCCTTGAATTATATTAAAATGATTTCTTTGAGTATAAAGCGTGAATCTATTAAATCACCATTCTACGCCATATTAATAAAATCTTTCGCAAAAGTAGGTATTTTTTTTCGTATTTCTCTATATGAAGTGAAATAATGCAGATTGCAATGTCGAAATTGCATTTTGATAGAAAGTTTTTCATATAAAAGTTTTCTGGTTTGCGAAATATCCTTAGATTTGCGAACAGAAAAGAATCACAACTAATAACTTTAAAATCGTATTATGGACAAAAAAAGAGTTTATACCTTTGGTAATGGACTGGCAGAAGGAAAGGCCGGTATGCGAAACTTACTTGGGGGCAAAGGTGCGAACCTTGCCGAAATGAATCTGATCGGTGTCCCCGTACCTCCGGGCTTCACAATTACAACTGACGTTTGTACCGAATATTACGAGATGGGACAGGAAAAGGTCGTATCTCTCCTGAAAGAAGAAGTAGAAAAAGCTATTGCAAATATTGAGAACCTGATGCGTTCAAAATTTGGTGACGTAGAGAATCCGTTGCTGGTTTCTGTGCGTTCGGGTGCACGTGCATCCATGCCGGGTATGATGGATACGATCCTGAATCTGGGTTTGAATGATGAAGTGGTTGAAGGTCTGACCCGTAAGACCGGAAACGCTCGTTTTGCATGGGATTCTTACCGCCGTTTCGTACAGATGTACGGTGACGTAGTATTGGGTATGAAACCTGTTAACAAAGAAGACCAGGATCCGTTTGAGGCAATCATTGAAGAAGTGAAACATGCCAAAGGCGTGAAGCTGGACAACGAGCTCGAGGTGGAAGATCTCAAGGAACTCGTGAAGAAATTTAAAGCTGCCGTAAAGGCACAAACAGGCAAGGACTTCCCGACTTGTGCATACGAACAGCTTTGGGGAGCTATCTGCGCCGTGTTCAATTCATGGATGAACGAACGTGCCATCCTGTACCGTAAGATGGAAGGAATTCCCGATGAATGGGGTACTGCCGTAAGTGTTCAGGCAATGGTGTTCGGTAACATGGGCGATACTTCCGCTACAGGTGTATGCTTCTCCCGTGATGCCGCTACGGGCGAGGACCTCTTCAATGGTGAATATCTGATCAATGCACAAGGTGAAGACGTGGTTGCGGGTATCCGTACTCCGCAGCAGATCACTAAGATCGGTTCCCAGCGTTGGGCTCAGCTTGCCGGTGTGAGCGAAGAGGAACGTGCATCAAAATATCCTTCTATGGAAGAGGCTATGCCGGAGATCTACAAGCAGTTGGATGAATTGCAGACCAAGCTTGAAAATCACTACAAAGACATGCAGGATATGGAGTTCACCGTTCAGGAAGGCAAACTTTGGTTCCTTCAGACACGTAACGGTAAACGTACCGGTGCTGCCATGGTAAAAATCGCCATGGATCTGTTCCGCCAGGGCATGATTGACGAAAAGACCGCGCTGATGCGTGTAGAACCCAATAAACTGGATGAATTACTTCACCCGGTATTCGATAAGTCTGCTTTGAAACAGGCTAAAGTGCTGACTCGCGGTTTGCCGGCTTCTCCGGGTGCTGCTACCGGTCAGATCGTATTCTTTGCTGACGATGCAGCCGAATGGCATGCTGCCGGAAAACGCGTTGTGATGGTTCGTATCGAGACTTCACCCGAAGATTTGGCCGGTATGGCAGTTGCCGAAGGTATCCTGACCGCCCGTGGAGGTATGACCTCACATGCAGCCGTGGTTGCCCGTGGTATGGGTAAATGCTGTGTTTCGGGAGCCGGTGCATTGAATATCGACTACAAGGCCCGTACAGTGGAAGTGGATGGTGTATTGCTGAAAGAGGGAGATTTCATCTCCTTGAACGGTAGTACCGGTGAGGTTTATCAGGGTAAAGTAGAAACGAAAGCAGCCGAACTGTCAGGCGACTTTGCCGATCTGATGAAGTTGGCTGATAAATATACCCGTCTGCAGGTTCGTACCAATGCCGACACTCCGCATGATGCCGAAGTTGCCCGTAATTTCGGTGCGGTAGGTATCGGTCTTTGCCGTACGGAACACATGTTCTTCGAAGGTGAAAAGATCAAAGCCATGCGTGAGATGATTCTGGCAGAAAATGCTGAGGGACGCCGCAAAGCTCTTGCCAAGATCTTGCCATATCAGCAAGCCGACTTCAAGGGAATCTTCAAGGCAATGGCCGGTTGTCCGGTGACTGTACGTCTGCTCGATCCTCCTTTGCATGAATTTGTTCCTCACGATCTGAAAGGACAGCAGGAGATGGCCGATACAATGGGAGTAAGCCTGCAATATATCCAGCAGCGTGTCGAATCGCTCTGCGAACACAACCCGATGTTGGGTCACCGTGGTTGCCGTTTGGGAAATACGTATCCCGAAATCACACAGATGCAGACTCGTGCCATTCTGGGTGCCGCTCTTGAACTGAAGAAAGAAGGAATAGAGACACATCCCGAAATTATGGTGCCGCTGACAGGTATTCTTTACGAGTTCCAGCAGCAGGAAAGTGTGATTCGTGCCGAAGCAGACAAGCTCTTTGAAGAGGTGGGAGACCGCATCGACTTCAAAGTCGGAACCATGATCGAAATTCCCCGTGCAGCTCTGACTGCCGACCGTATCGCTTCGTCTGCCGAGTTCTTCTCGTTCGGAACCAACGACTTGACTCAGATGACTTTCGGTTACTCTCGTGACGATATAGCTTCTTTCCTTCCGGTTTATCTGGAGAAGAAGATTCTGAAAGTAGACCCGTTCCAGGTACTCGACCAAAATGGTGTAGGTCAGTTGGTACGTATGGCAACCGAAAAAGGCCGTGCCATCCGTCCGGACCTGAAGTGCGGTATCTGTGGTGAACATGGCGGTGAGCCTTCATCTGTTAAGTTCTGCCATAAAGTAGGTTTGAATTACGTTAGCTGTTCTCCGTTCCGTGTGCCTATCGCACGTCTGGCAGCGGCGCAGGCAGCCATCGAAGAATAACTTTAGATTAACTGGTTTGTGCGAGGCTACTCCAAGAGGGTAGCCTCGCCTTTTTGTATATATCTGTATGGTGTAGACAGAGCCTACAGGAGAGAAAAGCCGGCGGAAACCTAAAATGTAGAGTAAATATTTGTATAATTCAAATAAAAATATTTCCTTTATCTTATGAAACCTTACTTATTATATTTTTAACAAACTAAAATTACAGAATTATGAAAAGAAATCTTGTGTTTGTATTGTTTGCCCTCGTTTCGGTTGTGGGCTTTTCTCAAGTGAGCTGGAATGCCAAGGTGGGAATGAATATCAGTAACTTTACCGGTGATTTTGACATGAATGCCAAAGTAGGATTCAAGATAGGCGGTGGCATGGAGTATGGATTTAATGAAATCTGGTCGTTGCAACCCTCTTTGTTTGTATCTTCCAAAGGTGCCAAGAAGGACGAACTGAGTGTGAATGCTGTTTATCTGGAACTGCCGGTTATGGCTGCTGCGCGTTTCAAAGTAGCCGATAATACTAATATCGTGTTGAGTGCAGGTCCTTATTTTGCTTGCGGCATCGCGGGTAATTCCAAAGTAGATCTGGGCAAAGGGCGCTTGGAAGTCGATACCTTTGGTGACGACGGTCTGCTGAAACGTGGCGATGTAGGTCTTGGTATCGGTGTTGCCGCGGAGTTTGGCAAGATTATCGCAGGGCTTGACGGTCAGTTCGGGTTTGTCGATGTCATGGACAACGTAAATGGTAAGAATCTGAATCTTTCTATTAGCGTAGGTTATAAGTTCTGAGGGAAACCGGTAAATATTTAAATAGAAAAGCCACTGTAAATCAATTACAAGCGGCTTTTTTCATTTTGCTCTCCGGTGAATAATGATCGAAATAGTTGTTTAATTAATGAATATGATATACTTTTGCGCCCCGAAACAAAAGTGAAATTATTCTTTTGTTTGTTTTCAAAATAGGTGTATTTAATTAAAACTACTAAGAAGATGAAAAAGATTGTATTGTTTTTATTTGTTGCTATTGCAACTTTATCTGTTAAGGCACAAGACCTTTACATGGGAGGTACCGTAGGTTTGTGGCGTAATGATGATGCCAATACCACTTCCTTTAAACTGGCTCCGGAGATCGGATACAACCTGAGCGAACAATGGGCATTGGGCGTTGAGCTTCAGTTCAACCATGAATACAAGGAGCATATCTCGACAAACACATTTGCCATTGCTCCTTACGCACGTTTTTCTTATTATGAAAACAAGATCGTACGTCTGTTTGTCGATGGCGGATTTGGTTTTGCTACCACTAAGGTGAAAGATGGCGGTGATGCTGTAAACGGTTTCGAGATCGGTCTGAAACCGGGTATCGCTATCAAGTTGAACCAGCATTTCAGCCTGGTTGCCAAATGTGGCTTCTTGGGATATAAGGACGATTATATGGGTAACGGTTTTGGCTTTAGCGCAAGCAGTGAAGACCTTACATTCGGATTCCATTACGAATTTTAATCAAATAGGTTTCAACGAAATAGGGTGACCTCCGCAAGGAGAATCACCCTATTTTATTTTGTCTGTTGTCGTTTCGTTCAGTCCGCCATTCTTTTCAGCTTCTTGAAGTGTTCTATCACTGCCAGGTAATCCTGGTCGGAGCAAGCGTCGAATTTGCCCCACAAATCTCCTAAAACCACTGCACCTCCGAATCCGAAATCTTTCACTTCCAGTATGTTATCCGGCGTAATACCTCCCAAAGCCATCACCTTGTTGTCAATGATCTTGTCTTTGGCTGCCAGGCGCAGTTCTTCGGCTGTATAGGGTGAGTTATATCCCTCTTTCGAGATACTGTCATAAACCGGGCTCATGAATACATAATCATAAAAGTGCTTTTTATTCTTCACTTCCTCCACCGAGTGACACGAACAACTGATATGTCCCGAATAGTCGTGCGGTTCTTTGGGATTTCGTGCATTCAGATGAATTCCCATCAGGTTGAATTCTTCTTTCAGATAGAAGTGTTCGTGCGTGACAATCCGTTTGTGGTATTTCTCCGGAATCAGTGTCAACAGGCGCTCTGAATACATAGCCGGTGTTTCCGGTTTTCTGAGATGCAGAATATCCAGTCCCTCTTCAAAAAGAGCAGTGATAATCTTATCTTCTTCTACAAAGAAAGTAGGCGTCGTTACTACGATAAGTTTCATTTCTTTTGTTAAACTGTTAAGTTTAGCAAAGTTACTAATTAACTTACTCAGAAACCAACCTTTATAGTGAAAATATGTTAGATTGCAATGTCCGCAAGTCAATTGTCCATAGTTTGCCTGCCAGGACCTCTCCGAATCCACAAATGATTTTGAGAACTTCGCATGCTTCCACACTGCCCGTTACTGCCGGTGTCACTCCGACCACCCCCTTGGGAGGAGGAGGCATGTGTAACATTCCTTCTTCGTCCGGGTAGAGGTCACGATAAGTTTTCCGTTGAGTTCCTTCTCCGTAGTTGAAGACGGACACTTGTCCTTCAAATCCGCAGATAGCACCGTATACATACGGTTTCCCGAGCTCCGAACAGACATCGCTGAGCAGATACCGGGTTGCAAAGTTATCGCAACCGTCCACGATGATGTCATACTGGCCTATCAGATCACGTGCATTTTCTTTACTTAGCCTTCCCGGACAGGCATTCACTTTTATCTCCCTGTTGAGGGCGCTGATCCGCATGGAGGCACAGATAGCCTTCAGGTCGCCCACTTCCTCCTCCGTGTAGAGTATCTGCCTCTGCAGATTGCTGAGGCTCACTTCGTCGTCATCTGCCAACCCGATGGTACCCACTCCAGCGCCGGCCAGATAGAGGGCGATGGGAGAACCGAGTCCTCCCACGCCTACAATCAGTACTTTGGCAGCTTTTAGCTTTAGCTGTCCTGCTTCTCCTATTTCCGGAAGCATGGTTTGTCTGCTGTATCTTTCCATAAATTCCCTTTTATTTCAGTTATCAGCATTGGGGTAGCGTCAGCGCCGTGTCCCAGTCTTTGTATACCGGTATCCGCCCCAGCGACCGTAGTGCTGCATCCACCTCCACGGCTTTCCGCTCGTCGCTTACGTGAAACTGTTCCAGTGCTTGCGGATAGGTAAAGTATCCTCCCGGTTCCGTTTTGCTTTCCGCACTCATGGTGGTCACTCCGAGCGTAGCCATGTGGTTACGGAAGGCTGCGCTTTCGCGGGTAGAGTAGGAGATGTCTACATCATGGTCGAAGATACGCATCGCAAAAGTCACTTGTGCCAACTCACGGTCGTTCATCACCACATTGGGCTGGAAGCCTCCGTTTTCCGACGGGCGCATGCGGGGGAAGTTGACACTATATTTCGTTTTCCAATAATGCTTCTGCAAGTAGCGGAGATGATAGGCCATCATGGTGATATCCGTTCTCCATTCCTCCAGTCCGATCAGTACGCCCATTCCTATCTTGTGTACTCCGGCCTGTCCCATGCGGTCGAATCCGTTGACCCTCCATTCGAATTTAGACTTCATGCCGCGGGGGTGGTAGATGTTGTAATTGGCTTTGTTATATGTCTCCTGAAAGCAGATGACCCCGTTCAGACCTGCATGTGTAAGTCGTTCATATTCTTCTGCTTTAAGTGGCATTACCTCAATCTGAAGGTTAGCAAAGTAGGGCTTTGCCAGCAAGAGGGCACGTTCGATGTAGTCCACTCCGGCTTTGGCAGGATTCTCTCCTGTCACCAGCAACAGATTCTCAAAGGGGGCCAGCTTCTTGATCGCCTTGTACTCGTTCACCATCTCTTCTTCCGTAAGGATGGTGCGCTTCATCGGGTTGTTGTGGTTAAAGCCGCAGTATACACACGAGTTTGTACAAGAATTTGTAATATAGAGAGGCACGAACATCGAGATTGTTTTTCCGAAGCGTTCCATCGTATACTTCCGGCTGAGACGTGCCATCGTCTCCAGATATGGAGCGGCAGCCGGCGAAATCAATGCCATAAAATCATTTACATCGCAGTGTTCCTTCGACAATGCGCGGCGCACATCAGCGTCAGTTTTGGAATAGATGGCTTTAGTCGTCTCTTCCCAGGAAATCTTTTCTAATTCATCTGAAAACATTTTATTTTTTCTTTTTATTCTTCTGGTTAATCTTCTTCAATGTGTTCCGTACAGCCGATTTTACGGCGGTCGAATACATTTCCGTTTCTGTACTCTCCAGTATGGTACGCAGCTCATACAGCAACTCCGGCTCGGGCTCGCACAGGCGGTAAGCCATTCGGATGGCAAGCGATTGCACGCCGATACTCTCTTGGGGCGACAGCATGGCGTCCAGGCAGAAGTTGAGCAGAGCCACGGAAGGCACCTTCGTTGCGGGTGCATGGTAGAGTATGGAAAGAAGCAGTCGTTTCGAGCCATCGTGCCCGCAGGACATCAACCTTCCGGTCAGCTCTTCCCTGAAAGGGATCAGCCACTCCGGCTTCTGCCTGCACAGTTTGTCGCATATCCATAAGGCCCGCCAGGACACCAATAATTTATCGTCCGACGTCAGCCGGTAAATGTTGTCAAAGTTCTCCGGTCGATCCAGGATTTCTTTTACAATCCGGTCCGTCTCCAGTTGGGAGATAGGCACATCGAGTGCTTTCCGGTATTCCGCTGTCCTTTCCGTTACGGTCATCCTATTTTTGTTTTTGAGTTTTCTTCAGATCGCGGCTCAGTCGCATCGCGCAGAAATTCGGTCCGCACATGGTGCAATACTCTCCGTCGGTATGCCGTCCGGCATGGAAGTAAGAGAATGCACGTTCCGGATCGAGCGACAGGTCGAACTGGTCTTTCCACCGGAATTCGTACCGGGCTTTGCTCAGTGCGTTGTCGCGTACCTGTGCCCCCGGGTGTCCTTTGGCCAGATCGGCCGCATGGGCGGCTATTTTATAAGTGATTACTCCCACGCGTACATCTTCTTTATCGGGCAGGGCGAGGTGCTCTTTAGGGGTCACATAGCATAGCATGGCTGTTCCCAGCCATCCTATTTGTGCCGCTCCGATAGCCGAAGTGATGTGGTCGTATCCCGGAGCGATGTCCGTCACCAGCGGGCCGAGCGTATAGAACGGGGCATTGTGGCATTTTTCAATCTGGCGTTCCATGTTTTCGCGTATCTTGTGCATCGGCACATGTCCCGGTCCTTCGATAAATGCCTGTACGTTTTTCTCCCAGGCGCGCACCACCAGTTCGCCCATTGTGTCGAGCTCGGCAAATTGCGCTTCATCATTGGCGTCGTGGGTCGATCCGGGCCGTAGGCCGTCGCCGAGCGACACTGCGACATCGTATTGTGCCAGGATGTCGCAGATGTCATCGAAGTGTTCGTAAAGGAAGCTTTCCCGGTCGTGCACCAGACACCATTTGCTCATGATACTTCCGCCGCGGGATACGATGCCGCAGAGGCGTTTTTCCGCCAGGTGCACATTATGCCGGCGGATGCCCGCATGGATGGTGAAGTAGTCCACTCCCTGCTCACACTGCTCGATCAGTGTGTCGCGATACAGTTCCCAGGTCAGGTCTTCTACCTTTCCGTTTACCTTTTCCAGAGCCTGGTAGATAGGTACGGTCCCCACCGGAACGGGACAGTTGCGGATGATCCATTCCCGCGTTTCGTGTATGTTCTCTCCGGTCGAAAGATCCATCAATGTGTCTCCTCCCCATTTACAGCTCCACATTGCTTTCTCCACCTCTTCGTCTATGCTCGAGGTAGTGGCGGAGTTGCCGATGTTGGTATTGATTTTCACCAGGAAGTTGCGGCCTATAATCATAGGTTCGGCTTCGGGGTGGTTGATGTTGGCAGGCAGCACCGCCCGTCCTTCGGCTATTTCCTGACGTACGAATTCGGGTGTGATATGGGTCTCGATGCCCAGTTCTTCGCAGTTCATATTCTCACGGATAGCCACATATTCCATTTCGGGAGTGACAATGCCCTGTTTGGCATACGCCATCTGGGTGATATGCCGGCCGGCCTTGGCCCGGTAGGGCAGTGCGATATGTTCAAAACGGAGGTGGTCGAGGCTCCCGTCATCCCGCCGCATGCGTCCGTATTCCGAACTGATCTCGGGCAATTGTTCCACGTCTCCTCTGTTCAGTATCCATTCTTCACGCAGGCGCGGGAGGCCTTTTTTCAGGTCGATTTCTATGTCGGGGTCACTGAAAGGACCGCTGGTATCGTAGATGTACACATGCGGATTGGGAGTGATCACCTTCTTTTCTCCTTCGAAAGTTGTGCTGGGCACTTGCTCTACTTTTCGCATACCTACACGGATTTCGGGGAATAACTTGCCGGACAGATATACCTTCTCAGAGCGGGGAAATTTTATTCTTTGTTCCATACATTCGTTATTAGGATCTCTCAGCCCCGTATTCTTTTCCCGAAGAGTGATCGACGGGAGAGGGGCCGGAGGCGAGGTTATTGTTTTATTCGTTTAAAAATGCCGTCAGTGGTGAACTTGCTTCCGCCACGAACCCTATGGCCTGCATACCCAGTCCGGCCTCGTATGCCGTCCGTCCGGCTTCTACTGCCTGCTTGAAGGCTTTTGCCATTTCTATCGGGTTGCCGGCTACGGCGATAGCTGTGTTTACCAGGCATGCCGATGCACCCATTTCCATAGCCTCCGCCGCATGGCTCGGTGCTCCGATTCCGGCGTCCACCACTACCGGGATGCCGGCCTGTTCGATAATGATTTGCAGAAACTCCTTGGTTTGCAGTCCTTTATTGGTTCCGATAGGTGCTCCCAGCGGCATTACCGTGGCGGCTCCCGCTTCTTCCAGTTGTTTGCAGAGCACCGGATCTGCCTGGCAATAGGGGAGCACGACGAATCCGAGTTTCACCAGTTCTTCAGTCGCTTTCAGGGTCTCCACCGAGTCGGGCAGCAGATAGCGCGGGTCGGGATGAATCTCCAGTTTCAGCCAGTTGGTTCCGAAAGCCTCTCGTGCCATTTGTGCGGCAAACACCGCTTCCTCCGCGTTGCGTACGCCCGATGTGTTGGGAAGCAACTGAATGTGCGGATGTACAATATGTTTCAGCATGTCGTCTTCTGTGCTCTCCATGTCGACACGTTTCATGGCCACTGTCACCATTTCGGTGCCCGATGCCAGTATCGACTGTTCCATCCATTCGTTTGAGCTGAATTTACCTGTTCCCAGGAAGAGGCGGGAGTTGAATTCACGTCCCGCAATGATTAACTTTTCCATTTCTGATCTTGTTTTGAGTTCATTTCACCACAGGGTAACACGGAGTCTCACAGAGTTTTAAATTTCTTGTTTATGGAGTATTAAGAGAAAACCATCTCTGTGGAACTCTGTGTTACTCTGTGGTGAATTCAGTTCATTTCCTTATATGTTTAGAATTCTTTTTGTTTCTTCTACCGGGTCCGGTGCTTGCAGGATTGCTCCGGAGAGGGCGATGCCGTTCACCCCCGTTTCCATAATGGCCGGAATGTCTTCCGCCACGATCCCTCCGATGGCTACTACCGGTATCCGGATACCGGCCTCGTTCATCTGTGCCAGTATGGAGGTGTAGCCTTCGAGTCCCAGTACCGGGCTCAGATTTTTCTTAGTGGTGGTAAACCGGAAAGGGCCTATGCCCAGATAGTCGGCTCCGGCGGCATGATGCAGCTTTACGTCTTCAAAGGTGTTGGCCGTTCCGCCAATGATGAATGCTTCGCCCAGTATCTGCCGGGCTTCGCCGATGGGCATGTCTTTTTTGCCCAGGTGCACCCCGTCCACTTCCAGCTTTTTGGCCAGCTCTACGTGGTCGTCGAGAATCAGGATGGCTTCTTTAGCTTTACAGAGAGGTTTCAGTTGCAGTGCCACTGCCTCCACCTCTTCCGGCGATGCCTCTTTCATGCGCAGTTGGATCCATTTACAGCCCCCTTCGAGAGCCATGCGCGCCGATTCCAGATAGGAGTAATTCTCTGTTTGATGGGTGATAAATTGTAGGCTTAACATAGGCTATCCTCCGCAGGCTGCTTTAATCACAATCAGGTTATCATTCTCTTGCAGCCCGAATCCGTCCCATTGCGGACGCGGTATCATTCGGTTGTTGACGGCGATGGCTACACCGTTTTCGGGAAGTTGCAGTTGGGTGGCAAGCTGGGCCAGTGTGCTTGCGGTTGTTTCCACTTCTTTGTTGTTCACTTGTACTTTCATATTCGTATAGGTGTGTTTGGGGATAAATGAAAGTAAATACAAAGAGGGGTGCGTGCGGGAAAAAGAAAAAACGGAAGAAATACACAATCCCTTCGGCAGTACTAACTGCATCAGGTTCTTAGGGTATAATCTCAGCCACCGGGTGGCACCCCTTTGTCTTTACGGAGGCAAAGTAAGTGAAAAAGAAAATAAGAAGAAAGTAAATCGGGGATTATTTCATCGCGGAGTCATGCGGAATTTGTTTTCGCCCTTTCTCAAAACTCACCATAAAAAACACAGAGTAACACAGAGGCGATTTTAGGTTGTTGATTATTAACAAAAAAAAGCTCTGTGATACTCTGTGTTACTCCGTGGTGAAAAGAGTTAGGTTACAGCCGTTTTTCTACGACATCCCAGTCGATGATCTCCCACAGTTTGTTTACGTGGTCGGCACGACGGTTCTGATAGTCGAGGTAGTAAGCATGTTCCCATACGTCAAATCCCAGTAACGGTTTCAGTCCCGCGCGTACTGGATTGCTTCCGTTGGGCTCTTTGGTGATGTGCAGCTTTCCGTCTTTGTCAACGGACAGCCAGGCCCATCCCGAACCGAACAATCCTACAGAAGCTGCGTTGAACTCTTTCTTGAAATTTTCAAAGCTGCCGAAGTCGCGTTTGATGGCTTCTCCCAACTTGCCTGCCGGTTCGTTCTTTGCCGGTTTCGGCGCAAATTGCAGGAAGTACAGAGTATGGTTCAGCACCTGTCCGGCATTATTGAAGATAGCTCCGTCGGGAGCCGAGGCTACTATGGCTTCTACTGTTTTTCCTTCATATTCGGTGCCCGGAACCAGGCTATTGAGATTGTTTACATATGTTTGAAGATGTTTACCATAATGGTAATCGATGGTTTGCTGACTGATTACAGGTTCCAGCGCATTGTTTGCGTACGGAAGTTTAGGCATTTCGTAAGTCATGGTCGTAAATATTAAAGACATTAATAATGTATTCATAAATTCAAATCTTTTATTTCATTTCTCTGAATATATAACAGGATATAGGGCCCAAATGTTCGGAGTTGTCCAAACTTTCCTCTATCTTTGCCCGTGAATAGAGATTTAACAGATAAATTTTATGCCCGACTATATCGAAGAACTTAATGAAAGCCAGCGTGCGGCGGTGCTCTACGGTGATGGCCCTTCGCTGGTCATCGCCGGTGCCGGTTCCGGAAAGACGCGTGTGCTCACTTATAAGATAGCCTATCTGCTCGAGAACGGTTACAATCCCTGGAATATCCTGGCACTGACTTTCACTAACAAAGCTGCCCGTGAAATGAAGGAGCGTATTGCCCGGCAGGTGGGCGAGCAGCGTGCACGATTCCTTTGGATGGGTACGTTCCATTCGGTTTTTTCCCGTATTCTTCGTGCCGAGGCGTCCCATATCGGCTTTACGTCGCAGTTCACCATCTACGATTCGGCGGACAGCAAGAGCCTGATTCGTTCCATCATCAAAGAGATGGGGCTTGACGAGAAGACCTATAAGCCCGGCAGTGTGCAGGCACGCATCTCCAATGCGAAGAACCACCTGGTGTCTCCTTCGGGATACGCAGCCAACAAGGAGGCGTACGAGGGCGATCTTGCCGCAAAGATGCCTGCCATACGGGATATCTACAGCCGCTACTGGGAGCGTTGCCGGCAGGCCGGAGCAATGGATTTCGACGATCTGCTGGTCTATACCTATATCCTTTTCCGCGACTTTCCCGACGTGCTGGCACGCTATCGCGAGCAGTTCCGCTATGTGCTTGTCGACGAGTATCAAGACACCAACTATGCACAGCACAGCATCGTGCTGCAACTGACAAAGGAGAATCAGCGTGTATGCGTGGTGGGCGACGACGCGCAGAGCATCTACTCCTTCAGGGGAGCGGACATTGACAATATTTTGTATTTCACCAAGATATATCCCGATACCAAAGTCTTCAAGCTGGAGCAGAACTACCGTTCCACCCAGACCATTGTCCGTGCGGCCAACAGCCTGATCGAAAAGAACGAGCGGCAGATCCCCAAAGAGGTGTTCTCCGAGAAGGAACGGGGTGAGGCCATCGGGGTCTTTCAGGCTTACAGTGATGTGGAAGAAGGCGACATTGTGACCAATAAAATAGCGCAACTGCGTCGTGAGCACGATTATGAATACTCCGACTTCGCCATCCTTTATCGTACCAATGCCCAGAGCCGTGTCTTCGAAGAGGCTTTGCGCAAACGGGGCATGCCTTATAAGATTTACGGCGGCCTCTCTTTCTATCAGCGCAAGGAGATCAAAGATATCATAGCCTACTTCCGCCTGGTGGTCAACCCCAATGACGAAGAGGCGTTCAAGCGGATTATCAATTATCCGGCACGCGGCATCGGCGATACCACGGTGGGCAAGATTATTACTGCCGCCACCGATAACAATGTCAGCCTCTGGACCGCACTCTGCGAACCCATTACGTACGGGCTTTCCATCAATAAAGGCACACATACCAAATTGCAGGATTTTCGTGCGCTGATCGAGCAGTTTATGGCAGATGTGACCGTAAAGAATGCTTATGAAATAGGTACGGAAATCATCCGTCAGTCCGGCATCATCAATGAAGTCTGCCAGGACAATTCGCCCGAGAATCTCAGCCGGAAAGAAAACATCGAGGAACTGGTGAACGGTATGAATGATTTTTGTGCCATGCGTCAGGAAGAGGGGAACACGAACGTTTCTCTGATCGACTTTCTCTCCGAAGTATCCCTGCTCACCGATCAGGATTCCGACAAGGAGGGAGACGGCGAGAAGGTGACTCTGATGACGGTACATTCCGCCAAAGGACTGGAGTTCCGCAACGTATTCGTGGTGGGGATGGAAGAGAATCTTTTCCCCAGCGGGATGGCGGGCGATTCACCCCGTGCGATGGAAGAGGAGCGACGCTTGTTCTATGTAGCCATCACCCGTGCCGAAGAGCACTGTTTCCTCTCGTTTGCCAAAACCCGTTTCCGTTACGGTAAGATGGAGTTCGGCAGCCCCAGCCGTTTCTTGCGGGACATCGACACCCGTTTCCTGCAACTTCCGCAGGAGGCCGCTTTAGGCCGGAGCATCGACGAAGGGGCCGGCCGCTTCCGCCGCGAGATGGAAGAGGGGTATTCGCGCCGTTCGTCTTCCGAACGCTTCTCTGCCCGTCCGTCGGCCGACCGTCCGGAACGCGAACGGCCGAAGGCGCAGATCATCGCGCCGACGGTCCCCCGTAATTTGAAAAAGGTAAGTGGGACTACGCTCTCCCCATCGTCGGCTTCCGGAGCCGGCGTCGCGGGCGTACAGCCCGGACAGACCATCGAGCACGAACGCTTCGGCCTGGGTGAGGTGATCCGCGTAGAAGGTACGGGCGACAATGCCAAAGCTACCATTCATTTCCGTAATGCAGGTGATAAACAGCTGTTGCTGCGTTTCGCCAGATTTAAAGTAATAGAATAATTTATTCTCACCACAGAGTAACACAGAGCCGCACAGAGAAATTTTTCTCTCCTTAAGATCCCACTGATAAAAACTTAAAACTCCGTGAGACTCTGTGTTACTCTGTGGTGAACCTTGTAGTTGACTATGATAGATTTTACCCAATTCCCCTCTCCGTGTTATATCATGGAAGAGGAGCTGCTGAGAAAGAACCTCAGCCTGATAAAGAGTGTAGCCGATGATGCCGGAGTTGAAATCATCCTTGCTTTCAAGTCTTTTGCGATGTGGCGTTCATTTCCCATTTTCAGGGAGTACATCGGACACTCCACGGCCAGTTCCGTCTACGAAGCCCGTTTGGCGCTCGAAGAGTTCGGCAGTAAGGCGCATACTTATTCCCCGGCCTATACCGAGGCGGACTTCCCGGAGATCATGCGTTGCAGCAGCCACATCACGTTCAATTCCCTGTCTCAATTCAGCCGCTTCTATCCGCTGACCGTGGCCGAAGGCAGCGGCATCTCTTGCGGCATCCGTGTTAATCCCGAGTATTCGGAGGTAGAGACCGAACTCTATAACCCGTGCGCTCCCGGCACCCGTTTCGGGATCACTGCCGATCTGTTGCCCGCCCGTTTGCCGCAGGGGATCGAAGGTTTCCATTGTCATTGCCATTGCGAGTCATCTTCGTTTGAGCTCGAGCGCACTTTGCAACATCTTGAAGAGAAGTTCTCGCCGTGGTTTTCTCAAATCAAGTGGCTCAACCTGGGCGGCGGCCACCTGATGACCCGCAAGGATTATGATACCCGGCATCTGACCGGCTTGTTGCAAGGATTGAAAAAGCGCTATCCGCATTTGCGTATCATCCTCGAGCCCGGTTCGGCTTTCACCTGGCAAACCGGAGTCCTCACCTCCGAGGTGGTGGATATTGTCGAAAGCCGTGGCATCCGTACGGCCATTCTCAACGTCAGCTTCACCTGCCACATGCCCGACTGTCTTGAAATGCCTTATCAGCCCGCCGTTCGCGGAGCGGTGATGGGAGAGGAGGGACCGTTTGTCTATCGTCTCGGGGGCAATTCCTGCCTGAGCGGAGATTACATGGGGTCTTGGAGTTTCGACCATGAACTGCAGGCAGGCGAACGAATTGTCTTTGAAGATATGATACATTATACAATGGTAAAAACGAATATGTTTAATGGAATTCACCATCCTGCCATTGCTCTGTGGACAGCGGATGGCAAAGCCGAAATCTTCAGGCAGTTTTCCTACGAAGATTATCGCGATAGAATGAGTTGATAATCAAAACATTTGTCGTTTGCCAAAAACACAATGCACTTTTTCTTGAGAAAAAAGTGTTCCGAATGCTTGCAGATATCAAGAAAATGCCTACCTTTGCAACCGCAATCGAGAAACAACGGTTGCAAATGCGGAAATAGCTCAGTTGGTAGAGCATAACCTTGCCAAGGTTAGGGTCGCGAGTTCGAGTCTCGTTTTCCGCTCTTATAAATAATTTTTTAGTAAAAGGTAAAGAGTCCTCATAAGTAGTCAATACTTATGGGGACTTTTATTGTTTATATCTATTTCATTCGAGCAATGACTGATATAAAAAATACTAAAAAAGTAGAGATAAAAAGTTGTTTTTTCTGTTTTGTTTTATATATTTGCATAAAATAATCAAGAGTAGATTATTATTTATCAACTTTTAAAAAGGTCTTTATGAGAAAAAACGTAAAATTATGGGCAATGATAGGATTACCTTTCTTGCTTGCAAGTTGTATGGCTGGTACAGAGGATTTATATAATCCTTCTAAAGCCGACGAACTTTTGAAGTCGGAATACAGTGCAAAGTTCATTGCAAAATATGGTGAAATTGCTGCTGACTACTCGTGGGATGCTACCTTGGCATATCCTAAATATCAATCTACAAGAGCTTTGGTGTCTGATAATAAATGGTATCAAGTAGATAACAATACACTGAGTTGGCTTAATGATAAATTGCCGGAAGAAAAGGACAATCGAAGCAAAGGTGAGCCGTTTGCTTTGCAGGTTCCTCGCAATCAATTTACAATTGTTCCTATTTACCAAGGGAAAGCAGGTTTGGAATGGGAGTTCCATATGGTGATAGGTGACGAAAACAATGCTGAAGACATTACTGTTTGGAAAAAATCTCAAGAGATTGAATACAAGGATAATACACATGGCAGTTGGAAAAAAGTAAGTGACTTGAAGGAAGGAACCTCGCAAAATACTATAGGTAAAGCTGCCGTACGTGCCAAAGAGTACACATATGACTACTCAGACCGTGCAGGTGAATTGATGTATTTCTATCTGCTTATAACCAAAGAAGTGAATGGCGGGGCTTATGCTAAAAAAGGTACCCAACAGTCTTCTCTTGATTATAAGATGTTGGCTCTAACCGATTGTCCTCGTCCCAACAATATCGACGAAGAAAATGAAGTAATGATTATTGGCTGTGAAGACTCTAATATAGAGAAAGACACAGATAACGATATGAACGATGTTGTATTCCTGGTATATGGTGATCCGAAAATTCCGCAACCGGTAGAAATTGTAAATGAAGAAATTAAAGAAGTAAAGTCTAAACGTTATATGATTGAAGACCTTGGTTCTACTGATGACTTCGATTTCAATGACATCGTAGTGGATGTTACACAAGAAATTGTAAAGAAGCTAACCACAGAAAATGGTGTACTGGTAAATACTGAAGAAGTAAGTAAGACCCAAAAAGCTACGCTCCGTCATTTAGGAGGAACTCTTTCCTTCCGCCTGAAAATAGGTGACAAGGTGTTTGATGAAATGGAAGGACAGATGGATGTGAATCCTGATAAGGAGTACGAGATTACCGGTTGGGAGCCTAATAAAAACAACATCTCAGTAGCAGTGAAAGATCTCAATAATGGTGATATTCACGAATTGAACTTCCCGGGTGTAGGCGAAGCACCGATGATTATTGCTGTAGACACTGATGTGAATTGGATGGAAGAACGTGTTTCCATAACACCGGAATGGTTTGAATCAATTAAGAAGAAGTAGTTAGTTCTTAACCTTATTAATATGGGGGCTGCACTCAAATACATTTGAGTGCAGCCCCTTTTCTTTTAGCGAGTAATAACTCAGCCTTGTTATTGCTTCTGTAGAGAGAATCCCAGCATCATCCCGTCGTAGCTATTAGCGAGCGAACCGATTGTTTTTAAAGTGGCATTGCTACTCTTGGTAGACAGGAATGCTACCAATTTCAGTAGCTTGTCCGATTCAAAGAGCAGGTCCATTGTAGAAGAAGTACCGTTTACTTTGGCATTCAGCCCTATCAGCTTAACGAATTTCAGATTTACTTTATGTTCGGACGCATCATAAGAATAACTTCCTTTCATGTTTTTCTTTCCTATTTTTGCGGTGAAGGTACTATCGGCCTCGAAAGTGAACGACATTTCTCCGGCTTTGATGCCAATTTTTGCCAGCTGCTCGTTTAGTTTACTTTCAGCGGCTGTGGCAGCAACTGCGCCGCCGGCCTTCTGCAGTATATTGTCCGATTCAAACTCTATGGCGGCACCGGTGTACATCCAGGTTCCGGTCATATCGATTGTAGTCTTTCCGGTTACGGCATTCACGGCCTTTTCAATGTTTTCTTTGTTGAATAAGTCTTTGATGGATTGTGCTTGACTGTTAGCAGACAGTAGTAATGCGGCAACAAGTAGCTGCCAAAATACAAATTTCTTCATTTTGTGTAAATTCATTTATTTGCTATTCAATTCTTTGTTGATGTTCTCTATGTAGTTCAGCAACTCTTCCCGTCCCAGGCGGTTCTCAGAGGAAGTGATGAAGTAGGGGGGCAGTTCTTCCCATTGTTCTTTCAGTTGTTTCAGGTACCGGCTGATGTTGATATTCAGTCTGCCACCCTTCAGCTTGTCGGCTTTTGTGAATACGATGGAAAAAGGCACTCCATTCTCTCCCAGCCATTCGAAGAATTCGAGGTCGATGGATTGCGGAGCCAATCTACTATCAATAAGAACAAACAGATTGGTCATCTGTTCGCGCTCAAGTATATAATCTTCGATGATGCGTTGAATTTGCTCCTGTCCTTTTATGCCGCGTCTGGCATAGCCATAGCCGGGAAGGTCTACGATATACCAGTTCTTGTTGATAAGGAAGTGGTTGATAAGCATGGTTTTCCCCGGTGTGGCAGAAGTCATGGCAAGTCCTTTGCGTCCTGTAAGCATATTGATGAGGCTGGACTTTCCCACATTGGAGCGCCCGATAAAGGCATATTCGGGAAGTGTGCCTGCTGGGCACTTTCGTACGTCTGTGTTGCTGATAACGAATTCAGCGCTTGTAATATCCATATTGGCAGTCACTTTTTTGATTTTACGTGCGGCAAAGGTAGCACTTATTTCATAAGAATCCACTATCTTTGGGGCGGATAAGGAAAAGTTTGTATCTGCCAATAATAACTAATTTATGTCCGTATGTCATTAAAACGCTTTGGAGTATCATTGGAAGACGGCTTGCTGGAGTCATTGGATCAATATGTGAGCGAGAACGGTTTTAGCAACCGCTCGCAAGCTATCCGTTTTCTGGTTGAAAAGAATATAGCGGAGAAAAAGTGGCAGTGTAATCATACAGTAGCCGGAACAATCATTATCATGTACGACCAGGCGCGAAAGGAAATAACTTCCCGGATAGCAGATATTCAACAAGATTATCAGGATGTCATCCTGTCTTCCTCACAATATTATATCAGCAAAAACTTCTGTCTTCACATTGCTACTGTAATGGGAACGGCTTGTCGCCTAACGGAACTTGCCGATCGGCTGATTGCCATAAAGAGAATAAAACATGGTAAATTGGTGATGAGCAGGGCGGACTAACTATATTTTTTTATTGCAATCGTAACACGAATTCATAAAGACGTGCTATCTTCTAGTTGTTGTATTAGATTGAAACACACTATTAATCAACTAAATAAAGAACAAAAAATGAAAAAGAACAGACGCTATTTACAACGATTGGCTGGAGGCCTAACTCTATGCACAACATTATTTATCACAACGTATGTGTCCGCACAGACGGTAGTAGATACCACCCGCACTTACCGCATCGGTGAGGTAGTGGTGACGGGCAGTAACAATGCTACCGGACGTAACTTGCTTCCTTATACGGTCTCTACTATCGGCAGTCCCCAATTGGAAGCCACGGGGCAGTCGCAGCTACTTTCTGCTATCTCGGTCCAGGTGCCGAGCTTGTTTGTGTCCGAGCGCAATATCATCGGATTCGGAGTCAGCAACGGCGGTTCGGGCGGTATCAAGATTCGTGGTATCGGCGGTTCGCCTACCAATGCCATATTGATGATGGTAGACGGGCAACCCCAGTTCGCCGGTATCTATTCCCATCATGTGGCGGACTTCTATGAAACAGAATACGTAGACCATGTGGAAGTTCTCCGCGGACCGGGTTCTGTACTCTACGGTTCCAATGCTATGGGCGGTGTAATCAATGTTATCACTAAGAATGCCGACAAGGGCGGGGTGCATACCACGCTTCCTTCGCAATATGGTTCCTACAACACATGGCGGTCTTCGCTCACCAACACGACCCGTTTCGGCAAGTTCTCTTCACTCGTGTCACTCGGTTACGACCGTACGGACGGATTGGAAGATAATTTCGACTTCAAGCAAGGGAGCCTGTATGCCAAACTTGGTTATGATATCAGCGATTCATGGCAAGCCCGGGCGGACTACTCGCTGATGAACTTCATCGGCAACGACCCCATTTATCCGAAACTCAGTAAGCCGGAGTCTACCGATATTTATCACCAGAATATAACCCGCGGCGAAGCTTCCCTTTCACTCAACAACTATTATGGAAATACGAATGGTAACGTGAGGGTATATTACAGCTACGGTAACCATTACATCGACGACCCTAAACACTTCCATAGCCTGGACGATCGTTTCGGCATCCTTGCTTATCAGAACTTCAATCCATGGAAGGATGCAGCTGCTACGTTAGGCTTCGATTTCGATACTTATACCGGCAGGATCCCAATGTCGGGAGGTACTGCCCACACAGAAGGTGCAATGGGTACTATCAGTCGTAAGAGCGTCACGGAATATTCTCCTTACGCCACAATTTCACAGAATCTGTTCGGCGGTGTGCTGATTCTGAATGCCGGACTCCGTATGGCAAACAGTGACCGTTTCGATACGCAGTGGATTCCGCAGGGCGGTTTCGTTATCCATCCTGCCGCTGGTTGGATTGTGAAAGCCTCTTTGGCAAAAGGATACCGCAATCCTTCTTTCCGCGAAATGTATCTTTATGGTCCTGCTAATCCCAACCTTGATCCGGAACGTATGATGAACTATGAAGTGACGGTAGGCAAGACTTTCTCCCGCTATTTCGGTTTCGATGTGACCGGTTACTACAGCAAGGGCGATAACCTCATTCAGACGTTAAGCGGAAAGAATGTGAACACGGGTAGCTTTATTAACAAAGGTATAGAAGTTACTGCCAATAGTCAGCCGCTCGATAAGTTGTCATTGAGAGCCACTTATAGTTATTTATATACCTCATTGGACAATTTGACGGCAGCACCGAAGAACCAGTATTTCTTGGGCGTCGGTTGGCAGGCATTGCCTAAGTTTCATGTGGATGCAGAACTGAGGGGCGTAGGCGGCCTTTATGTTTACGACGATATGGACCACCAGAACTATACACTGCTTAACCTGAAGTTTACTTATAAAGTAATCCGTGCTTTGGAGTTGTTCGCTACATTGAATAATATCACCGATGCCAGTTATACCATCAACCGCGGTTATGAAATGCCGGGATTCAACGGGATGGGCGGATTCAAGTTTCACTTCTAAATTGTTTATCACTCAATTTTTCTACTTATCTTTGCCGCTGGATAAGAAAATTTAGAATATGAGTGGACAATTTCCTTCTACATTGTTGGAAAAGGCGGTGAATGAATTTGCCAAACTCCCCGGCGTAGGGCGCAAAACGGCGATGAGGCTGGTGCTTCATCTGTTGCGCCAGGACACGGCGATGGTCGAAGCATTCGGCAATGCCATCGTTACGCTGAAACATGAGGTAAAGTATTGTAAAGTTTGCCATAATATTTCAGATACGGAGACATGCCGCATCTGTGCCAATCCACAACGGGATGCTTCGGTGATTTGCGTGGTAGAGAATATACGCGACGTCATGGCAGTAGAGGCTACACAGCAGTTTCGGGGCCTATATCATGTATTGGGGGGAGTCATTTCCCCAATGGATGGCATAGGCCCCGGTGATTTGCAGATAGATAGCCTGGTGCAGCGTGTAGCCGCCGGCGGAATCAAGGAAGTGATTCTTGCCCTGAGCACCACGATGGAAGGAGATACGACCAACTTCTATATTTATCGCAAATTGGAGAAGATGGGAGTGAAACTTTCCGTTATAGCCCGTGGCATCTCTGTGGGCGATGAACTGGAATATGCCGATGAGGTGACGCTGGGGCGTAGCATTGTCAACCGTACCCCGTTCACCGGAAGTGTATAAGGAAATTATAGAATAAAGAAATGGAAGAACAAATAAAAAAGACTGCGGCGCGGGTAAGAAGCGCTTTTGCATATTTCTGGATACTGCCTATCCTGCTTGTTATCCTGGGTGAAACCGGGGGAGACTGGGTAGGCATGTATGCCGACGATGTCCGTGTTACTTATCTTGCAGAAACAATATCCATCTTGCTGGTTGCCATCAATGTGCCTGTCTCCCTGAAACTTTTTTCGTGGATGCTGGTCAGGAAGATAGATACGGTAAGTCTTCCCGACGCTCTCCGGCTGTATCTTCTTTGGAGTAGCGTGCGGCTGATACTGCTTGCCATACCGGTGTTGGCAGGCTTCTTTACCTATTATATGATGTTGAGCAATAAAGGTATGCTTTGTGCGCTGATTGCATTAACAACTTCCTTGTTCTGCCTTCCCAGTGAGGAACGCATGCGCAGGGAATTGCATATCCATAGAGAATAATAAACCGAAGACGGGAAGTATGATGAAATCTTATTTTAGTAGCGAACGGATCCGACTTCGTGCTATGGAACCGGAAGACTTGGAAGTGATGTATACGATGGAGAACGACCCGTGTACATGGGATGTGACAAACTTCACCGTACCTTATTCCAAGTTTGTCTTGAAACAATATATTGAGAATTCCGAATGCGATATGTTCGCCGACCGCCAGTTGCGCATGATGATTGTGCGCAATGAGGACGATGCGGTGGTGGGCACGATTGATATTACGGAATTCGTTCCCATGCATTCGCGGGGAGAAGTCGGCATTATTATACGGAAAGAGTGCCAGGGCAATGGTTATGCCAAAGAAGCTTTGGATCTGTTGTGCGACTATGTATTCGATTTCCTGCACCTGAAACAACTGATTGTTCATGTTGCTGTGGACAACGAAGCAAGCATCCGGTTATTCGAGTCCTGCGGCTTTGTCCGATGCGGCCTTCTGAAAGAATGGTGGTGTGTAAGGGGATGTTTCAAGGACGTTATTCTGTTGCAACGTCTTCGTGGCACTAATTAAGAGTGGGAATCTGCGGGAAGCGTGACCATACCTCATACTTGCCGCCCAGTTTGCATAAGGCATTCTTCCAGAACTTGTTACTGGAAGTCTCGTCCATCAGCGAAGCTATGTCTTCTTTGCCTACCAACCAAGTATTTTCCTGAATCTCCTGGCACAACTGGTCGTACTCCCAACCGGAATAGCCCAGGAAGAACCGGATGTTTCCTTTAGCCGGATGTCCTTCCATCAGATACTTCTTGATTGCTTCAAAATCGCCGTTGAGATAAAAACCGTTGGCAATGGGTAAGGCTCCTGCTATACCTTTGAGGGTATGCAGATAAAACAGCGTATCCGTACTGATGGGTCCGCCTTTATAAATAGGTATATTCTCAGAGCAATTGAATTCTTTCAGAACATCGTTCAACTGTAAGGGCAGGGGCTTGTTCATAATCAGCCCCATTGTACCGTCTTGTGTATGGTCTACCAACAAGATGACGGAACGCCCAAATGTCTGGTCACATAGAAATGGCTCAGAAATTAGTATCTTTCCCCGGGCTGGAACAACGTGGTTGGTCTCTATCTTGAATATATCTAAGTTGGTATACATGCCTCTAATATACAAAATATTTCACAACCAACAAATCATAGCCTCTTTTTTTCTCGGGAAAAGTATGTTTTCTAAGTTTTTAATGGTTTTTGGCAAAGAGGGCCATGCGCTCGTCCAACTGCTCGTATTGATGATCCTGAATGAAGGAAGTGCAGGCACGAAGCCCTTCCTGATGGCTTCCGGTGGTCACCAGCGAGATGGCGCTCACGCCGTAATACATCAGTTCTTTGGCAAGTTCTCCGCTGCTCATTCCCGGATAGCCTATGGTGAAGTAGAATCCGTCAGCAACGGGGTCGCCCAAGTCATTGTCGTACACCAGGTGGAAGCCGTGGCGCAGGAAAATTTCTTTCAAACGGCAGGCGCGTTCACCGTATACCTTCACTTCATCGAGGAAGTTATATTCGCCGTCATTGGCAGCTTTCAGCATGGCAGCGAGTGCGTATTGTGCAGAGTGGCTTGTTCCGGAAGAAAGTGCGTAGAGTACACGGTGTATGAATACCGTACCGAAAGTACCGCCACCGTAACGCTTTGTCAGGCCCGGGTAAGCACGATGGTAGAGCTTGTCTGAGATACAGCTTACACCGATACGCTGTCCTGCATAACTGAAGGCCTTGGAGCCTGAGATAAGCAGTACATAATGGTCGGTATAGTGCGCCACAGATGGCTGGTAGGGTGGTTGGAACGGTTTGCTCAGATCTTGGCGGAAGTCCATGGCAAAATAGGCGAGGGCTTCCAGCACGATGACGTCGTATTGGGTAGCGAGTTCACCGATGATGCGCAGTTCTTCTTCTTTCAGGCAGATCCAACTGGGATTGTTCGGGTTGGAATAGACGATGGCGGAGATATTCCCTTTCTTGAGGTAGCTTTCCAGTTTCTCTTTCAGCTTGTCGCCACGATAGTCGTAAACATCGAAGGTTTCGTACTTTTGTCCCATTACTACCAACTGCTGTTTCTGTACCGGGAAACCGGGGTCGATAAAGAGAATTGTATCTCTCTTTTCGTCGCACTGGCTGCAAGTGAGGAATGAGGCAAAAGTGCCCTGCATGGAGCCGGTGACGGGTACGCACCCTTCGGCAGCTACGTCCACATTAATAAATGCCTTGATAAAACGCGATGCCTCTTCCTTCAGAGCCGGCAGTCCGTTGATGTCGGGGTAGAGACTGGCAATGCCGTTTTCCAATGCTTCGATTTCCGCTTTCACACCTACGGCAGAGGCGGGGAGTCCGGGCACACCCATTTCCATTTTTATGAATTCGACGCCCGATTCAGCTTCTGCTTTGGCAGCGATGGCTTTTACTTCACGAATGGTTGCTTTGGCAAAGTCTGCGATATGAAAATCTTCGATAGTTTCGTCGATTAATTTTCGTTCAATAGGAGTATTTTTCATGATTGTACTATTAATTTAGTTTTGCAAAGGTAGCATAAATCTCTTATAATCACCCACTGTTAAAAAAAAGATGATTTTTTTTCTTTTCAGCTATTGCAGATATAAGATTTTTGCCTACCTTTGCAACCGCAATCGAGAGAGATAGCAATAAAACAATGAAATTATGGTGCGTTAGTTCAGTTGGTTAGAATACATGCCTGTCACGCATGGGGTCACGGGTTCGAGTCCCGTACGCACCGCGAAAGCAAATATCAAATGAAAGCAAAGCTCTGAAATTCAAGGATTTCAGAGCTTTTTCTTTTTCTCCACTTCGGTCAAAAATGATGGTCTAAGCAATTCTTGTGTATCTCCATACCCTTCAATGGTGTGTGTTGCTGTCTGCTTTTAAACTACTATTCATGTCGGTTACCTTGTTCTGTATATACTTTAGGGGTAAACAATTTACCTTCTGGGTATGTTTTATATATCAAGACAAATCGTTTGTCGAACTTATTCTTATGTTTTTATTGTTTTTTCATCCTAAGAAATAATTAATATGAAGCTAAATTTATTTTTCATTTCAGTAGTAGTAGGCTATATGTTTTGGGGAACATTGTCTGCTATGGCCTGTACAGGTATAACTTTAAAAAGTCAGAATGGTACAGCAGTTGTAGCACGGACAATCGAGTGGGGTGGGAGTAATCTGAATAGTCAGTATGTAATTGTTCCGAGAGGTTATTCTGAGCAATCATTTACACCAGATGGACAGAATGGCATGGTGTTCATCGCTCGTTATGGGTATGTAGGATTGGCTGTTGAGCAAAAAGAATTTATTGCAGAAGGAATTAATGAAGCCGGACTCTCGGCTGGTCTGTTTTATTTTCCACATTATGGAGAATATGAAGATTATGATAAAAAAGTGGCAGATAGTAGTATATCTGATTTTCAGCTCGTTTCTTGGATACTTGGAAAGTGTACTACTCTTGAAGAAGTGAAGGAAGCCGTTGCCAATGTACATATTATAAACATCGATTCGCGTGCATCTACTGTACATTGGCGTTTTGCTGACCAGACTGGACGTCAACTTGTATTAGAAATAATCGGCAAAGAAACTCACTTTTATGAAAATAATCTGGGAGTTCTTACGAATTCGCCAGGATTTGAATGGCATTTGACTAATCTGAATAATTACGTCAATCTTTATCCCGGAACCGCACAGACACATGGCTTAGGGAATCTTGAATTATCTTCTTTTGGAGCAGGCAGCGGTTTCTTAGGACTTCCTGGCGATGTAACTCCTCCATCACGTTTTGTACGAGCTGCTTTTTATCAGGCTACGGCTCCGCAAAAGTCTACTGTTCTCGAAACTGTTCTACAGTGTTTTCAAATATTGAATAATTTCGATATTCCTATCGGAATAGAATTTTCGGAGGGAAAAGCTCCTGTTGATATTCCAAGTGCTACACAATGGACGTCAGCTACAGATATGAGGGACCGGGTAATCTATTTTCGTACTATGTATGATAGTACGATTAGGAGCATTGATCTGCGTACAATTAATTTTTCTATAGTTTCTTATCATGCTGAACCTATGGATAACGTGAGACAGCAGAAAATAGAAAGGTTGAAGATTCACTAATTAGGGATATTCCTAAAATAATAAAATTTAAGGCAACTAATTCATTGCGAGTTAGTTG
>OGZX01000333.1_pt1 | contig 57063 bp, 52 predicted proteins | sample 1576881 | NCBI WGS metagenome assembly OGZX01 (sample SAMEA3541542, study PRJEB24748) | human gut metagenome | biome: human gut; feature: human-associated habitat; material: faeces | place: China | collected 2012 | reverse complement strand
TTGGCCGCCCGTGCGTACGCTTTCATCAAGCGCAGGGGCTATGTGATCCCGGAGGCCACCGCCGCCTCCGGGATCCCGTACACATAGGATACGGTCTCCGCGATCGCGTTGGCCTGCACCATGCTGCCCATCCCGAATGCCGCCGGAATGCAGAACGATCCGTACAGAACTGCCGCCCATAAACATCCCAGCCGTTTTTCCAGATACATCATCGGCCCCGCGATCCAGCCGCCGTCCCGACCTTTTTCCCTGTACCGGATCCCCAGGACTGTCTCCCCGTAGGCTGTCGCCATTCCAAGGAACGCGGAGACCCACATCCAGAACACGGCGCCAGGCCCGCCCGCGATCACAGCCGCCGCGACTCCTGTGATATTCCCGGTCCCGATCGTGGCCGCCAGCGCCGTACATGCCGACCGGAATGATCCCCTGTGCTCACTCCTGTCATGCAAAAGATTCCCGATCGTCGCATTCCACCAGTCCGGGATCTTCCTAATCTGAAAGAACCGGATCCGCACACTGTATACAAAGCCCACCATCAAAAACAGGACCGGCGTCCACGGTCCCCAGACGATCCCATGAATTTTCCCGATCATGTTCATCTCAAAGCTCCGTCCCCAACGATATGACGTTTCCCTGCTCCCATTCCCATCACACGCCATTCTCAGTTTCTCTCTACGTTTTATTCCCATTTTCACACAGGTATGCTATAATAACTGTAGTGTCTGCCGTTGGCAGCATTTATACACAGACAACGAGCCAAAGTCCGCGCTGGCGTGAGACCTTGGCATTTTCTTTCAAAGGAGATGATCCCTGTGCCGGGATTTACGACCCACTATCTGTTTGGTGTGAAAGCCTACAATGACCTCCCGAACAATTATTTAAAACATGTGATATCCAAATACCGCTGGCTGTACCAGCTTGGACTCCAGGGACCGGATATCTTTTTCTATAATGTCCCGATCCTCCGTCACAGAGACTACCGCAATGTCGGCTCCCATATGCACGAGTATCAGGTGAACGACTTTTTTAAGAACAGTCTTCTTGAACTCTCTGAGATCCGCTCAAGACAGCAGAAAGAGGAGGCAGCAGCGTTTCTCGCCGGGTTCATGTGCCACTATATCGCCGATTCGATCTGTCACCCGTTCGTCTACGGAAGGATCCAGTTCCGGACCGATAAGAAAAAGTCCGAATGTCATGGACTCCATGCCGCGCTCGAGAATGATATCGACGCGATCCTGTTGTGGAAGTTCAAACACAAAAAGCCGTCTGAATTCAATCAGGCCGCTTCTCTCTGTCTGAACACACAGGAAAGCCAGTTTGTCTCAAGATACCTGAGCAGGTGCATCAACCGCACCTACTACCAGATCACAGAAAAGAACAATTTTCAGGTGACGGAGGGAATGGTCGCCCGGTCCATCTTTGCGATCCGCTTCGGAAGCCGGATCCTGTCCGATCCCGCGGGTCACAAGACGCATCTGATCGGATCCGTGGAATCCATCTTTTTAAAGCATCCGATCGCATCCAAAAAGCTGGTGACCGATAAGCTCTCCGCAAAGGTCCATGAGATCCTGAACCTGGATCATGAAGTCTGGACGAATCCATGGGATCACTCCATCGCCTCCACGGCGTCTTTCCCGGATCTGTACCAGCAGACCTTAAAGAAATGCAATGCGGTCTACTACTACCTGAATGCATTCCTGATCGCGAATGTCCCCGCCGGACCGCCGGATATATCTGCGCTCCTCGCGGAGCTCGGAAACTATTCGTACCACAGCGGACTCGACGTCGGATAATCCGAAATACCCACGGCGGCTCTGAGCGGACGTGATGATATGAATTTTTATGATACATGCGGATGATCTCTGTCCAAACCGGCAGAATTATCATATACTCATGATACCGGGACCAGACTTCTTTGACCCGGATATCATATTTCTCGCGACTGTCAGAACTTTTTACAACTGCGGGAGAGCAAATTTCCGACCTGTCTGTATATGAAACAGCCGGATATTCCCGGAAATCTTCATTGCAGGGGGGGGCAGGCAGGCGGGCAATACGAAAAAAGGAGGGTTAGATTATGAAACCATTGATCTTACTGACCGGTGGAACCGGTGCAGCAGCCAACGGAACACCGACATGGGCATTAAACCAGAACTATGCGGAGAATATCCGCCGCGCAGGCGGTATCCCGATCCTCGCTGTCAACAATGACTGCGCTGAGGAGTATGCGGATCTTGCTGACGGTCTTCTCTTAAGCGGCGGCAAGGACGTTGAGCCAAAGCTCTATGGCCAGGAGAAAATGTTTGGCTTCGTTATCACAGATCCGCAGCGCGATGACCTCGAATACAAGATCATCAAAGCGTTCGTGGACCGCAAAAAACCAATCTGGGGCATCTGCCGTGGAATCCAGATCTTAAACGTATACTTCGGCGGCACACTCACCCAGGATATCCCGACTCAGCTCGGCGGCGACCACTCCAAGGGAGTCTGCCATCCGGTGCGCATCAAGAGTGATTCCATTCTCGGAAACCTCTACGGAGAGTCCATGGAAGTAAACAGCTACCACCACCAGGCACTCGACAAACTCGGCGACGGCTTCCAGGCGATCGCATGGGGCGAATCCAACGGTCACACCTTCGCAGAAGCGATCCAGCATGAATCTCTTCCGATCTGGTCCGTACAGTGGCATCCGGAGCGCATGACCGGTCCGGTCACGAACCCGAAGGAGTGCGTGGACTCTCTTCCGATGTTCGAGTATTTTGTAAAGCAGTGTGCAAAATAAATGTACAAACACACCAAAAGCGCCGTATCTGTTCCCATGATGAGAACTGCGGCGCTTTGTCATTTTTGCATGTCTTAAACAAGCGAAAACACGCTTCGCGAATTTCCCCTTGTTATCGCGACAGTCGCCAAAGTCTCGCGCAAGCGCGGACCTTGGCGCGTTGTTCGTGTAAATAAAAAACGGCAGAATGTTTTCCCCGACTTTGTGAGAAAACATTCCGCCGTCTTCTGATTCTAAATTGATTACCTTTTCGTAATTATTTCAATTATTTGGTCAATTATTTTGCAGCCTTTGTCTCGTCAAGCTTCTTCGGTGAATCGTCGGCAACGTCCTCCGGACCTGCTGCTGCGGACTCACTGCTCTTGAGGTCGATCTTCTCGCCGGCTTTGTAGCTCTTATCTACGAGTGTCTTTCCTCCCTCAGTAACGACTTTCACGTCAAGGGAGAACTGGTTCCAGAGTGTTCCGAAGGAATCAGCGCTGGAGTTCTCGAGATCCATGCTCTGTGCTGCGATGATGTCGTTGAACTGTTTTACCATAGTTACGGCGTAATCCATCGCGTCATCGTTTGTTGTATCGTTCTTAACTGTCCATGTGAGACCGATATTTAAAGCGGACTCATCATAAGTGAACTCCATCTTTACAGACTGCGGGAATGCAGTTGTATCGTTGAACAGTCCGTCGCACTCGCTCTGTGCCTGCTCCCAGTCGTACATTGTTGTCTCGACTGTCTCGTCCTCTACAAGGAAATTCTGGTCTCTCGGCAGTGTCTCATCGTCGTCATCTGCCTCTGTCTTTGCCGGATCGATCTCTTCACTTCCGGACACCGGTGCATCTGTTGAAATGCTGCTCTTTGTACATCCGCCAAGGGCAAGAACTACTAAAGACAGCACAGCCATTCTCTTTAATAATTTCATAATAAAATTCCTCCTCTGAATTCAACGGGGTCTCTCATCCTGCTGTACAGAATCCCCCGGAAATCGGCATACTCACGTATTATATACGATTCCTTTTTATTTTTGAAGTCCTTTTCTCAAATTTACACAAATTATTCATGATTTTGTAATGTTTTTCCAGTGTTTCCGGGGCTTTTTCGCCTGTCAGGCCGAGAAAATCTCCTTTTTTTCACTGAAGGTCCTGTCCAACCGTATCCTGTTTTCGTTTTTTCCCGAAATTAGCAGTATCTCTCACGATATAGACCGGCCGGTCCTTGATCTCAGCAAACAGGATCGCGATATACTCACCGATGATCCCGACGATCACAAACAGCACGGAAAACATGAACGAGATCAGGACAACGATCGTCGCATAACCGTTCGGCGCCCCGTACAGTTCCCAGGTATAGACCGTATAGATCACCATGATCAGGCCGAAAAGCGCCGTGATCACACCGGAATAGATCCCGAGTTTTAACGGCAGGTCCGAAAAACAGAGGATCGTGTTGATGGAAAACTTAAACAGACTTTTGATGCTGTACTTGCTCTCCCCCGCAAACCGCGGTCTCGCCTCGTACTCGATCGTCGTCTTCTCGAATCCGATGCTCTGCACATAGCCGCGCAGGAAGCGGACCTTCTCCCGGTAGTTGTTCCGGAGGACCTCCGCCGCATTTTTGCTCACTGCGAAAAAGTCTGAGGCATTGGCCTCAAACTTCACGTCTGAGAGGTGGTTGATCAGCTTGTAGAACGCTGCGGATGTAAAGTTCTTTACAAAACCCGCCGTCTTATTTTTCGTGCGCACCATGCTGATCACTTCGTATCCCTCATCAAACTTTTCCACGATCTCCGGCAGGCATTCCGGCGGATGCTGCAGGTCCGCGTCCATGCAGACGATACCGTCACCGCCCGCATAGTCCAGTCCCGCGATCATCGCTGCCTCATGCCCGAAGTTCCTGGAAAAGTTGACGATCTTCACTTTTTCGTCCGACGCCGCGAACTCCCGGAGGATCGAAAGGGACTGATCCCTGCTGCCGTCGTTCACGAACAGGAACTCGTAGTCCCAGTCCGCCGGCAGCGTTTTTAAGATCTTCCCCGTCTCCGCGTAAAATTCACGAAGCGCCAGCTCCTCGTTGTATACCGATACAACGACCGAAAGCAGTTTAGTCATAAATCTTGATCTCCATATCGGAATGTTCCGGAATCTGTTTTTCCTTCGGCGGAAGTTTCATGTAATCGCCGTAGAGCTGTGTCAGAAGTTCGTCCCAGCCGGACGGCACATAGAACTTCGTGTCCTCAAACGGCATCTCGACAACCTCGTCGTCCCACTCGCGCTTCATTTCCACATAGAACCAGTTTGGCGCATAACCCGTGTAGAAATACAGCGGGCGCTCTTTTCTGCTGTCAAAGCGGCACAGAGCACTCCAGAGCTTCCAGATCACCGGGAATGGGATCAGCTTTCCGATATTGGCAAGGACCGCCACAAAGAGCTTCATAACGCCCTTATAGTCGCTGTAATCGATCTCATAGCGGTGTCCCAGGGCGAATCCGTAGAGAACGCAGTGGGAGAGCTTTGTGAGCTTCTTTGCGATCTTTCCTGCCGGGAGTCCGTCCACGATGAACAAATCCACATTCAGGCGGCTGATCTTGTCGTCATAAAACTCCATCTTTCCGGAGTCCTCGAATTTCTGGCTCTTGTTGTACGTCACTCGGGAGATAAAGTCATAGAATGCCTTTCCTCCATGGTATTCATTCGGCTCCACGAAGGACATGTCCTCCGGCAGTTCCCGTCTTACGACCTTCGCGAACATCTCATAGTTCTTTCTCGTGAACATGACATCCACATCGTCATCCCACGGGATAAATCCGCCGTGGCGGACTGCGCCAAGGAGTGTACCGGAGTCCAGAGCATATTTGATCTTATACTTTCTGCAGATCCGGTCGATCTCCTTTAAAAGTTTTAAATTGACCTCATGGACTTTCGTCAGGTCAAAGGATTTTTCTTCACTCACTGTAACAGCCCCTCTTTGATCACTTTCGCCATATAGTCGATCTTTTCGTCTGTCATTCCCGGATAAACGCCTACCCAGAAGGTATCGCTCATGATCCGGTCGGTATTTTCGAGTGTGCCGACAACTCGGTAGCCCTTTTTCTCCGCTCTCATTTCATCGAAGCACGGATGTTTGATCAGGTTTCCGGCGAACAGCATTCTCGTCTGGATGCCTTTGCTCTCGATGTACTGGACGAGTTTATTCCGGTCTGTTCCCTTCTTGCATGTGATCAGGAAACCAAACCAGCTCGGTCTGGAGTTCTCCGCCGGAACCGGGAGGATCAGGCGGTCTTCCGTCTCCGCAAGAGCGGCTCTCAGACGGTCAAAGTTGTGTCTTCTGCGCTCCACGAAGGTCGGGAATTTCTCGATCTGCGCGCAGCCGATCGCTGCCTGAAGGTCTGTCGCTTTCAGGTTATAGCCGAAATGGGAGTATACATATTTGTGGTCATAGCCGAGCGGAAGTTCTCCGTACTGTCTGTCGAAACGATGTCCGCACATATTGTCATGTCCGGACGGGCAGACGCAGTCGCGGCCCCAGTCGCGGAAAGAGCGGATGATCTTATTTAACAGCGGGTTGTCCGTATAGACAGCTCCGCCCTCGCCCATCGTCATGTGGTGCGGCGGGTAGAAGCTGGAAGTTCCGATATCGCCGACCGTTCCGGTGAATTTCTCCTCGCCGTTGATCGTATATCTGGATCCCAGTGCATCACAGTTGTCCTCGATGAGCCATAAGTTGTGCTTCTCGCAGAACGCTTTGACTGCCGCAAGGTCGAACGGATTTCCGAGTGTATGGGCAATCATGACTGCCTTTGTCTTCTCGGAAAGTGCTTCCTCGAGCTTTGTAACATCGATGTTGTACTGCGGGATCGTCACGTCAACGAAGACCGGAACAGCGCCGTACTGGATCGCCGGGGTAACGGTCGTCGGGAAACCTGCCGCAACAGTGATGATCTCGTCTCCGCGCTTTACGCGGCGGTCGCCGAGCAGCGGGGAGGTCAGGGTCATGAATGCTACCAGGTTTGCGGAAGAGCCAGAGTTTACAAGAGCACAGTAGCGCACATGGAGGTACTCCGCAAGCTTCTTCTCGAACTCATCCGTGTAGCGTCCGGATGTGAGCCAGAACTCCAGGGAACTGTCCACAAGGTTTACCATCTCTTTGCTGTCGTACACGCGGGACGCATACGGGATGCGGTCTCCCTCATGGAACTCCTTTTTCTGGTTATGGAATTTATCGGCATATTCAGCTACGAGGTCAAGGATCTCTTTTCTTGCCTCTGTTTCTGTCTTATTCTCAAACATAATTTTTCCTTTCCTGTCTATTCCTCTACTGAAACATCTCCGCGATCTGTCTGTCCATCACAGCGACAACATCGCCGTTCTTCTCATATTCCTGGCACCACTCCACCGTGAGTCCGATCGCTTCCTTCACGCCGTAACGCGGGTGCCAGCCGAATGTAGTCTTTAACTTCGAACAGTCGAGCTTTAAGAAGTTCGCCTCATGGGGACCTCCGTCGCTCTTATTCTCCCAGGAAAGTCCATTTCCCCAGGCATTGCAGAACATGTCCACAAGCTCACCGGTCGTCACACAGTCCTTGTCATCCGGTCCCACGTTGTAGTAACCGGCATATTTCCCGTCCTCATACTGCGCCTTTGCGACCATCAGATATGCCGCTAACGGCTCTAAAACATGCTGATACGGGCGGGTGGAATGCGGATTGCGGACGATGATCAGTCCGGAACGATCCGGTCATTCGCAAAGTCTCCTCCGCCGATCACATTTCCGGCACGGCAGGTCGAGATCGCACAGTGTCCGTCCGCAAAGAAGGACTTTTTATAGCTGTGTGTCACAAGCTCGGAGCACGATTTGCTGTTGGAATACGGATCATAGCCGTCCAGGCGGTCCACCTCGCGGTAGCCGTACTCCCACTCCCTGTTCTCATACACCTTATCCGTCGTCACGTTCAGGAATGACTTTACACACGGGTTCAGGCGAACGCACTCTAAAATATTGACAGTGCCCATGACATTCGTCTCATAGGTGTAGACCGGATCCTTGTAGGAATCCCTTACGATCGGCTGTGCAGCCAGATGCAGGACGATCTCCGGCTTTGTCTCCTCAAATACCTGTTTTAAATGGACGAGGTCCCGGATGTCCCCGATGACGGAATTCATCTTTCCATCAAGACCGGCCATGTCAAATAACGCCGGATCTGTCGGCGGATTTAAAGAATATCCTGTGACGTTTGCTCCAGCATTTACCAGGATCCTGGAAAGCCATGTTCCCTTAAAACCGGTGTGTCCCGTCACCAGGACATTTTTTCCTTTATAAAAGTCAAAAACTTCTTTTAAATTCATCTCATCTTCTCCAATTACGGATCTTTATTTCCTTATTCCCAGATCTTCCAGGGCGCGTTTCCGGACTGCCACATCGCCTCTAACTGCTGTTTCTCACGCTGGGTATCCATGCACTTCCAGAATCCCTCATGGCGGTATGCCATCAGCTCGCCGTCCTTTGCAAGATTTCTTAACGGTTCCTGCTCGAATACGGTGGAATCGCCCTCGATGTAGTCGAATACGCCCGGGTTCATGACCATGTATCCGCCGTTGATCAGACTTCCGTCGTCATCATTCTTCTCGCGGAAGGAATTGATCTTTCCGTTCTCCTCGAGGTCAAGGACGCCGAAACGCTGTCCGATATTGACGGCTGTGATCGTTGCGATCTTTCCGTGGCTTCTGTGGAACTCTTCGAGCGCTTTCAGGTCGATATTCGCAAGACCGTCACCGTAGGTCAGCATGAACGGCTCATTTCCGACATAGTCTCTGATGCGCTTTACACGTCCGCCGGTCATGGTATTTAATCCTGTATCGATCAGGGTCACCTTCCAGGGCTCGGAGTAATTGTTGTGGACCTTCATGCTGTTGTTTGCGAGATCGAAGGTCACGTCGGATGTGTGAAGGAAATAGTCTGCAAAGAATTCCTTTACCACATACTGCTTATATCCCAGGCAAATGATAAACTCATTGTATCCGAACTGGGAGTAATATTTCATGATATGCCAGAGGATCGGCTTCTCACCGATCTCGATCATTGGCTTTGGTTTTAAATGGCTCTCCTCACTGATCCTTGTTCCGAATCCTCCTGCCAGGATAACTACTTTCATAGGTCTACCTCCATATATTCCAACCGTTTTCTTTCAGGATCATAAGCGCTGCCCGGCATCCCGGTTTGTGATATTCCAGCGCATCCTCCAGTGTTTTGTCTGACTCATTTTCAAAATTTAATAAGATCTGTTTTACTTCATCCCGGTTATGTTCTTTCCGGTATTTTCCGAAGCGGAACTCCTCAGTCGTCGTCATCACGTTTCCAATGAGGAACATGGCTGCGAGAGCGATAGATACAGTCTTTACAGGCATGGCCAGTGTGGCTTTTTTCCTGCAAAATCCGCACTTTGCCGCCAGGGCAAACGTCAGGAAGATCCCGATCACACCGATCTGGTACTGCAGTGCGTATCTGGAGCTCATTCCATATTTATCGTTCGGCATAAAGATATATCTGCTCACGAGCACCATCAGATGGTTCATGCCGCCGCCCGCCAAAAGCATCAGCGGCAGGATCGTCTTTTCCTCGATCCGGTAATAAAAATTCATCCACAGTGCGAAGAAGTACGAAACCAGTACGATCACACCGACCGCACACCATACTTTCCCCGGAATTCCCGCAAAGTTCCTGTCAATCAATTCTACTCCAAAAACCATGGAAGCAAAAGACTTAAGCAGAAATTTAATAAAAAATTTCGGATCCTGTCGGAAAGCCGTAAAGAGCGGCACATTCACCGCGCCCGAATACTCATACACCGCCTGGGAATTGCTCCAGAGATAGATGAGGAACGGGATGACTGCTGCCGCGATCAGGGCGATCGTGCGGGCCGTTCCGATCCCGGAAAGTTTCGGAGATATTACAGCGATGATTCCGTTATCTTTTTTCCAACTTGCCTCATTTCCTGTTTCCGCTCTGTTCTTCTGATCTGACTGTTTGCCGGTCTGTCTTAAATACACGACATCCCGCACATAGATAAAAAGATATGCGAGTACGATCGTCACCGTATAGATCGCGCAGTACGGACCTGCTGCCCCGATCGTGATCACAAACGGCAGCACAAAGAGCAATACCAGCTCCGACCGCTTTGCATTCCTGAAGCCTTTTTCATATACCCGGTCAAGCAGCGCATAATTCCAGAAGAACAATCCAAATGCCAGGAAATGCGCCCATCCGGTTCCGTTGTACAGCATCTCCCATTTATTCAGACTGAACATGACGATCATCATAGCCGCATACCAGACCGGACAGAGTTCTTTTTTCCTGCTGTACCAGCCGATCACCAGTGCGGAAAGCCCGAATCCGAGAACGCCCATCACGCGGTCCACGGTAACGCTGTAGCCGAAGATCATCACATTCAGACCGCGTTCTAAAAAGTTTACCGGAATTCTCGTGAGAAGATCCGCAACAAAGAACTTATCCGGATTCCAGACGTCCGGCAGATAGGAATTGATCAGCCGGATATAGTCGGAATACACCATGTCGATGGCGGATCGTTTTAAATATGCCAGATAAAAGAGAATCCCAAGGATCGGAAGTCCGATGTAGATATAACTTTTCTTATTCTTCATGATCTCCTCCGCCTGCTGCGGTCTCCGCTGCCGGTCTTCTTCTCGGTCTGCGGCGTCTTGCCGCCTGTTTCGCCGTGTTCTCACTCTGTGTCTTCTGTGTTTCCGTCTGCGGTTGTTTATCCGCTTTTGATACTGCTGATCTTGTACTTTCGTTCATGATCTGATCAGCTGCTGTACGTCCGCTCACCGGCTGGCTGAGTGTCACGATCCTCATGGATGTCGCCGGTGCGGCCTGACGGGGTCTGCGTTCTGTCCTGTTCCCTTCCTGACGAGCCGGGCGGGATTCTGTCTGCCTGACAGGCTTTGTCTGCGTTCCCGCAGTCTCACGGGACTCACGATTCATTCCAGACGTCCCGGCTGCCTCTCTTGCCGCCTGTGCCCGCTTTCTTCTCTGGCGTCTCTTTGCGGAAGAGCTTAACTTCTCCTGCTGTACATCCTCTGTTTTTTTCTCCAACGGCATCAACGGAAGCGGTTTTCCTGCAGTCTTTTCCGCTGGGGTCACCGGCTGTACCGGCTGCACTGTCACGATGGATCGCGGCTTTCTCTCTTCTGACTTTCCAGCTGTCTGTACTTTGATACTCACAGCAGCCTCAGCTTTCTCATTCTGCTGACGTTTATTTGTTTCCGGTTTCACTTCTTTGCCTGGCTGAGGCTTGTTCGCTTCGGTCTTCACAATCCTACTCTGCTGAAGTTTGTTCGCTTCGACTTGCGATTCTTTCTTCTGTGGATTTTTTACCTTCCGCTCTTCCGGAACCTTTTTCGACATCGGCTGATCTGCCGCTTTTCTATTTTCCTTCGCATCCCGGTCTGCATTTCCACCCGTTCTGATATTCTGTCCATTCTTAGCGGCGGACTGCTTTGTGTTGGACTGCTTTCCGTTTTCGCGTCTCTGAGCCTGTCCCTGACGGTTGCTTTTCGTCTGAACGTGCTCATGTTTTCCTTCGCCGCTCTTCGCCTGATCTCGTTCCGGCTTTCCCTGTCCACCGTTCTTTGACTGGCTTCGTCCAGTCTGATTCTGGCTATGTCCTTTTGACTGTCCGCGTCCCTGTGACTGATTCTGACCGCGTGCTTTCGTCTGCGCTCCGTATGTTTTTCTCACATTTGTCCCATAATGTCCTGTCTGGCTCTTTTTGATCTCCGGCCCCCGTTTTTTATGACGGTTCGCATGGCGGTCCGCAACGATCCGCAGAAGATCTTCCATGTAGTTATACTGATTCCAGGCATCTTCCTTGGAAACATAATTTTCATGTACCGCTTTGTTTCCGATCACGCGGATCTCATTTAATTCCCACTTTCCGACACGGTCCAGATACCCGTTCTCATCGAGCCACCATCCAAATTGCTGGAATGTCATGACTCTCTGGCGCTTTCTTCCGTTCATCCGGTAAGTCTCGCACTGTCCTCTTCCATCTGAACTGCTCCGGGCATTCGCCATCGCCTGGGCGGAATTATCAAGCTCGATCTCGTTAAACTCTGCCACAAGCTTTAAGAACAGTTCCAGATTCTGGCGGCCTTTTACCATTGCCGCATTATACTCCCCGCGCCGCAGCCATTGCTTTTCCTTCTTTAATTCCCGCTTTACGGGAGCAAGATGGGCGATCATGTTCCTCTTTCTCCGGAAAAATCCGATCACGAGGATCAGGACCACTGCAATGGCAAATCCCACGGTCATGGGAGCCAACTGCTGTCCATTCATTTTCTGATTCTCCTTTTTTCTCCGTAACAGCCATGCATCATCATGTCCGGCAGCCGCTGCACTTTTTTCGTGAAACCTTCAGATAAGCGGTTCCCTCGGATATCGCGCAGCTGCTGCCGCGGCTGCTTACTGGTCGACTACCTTCACGACCATTGCCAGATTTTCTTCCCCGCGGTGTTCCCGCGCACCTTTCACATAAAAGTTGCACGAAAACTCCAGCGTAAATCTCTGATACGGTGCGGCTGGGATTTCGTAGTACATCGTATTGTCCGTAAATACAAGGTCATCCATCTGCCGTCCGTTCACCTTGATCTTACAGGTCTCGCCGCCTGTAAGTTTGCCGGGGTAATAGCACTTCAAGGTCAGCTTGCTGCTCTCCCCGTTTGTCAGAACGATCTTTGCGTTCTCATCGATCCACCCGTCCGCATAGCTTCCGAACGGCGTGTCGAATCGCTGCCGCTTCACGATCTCCGTCACATCGTTGTACGCATTGTGCTCCGGGTCCTCACACAGGATCACCATATTGTCCGTGATCTCCTTGAGGTCCATGTCGCTGTCGATAAACTGAAGTTTCGGAACCTTTGTTTTTCCTTTTGCGTATACTTTTAGGAATGTTTCTGCATTAAAATCACTGATCTCGAAATCTTTTCCGATAATATAGATCTCTTTGTCGAAGATATCGTCTCCGTATGTTCCGTATGTCTTTTCCGCCAGAGAATTGTACTGGCTCTGCGGTGCCCATAAATACAGGTTATCCCAGTTGTCCCGGTAATATGTCTCAACCGGAAATATCAGACAGCCGTATAAAAGTACCAGGATCCCCGCCTTTCCCATCACACGGGACAGATAAGCAAAGAACAGGAGCGCCGCCGCATAGGCCACATAGACCCAACGCATCTCGACACGGATCGTCACGCTGGAGCTGCCGATGCAGAGCGCGATAAATCCAAGAAACAGGATCGTGTTCTTTAAATGACAGACAATCTCTTCCCGATCTCTCACCATACCGAAAACGGCCGCCAGCACACCGGCTCCGAGAACGGCTTCCGCTGCCAGGATCAGGTTCCGGATCCCGTCCGGGCTGTCCACAAACGGCTCAATGCAGAGATAATCCGGTCCGGAGTTTCTTCCGAACACAAATCCCACCTGGCTGATCGCCTGGTTGATCGCATCCGTGAGCTGGAAGGTATCTGCCACATCCGTTCCTCCGGTTCCTGCCGGTGACAGCGTTCCGATCGTGCGGAGACGGATCATCTGGATCACTCCAAATACCACGATCGGGAGCAAGATGAGCAGGATCCCTGGCAGGCGGAAACTGCTTTCTGTGTCTGCTGCTTCCGCGCGGGCTGCTGCATCTTTCTTACCCTGCGCTCCGCGGCTCTGTCCTCTCCCACGGCTGCGTCCCGGCTCTGCCGCGCGCTCCGGTTCGTTTTTTTTCTCCGGTTCCGCGGCCGCAGTTTTCGTTCCCAGACCTTTTCCAAAGCCGAGGATCACCGTTAAGAGAAGAAGCGGCAGCAGCACCATATACCGCTCGTGAATGAAGCTGACCACAAAGTACAGAACGTTGGCTGCGAGAAACGCCCCCGCTTTTTTCTCATTCACGTACCGGTACAGAAACCACAGCATCCCGAGCGCCGCCCAGAGTGCCAGGCTTTCCATCAGACCGTAGAACTGTCCGATCTGATAATATGCCATTCTCGAAGACAGGTAGAAAATGCCGGCTGCAAAGCTTAAGATCTTTCTCCCATCACTGAATGACACTGCCATCCGATAAATGCTGTACGCGATCCCCGCGTTCAGGATGATGTTGAACGGAACCATCCATTCCACATGTCCCCTGATAAAGAAAAGTTCCAGCCAGGATGCCAGGTAAAACAGGAAGCGAAACCGGCTGCTGCCCATCGGGAATACATACTCTGTAAACGACTGGTCCCCATAACAGGACCAGAGGTACAGATCGTCCATATAAAGTCCCTTCAGTTCTACTCCACGATTGATCCAAAATCCAAATCCCAGAAGGAGCGCAAAAATCAGAAGCTCCGGGCTCCACCTCTTCCACGCCTCTGAGGTTTTCTCCTGTAAATTCATGTCTTATCCCCTTACTGCTGTTCTCCGGGCCAGTATTTTTCGGTAAACTCCGTCAGAAGCGCCTCGCTCTCCTCCGCGGAGAGTTCTCTCGGTTCTGGTGAGAATACTGCAAGCCCGTTTCCATTTTCATACAGGAGGTCTGAGAGATACCCCTGTTTTAAAAGCCCTGTCACATTTCGGAATCCGTCCGTTCCGGGCTTTAAGTATCCGCTTCCGAGATAGATATGATCCACTCCCGCGAATGTAAAGAACTCTGCCAGTGTCTCCGGGCTGGATGACAGATTGAAGTTTCCGCCGCTTCCCTCGATGTCCGTATAGCTCTGGGTGCTGCACGGGAAGCGCAGCATCTCCGGCTGTTCCCCGAATACGACGACGCGGTTTCTCGGATTTTCCGCCAGCACGTCCCAGATCTTCTCATTTCCGTATGAGACGAGCAGTTCATGGGATTCTTCCATATGATCATAATATCCTTTATGGAAGATTTTCACCGGTGTCAGTCCCAGCGTTCCACCCCAGTTGCTCACGGCTGTGATCGTCACATTAAAAAGAAGGAACGGGACCAGCATCCTGCAGATCGTTCCGCGGAGGAAACCGCTCTTTAATTTTCCTGCTGTGATCACCGCCAGGATCGCTGAAAGTGCATAGAGGAGCAGGAAATAGTTTCCATCCACCTGCCATAAAAGATAAAGCGCCGCGAGACTCACGATCCCATTCGTCACAAAGACCAGCGCCAGGCAGATCAGGGAGCTTTTTTCTTTCCGTCCCGATCTCTTCACATCCGCCAGCACCGGCAGACAGACCATCAGAAGAAAGATCAGGAGCAGCGGCGATCCCCAGGCGATCCGCACATGCGCCATATCTTCGCCCACCGGGGCCATGAGAACGCCGTAAATCCTCTTTAAAATGTGCTTGAGCCCCGCCAGGGAGATCAGTGCCCCGCCGTTTGACGGCAGACTCTCAAACCGGTACGGATACCGCACGGTAAAGCCGAGGGCCGCCCAGATCGAGTTGAACACGGATGTCAGCGGAAGTCCCGTGTGCAGCCATGTCCGGTACCAGATGAGAAGCCACATCGGGATCATAAAGCCAAGGGATGGAAGGAAACTTCCGCGGAACTTAAATCTCAGCTGTTTTGTGAGCAGGATGTAAAGTCCGGCGGTTCCTGCCGCCGCTGTGGAAAATACAAGCGCCGTCGGCTTTAACACGAGTGTCATCAGGTAGGCATCCACCGCCAGCACCAGGTAGGCGCCCTTCTTTCTCCTGATATAGAGAAGCAGAAACAAAAGCATGACAAGCTGCATAAATACCGTCATGGAGTCTGTCTTTGCAGTGATGGACATGTTCATGATCCCGGGTATGCAGGAAAGCAGTGTCATACACCCCACCGCATGCTTTCTTCCGACAAAAAGTTCCACGATCTGCCCCGCAGTGATCAGGGTCCCAAGTGTCATCCAGATCTGGAAACTCAGGAAAAAGCCGTAGGACGGCAGCCCGGAGATCGGTAAAAGCAGTGTCTCCAGACCTTTCGAGTATGTGTATACCACGTTGACCATTCCGAGATTTTCATAGATCCCGCCGCCGTTATCCAGGACATACTCACTCCGCAGGCCATAATGGAGCGAGTCGTAATCGGCGCAGATGTTCATTCTTCCGGCCTGCAGGAGGACCATCGCAAGAATGATCGCGATGCAGGCGGACATTTCCAGAGAGATCTTCGTCTCCTTCGGGATCTGTCTCCACGGCTTTCCGTCATCTCCTGCCGTCCTTAATTCCATAAACCGGAAACCGATCAGAAATCCGGCAATGATCACCGTAAGTAAACGGAAGCTCCGGATCCCGCACCCGAAAAGCAGGGATCCTATACAGAATAAAAAGATCATACATCCGCTTCCCAGAAGGAAATCCGCAAGTCCGGTGATCACATGATACTCTCTCCAGACATGATTTCTGTCCATCCCTCTGCGAAGGCGCGCGCCGAGCATCAAAAGGACCAGAACATAGGCGCCGGACAGGAACATCGCCGTGAACGCCTGATGGATCCAGAGGAATCCGGCTGTGATCAGGAGAGCTGCTCCTGCTCTGAGCCGGTTTCGATCGATTTTCCATATCGCGAACAGATCTAGGAAAAACAGCACAATGATCTCTGCCAGAAGTTCGATCGTCTCCGGTCTTCTAAGCCGGATCCCATCCACTCCTGTCACATAAACCTGTCCGATCGCAACTAAGAGCGCGGGCACCGCCGCCAGCGCCAGAATAATTAACGAGGCCCATTCCCGTCTCTTCATAATTCCCCCCCGGTTGCGGTTCTTCTCCGGCATGATTCCTGCTGTCTGCCCATTCGCACATCCGGATATCGTCCGCAGGCATTCATAGGATTTTTCAACATCATGCAGACATGTATTATCATATCGGTACTATTCCGCATAAAATCTGTCTTCCAGCATCAGGCAGAGCGCATGGTAGATCGGAAGGTGGAGTTCCTGGATCTTGTAAGTCTCCTGCTCCGGTACGATGATCGCGACATCTGCGATCTTTGCAAGTTTTCCGCCGGTCTTTCCTGTGAGTCCGATCACTTTCATTCCCTTCGCCTTTGCAGTCACTGCGGCATACATCACATTTTCCGCGTTTCCGGAGGTACTGATCCCGAGGAACACATCCCCTGCTTTTCCATAGCCGTTTACCTGCTGGGCATAGGAAAGCATCCCGTCCACATCATTTGCGAATGCGGAGGAAAGCGCTGCATGGTTTGTGAGCGCGATGGCCGGAAGTCCGCCCTGGAGTTTCTTCGCGAGTTCCGCTCCGCGTTCCGGGTCTGCCTGTTTTAAAGCCTCTGCGAGTTCCGCAGATACCGGACGGCGTTTTACGAAGCCTTTCATCAGCTCACCGACGATATGGTCAGAATCTGCGGCACTTCCGCCGTTTCCTGCGATCAGAAGTTTTCCGCCGTTCTCATAGCATGTCTCTAAGATCTTGTATGCCTCTTCGATCTGGTCCTTTACGGCATCCAGGACCGGATATCTCTTTACTAATTCCTGAATCATTCTTTCTCCTTTTCACCCGCCCGATCCTGTATAATGGGCAGGTATTGCCATTTTCATGCTATCCATTTTAACACATAAGCGCCGGTCTTTCCACCGTCAAATTGCTTACAATACAGAATCTTACAGAGTTTTTACATTTGTTCTCGAACTAAAAAAATCCGCAGGAAGTCACCTTCCTGCGGATCAAAACATTCAAAGTATAAAAGTTGATTACTTAAGAGTAATCTTAGCGCCTTCAGCCTCAAGTTTTGTCTTGATGTCGTTAGCTTCGTCTTTGGATGCACCCTGCTTAAGAACCTTCGGAGCGCCGTCTACAACGTCCTTAGCTTCCTTGAGGCCAAGACCTGTTACTTCACGAACAACTTTGATAACTTTAACCTTGTTCGGGCCTACTTCTGTAAGCTCAACGTCGAACTCAGTCTTCTCTTCCTCTGCTGCTGCGCCAGCGCCTGCTGCTGCAACTACTACGCCTGCTGCTGCGGATACACCGAACTCTTCCTCACAAGCCTTTACTAATTCGTTTAACTCTAATACGGATAATTCCTTGATAGCTTCGATAAACTCAGCGGTTGTTAACTTTGCCATTATAATTTACCTCCATAATAATTTATATTTCACGTTTGTTTTTCACAACTTTTATACAGCATCTATGCTGCCTTTGACGGGATCACGCGATGCGTGTCTCCGCCTGCAGGACCGGGATGAGGATTAAGCCTCTGCCGGAGCTTCTGCGCCTTCGCCGTTCTTCTCTGCGATCTGGTTGAGAACGCGTGCGAAGTTTGTGATCGGGGACTGCATGCTTCCAAGAAGTCTTCCAAGAAGGACATCTCTGGACGGGATGCTTGCGATCACGCCGATACCTGCTGCATCGTAGTATGTTCCCTCTACAACGCCGCCTTTTAATTCAAGCTTGTCAGCTTTCTTTGCGAACTCAGCTAATACTCTGGCCGGAGCTGTTGCATCTTCTTTAGAAACAGCAAGTGCTGTCGGTCCTTCAAGATGCGGCTCAAGTGCTTCGAACTCAGTTCCCTTTGCAGCGAAGCGGATCATTGTGTTCTTATATACTTTATAAGAAACACCAGCTTCTCTTAACTGTTTACGAAGAGCAGTATCCTGCTCAACAGTTAATCCACGGTAGTCAACGACTACAGCAGACTTTGCTCCGTTGAGGACTTCAGCGATCTCAGCAACAACCGGCTGCTTTAATTCAACTTTTGCCATGAATGGTTTACCTCCTGTTTTATTTAGTATTGGATTCGCCGTCACAGCATTTTTTCGCTTATCAGAAAAACCTCTCTGTCCGCAGACCGAGAGGTTTACAAAATTCTGTGTGAGTTTTGTACGTCCCTCGGCAGGTGTTTTTACCTTACGCCTTACGGCACCTGCTGTCTTCGGCATTCAATACCGGAATAGTTTATCATAATATATTTGGATTGTCAATCACTTTTTTAGTTTTTTGCATTAAAATACTGCCAGACGGTCAATCCGGCTGTACGCCGCTGGGGCGCAGAACCAGATCAATGTCTGACAGTTAAAATGACACAATCGACTAGTTTGTTAACTTAGCTACGTTTAACTTAACGCCCGGGCCCATTGTGGAAGTAAGAGTAACGCTCTTTAAGTAAGCGCCCTTTACTGTGCTCGGTTTAGCTTTGTTGATTGCATCCATAAGCGTCTGGAAGTTGTCCGCTAACTGTTCTTCTGTGAAAGAAGCCTTACCTACTGGCACGTGGATGATGTTTGTCTTGTCGAGTCTGTACTCAATTTTACCAGCTTTGATCTCTTTGATAGCTTTTGTAACGTCCATTGTTACGGTACCAGCCTTCGGGTTCGGCATTAAGCCCTTCGGTCCAAGTACACGACCAAGACGTCCAACAACGCCCATCATATCCGGTGTAGCAACAACTACATCGAAATCTAACCAGCCTTCGTTCTGGATCTTCGGGATTAAATCCTCTGCTCCAACGAAGTCAGCGCCTGCAGCCTGAGCCTCATCAGCCTTCGGTCCTTTAGCGAATACAAGGATACGAACAGTCTTACCTGTTCCGTGCGGCAGAACTACTGCACCACGGATCTGCTGATCAGCATGACGGCCATCACAGCCTGTTCTTAAGTGAGCCTCGATTGTTTCATCAAATTTAGCAACAGCAGACTTTTTAACTAATGCGATTGCATCTGCTGTATCATAAAGAGTAGCGCGGTCGATAGCTTTTGCCGCTTCTACGTATCTTTTTCCTCTTTTCATTATAAAAAACCTCCTGTGGTAGTGTCGGGAGTCCTCCCTCCCACGTGATTGTTGCTGTATATGGAGGTCCATCCTCCATTCAGTCGCTTACGATCAGTCTGTTACGGTGATACCCATGGAACGAGCAGTACCAGCGATCATGCTTGTTGCAGCCTCGATGCTTGCAGCGTTTAAGTCTGGCATCTTGAGCTCAGCGATCTTCTGTACTTCTTCTCTTGTAAGAGTAGCTACCTTTGTTTTGTTCGGTGTTGCAGAACCGGATTTGATCTTTGCAGCCTTCTTTAATAATACAGCAGCCGGCGGAGTCTTTGTGATGAAGCTGAAGCTTCTGTCAGCATAAACTGTGATAACAACCGGGATGATCATATCGCCCTGATCAGCAGTCTTAGCGTTGAACTCCTTTGTGAACTGTACGATGTTTACACCGTGCTGTCCAAGAGCCGGTCCAACTGGCGGAGCCGGTGTTGCCTTGCCGGCAGGAATCTGTAATTTAATATAACCTGTAACTTTCTTTGCCATAATTAGGCACCTCCTAAATAATGTGGTAATGTCGGGGATTTCCCTCCCACGCGGGCACAAAGTCCGTTTTCCTAAAAAGGTACGGACGACCGGTCAGGACTTTTGTCCGTTTACGGTCACATCTTCTTGATTTCAGAAAAGCTCAGTTCCACCGGTGTTTCACGGCCGAACATTTCGACGTTGATTGTAATGGACTGCTTGGACTCATTGACGGTTCTAATGACACCGACTGTATCCTTCCATGCGCCGGCCGTAACAACGACGGTATCTCCGACAGCGAAATCTACAACGACGTCAGGTGTCTTAAAGCCAAGGCTCATCATCTCTTCTTCTGAAAGCGGTACCGGCTTGGATCCCGGTCCTACGAATCCGGTTACGCCTCTGGTGTTCCTTACAACATACCATGTGTCGTCATTCATGATCATATGAATCAGCACATAGCCCGGGAACATCTTGCGCTCAACCTGCTTCTGAGCACCGTTCTTAAGCTCGATGACTTCTTCCAGCGGGACGGAAACCTCTAAGATCTGATCCTGAAGCCCTCTGTTTTCGATTGTTTTCTCAATGTCAACCTTTACCTTATTCTCATATCCGGAATAAGTGTGTACAACATACCATTGTGCTTCTGACATATCTTCACCTCATCCTTAACCAATTACAATATTGAGACCAAATTTGATGATCAGGTCAAGGACTGCGATAACAATCCCCAGAATTACTGTTGATACGACTACAACAACGGTCTCTTTTGTAAGCGTATCTTTATCCGGCCAGATGATCTTACTGAATTCAGCTTTTAAGCCTTTGATAAAGTCCGTTTTAGGGGCTTTCTCATTACTTACTGTTTCTCCCATAAATTCACGTCCTTCTTGCAAACCGGATTACTTAGTTTCTTTGTGCATCGTATGTCTCTTGCAGAATCTGCAGTACTTCTTAGTCTCCATGCGGTCCGGATGAGTCTTCTTATCCTTCGTCATGTTGTAGTTGCGCTGTTTGCATTCAGTGCATGCCAGTGTAATCTTAGTGCGCACGACTTCCACCTCCGTTTAATTTCTTTGTAAGGCGGCCTTTTCTCTATTCATTGCTATCGTTTTTTGAGCATAAAAAAAAGACCTATATCTTCCATTCGCCCGAACATTGTAACATAAGAATTGCGGCGCGTCAAGCATTTCCTTGAGAAATAAGAGTTTTCGTGGAGTTTTAGTTGATTGGCGGGGCAGGGAACTTTCAGAAAGCAGTGCTTGTGGGATTCAGGGAAGGTTCCTCTAGGCTTGCAGGCGACTGCTAGGGACGAAAAAAAGATGATGCAACTCGCTTCGCTCAGACAAGCATCATCTTTTTTCCAACGCATTCACCTGCGAGCCAAGAGGAACCAGATCCCTGTATCCAGGCACTGCTTTCTGAAAGTTCCCTGCTGCTGTGTAGTTGGCACGCCAAGGAGAAGGGGCACTATTGAGAACAAGATTTTGCGCAAGAGCGGACTTTGGTCAGTTGTCGCGTAAATAAAAAAAGCCTCTCGTTTCCATCTTTCAGGCAACAAGAAGCTTTTCATTATCTAATATTTACAGGACCTTCGATAAAAATTCCTTTGTTCTCTCATTCTTCGGATGCGCGAAGAATTCTTCCGGTGGAGCTTCTTCGAGAATTTTTCCCTGATCCATAAACAGCACGCGGTTTGCAACCTCTCTCGCAAAGCCCATCTCGTGGGTTACAACGACCATGGTCATTCCTTCGTTTGCAAGCTCCTTCATGAGATCCAGTACCTCACCTACCATCTCCGGATCAAGGGCACTCGTCGGTTCATCGAAGAGGATCACATCCGGCTTCATCGCCAGAGCGCGGACGATGGCCACACGCTGCTTCTGTCCGCCGGAAAGCGTGGACGGGTAAACGTCTGCTTTATCCTCAAGGCCGATGCGGCGTAACAGCTCAAGGGCTTCCTCTCTCGCCTGTGCCTTGATCGCTGCCTTCGTTTTCGGCGCGTCAGGTGCCAGCGTTCCTTTTCTCTTTGCCTTCTTTAACTCTTTACAGCGCACATAGACCGGTGCCATCATGATATTCTCGATCACAGTCATATTGTTGAACAGGTTGAAGTGCTGGAATACCATGCCCATATGGCGACGGTGGATATTGATGTCCACGCGCATATCGGCGATATCTACGCCGTTAAAAATGATGCTGCCGGAGGTCGGATCCTCCATACAGTTTAAGCATCTTAAAAATGTACTTTTTCCGGAGCCGGACGGACCAATGACTACAACGATGTCACCTTTATTGATGGTCACATTGATTCCCTTCAGGACTTCCAGATCACCAAATGTTTTTTTCAGATCAATGACGTCTATCACTCTTCTTCAGGCTCCTTTCCATCAGTTTAACAAGAATTGAGATCACCAGCACGAGAACGATGTAGATCGCCGCCATGACAAGATACGGGACCATAAACTCGTAGCTGTTGCTTCCGATATAGTTGAAGGCAACATAAAGATCCGCCGCGCCGACAAAGCTGACAACGGAGGTTTCCTTGATCAGGGCAATAAACTCATTGCCCAGAGTCGGAAGAATATTCTTCACTGCCTGCGGGATCACGATCCGGATCATCGCCGGACCAAAGCCAAGACCAACTGCACGTCCCGCCTCAAGCTGTCCCGGATCAACGGACTGGATACCGCTTCGCATGATCTCGGAAATATACGCGCCGCTGTTTAAGCCAAAGACCACCATGGCAACACGGACACCCGGCAGTTTGATCCCCATAAGCGGTAGCATAACATAGTAGAAGATCAGAAGCTGCACGACCATCGGGGTTCCGCGGAAGAGACCCACATAGAAGCTGCAGACCGCATTCAGCGCCCGCGGAAGTGTCTTATATTTCGGCAGGACGCGGACCGTCGCGATGATGGTACCGATTAAAACACCGATGAGCATGCCGACTACCGCGATCAGAAGCGTATTCTGCAGACCCTGTACGACCTTGACGTAACCGTTTTTCTCAATAAATATCTGTACAAACTTGTTCCATTTGTTCCCGAAGTTTCCCATAATACCTCCAGATAGCAAAAACACAGCGTTTCCAGCCATGTTCCGGTACAGTCAAAAACGGGAGCGAACCGTATCCTGCCCCCGCTTTTATGACCAGTATTTCCAATATTTTTACTGCATTGCGTTGATTGCCTTTGTGATGCTTGCTGCCGGAGCCGCATCAATGAGCACATATTTCAAGTTGCCATTGATCATATCCTGAACTGCAAGAGATGCGCTCTTATACGGTACCCACTCAGCCGGAAATCCTTCAAAGCCCCAGTCATCACTGCCCTCAATGAAGTACTGGGCTGTTGTTCCCTGCTGTCCGCCGATCTTGTCGCTCGCACTTAAGCCCTTAAGGATCTCTTCTACGGAAGCTGCGTCCTTGCAGTCATCAAAAGTCGTGTCACCCGCCAGTGTAACCAGTCTCTGGGATGCTTTATAATACGGGTCGGAGAAGGTTACATATTCTTCTCTCTCCTCGTTGATCGTTAAACCGGCCATTGCGATATCGCATTTGTGCTGTCCAACGGATAAGCATACGGCATCAAAGTCCATGTTTTCGATCACAAGCTCCTTGCCAAGCTCCTGTGCAAGAAGAGAAGCAATCTCCATATCGATTCCCTTGTAGCTGTCGCCGTCTACGTACTCAAACGGCTCAAAGGATGCGTTTGTCGCAACAACAAGCTGATCCTTGGAAGCATCATACTCTGCGGATTCTACTGCAGCCGGCTCGCCATCACTGAAATATTTATCACAGATCGTATCGAAGGTTCCGTCCTCCTGGATCTTTGCGATGAATGCATTTACCTGCTCAAGCAGCTCCGGCTGGTCTTTATCCACGCCGAATGCATACTGCTCATCTGTGAGATCATATTCGATCACCTTGACAACTCCGGCTGCCTCATCTTTCTTTTCTTCTACAGCCGCACCTGCTGTTGTCTCTGTCTTGTTCTCTGCTGCTGCCGTTGTCTCTGTAGTTTTGCTGCCACAGCCTGTAAGAAGTGATGCTGCCATTGCAGCGGTCAGACATAATGCAATCGCCTTTTTCATAATATTTTCCTCCTCTAACCCAATACGAATTTGCAACTTTTTCGACGGAACCCACTATACCACAGGCCTATACAAAAAGCAAGTGTTTATGCATATGCTTTTGCATATTTATGCAGCATCTCTCATTCTATAACCTGTATGCATATCACTTTTCCCTGTCCTATCTGCCCCCGGTTATGCAGATCACAACGAAATAGATCCGGCTGATCCCCGATGCCCGCAGGGCTCTCGCGCACGCCTCGATGGTACTGCCCGTTGTATAAATGTCGTCCACAAGGATCACGCTCCTGATCCCCTCCGGGATCTCCCCCGCCGCAAAGGCACCGGAAAGGTTCTTAAGCCGCTCCGCTGCCGAAAGATCCTTCTGCGGCAGCGTCTTCTTATTTCTCACCAGCATTTCCGGTATTACCGGAATCCCCAGCTTCTTTCCGATGATCCGTGCCAGAATCTCTGCCTGATTGAATCCCCGGGTCTTTTTCCTCGTGGCATGGACCGGTACCGGAACCAGGACATCTGCCTGCATCCGGCGGATCGTCCGTCCGTACCGTGCCGCCAGCGCTGTCCCGTAAAAATCCAGGTACTCTCTCTTATTATTGTACTTGATCTGCGCCATGGAATGCCTCGCCGCCTCATCGTAATTTAATAAGGCGATCCCGTACTCAAAGGCACGCGGATGGCGCATGCAGTCCGGGCAGAACTCCAGACTCCCGTCTTCAATCTCTTTTCCGCATTTTTTACATACCGGTGATCTTACAAACGATAGTTTATGAAGGCAGTCCGGACAGATCATCCGCCCGGAACTGCCAGTGATATCCCCGCATACCGGACAGCGGCGGGGATATAGGACATCAAGAATTTTATTAAATTTCATGTTAAATATAAATATTAGAACAAATAGTGCAGGTCTATTTCTGCATCATAGATGTATCAATCTCCAGAATCCGATCCTTCAGCCCCGAATATCGTTTCTGCTCCACCTCATTATCCACCATCGCCTGGAACACCTCCGGGATCCCGACCAGGCAGACACACGATTTTGCTCTCGTGACCGCTGTATAGATCAGGTTTCTCGTCATCAGCATCCTCGGACCGGAATGGACCGGGATCACAACCGCCGGATACTCGCTTCCCTGAGACTTGTGGATCGTGATCGCATAGGCAAGTTCCAGCTCCTCCAGCTGCTTAAAATTGTACTCCACCATCTTCCGCTCATCGAACTCCACCTCCAGAGTCTCCGCAAAGCTGTTGATGGACCGGATGATCCCCGTGTCTCCATTAAAGACGCCTTCCCCTTTTTCCACCGGGATCCCGTACCTGTTGCGTACCTCCCACTCGATCTGGTAATTGTTTTTGATCTGCATGACCTTATCGCCGACCCGGAAGATCGTTCCGCCGGACTCCTTTTCCGCTTTCTGCGGTGCAGGCGGATTAAACCGCTCCTGAAGCTGCTTATTTAGCGCCTCCACTCCGAGAGCACCTTTCCGCATCGGCGTCATGATCTGGATATCCGACATCTCCGCATGGACGTAGTTCGGCAGCTTATCCTGTACAAGGACCATCATATCCTTCACGATGTCCGCCGGATAGTCACGGCGAATAAAAAGGAAATCACGGCTCTTCTTATTTAAGGGAACCACCTCGCCGTCATTGATCTTATGGGCATTGACAATAATGTCACTCTGGGCCGCCTGGCGGAAGATCTTTGTAAGTTTTACAACAGGGAACGCCTCAGACGCGATCATATCCCGCAGGACATTTCCCGGTCCGACGCTCGGAAGCTGGTTCACATCTCCCACAAGGATCAGCCTCGTCCCCACATTTACTGCCTTTAAGAGCGAGTGGATCAGGCTGATGTCGACCATCGACATCTCATCGATGATGATCACATCCGCGTCGAGAGGATTTTCCTCGTTCCGCTCAAAATGCATGCCCTCCAGCCGGTTCTCGCCAGAATTGCCGTTGTTTTTCGGATCCGCGACAGGCGCTCCGGTCAGCTCCAGAAGGCGATGGATCGTCTTTGCCTCATATCCGGTCGCCTCCGTCATGCGCTTTGCCGCACGCCCCGTCGGGGCCGCCAGAAGGATCTCCATATCTTCCTGGTCAAAATAGTGGATGATCGTGTTGATCGTCGTTGTTTTACCAGTTCCAGGTCCTCCGGTGATAATAAGGAGACCATTGCTCACCGCCTCCATCACCGCCTGCTCCTGGAGCTCATCCAGCTCGATCTTCTCCGCCTCCGTGATCTTTTTGAGCCGTTTTTTCACGTCCTCCTCATTGATCTTCGAGTGGATATTCAGATCATGCAGCATTCTCGCCGTATTGAGTTCCATATAGTAGAACTGTGCCGGATAGATGATCCGCTTTCCGTCCTTTTCTTTCACCACCAGCTTCTTCTCCATCTGGAGATCCACCAGATGTTTTTCCATGTGCTCCGGTTCCACATTTAAGAGTGCCGATGCGTTGGCAAACAGCTCCTCCTCCGGCAGATATGTATGGCCATTTCCCGTCGCCTGGAGCAGTGCATAGAAGAGTCCGCTGCGGATCCGGTAATCGGAATCCGTAAAGATACCGACTTTCGCCGCGATCTCATCCGCAATCTTAAAGCCTACGCCCTGGATATCATCCGCGAGCTGATAAGGATTTTCCTGGATGACCGAGTACATCTTCGGACCGTAATGCTGGTAGATCTTCACCGCAAGGTTCATGGAAATCCCGTACTGCTGAAGGAAGACCATCGCCTGGCGCATATCCCGTTTTTCCTCCACCTGGCTGCAGATCTCCATCGCCATGCGCTCGCTGACGCCTTTGACCTCTGCGAGGCGCTCTGGCTCTTCTTCCATGATCCGGAATGTATCCGCCTTGAACTTTTTCACGATCCTTTTAGCTAAAGCAGCTCCGATGCCTTTGATAGCACCGGAGCCTAGATACCGTTCAATCGCCAGTGTGTCCTCGGGAGCTTTTATTTCATAGCTCTCCACCGCAAGCTGTTCTCCGTAGATGGAGTGTTCCACCATCCGGCCGGTTGCCTCGATCCGCTCTCCCTCGCTGATATAAGGGAACGTGCCGACGAGGACATATTCCTCCCCGCCGTCTGCCACACTTAAGACCGAGTAACCGTTATCTTCGTTGCGGTATTTGATTCTTTCCACATAGCCTGTTACAGTTGCCATTTTTTATTTTTCTGCGCCTTTTCCGCCGTGTGCGAACTCGATGAACTTACCGGTTCCGATCGCAACCGCGGTGAGCGGCTCCTCAGCGATCATCGTCGTGATTCCGGTCTTCTCCTCGATCAGGGCGTCAAGTCCGGAGATCAGGGATCCGCCGCCGGTGAGAACGATTCCACGGTCGAAGATATCGGCCGCGAGCTCCGGTGGGGTACGCTCCAATACATTGTGTACAGCGTCTACGATCTGCATAGCCGGCTCTCTTAACGCCTCAAGTGTCTCGTCGGATGTAACAACGATCGTCTTCGGAAGACCTGTCACAAGGTTTCTTCCGCGGACTTCCATCGTCACAAGCTCCGGGCGGCGGTAAGCCGCACCGATGTTGATCTTGATCTCCTCAGCGGTTCTCTCACCGATCAGGAGGTTGTGTTTCTTTCTCATATAGCGGACAAGGGCTTCATCGAAGTCATCTCCGGCCGTCTTGATCGAGGTGCTGACTACAGTACCGCCGAGAGAGATGACTGCGATATCCGCAGTACCGCCTCCGATATCTACGATCATATTTCCGCATGCCTTGGAGATATCAATTCCGGCACCGATTGCTGCTGCAACCGGCTCTTCGATAATGCAGACCTCACGGGCACCTGCCTGGTAAGTCGCATCCTCTACGGCCTTTCTCTCAACTTCCGTTGCACCGCTCGGGATGCAGACTGCGATACGCGGTTTTCTCAAGGTTCTCTTTCCGACCGCTTTGTTGATGAAATATTTTAACATCTTCTCGGTTACGGTATAATCGGAAATAACACCTTTTCTCAGCGGTCTTACCGCTACGATATTACCCGGAGTACGTCCGATCATCAGACGCGCCTCCTCACCGAAAGTAATTACTTTATTTGTTTCCCTGTCCAGTGCTACTACGGACGGTTCCTTTAAAACAACGCCTTTTCCTTTAATATAAACAAGGATGCTGGCGGTACCCAAGTCAATTCCAATGTCGTTTGACATCATCATTGTCGTCTTCCTCCTGTCTTTCTAACTGAAAATCTCCTGAATCTATTTCCGCGTCCGATACAGGACGCGCCTCGCTTCTCTCTATCAGAAAACCCTGTCCCCGCAAAATATATCCTGCATTGTACTGCATATTTCTGCAGCTTTCATGATCTCGCAGTATTTCCGGTCACGAAAGTGACCGCACATACAGGGCGCGAAATATCAGTTTTTATTATATACGAAAGGCATTTGTTTTTAAAGGGGTTTTTGAAATTTTTTACTGTACCCACACGCCGTTCTTATCAACATAATACTTTCCGTCGATCATCCGGCTCGTAAGCATCGCGCCGTCAGTTCCGCAATAGTACCATGTCCCGTTCGTCTGTACCCACTGGTTCTTCACCATCGCGCCACCGGCTCCGCAGTAATACCACTGGTTATTATTCAGGATCCACTGGTTCTCCGCCATATATCCGGACTGGTTAAAATAGTACCAGACATTGTTGATCTGCTTCCAGTTTGCGACCGGATATGTCTTATCCGGATTGCACCACCACCAGCCATTGCTGTCGCGGAGCCATGCGCCATTCATTGAACCGGTCGTACTTCCGCTTGTCTGGCTCCCCGAACCGGAAGTACCGTTTCCATAGTACGCAGACGCCGTGTTCCGGTTCGCATAGATTGCAGCGGCTCCATCCCGGTCTACATCCTTCGGCTCAGACTCTTTCCAGCTGCTCTCATCACTTCCGCGGATTGCCTTGACTTTAAATGTATAACTGCCTTCTTTTGTGAATGATCCGCAGAAATTATAATAGTTGTTTGTCGTCATGTATGCGGAACCTACGCTGTCCCCGTCGCGGTATAAACGGACCTGATATTTCTTTGCATATTCTGTTCCTTCCCAATATGCAACTCCGCCATAGCTGTCGTCCCAGGAGAGATCATAGACATCCAGATCATAATCTTCATCATCATACTCCAAATCAATATCCGAGATCTGCTGAAGTGTCACATATACATACAATTTTGATGTACTTCTTGTCACCGATGTCACCTTCTGTTCATCATTTCCAAGATATACATCTGATTTGCCCAGTCCGGACGAAAACGCGTAGTCACTCTCGGCACCGATCGTAATCTTAACCTTCGGCTTCGTATCATCATTCCAGTCTCCGCTCGGCTCGTTGGTAATGGAGATCTCATCCACATAGCAGCCGTCATCTGACACATCCGCCTCCACTTCCAGGTTGTCCGAATCCGTCAGGACTGCATTGATATCGATCGTAACCTCCTCGATCTTCTCCGATGCCATTGCCGGAAATGCCAGCATTGCCGTCATAAGGAATGCTGCGGGTACGAATATCATTCTCTCTTTCTTCATAGCGAACCTCCCCGTCCTTCTCTCATTTAGTAAAGACCCGTCTGTCAGCATATTTCATTCCAGAATTTGCACGCAGCCGGATCACATCTTTCTTATAGTATACCAGACGTTTAGGACTCATTTAAGTTTAATTTTCCCGCCAAACTTCGGCAATATTGCGGCAGGTCTCTGGTAATTCCGTGTCATGGAATTCATGATCTGTCTCCGCAGCATTTTAAGCTATATTTAGACACGTTTCTTCATGATTCGTTAAGTAAATTTACTATCTTTTAATTTTTTACTCACAATTTAGACACATTTTGTCATTATAATACAATTACGTTATCCGAAAGGATAACCTGCCTTTGTTTCAAGTGTTACACTTGAACACACAAAGCTTTTTCATACTCATACCTGTCGGAGGCAACTCTGGCAGGTCCCCCTAAAAAATTGATACTTTCCATACTCCCCTTAGGGACTGCAGGAACGGCTGCGGTTCCTATTTTTTTGCCCATGATCTCCGCATTTTTTCACACTTCTATCGACGCTTCCCATTCCATTGACTTTCATTCCATCCCACGGTATAGTAAATGTAATAACATTACCCGGATGCAGGACGCTGTTCACCGGTGTTGTCCCTGCACTGCGGTTCATTACACGAGGGTGGAATTATATTGATGTAAACGGAAATAAAAAGCCAAGTTTTGAGGTATATAAAAATCTTCAGTAATTTCCCCATTGCTTAACCGTCCGTATTAAAGATACAGCAGACAGCCAGATACTTTTACAATAAGTCAATTGACAAAACAGCCGTCCCGATCATATCCAGGGCGGCTGTTTTCACATCTGTTTGCTTTTTCCATATCCGTTCTCCCGTTGCGCCTTGTCATTTTCCCGTTCCTGTCGTATGATATGGATAATCTGAATTTACAACCGAGAGGAGATCTATGTACACTTACACCTGGTATCAATGGCTTACGTTTTTTTATCTATACTGTTTCTTTGGATGGATCTTCGAGTCCACCTATGTTTCCTTAAAACAGAAGCGATTCGTGAACCGAGGCTTTCTGCGGCTACCGATGCTGCCGTTATACGGAAGCGGCGCAGTCATGATGTTATGGGTATCTCTCCCGTTTCAGGACAGCCTAATCCTCACCTATATCTCCGGCGTTATCGGTGCCACGGCTCTGGAGTACGTGACTGGATATGTGATGGAGCGGCTTTTCAAAGTCCGCTACTGGGATTACAGCAACCAGCCCTTTAATCTCCACGGTTATATCTGTCTCAGCTCCTCCATCGCCTGGGGATTTCTGACGATCTTTATGACGCACCTGATCCACAAGCCCATCGAGCGGGCTGTCCTCGCAATGCCGCTCTACTGGGATCTGTTTTTTGTGTTTTTTGTGACGGTACTCTTTGTTTACGATTCCATCATCTGTACGAAGGAAGCACTTGCCTTCGGAAAGTCCCTGGAAGCTATGCAGAAGCTCCGTGCGGAACTTGACAATCTTCAGGTACAGCGCGCGCTCCTCAAGATGAATGCCGAAGACCGCTTGCAGGCCGCCAAAGAAGAACTGCTGGATCAGATCGAGGCAAAGAGAGTTCAGGCTGCCGCTCTCACCGGAATGAGTATAGAAGAATTCCGGGAAAAAGCCGGTACAAAGTTCAAATCCATCAAGGAAAAACCGGCTGCCGGTATGTCCCTGATCCAGGAAAAAGCCGGAGCTGCCGCAGATTCCATCCGCGATCTCTCCAATGTCAGCCTTGAGGAATTAAAGGCAAAGGCCGGAGGAAAGCTCGACAGTCTGAAGGACCTTACCGGAATCCATCTGGAAGCGCTCCGCGGGAAATCTGCGGAACAGCTTGCCGAGATGTTAAAGGAACGGGAATCCCGCCTCGCTGCACTCCGAAAGGAACGCCGCCGTTTCCGCAAAGAAAGGATCCACTCCAACCCAACCGCAGTTTCCCCGAAGTATGCGCGGGAATTTGAAGAATTGAAAAAGTACTTCGAGGACGAAGGAAGAAATGCAACGCCGCAGTAAAAACAGGAAGTTTCTTCCCGGCTCACCCAAAAAAGAATGTGCCTTGGCACATTCTCGCGCCTCGCGCAGTCGCTTGCGACAATCTACATCTTCGCACGAGTGCGCGTCTTTGGCACGTTAGTGCCTTTTTATGTAACAGGGAATTCCTCAGAATTTCCTGTTACATAAAAAAGAGGTTCATCTCCACATAATCGGAAATGAACCTCTTTCTTTTCTGTTTTTCAGGTCTTACGCCTCCGGTTTTTCAACCTGGACGATCGCCTGCTTCTGCATCGGGATACGGCAGTTCTTATTGTTGCCAAACTCAACGATAACGGTATCGTCTGTCATATCAATGATCACTCCGTAGAATCCGCTGGATGTCAGCACGCTGTCACCGACTGCGATGCTTGCCATCAGTTCCTGCATTTTTTTCTTTTCCTTCTGCTGCGGTCTGATCGCAATGAAGTACATGAAAGCAAAGATTAAAACAATATATCCAATCCAAAATGCCGGGCTGTTAGTCATATCCGTTGCACCTCCTTTTCTTATACCTTGTCTTTATAGTTCCCTGTCACGCCCTCCAACTTTTTCTCTTTGTACTCGGCGTAGCAGTGGTTCTCGATAGCTTCCCTGATCTCCGTCATCATTGTGTTGTAGAAGTAAAGATTGTGGAGCACGCATAAGCGCATTCCAAGCATCTCTTTTGCCTTCAGGAGATGGCGGATATAGGCCCTGCTGTATGAGCGGCAGGCCGGACACTGGCATCCCTCTTCGATGGGGCGCATATCCTTTGAAAACTGCTCATTAAACAGGTTGATCTTTCCGTGGTTTGTATATACATGACCATGACGGCCATTTCTTGTCGGGTAAACGCAGTCGAAGAAATCGACGCCGCGGTCCACCGCTTCAAGGATGTTCGCCGGGGTTCCGACACCCATCAGGTAAGTCGGTTTCTCTTCCGGCAGATGCGGAACCACCGCATCGAGGATGCGGTACATCTCCTCGTGACTCTCACCGACCGCAAGTCCGCCGACCGCGTAGCCGTCGCAGTTCATCTTCGAGATCGTATCCGCATGCGCGATCCGGATATCCTCGAAGGTTCCGCCCTGATTGATGCCGAACAGAAGCTGTTCCTTATTGACGGTATCCGGCAGGGAATTTAATCTCGCCATCTCCGCCTGGCATCTCGCCAGCCACCTTGTAGTTCTCGCGACAGAATTCTCCATGTATTCTCTGGTACACGGATGCGGAGCGCACTCATCGAATGCCATCGCGATCGTGGAGCCAAGGTTTGACTGGATCTGCATGCTCTCCTCCGGTCCCATGAAAATCTTATGACCATCGATATGGGAGTTGAAGTACACGCCTTCTTCTTTGATCTTTCTGAGTCCGGCGAGGGAAAATACCTGAAAGCCGCCGGAATCGGTGAGGATCGGACGGTCCCAGTTCATAAACCTGTGGAGCCCGCCGAGCTCTTTAATCAGCTTGTCGCCGGTCCGGACATGAAGATGGTAGGTGTTGGAAAGCTCCACCTGTGTCCCGATCCCGCGAAGGTCATCGGTGGACACAGCGCCCTTGATCGCGGCGACAGTTCCTACATTCATGAATACCGGCGTATGGATCGTGCCGTGGACTGTCTCTACGTCAGCCCGTTTGGCACGTCCGTCTTTTGCCAGAATCTTATATTTCATATTTTTCTTGCCTTATAAATTAGTCCCGAAAATTATTTTCCGGATTTCTTCGCTTCCTTTGCTGCTTTCTCAGCATCCTTTTTTGCCTGCTTTTCAACTGCGTCCTTCTTCTGCTTCTTTGTAGTCATAACATACCACATAGCGCCTGTCAGGCATACGGAAGAATAGGTACCACAGATGATACCTGCCATTAACGGGAGTGCGAACTCACGGATGGAAGATACGCCCATGATAAACAGGACAAATACCATGACAAAGGTCGTCAGGGATGTATTGATGCTTCGTGTGAAGGTCTGGGTGATACTTGTATTTACGATATCAGCGGTGGATGCCTTCGGTCCCATGAGCTTGATGTTCTCACGGATACGGTCGAAGATAACGATCGTCGCGTTGATGGAGTATCCGACGATGGTAAGCAGGCAGGCGATCGCTGTGGAGCCAACGGACCACTTTGCGAGGGCATAGCATGCAACTACAACCAATACGTCATGGACAAGGGCTAAAACAGCACTTGCAGCGAAGCGGATATCCTTGAATCGTACCCAGATATAGAGAAGCATAAATACGGTAGCGATCGCTGTAGCCATAACCGCGTCGCGCTTCATCTCAGCACTTACCGCACCGGAGATGCTCTCTGCGGTAATCTTGGACTCATCAACGCCGAAGTTCTCAACAAGTGCCTCGTCTAATGCCTGACGTTCTTCCACGCTTAAGGTTCTTGTCTTGATGATCACCTCGTTTGTTCCCGCAACCTTCTGTGTCTGCGTATCCGCACTGTTTGTGATGGATTCAACTACCGGAACAACCTCGCTTGAGATTCTCTCCAGAGACATGTCCTCATTAAAGGTCACGCTTGTGGAGGTACCGCCCTGGAAGTCAAGGGAGTAATTGAACGCGTTTCCGATGGAAGACTTGTTCATTACCATTCCCGCAACGCCTGCGAGGATCATAACAGCAGAGATGATAAAGCAGATATTTCTCTTTCCGAGGAAATTGAGCGCCTTCTTCTCTTTTCTGATGCCGTAGAACTTCTGATCCTGGAATCCAAGGTTATACAGGGTGTTCAGTGTGAACTTTGTAACGAAAAGTGCTGTGAACATGGAAAGAACGATACCAAGGGCAAGTGTTGTAGCGAAGCCCTTAACTGTACCGGAGCCTCTCCAGTAAAGAACAGCCGCTGCGATCAGTGTTGTCACGTTACCATCGACGATGGCGGATAACGCTTTCGCAAAACCTGTCTTGATTGCGGAATGAACGGTCTTTCCGAGACCGATCTCCTCCTTGATACGGGTGAAGATGATGACGTTCGCATCAACCGCCATACCGATGGAAAGGATGATACCGGCAATACCCGGAAGTGTTAATGTAACCTCAAAGGCCGCGAGCAGGATCAGCATCAATGCCACATAGAGGCAGAGTGCAAGGGATGCCGCAAGACCCGGGATGAGGTAAACTACGATCATGAATACGCATACGATTCCGAAACCGATCGCGCCGGCCTTTAAGCTTGTCGTGATCGCTTCCTGACCAAGTTTCGCGCCTACCACGTTGGAACGGAGTTCCTCCAGTTCCAGGGAAAGGGAACCGATACGGATCGTGGACGCAAGATTCTCAGCCTCTTCATAGGAAGTCATGCCGGAGATAGAGGCCTGTCCTCCTGTGATCGCCTGCTGTACGGTCGGGTTAGAGTACATCACATTATCGTAAACGATCGCGATCTTCTTGCCGACGTTCGCTGCAGTCACATCTGCGAATTTCTTAGTACCTTCATCGGTAAATGTAAGCGCTACTTCATAGTTATTGTTTCCTGTCTGCTGGTCTTTATAGATCACAGCTTTCGCAGAAGCTACATCGGTTCCTTCCAGTACAACATTCCAGTTCTCATCATAGAACTGTAAGGATCCCGGCTTACCGAGCTCTTCCAGGATCTTGTTCGCGTCTGTGACACCCGGAATATCAACATTGATACGGTTTCCGCCTTCCTGATAAACCTCTGCCTCAGAGCTGTAGTTCTGTACTCTCTGCTGCAGCTTGTACTGGGTATCGGACATATCCTCGGCGCTCGGATTCTCTTCCTTCGCCTGGTAGGTAATGCTGACGCCGCCTGCCAGATCCAGACCGAGCTTGATTCCGCCATTCTGGGAAGTTACCCCGTTCTCATCGGTGACCAGCTTACTCTTCTGAAGAGTATCATAGCCGAAAAATCCGAAGATACCGAGCACAACGAGCAGTCCCAGGAGGCCGAGCAGTCCCTTTCCTTTGTTGCTCTTCATGATAAAATCTCCTTCTTGATATGATTTCGAGGTTCAAAAGGCTTTTTGTCCCTCTTGATTCCGGAGTCTGCCGTAATCACCGCCTCCGTCATCCTTACAATAACAGTCCGGGTTTTTCTGCCCCTGACCGCTATGATCGATTTAGTTGTTTTCCTCGTCCTCTGCTAAAGCAGCACGGATCATAATCGCGCACTCGATACGCTTTTTCTGCATTTCGCAGCCGATATCGTAGGCATCCGTAATGCTGCCGTGGAAGTTAAAGGAATTTGCCGCGCATCCGCCGCTACAGTAGAATCTCGCAAAGCAGTTTTTGCATTTTTCTTTCGCGTATACATTGCAGAGTTTGAATTCATCGCGCACCTTCGTGTTGACCACGCCGGTATCCACGTTTCCAAGCAGGAACTCTTCATTTCCAACGAACTGATGGCACGGATATAAGTCTCCCCACGGAGTTACTGCAAGATACTCGGTTCCTGAACCGCAGCCGGACAGACGTTTCGCAACACACGGTCCCTGACTTAAATCAAGCATGAAGTGGAAGAATTTGAATCCTCGTCCCTCTTTCTGGCGCTTTACAAACTCTTTTGCGAGTCTGTCATACTCATCCATGATCTGCGGAAGGTCTTCCTCACGGATGGAGTACGGCTCTTCCGGAGCTGCAACTACCGGCTCCATAGAAAGCTTCTCAAAGCCGAGGTCCGCATAGTGGAGGACATCGTTTCCGAAATCCAGATTGTTTCTTGTGAAGGTTCCGCGGACGAAATAATCCTTCTCGCCGCGTGATTTCGCGAATTCCTGGAATTTCGGAACAATAAGTTCGTAGCTTCCCTTACCGTTTCTGAACGGACGCATCCGGTCATTGACCTCCGGACGTCCGTCAAGACTTAAGACCACGTTGCTCATTTCCCTGTTGCAGAACTCCATGATCTCATTGTTTAAGAGTACGCCGTTTGTTGTCAGTGTAAAGCGGAATTTCTTATTGTGCTCCTTCTCCTGGGAACGTCCGTATTCCACAAGCTGTTTTACAACGTTCCAGTTCATAAGCGGCTCGCCGCCAAAGAAATCAACCTCAAGGTTGATGCGGTTTCCGGAGTTTGCGATCAGGAAATCCAGTGCCTTCTTTCCGACCTCAAAGCTCATGAGGGCGCGGCGTCCATGGTACTCGCCTTCCTCTGCGAAGCAGTACTTGCAGGCAAGGTTGCAGTCATGGGCAATATGAAGGCAGAGTGCCTTCACGACCGTCTGACGTTTCTTGAAATCGATCACATAGTCTTTGTAAATATCCGCAGCGAACAGCTCCTCCGCGTCGATGAGCTCCTGAATATCGGAGAGCGCATCCTCAATATCTTCTGCAGAGTACTTACAGACCAGTGCTTCTCTCACTGCTTTTTTCTGGTCATCCGTGAGAGGCATCGGTTTTTCCATATCCGGGACGATCTTCGCGAGAACCTCCACGGCATCGTAGAGCAGCGCATCCACGGAATGAACCGATCCACTGTTTACGTCCAAAACAATATGGTATCCATTATTTATATACTGATGTATCAAAGCTAACTTTCTCCTACTGTCTTAATTTTCAGGTGACTGTTCCGTCTCTTCCCGATTACAGTCACGATCTGATGGTCTCCTGACTTCTTTCTTACCTGCCCTTTGTGGTCTGTCAGTGGCGGCTTTCCCGGCATCGCTGTCCGGGAAACCCGTCACCGGCAGATTCTTTGATCAGACAAGAAATAGCCCCTACAATCATACGACCGTAGGGGTCTCTTTAAAAACTTCCGTTTATTCGAAGCCCCGCATTAGCGGTTGCTGTTTTCACAGCTCTGGTTTCCTACTGTGCAGGATGTCTTGCATGCAGACTGGCAGGATGTCTGGCATTCGCCGCAGCCGCCCTTCTTCATGCTGTTCTTTAAAGTGTTGGAACTTAAAGTTTTTACATGCTTCATGGTATCATTTCCTCCTGTTCTCTTATCGTGGGCCTAATACCCCGAATTTAAATGAAATTATACCATACGATTTTCTATTATGCAACGGATTTTATTGCCGTGATGCAGGAAAATCCGGTACAGAGATCCACTTTTTGTCTGCATAGCATGCCGCAGGCAGCTTCCAAATTGTGTCCGGCAGCCGCAAAGAAAAATATCCGGGGCGCTTTTTTTAGGCAAACAGGCGCACTGGTAACAAGATCAGCCGCGCAATGCATATGCATGGCCTTTCCTCACATATCCTGTATAAAGCAAACGCCCACACCATGATGTCCTCTCAGAATCTTTCTGTTCCCGATTTTATGAGTTCCGGAAAGACTCCCGGAGTACATCCTTCAAGAAAGGAGTTTTCTCATGCAGACAAACCCGGTATGGCGCATGGTACGCGCCCTGATCGTAACTTATATCCTCTCCGGCATTCTTCTGGCGGTGCTTTCCTTCGCCCTCTTTAAGTTCCGTCTCCCGGAAAATCAGGTAAACGTCGCCGTCTGTGCCGTCTACGTCATTTCCTGCTTCTTCGGCGGCATCCTCGCAGGAAAAACAATGAGGACCAGGCGCTTTTTCTGGGGCCTGGTCCTCGGAACTCTCTATTTTCTGTTTTTATATCTCATGTCCCTCGCCCAGAAGGACGGTGTCACGGAAGACACGAAAAGGCTCCTCTCTGTCCTCGCCATGTGCACGCTGAGCGGAATGGCGGGCGGGATGGTAAGCTGATGCACATTAGATTGGGAACATAGTCATAACAACAAGTGTGGAAACGATTCCTCGAACAACTGCCGGAATCAAACCGACCTTAAATACGGTTTTGGAACTATAACCACCAGTTGTCATAGCCATCGGTACGATTGCTGTAGCCATCGGAGTGATCAGAGATGACATGGAGGCAATACTGCAGAGGATCATCGGACCTCTCGGGTCAACGCCCATAGTAACACAAGTCATGATTGCCAGTGGATAAAGCACCATCGTCACTGCACGATTGTAAAGGACAGATGTCATGATGAATGCTGCTACATAGAATGCCGCACCAATCAGATAACGGTTTGAAGTATGTCCAAGAAGGCTTGCAAACGCACCGCCCAGCATATCTGCCGCACCAGTTGCACTTAAGGCATTACCAAGAACAACAACACCCACATAAAGGAGAATGGTATCCATACCCATATTGTCGATTGCTTCATCTGCTGTCAGAACGCCCGTTGCTACGAGAACAACTGCACCGACCATGGAAACCTGCCAGGACGGAAGACCGACCATAAGACCAATAATAACTGCGATAAATACGCCGTATCCAAGGAATTCGCGGATCGGAGAAAGCGGTTCCGGATCAGCTTTCTTTCTTCTGTTTAACGCCTCAGTCTGGATCTCTGGCTCGTCCGGAAGGAATTTCGGAAGGACGAAGATGCAGACAAGAGCAGTGATAACACCATTGATGAAAAGAGCCGGGGTATCTGTCCAGATCGTAAATGCTGTCTGTGTCCAACCGTAGGACTCCAGATATCCATTATACATTACATAGTCTGCAGCGTACGGACCAATCGGAATGATAACAAAGGATACTCCTACAACTGCAACTGCGATCGGGAAGATCATTTTTGTCGGGCTGATGTGCATCTGGTCACAAACGTTTAATACAAGCGGAGTAACCATTGCGAATGTCGCTACAAGGCTCGGTACAAACTGTCCAAGAATACAGGTTGCAATGATATATGTAGCAAGAATTTTTGTGAAAGAACCGTTTGTTACTTTCAAGAGTGTTCCGGAGATCTTCTTGATCATCTGGGTGCGGCTGAGACCGGCCGCTACGATGTACATGGATACCATCGTAATAACGGTACTGCTTCCGAAGGTTGCGATTGCTTCTTTTCCATCCACACAGCCAGTAAATACAAGCAGCAGCAAAACGATCATGGATGTGAAACACATCGGTATCTTGTTGGTGAAAAACGCCACCGCCATGAACAGGAAAATAAGCAGACAAATCGTCATCTGTGACATATACATTCCTCCTTTTGTCTTTGTGTGTTATCAGTTAGCCAGATCCGGCTTTACTTCCGGTGGAATCGGGGCAACATATGTATGTTCTCCCATCCTTCCTTTGAGTTCATCTTTTGCCTTTTCCAGAATCTCCGGATGTTCGAGGACATCGATCACGGAACCGGCAATTACCTTGCCCGCATAGAGCATTCCACTGTGTGCCATTCCGCTTTTTCCTACCGATACCTCCTGCCAGGAATGCATCGGAGTTCCTGCCGGCATTGTTGTGACTGAGATCTGCGCCGTCGGACAATTCCAGCTTACATCCCCAACATCTGATGACGCCGGAGATACTTCCTCTGTTTCCGACAGTGGAAATACCATGCCGCGCAGAGGCAGCTTCCGCTCTTCTTCCAGTTTTTTCTTTTCTTCCAGATTCCGTACAGCGGAGAGTCTTTCTGGAAAATAATCATCCGTCATACCCGGGGTCTCGCAGACTTTCTTTGCGTATTCCATATCTTCTTCAGTAAATGGAACAGAACCAAGCTGTTCCATATTCTCCTGCATGACTTCCATCAGGGTCCGATTCACAAGAATGTTCGAACATGCCTTCACAAACTCTATATCCACTTCTGTCTCCGTCATCAAGGCTGCTCCTCTTGCGATCTTATTGACCCGCTCGTAGAGTTCTTTTACCTGATAAAGCTGTGGGGCCCGAAGCAGGTACATGAGGCTTGCATGGGATTGAACGACTCCCGGGGCGGTTCCTCCCGCATCCATAAACGCATAATGCATTCGGATCTCCTGTTTCACATGCTCTCTCAAGAACTGAACACCTACATTCATAAGTTCCGCCGCATCCAGTGCACTGCGACCTGACTCCGGGCAGATCGCCGCATGTGAGGACATCCCCTTAAATCGGTAACAGATCTTATAATTGGCAAGTGTGCTCCCCGTCTGGCAGCTCGTCAGTTCGTCCGGATGCCATGAAAAAGCAGCATCCAGTTCATCAAACACTCCATCCCTCGCCATGAATCCTTTTCCTGATCCGTTTTCTTCCGCCGGACATCCAAAAAAGATAATCGTTCCTCCATGCCCCTTCTTCAGATATTCCTGAACAGCGAATGCGGCTGAAAGAGAACCAACACCCAAAAGGTTATGTCCACACCCATGACCTGCTTCTCCCGGAAGCTTTTCCTTCTGCACAAATTTTCCTGCCTCCTGACTAAGACCCGGAAGTGCATCAAATTCTCCAAGGATGCCGATTACAGGCTTTCCGGATCCAAACGATGCCGAAAAAGCAGTTGGAATTCCCGCCAGATTCTTTTTTATCTGGAAACCATGTTCTTCCAGAATTCTACAATAATTTTCCATTGCAAAATATTCATGAAAACCAGTTTCCGGATGTTCCCAGATATCATCGCTTAAATCAATAAACAGCTCTTTGTTGTTGTCAATACTTAGGAGAGCTGATTCTTTGTTGCTCATTTTTGTTCCTCCCCTCTTATCATCTGTCAATATTATATATATCCGCATATTAATCCATCAACAGGTTGCTGATTCAGGGAATTTTTTCAGAAATTTTGCATAGATTTTCTGGATTCTGATGTGATGCTTTTTATCATATATGTATATTTTTAGACGTATTTTAAGACATAATTTAGGACTTGATTTGTCCGAAAATCGAATATGATTCTTGACACTTTTTTTCATTTGGGCTAAATTTATATTATCTATCAACGATGCGGAGGAAAATGCCTATGTATTCCATCGGAATTTTTGCATCTGAATATTCTCTTCACAACATTATGAAAATCGATACCGTTCTGCGCAGACAATGCAAGGTGACATATTTCCCATACACTTCTATGGAACATCTGATCTATTTGTACCGGGAAAATGCCGCATTTCTGGATGGTATGATCTTCGGCGGTGCTTTTCCGTACCATATTGTCCATGAACAGATGAAAGTCATCACAAAACCCTGCGCATTTTTTACACTTTCTGATCGCGATTATTTCCGTATTATTGCCAAAATTGCGATCCATTATCCAGGCATTGACTTTTCCAGAATATATTTTGATCAGCCTGATATTCCTGTCGATTTCCATTCAATCTTTTCCCAGAAACAAATGCCTATGATAGGCATTGAAGACAATCCAAATCTCACCTACTGGGATTTCTATGGTCCATCTCAGAGTTTTTACAAAAAATTGTGGGACAGCGGAAAAGTAGATCTGATCGTGACGCGTTTCAGCAGTATGCAGGATTTTTTTCATGAACATCATATTAAATATGATCTTCTTCTCCCCTCAAAAGAGGTTATGGTAGAAACGCTGAATTCCCTTCTTCTGCAGCTTTCAAGTCGGCGAATTCATGATACCGCTTCCTGCATTGGAATTTTCTCGATCTCTCCATCTGAATACAGCCCTGCTCATCAGAAACAATTGTTGGAGCAAATCCAATTTTTCAACCAAAAGATTGGAAATCAATTTCTTGTCCGCTCCCACGACGAGCTAATTGAAGTCACTCTCAGCCTTGCCCTGTTAAAAGAACTGACTCAGGACTACTCCGTTTGTCCGGTCTGTGCACATTTAAGCCATGCGCTCCCATTTCCCATTTTAGGCGGTTGGGGATGCGGAAATTCTCTAAAGATTTCACACAGCAATGCCACCAGGGCTCTTGAAAAAGCTCGTCAGGGGAAAAACACAACCTCCTGTGTGGCGATTTCCGAGCGTATCATCATTGGTCCGTTGTATCTTGATTCTTCTCTGGCTGCTCCGGAAAATAAGCCGCCATCACTTTCCGATGTCTGCCTGAAAACGGGACTGCGTCCATCTCTCATAGAGCAACTTGCAAATGCTTCCAAAATACTTGGAAAGTCAGACTTCTCAGCCTCTGACTTAGCTGAATATCTCCACCTTAGTCAACGTAATGTCAGTCGTATTTTAAATACTCTCGAGGTAAATGGATATGCCAGCAGTTTTCTTCACCGGATTCCAGGACGAAAAGGGCGTCCGGAACATATTTTTACTCTTTTTCTATCCTCCTCTTCAGACAATTAAAAAAGCGGTGCTGACCAGATTTCTTTCCAGTCAGCACCGCCTTTTGTATTATATGAAATTTTCAACGGTCTCCCACCTTCGTGAGGAGATAAACAACGAGCGCCAGGATCCCCATCACAACGAAGATTCCAAGCATTCCCTTCCACATGATTCCCAAAGCAAGCATTGTATTTACATTCATAGTCCAGACCTCCTACATAAAGAATCCAAGGATGATTCCGCCGGCAACTGCGGATGCGACCTGACCGGAAACATTAGCTCCGATGGCATGCATCAGAAGATGGTTTGTTCTGTCCTCCGCGATCCCCATCTTCTCAATGACACGGGCAGACATCGGGAATGCGGAGATTCCTGCTGCTCCGACCATCGGGTTCACTTTGTTCCTGCTGAACAGATTTAAGAATTTCGCAAACATGACGCCGCCGATGGAGTCAAAAATAAAAGCGAAAAGTCCAAGTCCCATGATCATCAGTGTCTGTAAGCTTACGAACTGATCCGCTTTCATGGAGAAAGAAATCGTGATTCCGAGAACAAGTGTGATCAGGTTTGCGAGTGTCGTCTGTGCTGTTTCGGAAAGGCTGTTTAAGCAGCCGCATTCACGGATCAGATTTCCGAACATCAGGAATCCTACAAGAGCAACCGACGCCGGAGCGACAAGTCCTGCGACAAATGTTACAATGATCGGAAAAGCGATTCTTGTGAACCGGCTTACTTTTCCCGGCTCATACGGCATGCGGATCATGCGTTCTTTCTTTGTCGTAACCGCTTTAATCGCCATCGGCTGGATGATCGGCACAAGTGCCATATAGGAATATGCCGCCACCGCAATCGCTCCGATGTAGTTTGACTTCAACACCTGAGATACCAGAATCGAAGTCGGACCATCTGCCGCTCCGATGATTCCGATAGAGGCAGCGTCCTTGATATCAAAGCCGAGAAGTGATGCCATAAAGATCGTAAAAAAGATACCGAACTGGGACGCCGCACCGAAAAGGAACATCTTCGGATTCGAAAGCAGCGGTCCAAAGTCGATCATGGCTCCGATACCGATAAAGAGCAGCAGCGGGAAAGCCTCCGATGCCTCAATGCCGGATTCAAACAGCCACTGGATGATTCCGTGAGTCTCACCGGCGCCCTCCATAAACTGGTTTAACACACCGCTGGCCGGGAGATTCACAAGGATCGCACCGAAGCCCATCGGCAGAAGAAGGGCCGGCTCATAATTTTTCTCGATTGCCAGGTAGATCAGTAAAAGCCCTACCACATACATGACGACCTGCTGCCAGGTGATCGATAGTAATCCACTCCATAAAAAGTCCATAAAAACTCCTCCTTGAAAATAGTATGCGCAGGTTTTTCTCTTTCCCTGCCAATGGATTCCATGAAATTTTACAGACCGTCTTTTTTTGCCGCCATATCGGATCGCTCTCGGATCCTCAGAGCAACAAAAAAAGACTTTCTGCAGAAATTTCTCTCTGCAAAAAGTCTCGTTACCATTTTACCGGTATGCACCACCAGACGTTTCCGCCGCGATTGTTGACAGTGCATTTCAACTACTCCCCTTTTGGATAGATTCATATTAATTGGTTTGAAAAAAATTGTCAAGACCGAAAGCTGTACATTTTTCGCTAATTTTATCGCGGTTCAGGAATTTCACCGTTCGGGTTTGCTCTCCTGCTCACTTTCTTCGCTCTTCTGCGGCGCATCCAGAATATACAGATGCACCTTGTCAATCCTGTTTCTCTCCACCGTATCCACCACAAACCGGAGATTTCCGCTTGTGACTTCCTCCCCTGCCTGCGGGAGATGGTCTAAAAGGCCGATAATATAGCCACCGACGGAGTCGTAATCTTCTGACTTGAGATCCAGACCAAGCTGGTCGTCGAGATCATCAAGTTTCATGGCACCCTCGATCACATATTCCTTCGGATTGATCTTCCTGATGCTGTCTTCCTCATCCGCATCGTACTCGTCGCGGATCTCTCCGACGATCTCCTCAAGCATATCCTCCAATGTGATAAGCCCGGCCGTCGCGCCATACTCATCAAGGACGATGGCAACGCTGTTCATGGTCTTTCGAAGTTCCACCATAAGCTCCGTCGTCTTTTTAAACTCGTAGGTGTAATACGGCTCACGCAGGTAATCCCGCAGCTTAAATTCCTTGTCTTTCGGGATCAGGAACAGGTCCTTGATATTCACGATGCCAATGACATTGTCCGTCGTCTCCTCATAGACTGGATATCTCGTATACTTCTCCTGTCGGAAAATATCCATGATCTCCTGATAGCTGGCATTCACATCGAGGAATGTCATATCGATACGCGGAACCATAATGTCCTTCGCGACAGAATCCCCAAAATCGAACACGTTGTAGATCATCTTCTTCTCGTCTGACTCGATCACACCCTCTTCGTGGCTGACCTCCACGATCGTGCGGAGCTCATCCTCTGTGATCGCGTCCTGTTTCTTGTTCGGATCCACATGGATCATCTTTAAAACGCCCTTGGAGAGGACATCAACGACCACGATCAGCGGGGTCAGAACCTGCATGATCAAATAGATCGGTTTCGCGAACTTGAGTGACAGGGTCTCGGAATAGATCGTCGCGGAAGTCTTCGGTGTGATCTCACCAAAGATCAGGACTAACAGCGTCAAAACACCGGTTCCGATACCGACATATTTATTTCCAAGCACGTCTGTGACCAGCACAGTCATCAGAGAAGACGCTGAAATATTGACAATATTGTTTCCTATTAAAATTGCGCTAAGCATTTTGGGCTGATTGCTTAAGATCTTCTCCAGCACAACGGCATGACTGAGTCCCGCCTCCGCGAGATTCCGCACACGGATCTTATTTACCGTCATCATTGCCGTCTCCGCCGATGAGAAAAACGCGGATAACGCCAGAAGTCCAATTACGATCAGTCCCTGCAGGGCTTGCCCTGAATCCAAAAAAATCAACTCCTAAATCTTTATAAATTTGACGCTTCCCGGTTTCTTCCGGGGCTTCGTCCATGATTTGTCTCCTCGCACGCTCCGCTCTGTGTTTGGACCGGTCGAAGATTTACGAATGATTGTACAATACTCTATATGCAGTGTCAATGGTTTCGGGACGTTTCCGCGGTGTTTTTTTAATGGCAGTTACAGTACACGGGCACTCCATGCCCGCGCACTGTAACTGGATTTTGCCCATGCTTCGCATTCCGAATCGGCAAAATCCGCGGTCATAACGGTATCATACGGAATTTTCAGTTCAGAAAATTCCTACCCATGAAAAGTAACTAATGGCACCGTTCCGTTCGTTCAGGCCTGTGATCTGCTGCGGTCAGCGCGAAAGATCTTAAGCATCCTCATTCTTCTCGATCAGACGCATCCCCGCTGTTTCCGTCACCGGCAGAGAGAAGACGATCGCCCCCGCCTTGCTTCCGATCCCGGCTTCCTTCATGATGCTCTGCATGATGCCGTTTTTATCCTTTGTCTTCGTGACCATAAAGATCATCTCTTTCTCCTGAGCAAGGGAAACGCCTAAAAACTTTTCCGCCTTCTCCATTCCCGTTCCCTTCGCATGGATCACGGTTCCGCCGGTAGCGTTGGCCTTTCGCGCCGCGTCCATGATCACATCCGTATAGCCCTGATTTGCGATCACCACAAGAAGCTCGTAGTCTGTTCTTTTCAAGCTGCTTTCCTCCTCTTTCTCAAATCCACGGTCCTCAGTCAAAAAGCGAAGCTGCCGCTTTCCGCCGATGCTGCTCAGGGGAGTCACAAAGGCGATCCCCGTTCCCGGAATATCGATCTTGATCTCCTGTTCCAGGCCCTTTTTTACCTTTTTCCATTCTGCCGCCGTCACTACTGCAAACTGGACGGCCTTTTCCGATGCCTCTAACCCGAAGGCGTCCAACACCTCCGACGCCGCGGTTCCCCGGCCTAACGTCAGGAATGTGACGGAAATCCCATATTCTTTATAGAAGGCGAGGAATCTCCGGCTCTGGTTCCGGTCGCTGATCGTCGCCATCAAGTATAATTCGCTCATAAAACCTCCTACAATTCAATAATCGCGTCATCATCCAGCAGCTCAAACGCCGCGTATGCCCCGGACTGTCCATGAGCTGCGGACATTCCTTCCTGCACTCCGCGCTTCGCTCTTATCCTCGAAGCCAGACCCATGACCTGGATCGTGATAAGCGGTGTCATGGCAACCATCGCGACCACACCGAAGGCATCTGTGACGATGTTTCCTCCAAGAGCGGAGCAGGCTCCCTGTGCCATCGGAAGCAGAAACGCTGCCGTCATCGGTCCCGATGCCACGCCGCCGGAGTCGAAGGCGATCGCGGTGTAGATCTTCGGCACAAAAAACGAGATTCCCAACGCGATCGCGTATCCCGGAATGAGAAACCACAGAATCGAGATCCCTGTGAGTACCCGCACCATCGCAAGTCCGAGAGAAACCGCAACACCCAGGGAAAGTCCCATTCCCATGGCCTTCGAGGAGATTGCTCCGTCCGTGATCTCCTCAACCTGTTTGTTGAGAACATACACGGCCGGCTCTGCCTTTACGATGAAGTATCCCATGATCATTGCGATGGGAACAAGGAACAGCGGGTGGGCGGACTTCGCAAGCACCTGTCCGAGATAATTTCCCGCCGGCATGAAGCCCACGTTCACTCCCGTAAGAAAAAGTACCAGCCCCGCGTATGTATAGGCGAGACCGATTGCGATCTTCTTTAATTTTCTTGTTGTTAATTTTAACATGAAAATCTGGAAAATCATGAAAAATAAGATAATAGGCAGTAAGGAAACCGCGATCTCCTTCATGTAGGCCGGAAGTTCCCTTGCAAAGAGCAGGAACAGTTCTTTTGAATCACCGATCTCCGGAATCACCGGCGGTGTGTAGGAGCTGCTGTCCGCCTTGAAGATCATGCTTAAGATCATGACTGCGAGGATCGGTCCGATGGAGCAGAGCGCCACAAGACCGAAGCTGTCGTCCGCCGCGTGGCGGTCGCTTCGCGTTGCAGAGATTCCGACACCGAGTGCCATGATAAACGGCACCGTCATCGGTCCCGTCGTAACGCCGCCGGAGTCAAAGGCCACACTTAAAAAATCCTTCGGCACGAACATCGCCAGTGCAAACACCACGCCGTAAAAGGCAAGCAGCAACGGCGGAAGTGCCACGGAGAACAGCATTCGCAGCAATGCCACGACAAGAAATGCGCCGACTCCGCATGCAACGGACAAGATCAGCGTCATGTTCGGCACAGCCGGAACCTGATTCGCCAGAACCTGAAGATCCGGCTCCGAGATCGTAATGATGAAGCCTAAGAGAAAGGACAGCCCGATCACCACCGGAAGCTTCCGGCTCTTCGTCAGGCACGTTCCCACTCGCTCGCCCATCGGTGACATGGCAAGCTCTGCGCCAAGTGTAAAAAGCATCATTCCCGCGAGCAAAAGGACTGCTCCTAAAAGGAAACAGAGCAGGATGCTGGAGGAGATGGGCGCGATCACAAAGCAGAGTACCAGCACGATCGCAATGATCGGCAGTACCGCCTGCAGCGCCTCATTCCACTTCTCCCGCAGTTTTTTTGTCATTCCCAAATTTTCACTCTCCTGTGTTTGTGAGACGGACATTCTAAGCTCCGTCCGGTTACTTGGTTTTTTTCCACATTCGTGTTCTCTCCGCCAGGTATTTCACGAACAGGGGATGCCGTTACAGGATCTGTGGGCTTGCAGCGCCACGATCCTGTAACCGGCGAATTATGTTTAGTATAACATGGGAATTGTGAGAAAAGTATGTTTTGAGAGGTTAAGATTCCGCTAAAAAAAGGCGGCTTTGTTCAGATAATTTACTATAAAAAAGATATCAGGCGGTTAAACAGCCCGGAGCTTTCCCTGCCCGCCTGCTCACAGGGAACATCAATAAACGTAAACCGACAATGCTATAAAAAATACCTGTAGGATCGTCATGATCAAAAACAGAGGTGTAATAAATTTATACCATCGCTCAAGCGGGATTCCCATCAGACCGCATTCCAATGAACAGTTCGTTGGCCAGAACATGTCCGAAAAGCCGTCACCAAAACAATATGCCAATACCGCTGTCTGGCGGCTTACGCCTACAATGTCAGCTACAGGTGCTATAATTGGCATAGTGATCGTAGCCTGACTGGAAGAACCATTAATGAAAATATTAATGATGCTCTGTAAAAACAACATTCCAATAGCAGAAATGACGGGATTCCCGATATCCAGAAGAGAAGAAAGGTAGTAAACTATTGTATCGGAAATAAGTGCTTCTTTCATGACAATAAGAATACCCCGGGTAAATCCAATCACAAGGATCGAGGATACTACGCTCTTAGTTGACTCAATAAAAGTAAGACAGATCTCATTCAGACTGCTTCCTCCCACGACTCCCGCCACTACCATCATTGCTAAAAATAATGAAGATATCTCATCGATATACCATCCAAGCATGCTCGTTCCGTAAAGCAGGATCCCTATCGTAGCAAAAAACAAAATCGTACACAATTTGCGGCGAAATGTAAAGTTCACCTCTTTATCATACTGCTTTTTGTCCGATTGTTCCACTTCATCACAACCATATAAAACTGAAAGTTCAGGATTCTGCTTTACTTTTCTGGCATAGCGCATCACATACCAAATAGATACCATTTCAAATACTGCAAAAATCACGGCGCGATAGGCAACACCGGAATTCAGCGGTACATCAGCGATGGTCTGGGCAATTCCTACTGAAAACGGATTTGTCATAGCTGCCGCAAATCCGGTAGCTACGCCAATATAAACAACGGCACCTCCTACAAGATTGTCATAGCCTAATGCCAGCATTATGCTTGCAAACAACGGCACAAGACCATAGGTTTCTTCAAATATACCCAATGTTGATCCGAGCAGGCCAAACAACAGCATTCCCACAGGTATCAACAATTCGGTACGTTTCCCCATTAATTTAAGCAGCGCAGACACCGCAGCATCCAGTGTGCCGTTGTCTTTCAATACATAAACAAAGCCATATGCAAAAACAATAAGAAACAAGATATCTGCAGCACTTACATAGCCACGAGACACCGAAAGAAAAATATCAAAGAAGTCTGGGCGGTTTCCTTCAACAAAATGGAAACTGTCAGGTAATACGATCGTTTTTCCATTCGCAGGATCAATTACCCGATCATATTCTCCTCCGGGAATGATATACGTCAATCCTACTACGACCAGTAAAATAATCGTTAAAATTACATATGTATGAGGTAATTTCCACCCGATAAATGACTTTTTACACTTTTCAGTCAAGTTCCTTTGTTTTTTTAACATTCCTGTTTTCCTTCAATAAAAACATGTTCTGCTTTCGCATGAATATCAAATGGATGATGACTCCAGATAACGAGATCCGCATCTTTTCCGCTGACAAGCGCACCTTTTCGATCATCGATACCCAAAATCTCTGCAGGATATGATGTTACTGCGCGCAATGCTTCCGCATCATCCATGCCAAAGCGAACAGCCATAGCAGCATAAATAGGCAAATAATACAGCGGTGTTACATCATGATCGGCAGTGATGCAGACTTTAACACCTGCCCTATTGAGGATGCCGGCAGTCTCAAAGCTCTTATTCCAAACCTCCTGCTTGCTGCACGGGTTCATGCTTGGACCGACAATCGCAGGAAAACCGCTGGCTGCTATATGTTCAGCAATGTCAATCCCATCCGTGCAATGAACTATAACAATCCTGATATCGTACTCCTTGGCAATACGGATCGCTGTACAGATATCATCTGAACGGTGAGCGTGAATATGCAACGGTATTTCTTTCCTCAGAACCATAGCCATATTTTCCTTGCCGGGATCGCATCGGAAATGATCACCATTCTTTTCCGCTTCTTCCTTCTCAAAAAGATATTCCTTCGTATCTTCCAGACACTTACGTAAGTGATAAGCAGTACCCATGCGTGAGGCGAATCCATGCTTAGCTGCCTTCGGGTTTTCTCCAAGGCTGCCTTTCACAGCAGCCTTGCGGGTCACGATCATCTCATCTGCAATCTTACCCGTTAACCGGATAACCGAAGCAACACCTCCGATAACACCATCACTGCCCGGACAAACACAGGCACAGGTCACTCCTGCCCGGACAGATCGTTCCACCGCTCTGTCAAAAGGATACAGACCGTCCAGCACTTCTAACTGAGGGGTAATCGCATCCGAGTAATCGCAACAATCATCACCCACTTCTCCCATACCTTCTTCGCTGATACAAATATGACTGTGAGCATCAATGAAACCTGGCGTTATATATTTTCCCGCCGCATCTATCACTTCTTCATTTTCTTTTGGAGAAATATTGAAATCCACTTCCGTTATTTTCGTATTTTCGATACGAATATCCAATTTTTCAAAATCATTTGTACAAGTAGTAAACAAATATCCGTTTTTAATAAGCATCCGTGCTACCTCTAAATATAATATTTTTTATTCCTATATATGGGATATATGGGATCTGTTAATAACCAATCATTACAGCAGCCGTCATAAATACAAACTCCATAATAAACAGGATGCCAAACAACGGTGTAATAAATTTATACCATTTGTTAATCGGCACTCCCATCAGACCACAACAAAGAGCGCAGGAAGTCGGCCAGAATATATCTGCGAAGCTGTGTCCCAACTGGTATGCCAATACGGCAATTGAACGGCTCATACCAACCAGCTCGGCTGTTGGTGCCAAAATCGGCATTGTAATCGTTGCCGCACTTGTTGAACCATTGATAAAGAGTTTTACAATGTTCTCAATTATGATCATTCCGTAGGCAGAGAGGTATGTACTTGTATTTTTAAGCAGGCTCACCAGACCGTATACGATCGTATCTGTGATCATGCCCTCTTTCATTAAAATCAAGATTCCTCTGGTAAATCCGACAATTAACATAGAAGAAACCATGCTCTTAGTAGACTCAATAAATGTCTTACAGATCTCAGTTGCAGAATAACCGCTGATAATACCTGCAACCACCATTGCCATTAAGAAAAATGCTGATATTTCATCTACATACCAGCCCAGATTCAAAATAGCATAGAATAAAAATATAATGACTCCAAAGAAAAGGACTAAACATAACCCCTGACGGATATTCATAGATGCTGTCTGTAATTCATTCAAAGATTTTGCCTTGACTGCATCCAGCTCAGTGCCATAAACCACAGATTTGGTCGGATTTTTTTTGACTTTGCGGGCATAGTACATCACATAAGCAATGGCAATGATCTCTGTGACAGCAAAAATGAGCCAGCGGAATCCCATGCCTGAGTAAAGTTCAACACCTGCAATATCCTGTGCAATAGCGATGGTATAAGGATTCGTGGTGCCTGCGGCATATCCGATCGATACGCCCAAAAAGATAACTGCGCCACCTACGACAGCATCATAACCCAGGGCAACAAAGATTCCTACGAAAACCGGAAACAGTCCATAGACTTCCTCATAAATACCCATAGTAGATGCCATTAAACCAAGAATCAGCATTGTGATCGGAATCAATAGCTGGACACAATTGCCAATCTTCCGTACTAAAGTTCCCAGCGCAGCATCCATCGTTCCATTTTTGGTTAAAACATAAACAAAACCGTACGCAAAAATAATGAGGAACATAATATCAGCAGCGTCCACATAACCAGCTTCCAGAGCCTGAAACAGACCAAACAGCCCCGGCGCCTCAGCATCTACATACGCGTAAGAGTCAGGCACAACGACCATCTTTCCTGTAACCGCATCCTCTACACGCTCATAAGATCCGGCAGGAATGATGTGTGTAAGAATCAGCACGATGAACATAATAGTGACAAGTATCACATATGTATGCGGCATCTTAAAGTTTTTGATCCTTTCCTTTAAAGTTCTCATAAGTACCTCCTTAGTTTATAATCTTTGTAGCAACACTGCATGTTTTCTGAATGCTTATCCATCACCTTGCAGCACCACACTATAATACACATTCAGTCCCTTCAGCATTGCCTTTTCTTATATTTAAATCCTTAAAGTTACTTGAATGTCAAGTGTGAAATTGTTATAATAATAACAGTTGCTTTTTGATCATTATCCACATTCACCGGAGTTCTAAAAATGGGCAAAAAAAATCTTACCATCGGAGAAATATCCGAAATATTGAACATTACCCCTTCAACTCTTCGTTTTTGGGAAAAGGAGAACCTCTTTCATGTCAGCAAAAAGAGTAATCACTACCGAACCTATACCAATACGGATTTAATCGACATAGCTGATATCCTGTATTATCGGAATCTTGGAGTACCGGTTAAAGACATCCGTGCATTTTCTTCTCTGGAATTATCTGAATATGATCAGTTTCTGGAAAATCAGGAACGGGAACTCAACAAAAAGATTGAAGAATATCAACAGATGCTGCTAAGATCGCAAAGTCTGAAGAGGAACTATTATCGGTTGCTGAGACTGCTCGTCAATCCCTTTATCCTTGAGACTCCGGACTTTCATCACGTCATCTCGTGGGATTTCCGTGAAAAAGAACGGATCCGGCAATACGTATCCGATCCTTCATATTACGTCTGGTGTAAAGATACCAACTCAGAAATTTCTGGACGTAAAGGACTCATTGTATCTGAAAACAGTTCTTATTCCTGCTCGGATCTCATATGGGAAAACAGACCCGGCAGCCGCTACATCAGCTTTCCCGTCAAAGCCATGATTGAAAATGATTATTCCGGACTTGAAGCGCCAAAGATCGTAGGTGAAGTACAGCGCCATACCACTACCGGTTATTTAATTACTCGTCACCTCTTAAACTGCAAGATCAATGGCGAAAATGTCGAATATCTGCAGGCTTATCTTGAAATCACTGGAGCGTGGGATGATTCATTTACGAAAAGATTAATGTTAGATTAATGTTTTGGTGAATATATCCTGTTTAGACAAATGTAATTATGCATGATTTTTCACAAAAAACACTCTTTAGATTTGTAAAATAATACTTTTTTATAAACTATCTATTGCATCACATTTACTACGAGCAGCGGATCGCGTTCCGCTGCTCGTAACAGTTTCTTCCTTTATTGAAATATTGTTTTAAAAACCGGCTGCATGGACGAGATCCATGTATTCTCTGCCGCATTATAATACTTTGTATCTGCATTTACCGCAAACGGAATTCCTGCATCACTCAATGCTTTCGTCATAAATCCTGCAAATACTGTCTGTTCTTCTACACTATATGTATTTCCTTTATTATAGTTGCCCGGCATCCAGGCTCCAACCCATGTCGGAATCCCCGTCTGCTGCTGCCATGCAAGCGCCGTCTGGATCTTATCTGTAATCAGCTTTTTCTCAGCATCCGTTCCCGTAGTCCACAGCTTCTTTTCATTTGTCTTATCCGGACCGGATGCGTAAAAATGCCATTCTGCCATAAGATATCCATTGTGTGCACTTGGAATTTTCAGCTCTGACAAATAATTAGGGTCTGACCGCCAGAAGCACAGAAGCTGCCAGGCCCAAATAAATTCTTTTCATTCTTGTTTTCTCCACTTATTGCCCGGAAGAAAGAAGATCATCAATCTGTTTCCAAATGCTATTGATCTCTTTCAGCATTTCCAGACGTTTTTCCTTTTCTTTTTCTGCTTCTTTTAATTTTAGGATTGCTGTGTCAAAATCTTTGTTCTCGGCAGCCGCCTTCGCTTCTGCGCGAAGATTCTTTACCTGGGAATCCCCGTTTTCCTCACGGATCGTTTTTATTTTCCCATGAAGTGTTTTTGCCTCTTTCCACACTTCCTTGTCAACCGGAAGCTCTCCTGTCTCCTTTTTGTTCAGATGAATATTCTTGAAATGTTCCTTGATAGTTTTATTGGATTCCCTGAGAACATCCATCTGCTCCTCCATCACTTTCATCTCAGTACGGATCGGTTCCGCTTCCGCCCTATATTCTTTTCTTGTCTCAGCCGCAAACGCAGAGAAGGACATGATTGCAGTAAGCGATAACGCCGCGCATAAAATTTTTAAACTCTTCTTCATCTTGTTACCTCCATCAGTAAATTATTTTATGTGTTTATCATACCGTTATCCCTATGTGCATTACCAGTTCACCTGTGTGGCAAGAATGTGGCAATCATTTACGGTTTTAAACTTTCATGTTAATATGAAAACATAAATACAAACGAGGTAATTTATCATGTCAAAACTGATCTATGTAGTAGATGATGAGTCAAATATCCGTACAATGATGCAGCTATTTCTTGAAAATGAAGGCTTTACAGTAGAGACGTTTAAAGATGGTCAGGAAGCCTGTCAGGCCTTTTCCGCAAAAGAACCCGATATGCTGATCCTCGATATCATGATGCCCGGAATCGACGGTCTCAGTCTATGTACCTATTTCCGTCGTCAAAGCCACGTTCCCATTATTTTTGTATCTGCCAAAGATACGCCGCTCGACCGTGTTATGGGAATCACTCTCGGAAGCGATGACTATATTACAAAGCCCTTTCTTCCATTAGAGTTCGTTGCGCGGGTAAAGGCATTATTCCGCCGGTCTGATCCACACTTTTACGATGCCGGCATGACCGATCCTGTCACTCGGTTTGTATGTGGAAATCTGGTTCTTTTTCCTGTCAGCCACAGAGTCACAATTCAGGAACATGATCTCAATGTAACACCGACAGAATTTGATTTTCTGCTGTATATGATACAACGGGCAGATAACGCTGTTTCTAAAAAAGAATTAGCCGAACAGGTCTGGCATTTTCAAGGTCCTGATCCGGAAGCAGATATGCCGGAGGATTTTATTAAACGACTTCGAAAAAAACTACTTTCGTTCGGATCTACTGCCCTGATCGAGACGGTATGGGGCTTTGGTTATCGAATGGGCGAACGAAGGCCAGAAGGGATCGAATCAATATGATTGGAAAGAGTATCCAGACACGTTTATTTTCTGCAGTTTTTCTCGTGATTTTTATGATGACTTTCGGAGTCGGAATCACCTTTTTCCTTTCTTCCCGCTGGTATGTACAGTACACTGCCAGGAAAGAAACAGAGCATCTGATCAGGATGGTTCAGTCGGAGTCGGATCGTTTGAGCACTGACCCGGCTTACACTTCTTCAGATTCTAAGGAAAATACGCGCGAATCTTCAAAAGCTTTGCTTCGTTCTGTCCGGCTGCAGCTCAGAGATCAGCCTTATAATGGTATATTTCTGATTTTTAATTCCAAGCAAAAACTTGTCTTCCCTAAATCCAGTAATGACCGGAATATTTATCCGATATCTGCTTTGGAGGAACAGTGCCGCCGGATGATCCAGTCAGGTGAACTGATTTCCGGAAAAACGTCCCGGATTTTACTTTCTGAAGACTTCTGGTACATCAGTATGTATGTGTTTCCGTCCAGTACACCTGTGCGGGCAAAGTATTTTGTTTCTGTTGTCCAAATTCCGGATTCATCTGTTTTCTGGAATTATACATGGAAATTGTATCTTGCGATTTTAATCGCTTCTGTGTTTTTATCATCTTTTTTAGTATGGGGAATTGCAAGAACCATCTCTGTCCCGCTCCGGCATCTTTGTCTCCAAATCCAGAGGATCAATGGAGAAACAGACGCACAGATCCATGATTCCTATTCTTTAAATGAACTGGAATCTTTAAAACGATCCTATAACCAGATGGAAGAAACGATCCGAAGATCCGAGGAAGAAAAAAGACAGTTTTTTCAAAACGCTTCCCATGATCTGAAAACGCCGCTTGCGTCTATCACCGGGTATTCCCAGGGAATCGTTTCCAATGTCATAAAGGATCATCAGAAAGCTGCCAGTATCATTCTTTCTGAAAGTCTGCGCATGACTGACCTTGTAGAAAGCATTCTTTCTCTCTCAAAAATGGACAGTCACACATTTGACCTTCATCCGACAGATCTGGAAGTAATGGAGTTTCTTGATGAGTGTGTGGATATCATGAGTACGATCCGAAAGGACTGCGTGATACATCTTGAAGCTGAACGCCCACTAATGATCCACACGGATCCGGAATTGTTGAAGCGGGTGATACAAAATATTCTTTCAAATTGTCTGCGATATGCCGATCACGAGATTCTGATCCGTATGAGTACAGATGGTAACTCGCTGATCCTTCTGATACAGGATGATGGTCCGGGATTCCCGGAGAAAGATCTCCCTCATATTTTTGAACGTTTTTATAAGGGTAATGGTGGAAAAAATGGAATTGGTCTTTCGATTGTATGGACCGGCATCCACTATCTTGGCGGATCCATTACCGCCGGAAACCGCGCTGTGCCGGAACACGGGGCTTATTATCAGCTTTTATTTCCCCTGTCTTTTTAACCGAATCAAGTAAGTCCTAGCTTCAATTGCGAAAAGCAATAAGCAGTGGGTGGGGACTTGCTTGTATCAGGAGGAGTGCAAGCTC